>Ga0070658_10002016_pt1 | contig 17053 bp, 14 predicted proteins | sample KBSC13metaG_FD_64664 | JGI IMG/M metagenome (GOLD analysis project Ga0070658, IMG submission 64664) | Corn rhizosphere microbial communities from Kellogg Biological Station, Michigan, USA - KBS C1-3 metaG | ecosystem: Host-associated > Plants > Roots > Rhizosphere > Soil ...
AGAGCTTCTCGGTCCATGGGGTGGCATCCTTTCAAAGCCAAGAGTGTGAGCCACAATTCGCCTTGCTGTCTCCGATGCCCTTCTCATACCACAAATTAGACTTGCACCCCCTGCCTTTTGTCTGAACCGGGATTTATGGGATTAAAGGATTAACTATGATTTTGCCTGTCCATTCTTCCCTGGTCTTGAACCACGATTTCCGCGATGAGACGATTAGCACGATCTATTGGCGAGGCAGCAGTCTTGTGGAGTTGTTAATTGTCGGGTCTGATCGGGTTTTGGGTAGATCTAAGGATGATCAGATTGACAATCGTGTAAATCGTTTAATCGCGGAAATCGTGGTTCAAGACAAAGAACGATGATCAGACAAAATCATAGTTAATCCCAAAATCCCACAAATCCCGGTTCAGACAAGAGCGGAGACGACTCCGGGTACACTAACGTAGGTATGGGGAAAAGGGGAGGCAGATTCGTGGCGGAGGAAAAAGCAAGGCAAGAGGGCAGTGCGGACGCGATCGGTGCGGGGCTGCCGCAGGATGGCGACGCGCAGACTCCGGAAGAGGCGGCGATCCTGGCGGCCGCCGGAGAGGTTTGCGAGACGGTTTTAGGGCCGAATGCCGAGGCGACGGATCGGGGGCCGGGGCCGAATCGCGCGAATTTCGAGGCGCTGGCGGAGCGGGGGCTGTTGGGGCTGGCGATTCCGAAAGAGTACGGCGGGCTGGACGCCAGCGGAGCGACACAGCGTAAGTTTACGCAACTGCTCGCCTCTTACTGCGGGGTCACGACGTTTACGCAGGCGCAGCATCATGGGCCATCGCGGATGGTCGCGAATGGGCCGAATGAGGAGTTGAAGCGGCGGCTCTTGCCGGACCTGGCGAGCGGGAAACGGATGAGCGGGATCTCGTTCGCGCACCTGCGGCGTCCGGGGCCGCCGGTGTTGCAGGCCGAGCCGGTCGAGGGCGGCTGGCGGCTGCAGGGAACCGCGCCCTGGGTGACGGGGTGGGGGCTGATCTCGCAGGTGGCTTTCGGGGCGACGCTGCCGGATGGGCGTTTCCTCTACGTCTGGTCCCCGACCGGGCGGGACGAGTTTCCGGATCTGTTTGAGAGCACCGATCCGCCGTCAGGAAATTGGGGAAGCCTGGTCGCCTCTCCTCCGCTGGCGCTCTGCGCGATGAACGCCTCCGCGACCGTGGAGTTGACGTTGACCGACTGGTTTATTCCGGCCGCCCATAAGCTTTCGGAATCGGATCGGGAGACGATGCAGCGGAACGACCGCAACGGGGTGCTGGGGGCGACCTCGATGCCGCTCGGCTGCGCGGCGGCGGCGATACGGGTGCTGGGAACGACGGCGGAGAAGCGCCCCATCGCGGCGATCCGGAGGGCGGCGCAGGCGTTCTTGAGCGAGTGGGAAGAGGTCGAAGGGCAGATGGAGGAGTGGAACGGTCGGAACGCGGACCCCGAGTTTTTCGCCAATGCGGTGCGTCTGCGCGCCTGGTGCATCGAACTGGCAGTGCGCACGGCGCACGCGGCGGTGACAGCCAGCAGCGGTGCGGCCAATCTGCTGTCGCATCCGGCGCAGCGCCTGCTCCGCGAAGCCATGTTCTATACCGTGCAGGCGCAGACGCATGAAGTGATGGATGCCACCCTGGCACGCCTCGAGCGAGCCGGACCGTAGAGAAGGATCAGGTTCCTTCGAGGAGGCCGATCAACTCCAGGCAACTGGCTTCCGAGGCCTCGCCCGCCTCCGTATCGAAACCGAACTCCAACAGCAGCAGACGGTAGGAGGGAGTGCAGCTCTCCTGACAGCGCAGGCCGGTGCACTCCGGAGCATGAATCGCTTCCAGGTCGGGGCCGAAGGCGACACGGATCGTCTCTGGGATCTGCACTCCTACACTATCGAGAGCTTCGCGCGAGGCGGCAATGGTCAGTTTTGTGGCGACGGCCCGCCCCTCTTCCGAACGGGAGAGGATCATGACCATATGTTCTGCGAGTGCGCATCGGCGAATGGGAACACGGAGGGGGACGTAGGTATTGGGAAGGCGCAACTCCTCGATTTCCAACGAGAAGTGCCCGCAACGGGTACCGGACATAATGGGTATCTCTCCTGGTGCGCACCTGCATCGTGACAGGCTGCTTCGGTTCTCACCACACGCGTGCTGCAGAACCGACGAGTTTGAGGAGTGTTCGTGTTCTGGGGTTGGAATTCCTCCTGCGGTAGGAGGCTCCTGCCGGACGTTTTTGTAAATTCATCAATGCCGACAGATAAGGATGGGGAGACGCCATCGGCAGGGAGTCCCAGGGGCGCTGGGACACTCCTGCTAGCTCGGCAGCGCGGTCGGAACGCGCGAAGGAGGATCGGCAACCGCCTGCTCGTCCGGTTCCGTGCAGGTGACCTCTTCCACCTGCGGATCTACCAGTCCGAACTGCTCCAGCGTATACAGATAGGCGGGCGTACAGCGCTCTTCGCAGCGTTGGCTATCGCAGGCATGTTGGGTGACGGGTTCCAGATCGGTTCCGACAAACGCATAGCGCTTGCCGCCTTGCGTATGGATCACTAATTTCTCCGTGAACTGTTTGCAGTCTTCTGTCCGATCCAGAAACTGGATCAAACGCTCCGCCAGCATGCAGCGGCGGATGGCCAGATAGGCGGGCGGACCTTCCAATTTCAACGGTTCGGTATAGATCTGATAGTGTGGACAACGTTGACTATTATCGGCGTTCATAGACATAACTCTCCTTAACAGCAGAGACGACCACGCTTTCCTGGCCTCTTGCGGGCATATCCGCCCCCAGAGAACCGACGTCTCAACCGACCGGTACAAAGCAAATTGACTTCAAGCCGTGAGAGGGCCGAATTTCCCGGTCGTCTGCTCGTTTCCCTCTGTTGGTCACGCATAGTGACAGAGGTTCTGCCCCGGAGGACAGGTCGCATTTGAAATGAAGTGTGCCGACGATATCCGTCGGCACACTCTTCTAAAAGACGCCCGCTCGCCGATAATTGTTCGCTGAATTCTCGTCCGCTGTAAGTTCTATATCTATAGTTGTAGTGCTCTGCCCAACCTGAGGTGGCGTGCAAAAGGGCGGCATTCTGTGAGGAATGCCGCCCTTTTGACGCGTGTATTGATGGGCGTTTGCCGCTCACGAATCTAGCCGTGCCAGTCTACGTCGGTGACCTCTTTGGCATGGGAGACGATGAAGTCGCGGCGCGGTTCGACCTTGTCGCTCATGAAGATGTCGAACATCTCCAGGGCGGCGGGCAGGTTCTCCGGGTCGATCTGCACCTGTGCCAGTTGGCGTTTACCCACATCCATCGTGGTCTCGGCCAGGTCGATCGCGTCCATCTCTCCCAGCCCTTTGAACCGGTTGACCACCACATCGCGTTTATTGCGATGGGTCTTCAGGATGGCGTCGCGTTCGGCCTCGTTTTTGGCGTAGTACTGATCGTTCTTGCCGACTTTGACGCGGAAGAGCGGCGGCTGCGCGATATAGACGTGTCCGTTTTCGAGCAGCGGACGCATATAGTACCAGAGGAACGTCAACAGCAGGGTCCGGATATGGTCGCCATCGACGTCGGCGTCGGTCATGATGATCAGTTTATGGTAGCGCAGTTTGCTGAGATCGTAGCTCGGCCCTTTGGCCTTGTCGGCCTTGGTCTCCAGCAGTTCGCTGTTGGGATCTTCATCCTCGTCGCTGCTGCCGTAGGCGATTCCGGTACCGAGCGCGGTGATCATCGCGCGGATCTCTTCGTTCTCCAGCACCTTGTCGATGCGGGTCTTTCCGGCGTTCAGGATCTTCCCGCGCAGCGGCAGGATCGCCTGTGTGCGGCGGTCACGGCCCTGTTTGGCGGGACCGCCGGCCGAGTCGCCTTCGACCAGGAACAGTTCGCACCGGCGCGGGTCCTTATCGGTGCAGTCGGCGAGTTTGCCGGGCAGAGAGTTGGACTCCAGCGCGCTCTGGCGTTTGACGAGTTCGGACGCCCGACGCGCCGCATCGCGGGCGCGCTGACTGGTCAGCGACTTGTCGATGATGCGTTTGGCGACCGCAGGGTTCTCTTCCATGTACTCCGCCAGCTTCTCGCTGACGATGGAGGCGACGACACCGTCGATCTCGCTATTGATGAGACGATGTTTCTCCTGGCCGTTGAAGAGCGGATGGGTCAGTTTGACGGAGACGATCGCCGTCAGACCTTCGCGCACGTCGTCCCCGGAGAAGTTCGAGTCTTTCTCCTTCAAGATCCCGGTGCGGCGGGCGTAGTTGTTGAGGACGCGGGTGAGCGCCGTCTTCAGGCCCGAGACATGGGTGCCGCCATCGGGAGTGTTGATGTTGTTGGCGAACGAGAGAATCGTGTCCTGGTAGCTGGAGTTGTACTGGAACGCGACTTCGGCGATGGTGGTGTCCCGAGCGCCGCCGAAATAGATCGGCTTGTGCAGCGGGTCTTTGGTCTCGTTAAGATGCTCCACATACTCCAGGATGCCCTTGGTGAAGTGAAACGACTTATAGACGGGCACCGGCTTGACATCTTCCTGTTCGACGCCTTCCGGGATCGCCGGCAGTGTCAGATCCCGTTCGTTGGTGAACGTGAGTGTCAGGTTCTTGTTCAGATAGGCGAGTTCGCGCAGACGGCGCTCGATCTTCTCGCCGTCGTACTGATGGTCGGCGAAGATCTCGGGGTCGGCGTGCCATTCGACCAGGGTGCCGTGTTCGCCCGGTTTGGCTTTTCCGATCACTTTCAGCTTTTCGACGGTGACGCCGCGCTCGAACTTGATGCGGTGGACTTTGCCGTCGCGCCAGATCGTGATCGTCATGCGGTCGGCGGTTGCATTGACGCAGGAGACGCCGACGCCGTGCAGGCCGCCGGAGACCTTGTAGGCGCCGCTGTCGAACTTCCCGCCCGCGTGGAGTTTGGTCAGCGCCAGTTCGACGCCGGGAATGCCGTACTGCGGGTTGATGTCTACCGGGATGCCGCGTCCGTTGTCTTTGACAGAGACGCTGCCATCCGCCATGAGAACGACCTCGATGCGATCGCAATGACCGGCCATCGCTTCATCGACCGCGTTGTCGCTGACTTCGGTAAAGAGGTGGTGCAGAGCTTTGGCGTCCGTGCCGCCGATGTACATACCGGGGCGAAGACGGACAGCCTCCAGACCTTCCAAAACCTGAATCTGGCCGGCGTTATACTCCGAGGAGACGTGACCGACAGAGCCGACGTTCTCCATTGCAGCCTCTTCGGCTGCGCGCTCTGCGGCGGAGCGTTTCGTGATCTCTTCGGTCGGCGTAGCGCCGTTCGGTTTGGTGCTGTCCAGATTAATACTACGTGTCGCGGCTTTACTAGCCATAAAGTCAATCTCCTCCGTTTGCAGCCTGTTGGGATACGTTCTGCGGCTTGCCTGGCTCGGGTTTTGGGGGAGCGTTACAGCCTCCGTTCGAGCAGACGAGCAAGGGCAGAGGGCGAGCACCAGGCGTGCCCGCAACAAGTGTCAACATCTTTCGATGAGCGTGTAAGAGTGTACGTTATTATACCACAAACGAGCGGTTTTGTCTACCCTTTAGGTGCTTTTCTGTCTACTGTGTGCGGCTGCGGAAAACCGGAAATACAGCGGCAGGAAACCTCACTTCCCCTTGACTTCTACGTTGTTTTTGGGTAGACTATATCCGACTAGATTAGTCGGAGACCAAAACGGTCGGAGAGGACGCGCAAGACGATGTTGAGCCTGAGCAAAAAAGCCGATTATGCCCTGCTGGCCCTGTCGTATCTGGCCCACTCCGAACCGGAACGCGCGGTCAACACCAAAGAGATCGCGGAACAGTACGCGATTCCGGGTGAACTGCTCGCCAAGATTTTGCAGCGCCTGGCCCGCGCCCATATCGTCGTCTCGACGCCGGGACCGACGGGAGGCTACCGCCTGGCGCGCCCGGCGGAAACCATCAGCATCGGCTCGGTCGTAGCAGCGATAGACGGCGCTCCCGCCATCACGCACTGTATGAAGACCGACGGCAACGCCTGCGGGCAGCACGATCGCTGTACGGTCCGTCTGCCGCTGGAGCGGATCAATGCCAGAATACTCCAGATGCTGGAACTGATCTCCATTGCCGAGATCAGCCGGGACGAAACGCCGCAGACCGACATCGCGGTGCGCCTGCATCCGTCGCGTCCGACAGAACGCCTTCATCCGATAGAGCGCGGCAAAACAACCGCATCGTCCTAACGAGGAAATACCTGACAAGGGAAAATATATTATGACGACCGCAACCAACACACTCGAAGAGATCGCGCGTCAGGACTACAAATACGGCTTTGTGACCGACATCGAATCGGAGACTATTCCCATGGGCCTGAGCGAGGACATCGTTCGCCTGATCTCCTCGAAGAAGAACGAGCCGGAGTGGCTGCTGGAGTGGCGCCTAAAAGCCTATCGCCACTGGCTGACCCTGTCGGAACCGGAGTGGCCCAACGTCCACTACCCGAAGATCGACTACCAGAACGTCTACTACTACTCCGCGCCCAAGCCCAAGAAGGTTCTGAACAGCCTGGACGAGGTCGATCCGGAACTGCTGGCCACCTTCGACAAACTGGGGATCTCCCTGCTCGAACAGAAGCGACTGAGCGGCGTGGCCGTCGATGCGGTCTTCGACAGCGTCTCCGTCACCACGACCTTCAAGAGCAAGCTGATGGAGATGGGCATCATCTTCGGCTCGTTCTCCGAGGCGGTGAAGGAGCATCCGGAACTGGTGCGCCAGTATCTCGGCTCCGTCGTGCCCTACTCCGACAACTATTTCGCGGCGCTCAACTCGGCGGTCTTCAGCGACGGCTCCTTCTGTTATATCCCGAAGGGCGTTCGCTGCCCCATGGAGCTCTCCACCTATTTCCGCATCAACGCCGCCAACACCGGCCAGTTCGAGCGCACCCTGCTCATCGCGGATGAGGGCGGCTATGTCTCCTACCTCGAAGGCTGCACCGCTCCGATGCGGGATGAGAACCAGCTTCACGCGGCCGTCGTAGAACTGGTGGCGCTGAAAGATGCGACCATCAAGTACTCCACCGTGCAGAACTGGTATCCCGGCGACAAGGACGGCAAGGGCGGCATCTACAACTTCGTCACCAAGCGCGGCAAAGCGATGGAGAGCGCCAAGATCACCTGGACCCAGGTCGAGACCGGCTCCGCGATCACCTGGAAATACCCGTCGTGCATCCTGCAGGGCGATAACGCGGTCGGTGAGTTCTACTCGGTAGCGCTCACCAATCACCGCCAGCAGGCCGATACCGGCACCAAGATGATCCATATCGGCAAGAACACCCGTAGCACGATCGTCTCCAAGGGGATCTCGGCGGGACACGGCCAGAACACCTATCGCGGGCTGGTCCGCATCAATCCCGGCGCGGACGGCGCGCGCAACTACTCGCAGTGCGATTCGATGCTGCTCGGCGACCGCTGCGGCGCGCACACCTTCCCGTATATCGATGTGCGCAACCCGAGCGCGCAGGTAGAGCACGAGGCTTCGACCTCCAAGATCGGCGAAGACCAGATCTTCTACTGCAAACAGCGCGGCATCTCGGCGGAAGACGCCGTAAACATGATCGTCAACGGCTTCTGCAAAGAGGTGTTCCGCGAACTCCCGATGGAGTTCGCCGTCGAAGCCCAAAAACTGCTCGGCGTGAGCCTCGAAGGCAGTGTCGGATAAGAAAATTTAGATTTGAATGAGGATGAGGACGAAGGATACTGATGGCACTTCTGGAAATTGAGAACCTGCACGCCGAGGTGGGCGGCAAGGAGATATTGCGCGGGATCGATCTGAAGATCAATCCGGGCGAAGTTCACGCGATCATGGGGCCGAACGGCTCCGGCAAGAGCACCCTGGCGGGAGTTCTGGCAGGTCGCGAAGCGTATACCATTACACAGGGTTCGATCACGTTTGGCGGCAAAGATCTGACGGAGTTGGAGCCGGAAGAGCGGGCAGGGGAGGGGCTGTTTCTGGCCTTTCAGTATCCCGTCGAACTGCCGGGCGTCAACAACCAGTATTTCCTGCGTTCCGCGCTCAATGCGATCCGGAAATATCGGGAAGAGGAGTCGCTGGACGGCGTCGAGTTCCTGAAACTGATGCGTGAGAAGCTGAACGTGCTGCATATCGACCGAGAACTGATGAACCGTCCGGTCAATGCCGGCTTCTCCGGCGGCGAGAAGAAGCGCAACGAGATCTTCCAGATGGCGGTTCTCGAACCGAAGCTGGCGATCCTGGATGAGACCGACTCCGGCCTGGACATCGACGCCTTGCGGGTGGTGGCGGACGGCGTGAACGCCCTCCGCAGTCCCGACCGCGGCTTCGTGGTCATTACGCACTATCAGCGGTTGCTGGAGTATATCGTGCCCGATTTCGTCCATGTCCTCGCGCATGGCAGGATCGTGCAGTCGGGCGGCAAAGAGCTGGCGCTGGAGCTGGAAGCCAAAGGCTACGGCTGGCTCGAAACCGGTGCGACGACCCCGACAGCGGTCACGGCGTAAGCAAGGAGAAACACCCATGAGTACGCAGACAGTGCAGCCGCAGGAAGGCTATCTCGAAGCCTTCGCGGAGTTCGAGCGCGATGCGGCGGCGGGTCCCTCCTGGCTGACTCCGCTGCGCAAGGCCGCGATCTCTCGCTTCCGTGAGGTCGGCTTTCCGACCCGCCACGACGAAGAGTGGCGCTTCACCAATCCGGCCCCTCTGGCCAATACACATTTCCAACCGGCCAAACCGAACGGCGCGGTAGTGACGGCGGCGGAGATCGCTCCGTTCGCGCTGCCGGAGATGGGCACGACGACCCTGGTCTTCGTCGATGGCCGCTATGTGTCGGCGCTCTCCTCCCTGGGGACGCTGCCGGAGGGGGTGGTCGTGAGCAGCCTGGCGGAAGCCTTTGCCGCGCACCATCCGGCCATCGAGCCGCACCTGGCGCGTGTGGCCAAGTTCGACACGACGTTCCCGGCGCTGAACACCGCTTTCCTGAGCGATGGCGCGTTCGTCTATGTCCCGAAGAGCGCGGTCGTGCTCGATCCGATCCATCTGCTGTTCGTCTCAACGGCCTCGGATGCTCCAACCGTCTCGCATCCGCGCACCCTGATCGTGGCGGAAGAGAACAGCCTGGCGACCGTCGTCGAGAGCTATGCGGGCCTCGGAGAGGGCGGCAATCTGACCAACGCAGTGACGGAGATCGTCGTCGCGCAGAACGCCAATCTGGACCACTACAAGCTCAATCGCGAGAGCCGAGAGGCGTACCACGTTGCCACGATGCAGGTGCAGTTGGCGCATCAGAGCGTCTTCTCCTCGCACGCCATCAACCTGGGCGGCCTGCTGACGCGCAACGACGCCAACGCGACCCTCGGCGCGGAGTACGCCGAATGTACGCTCAATGGCCTCTCCCTGGTAGACGGCAAGCGGTTAGTCGATAATCACACAGCCATCGACCACGCCCTGCCGAACTGCAACAGCCACGAACTCTATAAATATATCATGGACGGCCAGTCACGAGGCGTCTTCAACGGCAAGATCTATGTGCGGGAAGACGCGCAGAAGACCGATGCCAAGCAGACGAACCAGACGCTCTTGCTCTCCGCCGACGCACAGATCAACACCAAGCCGCAGTTGGAGATCTTCGCCGACGATGTTAAATGCACCCACGGCGCGACCATCGGGCAACTCGATCCCGAGCAGCAGTTCTACCTGCAGTCGCGCGGAATCCCGAAAGACGAAGCCCGTGACCTGCTGATCTATGCCTTCGCCGGCGACGTCATCAACCGCATTAAAGTGGCTGCGCTCCGCGATGCGCTGGATGCGATCCTGCTGGACGCGCTGCCGCAACGTTAACGGTAATTGTTTTGGAAAGGGAGTGACGTGATGTCATCCGCGACGATTGAGATGGGTGTGGAGGAGGTCCTCATGACGCCCGCAGAGTACGATGTCTGGAAGGTGCGGGAAGATTTCCCGATCCTTAAGCAGACGGTGCATGGCAAACCGCTCGTCTATCTGGACAACGCCAACACGACCCAGAAGCCGAAGCTGGTGCTGGATGCGCTCAGCACCTACTATGCGGAGTACAACTCCAATGTGCATCGGGCCTCTCATGAACTGGGGGAGCGCGCCACGCAGGCATACGAGGGGGCGCGGGCGAAGGTGCAGAAGTTTCTGAACGCCGCGCGCGTCGAAGAGATCATCTATGTCCGTAACGCGACTGAGGGGATCAATCTCGTTGCGTATACGTGGGGGCGGCAGAACGTGCGCGAAGGCGATGAGATCCTGATCACGGCGATGGAGCACCACGCCAACATCGTGCCGTGGCAGATGCTCTGTCTGGAGAAGGGCGCGATTCTGCGCGTCATCCCGATGGACGACACCGGCGAACTGATACTGGACGAGTACGAGAAACTGATTACGCCGCGCACCAAACTGGTCGGGATCACGCAGATGTCCAACGCGCTCGGCACCGTCAATCCGGTCAAAGAGATGATCGCGACGGCACACAAGCACGGCGTTCCGGTTCTGGTGGATGGGGCGCAGTCCGCCTATCACATGGCGGTCGATGTCCAGGATATCGACTGCGATTTCTACGTCTTCTCCGGGCACAAACTCTATGGTCCCACCGGGATCGGCATTCTCTACGGTAAGCACGCGCATCTGGAAGCCATGCCTCCGTTTATGGGCGGCGGCGACATGATCAAGACGGTCACCTTCGAGGAGACCATTTTCGGCGACCCACCCTATCGCTTTGAGGCCGGAACGCCGAATATCGCCGGAGGCATCGGCCTCGGAGCGGCAGTGGACTACCTCACGAGTCTCGGTATGGGCAATATCGCGGCCTACGAGCGCGAACTGATGTCGTACGGTACGGCGGCGCTCAGTCAGGTACCGGGCCTGCGCATGATGGGAACCGCGCGGCACAAAGCCAGCGTCTACTCCTTCGTGCTCGAAGGCATTCACCCCAACGATTGCGGAGAACTGCTCGACCAGCAGGGGGTCGCAGTGCGCATCGGGCAGCACTGCGCCCATCCGGTGCTGGAGCGGTTCTGTCTCACGGCCACGGTCCGGGCCTCGCTCGGCTGCTACAATACGCGTGAAGAGATCGATGCCCTGGTGGCGGCGCTGCACAAAGTGCGCAAACTGATGGGCTAACATAGGAACACGATGGCAGAGAACCAACAACAACAGGCGGACGATCTGATCGACGCCTTCGAGATGTTCGACGATTGGGAAGACAAGTACGGCTTTCTAATCGACCTGGGGCGCAAACTTCCGGCTTTGCCGGAGGCGGAGAAGACCGAGGAGAACCGCATTCAAGGCTGCCAGAGCCGCGTCTGGGTCATCGCGGAGAAACGCGCCGCCTCTGAAGGCGACGTGATCGAGTTCACCGCGGACAGCGACTCTGATATCGTGAAGGGGCTGATCGCTATCCTACGCCGCGTCTACTTCGGCCAACCGGCCGATCGCATTCTCCAGTTCGATATCGAAGGGCTTCTGCATCGCCTTGAACTGGACCAACACCTGAGCATGAATCGACGCAACGGGCTTTTCGAGATGATTCAGCGTATCAAGCGCCTGGCGCTCACGCTGCAAAGCGGCGAACTGAACCCGTTGGAGGCAAAATAATGAGCGTGGAATTGACACCGATCGAGACCGAGATCATCAGGAACGAGATCATCGAGGCCATGAAGACCGTCTACGATCCCGAGATCCCGGTCAGCATCTACGAACTCGGCCTGATCTACGACGTCGATGTGGATACCGACGGCTCCGCCAACATCCGCATGACGCTCACCTCGCCGGGCTGCCCGGTCGCGGGCACCCTGCCGGGAGAAGTCGAATCGAAAGCGCGTACGGAGTCCGGAGCGACCGACGTCGAAGTGGAAGTCGTCTGGGAGCCGACCTGGACGATGGATATGATGTCCGATGGCGCCAAACTCGAACTGGGCCTGCTGTAGCGCCGCATTGCTCCGCCGTTTCTGCGGAACGATATTGATAAAACTCGAACAGGGTCCGCTATCGTGACCCGTGGGAGAAATAGAACATGAGCGACACCACCCTGACCGAAAACGCTGCCCCTGCCATCACTCTGACGCCTGCCGCCATCGAGCGCGTCCAATTTCTGATGGCCAAGCAGGGCAAGCCTAACCTCTCGCTGCGTCTCGGCGTCAAAGGCGGAGGCTGCTCCGGCCTCTCCTACTCGCTGGGACTGGAAGAGATGCCGACCGAGCGCGACCATATCCTCGAAATCGGCGGCCTGACCGTCCTCGTCGATCGCAAGAGCGCCCGCTTCCTCGAAGGCATGGAACTCGACTACACCACCAAAAACCTGCTCGAAGGCGGCTGGAAGTTCTCCAACCCCAACGCCCAGCGCAGTTGCGGCTGCGGAACCTCCTTCACCCCAAAATAGTCCCAGGTAATGTCTCTGCGCTCACCTAATCCATCGCGAACAGGTGAGCTTATTCTTTGGCTCCTGTTTCTCGCATGCATTGTTAGTGCTTCTGCTTGTCAGGCAACAGAAGCGGTTGCCAATATGGTTGCTCTGGAGTGGCTCGGATACTTTTTACATGCCCGTCCGCAAATCCGTAGATAGGTCCGACTGGGTGACGCGACTCTTGCACCACCTGTGCTTTCCCTCCGGCAGCGTTCCAGATGGTTGCGTTCGCTTCGAAGATTGTCAGCGTTTGAGCCGGCTCGGTCAGAACCTTGTAGGAGAGGCCGCTCAGAGCGGAATTGAACGCATAGCTATATGGGGAAACAGCGTCGGGACAGTGCCACACAACTGCCTCCGAAGTTCGACCGATCTGTGCACCGGATCCGACATGTACATTGGATAGGCTTGCCCATTGTTGCGCAGATGGAAGGCACTCGTCCCAGTCCTGCGCATACTGTTGTGTACCGGCCAGGATCTGTTTGACATTGTTGAGGCAGGTCGATTTGTGTGCCATGGTCCGCGCCGATTCGAACGCATGTACCACTGAGACGCCGATCCAGAGGAACAGCAGCCAGAGGAGAGCTTGGACTGCCTTCTTGAGGAGATTGGAACCAGAAACAGGTGGGCGCATGGAGAACTCCTTCGGAACACGACATTGACACATGCTTGAATGTCCAGTACGATGCCATTTGTCAACGTAGTGTCCTCGTAAGTGTGCCGCCTAATGCGACGGACGTTTAGGTGATGTCAGCCCTGACTTTTGAGGAAACCTCTCGTTCGACATTAGATCCTTTTGCATGAGGATAGCGCCCCAGGTCACTGTTCCTCATGACGAAGCGAAACTGGAGGTGGGTTCGCGGATACCGTGCAGTTAAAAGCGCAAACAGGATTCCGCCCTGCCGTTGCCCTATATTAGAGAGACAAGGAGACTCATTACAATGCCCTCTGAAATCCCTCTCTGCGGCGTGATCGCAAACCATCCTGTTCTTCCTCTTCCTCTAAAGTGGCGTGTCGCGCATTGGGTGCTGCACTTATGGCTCCTTCTGGGAATGCTCGGGGTCGTCGGCAGAGCGTCTGCCGATGTGATCGACAAGCAGAAAGCGCTGGACGCCTACACCTGGTGGGACAATCGCGACTGGGACTGGTATAAGGCGAATATTCCGTTCTTCGAGTGCCCGGATCAGGAGATCGTGACGACCTGGTACTACCGCTGGGAGCTGGTGACGAAGCACCTCACCTACGGCTCGCCCAACAGCGGCTACAGCTTCACGGAGTTTATCGACCGCCCGTTCTGGAGCGGGGCATATGGCGCGATCAGTTGCCCGGCCGGGCATCAACTCTACGAGGTGCGCTGGCTGCGCGATCCGCGCTACGCTCGTGACTATGCGCGCTACTGGTTCCGCACGCCCGGTGCGGAGCCGCGCAAATACGGCTGCTGGATTCCCGACGCTGTCTGGGCCGCCAACGAAGTCCATCCGGATACCGCCTTCATCAAAGACCTGCTCCCGGACCTGAAGAAAAACTACGAGGGCTGGGAGGCGCGTCAGTTCGTGCCGGAGAAGGGACTCTTCTGGCAGAACGGCCACGACGACGGCATGGAGTTCAACATCAACAGCCGCCAGACGAAAGACATCCTGCGCGGCGCGAACGGCTATCGTCCCGACTTCAACGCCTATATGTACGCCGATGCGCTGGCTATCGCGAAGGTGGCTCGGCTTGCCGGCGATGAGGCGACCGCGACAGCCTACACCGCGAAAGCCGCCGGACTCAAGCAGAAACTTCAGACGCTGCTGTGGGATCCGAAACGCGACTTCTTCTTTCCCATGGCGATGCGTGACGAGACCGATGCCGAGGGGAATAAGGTTCTCAAAGATACCCTGACCTATCAGTCCGGCAAATACGCGGGCAGTGACCACGGGCGCGAGGAGTACGGCTACGTGCCGTGGCAGTTCAACCTGCCCGATCCCGGCTACGAGGCGGCCTGGAAGTTTCTGACGGACTCCAACTACTTCGCCGCCGACTACGGCCCGACGACCGTCGAACGCCACGATCCTCTGTTCGTCCTGAAAGACTCCTGCTGCTGGTGGAGCGGGCAGTCGTGGCCGTATGCCACCTCCCAGACCCTCAAGGCGCTGGCGAACCTCCTGCAAAACTACCGGCAGAGCGTCGTCACGCGCGAGACCTACCGGGACCTGCTCCATACCTTCGCGATCTCGCACCGTAAGAACGGTATTCCCTATCTCGCCGAGGCGCTGAACCCCGACACCGGCTCCTTTCAAGGACACGACTCTTATAATCACAGCGAACACTACTTCCACAGCAGCTTCAACGATCTGGTCATCACCGGCCTGGTCGGACTGAAGACGCGGGCGGACGACGTTCTGGAGATCGATCCTCTGGCTCCTCGGGACTGGCCCTGGTTCGCCCTGGACGATCTCACCTACCATGGCCATCGCCTCAGCATCTTCTGGGACAGGGACGGCTCCCGCTACCATCGCGGCGTCGGCTTCCAGGTGCTGGCAGATGGCAAAAGAATTGCCGTAATGAGCGCGCTCGGCAAGATCACCGTGAGACTTCCCGCACTGAAGACACCGCCGGCCGGCACGAACGCGCCTCGTAACTACGCGGTCAACAACGACGGCGACTACTATCCGCGTCTGGCCGCCTCGTTCACCGATCCCCGCACTCCCATCAGCGCCGTCAACGACGGCAATATCTGGTACGCCAAAAGCCCGCCCAACCGCTGGGCCACGGTCGGATCCCCGAACGCCACGGACTGGATCACGGTCGATCTCGGCACGCCCCGGCGCGTCGATCAGATCAAACTCTACTTCCTGGACGACGGCGCAGAGGTCGCCACGCCGCGCCGCTACGTGGTGGAGATGTGGAACGGCAGCGCCTGGATGCCCATTCCCGGCGCGACACAAACGCCCGCCACTCCGACAGGACATCGTGCCAATAGGATCGCCTTCGCTCCCCGAGAGGTGCAGAAACTGCGTGTGGTCTTCACCCATGCCCCCGGAGGCAAGACCGGCCTCAGCGAGATCGAGGTCTGGGGCGAGGGGAGTTCACTGGCCTACACGCCCGCACCGCCGCCTGCCGGAAATCTCGCGCTCAACAGCAAGGGAGAGGGCTTCCCGAAAGCGGACGCCTCGTTCCACGACATCTACGGCGGCCTGCCGAAATGGGCCAATGACGGCCGCTTGAACTACCGTCCGACCCCCGTGAACCGCTGGACCAGTTACGGCTCTAAAACCCCGACGGACTGGCTGGAGATCGACTTCGGCGCGCCTAAAGAGGTGGGACGTGTGGATCTCTATATCTACGACGACCACGGCGGGGTTCAGCCTCCCGCCGGTTATACGGTCCAGTATTTCGTGGAGGGGCAGTGGAGAGAGGCCGAGCGGCAGGTGAAGGTTCCGGCTGCGCCTGTCGGCAGCGCTATCAATACGGTCACCTTCACGCAGGTGAGGACACAGAAGGTTCGCGTTGTCTTCACCCACAAGGGCGAAGCGCGCAGCGGCGTGACGGAGATGGAGGTCTGGAAAGAGTAATTTCCTAATCCTGTAAACGCGGCATCGCGCCGATCTCTGCCCTGAACAGTGGCAGAGATCGGCGCGATGTGCTTTCGGGCGAGCGGAGACTACACTGAGGCGTAGTCCTCTGCCGCTATTTGATGAACAGCATCTCCTGATAGGTCGGGAGCGGCCAGAGTTCGTCGGAGACCACGCCTTCCAGTGCATCCACCGCTTTGCGTACCGCGAGCATCGCCGGAACCACCGTATCGCGGAAATGCACGGCGTGGTCCAGGCACTCCCCTTCGGACTCGTGTTCCAGCGCGTGCTCCAGCGCGTGGATCTCGCTCTCCAGCGTCTCGGTCAGGCCGATCACCTGATCCAGCAGGCCGGTCTTCGGCGCTTTGTTCAGGCTCTTCAGTCCGACGGCGAGCGCGGTCAGTTGGGCCTGATAAGAGAGCGCTGCGGGCAGGATCTTGGTCTTGGCGATCTCCAGCGTCAGCAGACCTTCCGTATTGATGTCCATGCAGTACCGATCGAGGTAGATCTCGTAGCGGCTCGTCATCTCCCGCTCGGACAGGACCGAGTACTTGCCCATGACGGCGATGTTGGCCGGATCGATCATGGCGGGCAGCGCTTCGACCGTATTGCGCAGATTCGGCAGGCCACGGCGGGCCGCCTCCTGGTGCCACTCTTCCGAATAGCCGTTGCCGCCGAAGATGACGGCGCTATGTTCGGAAGCGATGCCCTGGAGCACGGTCTGGATCGCCTCGTTCAGTTTGGAGGGATCGTCTTTCGTCGCGGCTTCCAGTTGGGTCGCAATGAAATCCAGCGAGTCGGCGACGATGCAGTTCATCACGACCAGCGGCCAGGCGATGGACTGATTCGAGCCGACAGCGCGGAACTCGAAACGGTTGCCGGTGAAGGCGAAGGGACTGGTGCGGTTGCGGTCGCCGGCGTGCCGCGGCAGAGTGGGCAGGGTGTTCACGCCGATCGTCAGCGTGCCCGACTTCTTCGAACTGTCGGCGGAGCCATCCTGGAGCTGCGTGAACACATCTTCGAGCTGCTCGCCGAGGAAGACCGAGATGATCGCGGGCGGCGCCTCGTTGGCGCCGAGGCG
>Ga0070658_10002017_pt1 | contig 17047 bp, 19 predicted proteins | sample KBSC13metaG_FD_64664 | JGI IMG/M metagenome (GOLD analysis project Ga0070658, IMG submission 64664) | Corn rhizosphere microbial communities from Kellogg Biological Station, Michigan, USA - KBS C1-3 metaG | ecosystem: Host-associated > Plants > Roots > Rhizosphere > Soil ...
GCTGGCACCGTCCTTGCTCTATGTATCGCGAGTGCCCCGCCCAAGGGCGCTGCTCCCCCGGGAGCGCCGACGCGACGGTCCATCCCTCTGTCGCGAAGGTCGAAGGACCCTCATTCAAGAGTGCGCCTTGTGGGGCAGGTCAACCCTGCCCCTTTTTTTTTGCTTTCGCGCGGCCGGGAATTCAGCCCGGGCTTGCCAGCTTGAGGCCGACGATCCCGGCAACGATCAGCGCGATGCTGATGAGCCGCCCGGCATTCGCGGGTTCGCCCAGGAGCACGATTCCCAGCGCCACGGTGCCCACCGCTCCGACGCCCACCCAGACGGCATACGCGGTACCCACGGGAAGAGCCTTCATCGCGATGCCCAGGAGCCCGAGGCTGATGACCATGGCCGCGACCGTGCCGAGCGTCGGCCACAGCCGCGTGAAGCCATCGGTGTACTTGAGGCCGATGGCCCATCCCACCTCGAACAGCCCGGCCACGACGAGCACCACCCACGCCATCGCAGTACCTCCTTCAGGAACGGGCCGCCCAGCCCGCCTCAAAAAATGCCGCTGGCCACGAATGCGTACTGCGCGACACAGCCGTTGGCGGCGACCCCGGTGATCAGGCCGTTCACGACGACCCCATTGGAGGATTCGATCTGGATCGCGCCCTGCGTGAATGTCGGACCATTGCTCACCGTGAGGGCCGAAGGGACGCCCGCGCGCGTGGTGCCGTACTGGGGCACGTTGGCGAGGCCCACCACGTAGCGCACGCCATTCGCGTCGGTGATCGTGATCGTGTTGCCGGAGCCCGTGTACGTCATGAAGACCGGCGTGGACCCCGGGCCGCCGGGACAGGTCGTGGTGCTCACGCGATGCATCGCGCCGTAGCCGGACGCGGGGATCGAGACGGCAGCCCAGGTCTGCTGCTGCACGGTCTTGTTCACGGTGACGCCGTCGACCGTATACGTGAGCAGCATGTTGCTGTAGATGTTGCAGTTGGCGCACGAGCCGTCGAAGGTGATCGTGCCGACCTGCCTCACGCCCACCGCGGATGGATTGAACGCGCCGCCGAAATACGGGCCGCTCGTGGCGTAAAGCGCTCCGGTGTACTTGGAGGACGTGCCGGCCACGACCTTCGTGTCCGATGCGACGTACCACGTGGGCTTGCCATCGGCGCCGTACACGAACAGCGTGATGAAGAGGGTGCCGTTCTGCTGGATCACGTTCATGCCCCAGCCCGATTCGTTCGGGTTGTACCAGAGGCCGGTGACGTCGTAGATCGAGGCGAAGCTCGCGGCGGGCAGCAACGCGAGGAACGCGAGAAGCGCGGCCGCAAGCCGGGTGCGCAATTGCTTCATCGAAGTTCCCTTTCCTGTTTTGCGGGGAACCCGAGTTTAGCCGAGCGGGTACGCCGGAATATGCGGATTATTCCGCCTTGATGCCCGCGTCCTTGAAGAGCTTGCCGTAGCGCGCGAGCTGCTCGCGCGTGGCGGTGCCGAGCTCCTCGGGAGAGGTGCCGCGCACGGTGAGGCCCTGGTCCACGAACCGGGCGCGCACATCGGGATCCGCGAGCGCCTTCACGATCTCCGCGTGAAGGCGCGCCACGATCTCCTTCGGCGTGCCCGCGGGCGCCATGATCGTGAACCACGAGTTGAACGTGAATCCCGGCAGCCCCGTTTCCGCGACCGTCGGCACACCGGGAAACTGCGGCAGCGGCTGCGGCGTGGCCACGCCGATGATGCGCAAGCGCCCGCTGCGTGCGAGCCCCGCGACGGTGGCGAGCCCCTGGAACGCGACCGGCACTTCTCCCGCCGCAACGCCGACGGCGGCTTGCGAGGCGCCCTTGTAAGGCACGTGGGTCATCCGGATTCCCGCGGTGGAATCGAAGAGCGCCATCGCGATGTGCTGCGGGCTGCCGTTGCCGCCGGAGCCGAAGTCGACCTTGCCCGGGTTCGCCTTGGCCGCGGCAATGAGGTCCGCCGCGCTCTTGTACGGCGAGTCGTTGTTCGCGACCAGCCCCCATTCGATCGTGGCGACGAGCGATACCGGCTCGAAGTCGCGCAGGATGTCCCACGGCAGCTTCGATCCCATGTTCGGCAGCATCGTCATGATGCTGTCGTTGAAGCCGCCGATGGTGTAGCCGTCGGGCTTCGCCTTCGCGACCACGTCCGCGCCGATCTGTCCCGACGCACCGGGCATGTTCTCGATCACGATCTGCTGGCCCATGTTGGCCGACATCTTCTGCGCGAGGATGCGAGCGCCGTTGTCCACCGCGCTCGCCGCGGCGAGCGGCACGATCATGCGGATCGGCTTGTTCGGATATCCCTGCTGCGCGAACGTGAGGGCGGGAACCAGCAGTAATGCCGCGAGCAGCGTTTTCATGCGTTCTCCTGAAGGGGTTCGATGCCGATCTCGCCGGCAAGGCGCGCGAGAGTCTGTCGCAGCGCGGGCGCGATGGCAATCCCGTCACGCGACTGGGCGATGCGCCTGGCGTGGCTCTGCTCGCCCGGCATCCAGATGCGCTCGACGCCGGGCAGCCGCTCGCTCGCGCGAAGCTCGCGCACCACGCGATCGACCGCGGCCTTGAAGTCGCCGATGTCGCCGAACGCGGCGGGATCGATCGCGACGATCGCCTGGCCGGTGTTGGTGGGGCTCACGTCGTCCTTGTTGAAGTCGACCACGTCGCGGCCCATCGCCGCGCCATTCAGCGTGCCGGCAAGCAGTCCCACGACGAGCGCGAGGCCATAGCCCTTGTAGCCGCCGATCGGCAGCAGGAAGCCTTCCGCGGCGCGTTTCGGATCCGTGAGCGGGCGGCCCTCGCGGTCGATCATCCAGCCCTCGGGCATGCGCTCGCCCTTCGCCGCCTTCGCCTTCACCTTGCCGTAGGCCGCCACGGTGGTCGCCATGTCGAGCACGACGGGCGCCTCCTCTCCCGCGGGAATCGCGGCAGCGATCGGGTTGGTCGAGAGCAGCATGTCGAGCCCGCCCCACGGCGGCAGGTGGTTCGCATTGCCCACGGCGAAATACAGTCCGATCATGTCCCGCGCCATCGGCATGCGCGCATAGAGCGAGGCGGGGCCGGCATGGTTGCTTCGATGCGCGCCGACCCACGCGACGCCGGCACTCCTCGCCTTCTCGATGGCGAGCTCGGCGGCGCGCTTCATCACGAGATGGCCCATGGCGTTGTCGCCGTCGAGGAGCGCCATGCCGGCGCGCTCGCGCTCGACGCGGATGTCCGGTGCGAGGTTGATGCCGCCCGCGCGAATGCGCCGCAGATATTGGGGAAGCCGGATCACGCCATGGCCGTCGGAGCCCTGCAGGTCGGCTTCGGCCATGAGGCTCGCGACGCTGAGCGCATCGGGGCCCGGCATGCCCGCCTTCCCGAACGCGCTCGCGATGAAGTCGCGCAGGCGCTCGTACGGGACGCCGCCCGTCATTCCGCTTCTTCGATCCAGGCGGACTGGATGGCTTCGAGGATCTTCTCGCCGGAGCGCTTGGGGTCGTCGTCGAACTCGGGCAGCTCGATCACCCAGTTGCGCAGCTCGACGAAATTCACCCGCATGGGATCGGCTTCCGGGTGATGCTCGGCGAGGGCGATGGCGATGTCGCGCGTGTCGGTCCACTTCATGCGAGGCATCTTAGCGCGAGATCGCGCCGCCCGCTCGGCACGGCTCAGCGCTTCGTCTCGCTCACCTGGTTCAGCGTGTAGCGGGGAATCTCGATGGTGATCGGCGTGTCGCCGACGCGCGCCTGGCAGGAGAGGCGGGAGGTGAGCTCCAGGCCCCACGCCTTGTCGAGGAGGTCGTCCTCGCGGTCGGTCGCGGGCTCGAGGTCTTCGAAGCCTTCGCGCACGATCACGTGGCACGTCGTGCACGCGCAGCTTTTCTCGCAGGCATGCTCGATGTCGATATGGTTGTCGAGCAGCGTGTCGCAGATCGACGTGCCGGGCGTGGCCTCGATCTCCGCGCCGTCGGGGCACAGGGTGTCGTGCGGCAGGACAGTCAGCTTCGTCACTTCGAGACCTCGTCCACGCGGCGGCCCGCGAGCGCGCCCGAGATGGCGCGGTCCATGCGGCGCCCGGCGAAGCGCTCGCTCGCGCGGTTGAGGGAATCGATGGCGGCCCTGATCGCGCGATGGTCCGTGCCCGCACGTGCCGCGGCCAGTGCCTGCATGCTCGCATCCAGCGACGATCGCTCATCGCGCGGCAGCAAGTCCGCATCCTTCTCGAGGGCGGCGGCCACCGACGCGAGCAAAGCCTCGGCCTCGACGCGCTGCTCCGCGAGAGCGCGCGCGTCCCGATCCTCGGTCGCATGCGAGAACCCTTCCTGCAGCATGCGGGCGACCTCGTCATCCGTGAGCCCGTAGGAGGGCTTCACCACGATCGCCGATTCGATACCGGTCGTCTTCTCGCGTGCGGAGACCGACAGCAGGCCATCGGCGTCCACCTGGAAGGTCACCTGGATGCGCGCCGCACCCGCGACCATGGGCGGAATGCCGCGCAGCTCGAAGCGCGCCAGCGAGCGGCAATCGGAGACCAGCTCCCGCTCGCCCTGCACCACGTGGATCGCCATGGCGGTCTGGCCGTCCTTGAAGGTCGTGAATTCCTGCGCGCGCGCCACGGGGATCGTGGAATTGCGCGGCACGACGCGCTCGACCAGGCCGCCCATGGTCTCGAGCCCGAGCGAGAGCGGGATCACGTCCAGCAGCAGCCAGTCGTCGCCCGCGCGGTTTCCCGCGAGGACGTTCGCCTGGATCGCCGCGCCCAATGCGACGACCTGGTCCGGGTCCAGGTCCTTCAGCGGAGCGCGCCTGAAATAGTTTTCGACCGCACGCTGCAGGTGCGGCATGCGCGTCGCGCCACCCACGAGCACGACGCCGTCGATGTCCGTGGCTTCGAGCTTCGCATCGCGCAACGCCTTGCGCGTGGGACCCAGGGTCTTCTGCACCAGCGGCGCGGTGAGCTGCTCGAACTCCGCACGCGAAAGGTGCAGCCGCAACTTCTGGCCGTACGACAGGGTGACCTCGACGCTCGCCTCTTCACGATCGGTGAGCTGCTCCTTCACCGCGCGCGCCGCGGCCAGCAGGCGCCGCGTGTCGCGCACCGCGCCGTCGGCAAGGCCATGGCCCACACGCCAATGCACCGCGATCGCCTGGTCGAAGTCGTCGCCGCCGAGCGCGGAATCGCCGCTCGTGGACAGCACCTCGAAGACGCCGCGCGTGAGCCGCAGGATCGAGATGTCGAAAGTGCCGCCGCCCAGGTCGAACACGGCGAACGTGCCTTCGCTCGCGTGATCGAGCCCATAAGCGATCGCCGCGGCCGTCGGCTCGTTCAGCAGCCGCAGCACGTTGAGGCCGGCGAGTCGGCCGGCGTCCTTGGTGGCCTGACGCTGCGAGTCGTCGAAGTAGGCCGGCACGGTGATGACGGCGCCGAAGAGCTCGCCGCCCAGGGCGCGCTCGGCGCGGTCGCGCAACGCCTTCAGGATGTCCGCGGAGACCTGCACCGGCGAGCGCGTGCCCGCCGCGGTCTCGATCGCGAGCATTCCGGGAGCGTCGACGAATCGATAAGGCAAAGCGCCGTAACGCGCCACATCGGCCACGCCACGGCCCATGAAGCGCTTCACGGATACGACGGTGTTGCCCGGGTCCTCGGCTTGCGCCGCGCGCGCGTCGTAGCCCACCTCGATCGCGCCATCGGCGTGATAGCGCACGATCGAAGGCAACAGGGGACGGCCCTGCTCGTCGGCGAGCACTTCGGCGCTGCTGCTGCGCACGGTAGCGACGAGCGAATGCGTGGTGCCCAGGTCGATGCCGACCGCGAGCTTGCGCTGGTGGGGATCGGGCGATTCACCCGGCTCGGAGATCTGCAGGAGCGCCATGGGTCAGCTGCGTTCGTGCAGGAGCTCGAGCGCGTCGTCGATCTCCGCCTCGAGCTTTTCGAGGAACCGCAGCTTGCGCACGAGCGAGCAGCCCGCGTCGTAGTTCGCGTCCCCGTCGAGCGCGCGCGCCAGCATGCCGAGCATCTCTGCTCGCGATGCGGCGAGGTCGATGCGCAGCTTGTCCAGGGCCGCCGCGTCGCCGGAATCGCGCGCCGCACCCACCGACTCGCGCCATTCCATTTGCTGCATGAGGAAGTCCGGGGGCATCGAGGTGTTGCTCTCCTCGCCCGTGTCGAAGCCCTTCAGCGAAAGCACGTAGCGAGCGCGGGAGACGGGATCGCGCAACGTCCGGTAGGCCTCGTTGGCGCGCGTGGCCCACTGCATCGCCACGCGCCGCTCGGCTTCGGAGCCCGAGGCGAACTTGTCGGGGTGCACCTGCGTCTGGAGCTCGCGATAACGGCGCTCGAGCTCGCGCGCATCCAACGCGTAGCGCGCCGGAAGGCCGAGCAGCTCGAAATGATTGCGGGAGAAATCGGGGTTCAAGATGTCACCCCGGCGCAGGCCGGGGCCTAATGCATCGCAAGCAGATTGGGCCCCGGGCCACGCCGCGTGCGGCGCCCGGGGTGACTACACGTTGAACGATTCCCCGCAGCCGCAGCGGTCCTTCTCGTTCGGGTTGTTGAACTTGAAGCCTTCGTTGAGGCCCTCGCGCACGTAGTCGAGCTCCGTGCCGTCGAGATACGCGAGGCTCTTGGGATCGATCAGCACGCGCACGCCGTTGCTCTCGAAGGCCTGGTCCTCGGGCTTCACGTCGTCGGCGAACTCGAGCTTGTAGGCGAGGCCTGAGCAGCCCGTGGTCTTCACGCCCAGGCGCAGGCCCACGCCCTTGCCGCGCTTCTGCATGTAGCGCTGCACGTGCTCCGCAGCGCGATCCGTGAGGGTCACCGCCATGTCAGTCGGCCGCCTTCTTTTCGGCCCCGTCCTGCGATGGGGCGTATTTCTTGCGATAGTCCGCCACCGCCGCCTTGATCGCATCCTCGGCGAGGATCGAGCAGTGGATCTTCACCGGCGGCAGCGCCAGCTCCTCGGCGATCTGCGTGTTCCTGATCGTGGCCGCCTCGTCGACGCTCTTGCCCTTCACCCACTCGGTGACGAGCGAGGACGACGCGATGGCCGAGCCGCAGCCGTAGGTCTTGAACTTCGCATCCTCGATGATGCCGTCCTTGTTGACCTTGATCTGCAGCTTCATCACGTCGCCGCACGCGGGAGCGCCCACCATGCCGGTGGCCACGCCCTCCTCGTCCTTCGTGAAAGACCCCACGTTGCGGGGATTCTCGTAGTGATCGATGACCTTCTCGCTGTATGCCATTTCTATCTCCTCTGCGGACTCAGTGAGCCGCCCACTGCACGGTGTTCAGATCGATGCCGTCCTTGTACATCTCCCACAGCGGGCTCATCTCGCGCAGCTTGCCGATGCGCTCGCGGATGAGCTTCACCGCGAAATCGATGTCCTGCTCGGTCGTGAAGCGCCCGAGGGTGAAGCGGATGGAGCTGTGCGCGAGCTCGTCGTTGCGGCCGAGGGCGCGCAGCACGTACGAGGGCTCGAGCGAGGCCGACGTGCACGCGGAGCCCGACGAGACCGCCAGCTCCTTCATGCCCATGATGAGCGACTCGCCCTCGACGAAGTTGAAGCTGAGGTTCAAGTTGTGGGGCACGCGATGCTCGAGGTCGCCGTTCACGTAGACCTCTTCCATGTCCTTCAGGCCCGCGAGCAGGCGATCTCGCAGCATGCGGATGCGCTCGTTCTCGGTCGCCATCTCCAGGCGAGCCAGGCGGAATGCTTCGCCCATGCCGACGATCTGGTGGGTCGGAAGTGTCCCGGAACGCAGCCCGCGCTCGTGGCCGCCACCGTGCATCTGCGCTTCCAGCCTCACACGCGGCTTGCGCCGGACATACAGCGCGCCGATGCCCTTGGGCCCGTAGGTCTTGTGGGCGGAGAAGCTCATCAGGTCGACCTTCAGCTTCTCGAGATCGATCTCGACCTTGCCGGTGGCCTGCGCGGCATCCACGTGGAAGATGATGCCCTTCGCACGGCAGATCTCGCCGATCTCGGCGATCGGTTCGATGACGCCGATCTCGTTGTTCACGAGCATGACCGAGACCACGATGGTGTCGGGCCGGATCGCCGCCTTGAAGGCCTCGAGATCGATCAGGCCGTCGGGCCTGGGATCGAGATAGGTCACCTCGAAGCCCTCGCGCTCGAGCTCGCGCATCGTGTCGAGCACGGCCTTGTGCTCGATCTTCATCGTGATGAGGTGCTTGCCCTTCGTCTTGTAGAAGTGCGCCGCGCCCTTGATCGCGAGGTTGTCCGATTCCGTGGCACCCGAGGTCCACACGATCTCCTTCGGATCGCAATGCACCAGCTTCGCGACTTCCTCGCGCGCTTCCTCGACCGCCTTCTCCGCCTCCCACCCGAACGGATGGCTGCGCGATGCGGGGTTGCCGAACTGCTCGGTGAGCCACGGGATCATCTTCTGCGCCACGCGCGGATCCACCGGCGTGGTCGCCGAGTAGTCGAGATAGATAGGCTTCATGCGTGCGGAGGTCATGGCGTCCTCAAACCGAAAGGGGTTGCGTGTCCTGGGGCGACTTTTGCGTACGCACGACGGCGACGGTCTTGGTGCGCTGCTTCTCGACCAATTGTGCGAGCGTCACGCTGCGCAGGAAGCCGTGGACCGTGGCATTCAGGTCCTCCCACAGCTCGTGCGTCATGCACCGCTGGCTTTCCTGGCAGTTCTCGCGGCCGCCGCACGCGGTGGAGTCCAGCGGCTCTTCCACCGCGCTGATGATGTCCGCCACGGTGAGGCGCTCGGCCGGGCGCGCGAGATTGTATCCGCCGCCGGGACCGCGAACGCTGTCGACCAGGGCGCGCCGGCGAAGCTTGCCGAAGAGCTGCTCGAGATACGAAAGCGAGATCTTCTGCCGCTCGCTGATGCCGGAGAGCGTGACCGGTCCCTTGTGCGCATGCAGCGCGAGATCGAGCATCGCGGTGACGGCGAACCTGCCTTTGGTCGTGAGTCTCATGGGCTTCCTTGCGGGCGGGAATGGCTGAGCATTCCACTCAAGTATACCCAAACCCGACTGATTAAGTCAAGTACTCCGCTCTGGAAAATCCCTGTTGCAACAGGAGCTTAGCGGCGGCCGCCGACGACCTTGCGTCCGCCCGACTCGGCCGGCCCCTCGAGCTCGTCGAGGCGGCGCAGGATCTCCCTCAGGCGGGTGTCGAGGTCGTCCGTGTGCGTGCCGAGGGCCAGAAGCGCCTTGTTGAGCGGATCGTCGAGATCCGCGCTCACCGCGTAGGCATCGAAGGCCATGCGTGCGCCGTCCGTAGCGCCATGCTCCACGACGCGTGCGGGGATGCCCACGACGGTCGCGCCCGGGGGCACGGGTTTCACCACCACCGAGTTCGAGCCGACCTTGGCGCCGTCACCCACGACGAAGGGACCGAGGATCTTGGCGCCGGCACCGACCACCACGCCCTTTCCGAGCGTGGGGTGGCGCTTGCCGTGATTCCACGACACGCCGCCCAACGTGACGCCGTGATACAGCGTGCAGTCGTCGCCGACCTCCGCGGTCTCGCCGATCACGACACCCATGCCGTGGTCGATGAACACGCGCCGGCCGATGGTGGCGCCGGGGTGGATCTCGATGCCGGTGAGGAAACGGGCGATGTGCGACATGAAGCGCGCGAGCCAGCGCAGGCCCGCGCGCCAGAACGCGTGCGAGACGCGATGCATCTGCAGCGCATGGAAGCCGGGATAGCAGGTGATCACTTCCCATACGTTTCGCGCCGCGGGGTCGCGGTCGAACACGGAGCGGATGTCTTCACGAATGCGGCTGAACATGCGGGCAGTTTATTATTCCCGACTAACCTTATCAACTATTCCCCTTGAAGCGCTTCACCCGGAAATACGCCGAGTTCGTGCGCCGGCCGCACGTGGGCCCCCTGCTTCTCGTCGCGCTCTTCTCGCGCATGCCGATCGGCATGATGGGTTTCGCGATGCTCATGTTCCTGCGCGAGTCGCTCGGCGATTTCGCGCGCGCCGGCACCGCGGTCGGAGTGAACTTCGTGGTGATGGCGCTCGCCGCGCCCGTGCAGGGCCGCATCATCGACCGCAAGGGCCCGCGCAAGGTGCTGCTGGTGACGGGCACGGTGCAACCGCTCGCGCTGCTGGGCGTGCTGCTCTGCACCCATTACCGGCTGCCTTTCTTCGCGATCATCGCGCTGGCGGCACTGGCCGGCGCGTTCGCTTCGCCCATCACCACGTTGACCCGAACGCTGTGGCGCAACCTCTTCGAGAGCGAGGACGATCGCCGGACCGCGTTCTCGCTGGACGCGGTGATGATCGAGATCAACTTCACCGCCGGCCCCGCCATCATGGCCTTCGTGCTCGCGGCCTTCGGCGCGACGGCGGCGTTCGCCACCGCGATCGCGGTCGTGGTGATTTCGCTGGTCATCTTCGTCTCGTCGCGCGCGCTGGGTTACTTCAAGCCCGCGAGCGGTGTGCAGCGGCACCTGCTGGGACCGCTCACCGAGCCGCGACTGCTGCTGGTCTTCACCGCGACGTTCGGCCTCACGCTGTGCTTCGGGCTGCTCGAGGTCGGCTATCCCGCGTGGGGCACGGCCCTGCTCATGCCCGCGCTGGGCGGCATCCTGCTCTCGCTCAACTCGATGGGCAGCGCGATCGGCGGCGCAATCTTCGGCGGCCTGCACCTCGAGGCGCGCATCGAGCGGCAATGGGCCGCGGCGCTGGGTTTGATGTCGATCCCGGTTTTCCTGCATGCGATCGCGCCCAATACCGGGACCCTCGCCGTGCTGGCGTTGCTGGCCGGTGGGCTCATCGCGCCCTCGATCGCGGCGCAGTCGGTGCTTGTCTCTCGCCTGGCGCCCGCGCATTACGCCACGGAGGCGTTTACCTGGTCTTCGACGGCGATCCTGGTCGGTTTGGGTTCCGGCGTGGCACTCGGCGGCACGCTGGTGGAGACGGTGGGACTGCGGCCAGCCTTCGCGATCGGCGGTTGCGTGGTCGCCGCGATGGCCGCGCTGGCGCTCTCGATCCCTGCGGTTACAAGAAAAAGCTGAAACGCGGAGTAGGGGAGTCGAATACAAGGAGGTTTTCAATCAAACAAACACTCCTGTCATCGACTCCGGAACTCCGCGTTTCAGGTTTTGCTTTTGGCCTGCTTCTCGAAGGAAGCGAGCATGCCACGAAGGAATTGCACCTCTTCGCGCTCCAGCCCAGCGCGCGCGAATAACCGCCGCATGCGCTCCATCAGGCGCTTGGGCATCGCGGGATCGAGAAACCCGCTCGCGATCATCGCGCGCTCGAGGTGCGCATGGAATGCCTCGATCTCCTCGACCGTCGCGGGGGTGCGTTCGGGCTCCGCCGGCGGCGTGAACGCGCTGGCTGCCGTCGCGAGCTCGTAGCAGGCGACCTGCACGGCGGCGGCGAGATTCAGCGAGGCGTAGGCGGGATTCGCCGGGATCACGGCGAGCATCTGGCAGCGCGCCAGCTCCTCGTTGGTAAGCCCGAAGGTCTCGTTGCCGAACACGAGCGCGACCGGTGAGGCCGCCGCGCTCGCCAGGATGAGCGGCGCGGCATCGCGAAGCGCACGCGGCGGATGCGAGAGATCGCGCCCGCGCGAGGAGAATCCGACCGCGAGCACCGCATCGCCCAGCGCCTCTTCGAGCGTCTCGTAGACGCACGAGCCCTCGAGCACGTCCAACGCACCGGAGGCGAGCGCATTCGCTTCTTCATGCGGGAACGACTTCGGCGCGACGAGCCGCAACTGCGAGATGCCCATCGTCTTCATCGCGCGCGCCGCCGAGCCGATGTTGCCCGGATGGCTCGTGCGCGAGAGCACGATGCGCACGCGCGAAAGGGCGTCGAGAGCCGGCATAGTAAAATTGTCGCATGCATCCGATGCTCAATACGGCCGTCAAGGCCGCGCGCAAGGCGGGGAGCATCATCACCCGCGCTTCCTACGACCTCGACAAGCTCACCGTCCGCACGAAGCGCCAGAACGATTTCGTGTCGGAGGTGGACCACGCGGCCGAAGACGCGATCATCTCCACGCTGCGCGAGGCGTATCCGGACCACGGCTTCCTGGGCGAGGAGACGGGCTACAAGGATCGCGACGCCGAGTATCTCTGGATCATCGATCCGCTCGACGGCACCACCAACTTCCTGCATGGCGTGCCGCAATACTGCGTCTCCATCGGCTGCCAGCAGAAGGGCGTGCTGCGCCACGCCGTGGTGTTCGATCCCAACCGCAACGAGCTCTTCACCGCGAGCAAGGGCGCCGGCGCGTTCCTCAACGACCGCCGCATCCGCGTGAGCCGCGTCGACAAGCTGGAGGGCGCGCTCATGAGCACGGGGTTTCCCTTCCGCGAGGTCGGCAACCTCGACGACTACCTGCGCATGATGAAGAACATCATCATGAACACGGCCGGGCTGCGCCGCCCCGGCGCCGCGGCCCTCGACCTCGCATGGGTCGCGGCGGGCCGCTTCGACGGCTTCTGGGAAATGGGTCTCTCCCCGTGGGACATGGCCGCGGGCGTGCTGCTGGTGCGCGAGGCCGGCGGCCTCGTGGGCGACTTCGCCGGCGAGGAGCGCTTCATGGACAGCGGCCGCATCGTCGCCTCCAACGGCAAGATCTTCGCGGCCATCCTCAAGGCGCTGCAGCAGAAGGAGTAGGCGTGAAGACCCGCGCGCGGGGTGCCTTGCATCGCGTCGTGATCGTGGGCGGCGGCGCGGGCGGCCTCGAGCTCGCGACGCGCCTGGGCGACAAGCTCGGCCGGCCGGGGCGCGCGCACATCACCCTCGTCGACCGCAGCCGCACGCACCTCTGGAAGCCGCTGCTGCACGAGGTCGCCGCCGGCAGCATGGACATCCATGCGCACCAGCTCGACTACCTGGCGCAGGCGCGATGGCACCGCTTCACCTTCGTGCTGGGCGCGCTCGCGGGCCTGCAGCGCGCCTCGCGCCACGTCGAGGTCGCCGCCGTGACCGACGACGAAGGCGTGGAGATCCTGCCCGCGCGGCGCATCGCCTACGACACGCTCGTCATCGCCATCGGCAGCGAGTCGAACGACTTCGGCACGCCGGGCGTGCGTGAGAACGCCTTCACCATCGACAACGCATGGCAGGCGCACCTGTTCCATCGGCGCCTCGTGAACACGTGCTTCCGCGCGAACTTCGCCGCCGACGGCCGCGTGCTCAACATCGCCATCGTGGGCGCCGGTGCCACGGGCGTGGAGCTTGCCGCGGAGCTCCACAACACGCTGCGCGTGCTCACCGCCTACGGGCTGGAGAACTTCGATCCGGAGCGGCAGATCCGCATCCACCTCGTCGAGGCGGGACCGCGGCTGCTTCCGGGCCTGCCGGAGTACATCGCGCAGGAAACGCTGAAGACGCTCGAAGCCCTCGGGGTGGACGTGATGGTCGACGAGCGCGTGGTCGAGGTGCTGCCGGACCGGCTGAGGACCGCGACCGGCCGCGAGGTCACCGCCGAGTTCACGGTGTGGGCCGCGGGCATTCGCGTGAGCGATGTGTTGAAGGACATCGACGGCCTGGAGACCAATCGGCTGAACCAGCTCGTGGTGCTGCCCACGCTCCAGGTGACGCGCGATCCCGATATCTTCGCGCTCGGGGACTGCGCCGCGGCCCCGTGGACCGCGGACCGCGCGGTGCCGCCGCGCGCGCAAGCCGCGCACCAGCAAGCGAGCCACCTGCTGAAGACCGTGATGCGGCGCCTGGCGGGTAAGCCGCCGCGCGAATTCCACTACCGCGACTTCGGATCGCTCGTGTCGCTCGGGCATTACCAGACCGTCGGCACGCTCATGGGGTTCGCCACGCGCGGCACGGTTCGCGTCGAAGGCCTTCTCGCCAAGCTCTTCTATCTCTCGCTCTACCGGTTGCACATCTGGGCGCTCTACGGCTTCTGGCGCATGGCGCTGGACACGCTCGCGCGAACCATTCGCAGCCAGACCGACCCAAAGGTCAAATTGCACTAGGAGTGGCGAATGGAAAAAGCTTTGCGCTGGACCGTGTCGCTCGCCGCGGCCCTCACCGTCACCGCATGCAAGCGCGAAGTGCCGGTGGTCACTCCGACACCGTCGCCCGCGTCCGGCAATGCGGCGCCGGCCGCCGCACCGGCCACGCCGGCTGTGACGCCGCCACCCGCGACGACACCCGCGCCCGCGACGCCGCAATCGACCACCAACGCCGTCGCGAGCGTGGCCATCACGAGCGCCACGCTCGGCAGCGCCATCAGCGCCGACAAGCGCGTCACCGCCGCCACGGACACGTTCCAGCCTTCCGACACGATCTTCGTGACGGTGGAGACGAGCGGTACCTCCGGCGCGAACCTCACGGCGCGCTGGACCTATCACGCCGACGGCCAGGCCACGCGCGTGAACGAGGAGACCCAGAAGGTCCCGCCCGGCGGCCCGGCCGTCACCGAGTTCCACATCCGCAAGCCCGACGGCTGGCCGCGCGGCGATTACCAGGTCGTGGTCCTCGTGAACGACGAGGTGTCGGTCACGAAGAAGTTCAGCGTGAAGTAGCGCATCACATCGCGATCTTGAGCGGGTGGCCCACGGCCTTGAACGCCTCGTGGCCGCCGCTCATGAACTTCGCGTCGAAGCCTGCGTCGCGCAGCTTGATCGCCGTCTTGCAGCCGACGTGGAAGCCATAGACGCAATAGACGACCACGGGCGCTTCCTTCGAAAGCTCGCCCATCCACTGCTCCACCTGCTCGGGATCGCGCCACGTCACGCCATCGGCGATGTCCTGCTGGCGCGATAGCGAGTGCCGCGGCCGCACGTCGATCACCTGCACCGGCTTCCCCGAGGCCATCATCGCCCTCACCTCCTCCACTGCAACCGATGCGATGTCGAACTCCGGCTGCACCAGCGGCCGCGGCGGCAGCGATTGGCGCGCGTCCTCGTATCTCGCCAACAAGGCGGAATAGTCGATGTTGCGGAAATAGGTGTCGACGTAGGCTCTCGCGTTCGCGCCGAAGTCGATGTGATATGCGTGCTCGTACATGTCGAGCGCGAGTACCGGCACGCCGCTCGCGATCGACTGCGAGTGCTCGGACGCGTACTGGTTGATGAGGCGCCCGTCGCGCGGCACGTACGTGAGCACGACCCAGCCGGAGCCGCCGCCGAGCGCGTAGCCCATGGCGCGGAACTCCTCGCGCCAGCGATCGAACGAGCCAAAATCGCTTGCGAGCACTTCGGACATCGCCTTGACCGGCACGCCCTCGCCGCCCAGGCTCGCGAAATAGAGCTCGTGCAGCAGCGTGGAGTTGAGCGCGGCAAGCTCTTCGCGCTTGAGGCCGTTCAACACGAACGCCGGCGTCTTCGCGAAGTCGAGCGACTCGAGCTGCTCGGTGATGGCGTTCAGGCGCCTGAGCGCGCCGCCGTAGTTGTTCTCGTAATGGCTCTCGATCAGCTTGAGCGACAGGCTGTTGAGCGTCCAGGGGCGGCAATGGATCTGCTTGAGCGTGTAGCGCATGTCTCCTCCAATCCGGGTCGGACCGTTGCAGGATTGGACGGATGCGCCGTCTTGAAGGGAACCGGGTCCCGGGGGTCCTGATCACCCCCGCGCAAAGATTAGGACTTCGGGCACGCCAAAGTCAAATACCCGGATAATTGGCGGCGATGAAGCGAGTGTCCCAGGGAGAGGTGTCGCCCCCCTCCCATACCCCGATGATGCAGCAGTACTTCGCCCTCAAGGCGCAGTACCCGGACATGCTGCTCTTCTACCGGATGGGCGATTTCTACGAGCTGTTCCACGGCGACGCGGAACGCGCGGCGAAGCTGCTCGACATCACGCTCACGACGCGCGGCCAGTCCGCGGGTCAGCCGATCCGCATGGCGGGCGTGCCCTTCCATGCGGTCGAGCAATACCTCGCGAAGCTGGTGAAGGTCGGCGAGTCCGTGGCCATCTGCGAGCAGGTCGGAGACCCCGCGACCTCGAAGGGCCCGGTCGAGCGCAAGGTCGCGCGCGTCGTCACACCGGGCACGCTCACCGATTCGGCGCTATTGCCCGCGTCGCGCGAGAGCCTGCTTGCCGCGGTTCACATCGTGGCGGACACCGCCGGGTTCGCGTGGATCTCGCTCGCGAGCGGGCGCCTCACGATCCTGCAGACCCATGCGTCGAGGCTCGGCGCCGAGATCGAGCGGCTGCAGCCGGCGGAAATCCTCTCCGCGGGCGAGTTGCCGGTGCGCACCCGCGCGGCATTGAAGCGCCTGGAGCCGTGGCAGTTCGACGGCGAGGCCGCGTGCCGCGATCTCGCGCGGCAGTTCGGCACGGTGGACCTGTCCGGCTTCGATTGCGCGGGGATGGACATCGCCGTCGCCGCCGCGGGTGCGCTGGTCTTGTACTGCCGGCAGACCCAGCAATCGGCGCTGCCACACGTGACCGGCCTGCGCGTCGAGCGGGAGAGCGAGTTCGTCCTGATGGACGCCGCGACGCGCCGCAATCTCGAGATCACCGAGACGCTCGGCGGCGCGGAGTCGCCCACGCTGTTCTCGCTGCTCGACCGGTGCGCGACCTCCATGGGAAGCCGGCGCTTGCGGCACTGGCTGCATCACCCGCTTCGCGACACCAAGATGCTGGCCGCGCGGCATGCGGCGATCGATGCGTTGCTGCATCCCGCCTCGCGCGTGCGCCATCCGCTCGTGCAGTCGCTGCTCTCCGGCTGGTCGGACGTGGAGCGCATCGTCGCGCGCGTCGCCCTGCGCACCGCCCGCCCGCGCGACCTCTCCGGATTGCGCGATACGCTCGCGACCTTGCCGCGGGTGCATGCGGCACTCGCCGAGAGCTCGCAGCTGGACGGCCTGAGGCCCGCGTTCGCGCCGGTGCCGGAAATTCTCGAGCGGCTCGCGAAGACGATCAAGGAAGAGCCCGCCGCGGTGATCCGCGAGGGCGGCGTGATCCGCGACGGATGCGACGGTGACCTGGACGAGCTGCGCGCGATCCAGAACGACTGCGGAACGTTCCTGCAGGCCATGGAAGCGCGCGAGCGCGAGCGCACCGGAATCGCGAACCTGCGCGTGGAATTCAACCGCGTGCATGGCTTCTACATCGAGATCACGCAGGCGAACCTCGAC
>Ga0070658_10002018_pt1 | contig 17039 bp, 10 predicted proteins | sample KBSC13metaG_FD_64664 | JGI IMG/M metagenome (GOLD analysis project Ga0070658, IMG submission 64664) | Corn rhizosphere microbial communities from Kellogg Biological Station, Michigan, USA - KBS C1-3 metaG | ecosystem: Host-associated > Plants > Roots > Rhizosphere > Soil ...
CACGAGGAAAGATGGACCAATCGGAGGAGTTCCTTGAGAACCCGCGTGATAATGGCCTCCCAATCCTGAAGGGATTGAATCGCTCAGGGATGAGGGCTGATATCGCACGGATTTGATTGAACCCTTGGCAGGGTTCGGAGGCAGATTTCGCCCGAGTTCCCATCGTACTCTCCTGATTGGTATATCGGACCAGTGGCAGAGACGACCAGCGTAGCCATGCGCACACGGCGTTAAACCCTTGGCAGGGTTGAGCGCTATGCGCTCTGAGTACCCAGGGTAGCCTCGCAAGCTCGGCAACCCTGGGCTGGTTTATCAGACGCCTTCGGCGTAACCACCCGCTCAGACGCGAACGTATGCCACGCTTGAAGTCCGCCACCCTCCGCTACGTCGCTGCCGTAAACTGCAATTCCGCCAATCGCCGGTAGGTCCCGCCGACCTGCGCGATGAGTTCCGCGTGTGTCCCGCTTTCCGTCACTGATCCGTTTTCGATCACGCAGATCCGGTCACACTGCCGCACGGTGCTCAGGCGATGCGCGATGATGAAAGCGGTGCGGCCGCGCAGCAACTCGGTGAGCGCTTCCTGGATGAGCGCCTCGCTCTCGCTATCGAGCGAACTGGTCGCCTCGTCCAGGATCAGGATGGCCGGGTCCTTGAGCAGGGCGCGGGCGATGGCGATGCGCTGGCGCTGGCCGCCGCTGAGTTTCACGCCGCGTTCCCCCACGAGGGTATCGTAGCCTTCGGGAAAGCGGCTGATGAACTCGTGGCAATGGGCCCGGCGGGAGGCGGCGAGGATCTCCTCCTCCGTCGAACCCGGGCGTCCGTAGCCGATGTTGTCCCGGATGCTCCCGCCAAAGAGGAGCACCTCCTGGGGCACGATCGCCATGTTCCCGCGGAGTGCAGCCAGGTCGAGCGTGCGGGCATCGGCGCCATCGAGCAGGAGGCGGCCGGCGTCCGGCTCATAGAAGCGCAGGAGCAGCGAGACGATGGTCGACTTCCCCGCCCCGCTCGGTCCGACGAGCGCGATTCGCTCCCCGGGGCGGGCTTCCAGGCTCAGCGCGCGAAGCACGGGAAGGTCGGCGCGGGACGGGTAGCTGAAGGAGACATTCTCATAGCGGACCCCTCCCGCAAGCCGATGACCCGCGGACGCCCCCGCCGGGGCGGAGACTTCCGGCGTCTCCGCGAGGAGTTCCCGCACCCGTTCATTGGCGCCCAGCGTGCGTTGGATCTGGCTGAAGACTTCGGCAAACGAGGACACCCCGCCTCCGACAAAAATCGTGTAGAGTGTGAAGGTGGTGAGCTGGCCATGGGTGAGGATTCCCGCCTGCATGAGGGTGGCGCCATACCACATCACGAGCGTGATCGAGCCAAAGATCCCCAGGATGATGAACGAAATGAGCCCCGCCCGCCGGCGCACGCCGGACAAGGTGATCTGGAGGTAGGCGTGGAGGCCGGCGCCGTAGCGCCGCACTTCAAAGCTCTCGTTGGTGAACGCCTTCACATTCGCGATCCCCTGGAGCGTTTCCTCGATGATGGTCGCACTTTCCGCGAGACGATCCTGCGCTTCCCGCGAGATCTTGCGCACTTTTCGGCCCATGAAGACGGCCACGAGCATGAGCACGGGAAACGTCGAAACCATGACGAGGGCAAGCCGGGGCGAGATCCAAATGATCGCCACCAACCCGCCGAAGAGCATCATCGTCTGCCGCAACATCTGCGGAACGGTGCCCGTGAGGGTGTCCCCGAGCAGCGTGAGATCGTTGGAAAGCCGGCTGGTCAATTCTCCGACCCGATGCTCGCCGTAAAACTTCATGGGCAGCGAGAGCAGCGTGCCGTAGAGCTGCTGGCGCAGGCGCACCACGGCGTTTTCGCCCACGAAATTGAAATTGTAGGCGTAGAAAAACGTGAGCACCGACTGGAGGATCAGCGTCCCGACCAGCATCAACGCCACCGCATTCACCGTCGGGTGCCAGGAAGACAGGGACGGCGCCGCCATCGTGGGAATGGCGACATCCATCAACCGCCCGACAAGCACCGGGAACATCAGGCCGAAGCTCATCGAAACGATGAGCGCCACGATTGAGAGGATGAAGCGTCCGCGCCAGGGCCGGACGTAAGAGAACAGCCCGGCAATTTCTCCGAGATCGATTTTGGGCCGCGCCGGGGCCGCTGCTGGGGAAGGTTCGACAGTCACAGGAATCAGCGCGCCCGGTTGGAGGTCGCCTGATCCGAGAGGCTCATGTCGATCTCATATCTCGCCGCCGAGATGCAACCGCCGAGGATGATGATCGAGCCGGAAAGGTAGATCCACAGGAGCAGCGCAACCACGCTGCCAAAGGTGCCGTAGAGGGCGTTAAACTGGGTGATATTGGTCGTATAGAGCACGAAAACACGCTGGAGGATTTCCAGGGACACCGTGCAAAAAAGCGCCGCGCCCCACACCTCGCGGAACAGGGTTTTGCGTTGTGGAGCGAATTTGTAAAACATGGCGAAGCTGTAGAAGAGGACGAGGATCGGGATGATGAGACGGGCGAGGTAGAATACCCACCAAGCCAACCACCAGGCCAAATGGAAATCCAATCCAACCTTGTTCGCGTGGTCCTTGTATACGTCCTCGACAATCTTGATCACACTGGGCGCCACCACACCGAGGAGCAGCGCACTGGCGAGGATCGCCGTCATGAACATGTTTTTGATCGGCAAACGCCACCAGGCATACTCCTTCGTGCCCCAGGCGCGGTTCACCCCGCGGACCAGCGCCTGGAAGAAGCGCATCGCGCTCCAGGCCAGGATGGAGAAGGCGATGATCCCCGCGCTCTTTCTCGACTTCACCACCCCGCTGATCGTGTTGATCACCACTGTGGAGTCCTGCGATTGGGGAATGTAGGCGGAGACGTATTCCATCACCTTATCCCGCAATTCCGTCTGCTCCTTCTCGGTCTTGAGGAAACTGGTCGCCAGCGTGATGAGGAAGACGATGAGGGGAAACATCGCGAAGAAGGCGTAATATGCGAAGGAGGCCGCCCGCTGTTCACCATCGGTTTCGTCATACTTCACCAGCGCCCGCCACAGGATGCGGCAGTGCCGCACCAGCCAGAGCCGGAGGGCCGGTCCCGGGTTGCGGGTGAAATTCACGAAACGATTCATCGCCCCGACTCTAGTGGCAAAGTTTTAATCATGACAACCTCCCGCCGCCTTGCACACGAATCACGGGGCGCTAGCCTATGCCACCAATGCCGGACCCTGAGAAACCGCCGAAACCCACGCCACGCAAGCGCGGGTGGTTTCGTCGCGCCCTGCGCTGGGTGGGTCTGCTGATCCTGATCGTCGCCATTTTTCACCGGCCGCTCTTTCACACGGGCATGCGGCTTCTTCTCATCCAGGTCGCCGCCCGGCAGAACGTCACGCTCGACGTCGCCTTCTCCGGCAACATCTTCACCAATCTGACCGTCTCCGGGGTGCGGGCCATCCCCACGGGCAAGGCGCCCAGCCCCGTCCATCGCATCCAAATCGAGCGGGTGCGGCTCGACTACAGCATCCCCATGCTGGTGAAACACGGGATCGGCGAGTTCCTGCGGAGCTATGAGGTGATCAATGCCGACCTGGAACTCGATGCCCTCCCGAGCAAGAGCGAGCCGGAACGCCAGCAAAAGCACGCCCTCGCCGAAGACCTGAACAATCTGCTCGGCCAGCCCGCCGCCTACGCCGACCGCGTCCGCATCGAGAATTTCAACATCACCGTCCGGGCCGAGAACAACGTCACCCAAGTCAAAGGCTTCAATCTTCTCCTCGATCCCGAGTCCCCGGGCTACCTGCGGGTGGAGCGAATCCAGATCCCCGGCATGCCGGTCTGGGAAAATCTCTCGGCGGAGACCAGCTACGAGAAGCGCAATTTCTTCATCAAGGAGCTTCAGCTGGACCCGAAACTGGTCATCCAGGAGTTGAACTTCGACGCCTCCCAGCGCGCCCAACACAAGGGCGGCATGGACCTCAAGGCCCGGCTCTTCGGCGGCACCCTGCACCTCGCCATGAGTGGAAACGAGCTCAACTCCAAGGGTAAGAATCTCGATAAGAGCTACGACACCAAGCTGCAGGTCGAGGCCTCGGATGTGTCCCTGGAGGACGCCACCGCCTACTTCGGCGCCCCCAAGCCGCCCGTCGCGAAACTCACCAGCCTTGTGGTGCTCTTCACTGGTGAACCTGAGAAGCCCCGGACTTGGGACGGGAACATCGGCCTGCGGGTGGATACGCTCGCCTTCGACAAGACGAAGGTCGACAACGTGAAGCTGGCCGCGAAGTTCACCCGAGGCGGAAAGGCGGAACTAAAAGGCGTGAACATCGCCGCCGGAAACAACTCGGTCGCGTTGTCGGGCACCATCGGCCTGCCCGAATCGGTGAACGACTTCCCCCGCAGCGACGTGGATGCCACCCTCAAGATCGATGCGCCGGATCTTCCGGCGCTCACGGCCATGCTCCCCGATCCGCTCACCGGCAGCATTTCCGGCGGCGGTCCGATCAAGTTGGGCAATGGCTGGGTCTCGACCGACCTCGCGCTCATTGCCGCGCCGCTCGCCGGGAAGGGTTTCGCCGTGGAGAATACAAAGCTGGCGCTGCACGCGGAGAAACGGATCGCGCCCGCGGGCGGGACGCCCTTCGATGACCTGACCAGCCATGTGACCGCGGAAGTCAGCGGCCTCCGCGCGGGAGATTTTGCCATCGACAGCGTCGCGCTCGATGTCGAGAACCACAACGACCTCGTGACCCTGCACACGGTGGAAGTGCACCGCGCCGAGAACTCCGTTTCAGCCCAGGGTACGTACCGGGTGCCGCGGGATTTGAGCCAAGCCGGCAGCGCACCGGTCGATGCCCAGTTTGCGATCAACCTGCCCAAGATCGAGTCCTTCGGCATCAAGGTCAAAGACGCCACCCTTGCTGGACACATCGCCGGAAAAGGCGCGGTGAAACTCGTCGACCAGGCGCTGAACGGCAGCGTGCAAATCGACGGCGGCGATTTCCAGATCGGGAGCTACAAGGCCGTGGCCCTCGCCACGAAGATCGCGATTGCCAACAACAAGGCCTCCATCGAGCAGCTCGCGCTGCAATTCAATGCCACGGACCAGGTGGGCATCACCGGCGAAGTCGGTGTCCAGGCGCCGTTCCCCTATGAGGGCGCGCTCCTGCTCGACGTGAAGGACCTGGCCGCATTTCAGCCGCTGCTCGCCGTCTTCGGCATGAAGCAATCTCTGACCGGGACACTGCATCTCGACTGGGCGGGCAAGGGCGAAGCCGCCCCGATCAAGCCTCCTCTCGCGCCTTCGCTGGAACAGACCGGACAGCTCAACCTGGCCCTGACCAAAGGCCGGTTCGACAAAATCGACCTCAGCGAAATCAAGATCAGCGGCCTCTACGGGCCGGGCTTCGCGCAATCCACCGATCTCCACTTCGTGACTGGCCCGACGAGTTTCACCGGCGCGCTGGAGATGAAAGACCGCAAAGTGAAGCTGAGGGATATGAGTCTCTCCCAAGGGAACCTGGTCGTGTTGAGCGGCTTCCTGATCCTGCCCATCGATCTCGACCACACCGACCAGCCGATTCCGCTCGACCAGCGGATCGCGGCCAACATCAATGCAACGAACCTGGATCTCGAGAAACTGCTCGGCAGCTTTGGCCAAACCTCGCCCGTGGCCGGCGCCATCACCGCCAATCTCGTCACGGGCGGCACCGTGCTCCAGCCTTTCGCGCACTTGAAAGTCGCGGGGCGCAAGCTCCGGGCCAAGGCCGTCAACGCCCTCGACGCCGCGGATCTCGATCTGGATGTCCATTATGCGAGCAAGCCGCGGCCCGACGACGCGCTCCCCGGGCCAGGGCCTTCTCCCGGCGAATTGACCCTCAATGCCGTCCTCAAGCAGCCGCAGATGCAGCCCCTCACGATCAAGGGCCAGGTGCCGCTCGATCTCGAGTCGACCGTCAAGGACGCCAAACTGGATCCCAATCTGCCGCTCGAAGTTTCCATCCAGCTTCCGCCCTCATCGCTCGCGGTGGTGCCCAAGCTGGCCCCGCAAGTCCGGAAAATCGATGGCACGCTCGGCCTGGACGTGCATGTCGCCGGCACCGTGAACAAGCCCGTGCTGAGCGGCACGGCCGCGCTCGACCTGATCCAGGCCCGCATGGACAACGAGAACGTCCCCGCCATCCGCGGCTTCAAGGCGCGCCTCGGGTTCGCGGACGACACGCTCAACTTCAACACCTTCGAGGGCGAGGTGGGCGGCGGCACGTTCAAGCTCAGCGGCACGGTCAAGGTGCCGAATCTCAAGGACCCCGTGTTCGATCTGCGCATGGCGTCCCGTGAGGTGCTGGTCAAGCGCGATGACTCGATCACCGTCCGCGCCGATGCGGATGTGCAGCTCACCGGGCCGCTCTCGGCGGCCAATGTCGGCGGCACGGTCTATGTCACGCACAGCCGCTTCTTCAAGGAGATCGATATCCTCCCCATCGCCATGCCCGGCAAGGCCAAGCCCGCGCCGAAGACCGCGAAGGCGATCGATACCGGCGTTTCCTTCCCCGCTCCGCCGCTGCGCGACTGGAAGTTCGACCTCGCGATCAAGACGCGGCCCAACGATTCCTTCCTCATTCGCGGCAACCTGGCCAATGGAGCCGCCGCCCTCGACCTCAAGCTCGGCGGCACCGGCCTGGCGCCCTACCTCGAGGGCAATGTGCACATCGAAGAATTCAAGGCCTCGCTCCCCTTCAGCACGCTCACCGTGTCCCGCGGCTTCGTCTATTTCACCAAGGAAGACCCCTTCCAGCCCTCACTCGAAATCCAGGCTGATTCGCAGGCGCGCGACTACCTCGTTCACGCCTACGTCTACGGCAAGGCGACCGACCCCCAGATCCAGCTCAGCAGCGAACCTCCGCTCCAATACTCCGACATCGTCTCCCTCCTCGCCACCGGCACGACCGCGAGCGAACTGACCGGCAACGCCGACGTCCTCGCCAGCAAGGCGGCGATGCTCGCCATCCAGCAGCTTTATCATAAGATCTTCCTCAAGGGCAAAGCCCCGGCCGTGGACAAGACAAGCAACGGAAATTTTGCCGATCGTTTCACTTTCGAGCTTGGTGCCCTCGACAACCGCACGGGGGGCCAGCAGGTCATCAGCCGGGTCAAACTCACCGATCAATTATACCTCATCGGCGACCTGGGCACGGAAGGCAGCTTCACAGGAAGCCTGAAATACCTCATTCGTTTCCGGTGACCACCCGTCCGTGAAAACCCCGTCCCTCCATTTTCCATTCACCGCATGCTCCGCCGCCCTCGCCTGGCTATGCGCCGGCGGCTGGGCCGGAGCGCAGGACAACGGCCTTCAGCGAGCCCTCCCGGGAGCGTCGCTCGTGGCCGATACCGTGGAAGCGCAAAAGAACCATCGCGTCGATTTCACCGGGCAGAAGACCTTTACCGAGGCGCAGCTTTTGGCCCCGCTGGCGGAGGAAGTGCGCGACATCACGGAGCATGGCATCACCCCCGCCCGGGCGGACGATCTCGCTTTCTACGTCGGCTCTTTCTACCGCAAGGCGGGCTTTTCCCAGGTGGCCGTGGATTACGAAATCCACGGCGAGAAGGTGCTGATCAAGATCAACGAGGGCCCGCGCTCGCTGTTGCGCAACGTCACCTTCACCGGCAACAAGTCCGTCCCCACCGACACGCTCTACGAATACATGATCGGCGCCACCCCCGATCACCTCGCCAAGCATCCGGAGCAGTATCCCTACACCTCCGCCGAGGTGGGCGCCGGTGCGGATCGGGTGCGCGGGCTCTACCTTTCGATGGGGTTTCTCAAGGCCACGGTTGAGCCCGGCAAAGTCTCGCTCTCGAAGGATGGTTCGCGGGCCGACGTCAACATCCAGATCGCGGAAGGTCCCAAGTTCACCGTCGGCGAGGTCCGGTTCAAGGGAGACACGCTTTTCACCCGCGAGCAGTTGATCCACGCGCTGGTCGAATCCGCGAACGGGCCCTTCGCCCCGGGAATTGGCAATGCCATGGCCCACAACCTCCAGTCCTTCTACAAGGCCCACGGCTACTACCAGGCGGAGGTCACCGTCGACGCCGATGCGGAGCAGGCGGTCAGTGGCAAGGTGCCGATGACATTCTACATCGTGTCCAAACAGCTCTTCCGCTTCGGCTGGGCGACGGTGAAGAACGACACTGCGCGTCCCCGGTTGCACGACAACTTCCTTCCAAAGCGTTTCGCCCATTTGCGCGGTGAGACCTACGCTCCCGAAAAGCTCGATGAAACTTTTCGCGAAATGCTCCGGACCGGCCTTTTCGAAAATCTCCGCATGTCGCTCAATCCGGTCGCTGGCAACGAACTCGAGATCGCGCTCACGGCGTCCGAGGCCAAGGCGCGGGAACTCGGATTCACCCTCGGCGCGGGAAGCTACGAAGGGGTCCAGGTCGGCGTCCGCCTCGGCGATCGCGACCTGTTCGGCAGCGGCCGGCCGCTCACTTTCTCCGCCGACTATTCTCAGCGCGGCCTCCGCGGCGAGGTCTTGTATCTGGACCCCTGGCTCTTCGACACCCGCTTTGCCCTGCGGACGCGCCTCTATTCCGAGGCCCGCGACGAGGAAGGTTATTCCAAACAATCCGTCGGCCTCCGTGTGGACGTCACGCGCAAGGCCATGAAGCACCTCGATCTCGGTGTCTTCGTGGAGGGGCTTTCCGGCACCATCACCCAAAGCACCATCGATCCCACGCTTCTCGGCCCGACGGACTACAATCTGGCCATGATCGGCCTCACACAAACCACCGATTTTCGCAACGATCCCATCAATCCGGGGCGCGGGTTCATTTTCACTTCCTCCTTTGATTTCGGCATGCTCGACAGCCAGCCGGCGTTCACGCGCAGCATCGTGCGTTTCTCCTACTATGTCCCGGTCGGCAAGACCCTCTTCGCCCTCGGCGCGCGCGTGGGCTATATCTCTCCCATCGTCGATGAATTGCCGATCGATGTCCGGTTCTTCAACGGCGGCTCCACGACCGTGCGCAGCTTTGCCGAGCGCCAGCTCGGGCCCAAGGATTCGGGCAACAATCCGCTCGGCGGCGACATCTATACCGTTTTTAACGCCGAATACACCTTCCCCATTGTGGGCGGCCTCCAGGGCGCGGTCTTCGTCGATGCCGGCAGCTTGAAGAATAACGAGATTCGCAATTCGCCCGCCGAAGTTCGCGGCTCCGAGGATATGCGTTACGCCATCGGCCTCGGCCTCCGCTACGCGCTCCCGATCGGCCCGCTCCGCCTGGACTACGGGGTGAACCCCGACCGCCGCGCCGGCGAAGATTTCGGCGCCTTCAATTTCAGCTTCGGCTTCGCCTTCTAGTATTTCTGCCGCAACTCCACCGGCTTCCGCTTCGCGCGCGCCCGGATGTTCAGCACCTCCACGGCAAACGAAAACGCCATCGCGAAATAGATATACCCCTTCTCAATGTGTTGCCCGATCCCGTCCCCGATCAGCACCACGCCCACGAGCAGGAGGAACGACAGCGCCAGCATCTTGATCGTCGGATGGCGATTCACAAAATCGCTGATCGCCGCGGCGGCCGCCAGCATCACCGCCATGGCCAGCACCACGGCCGCGATCATCACTCCGATCTCTTTCGCGAGCCCCACCGCCGTAATCACCGAGTCGAGGGAAAATACAATGTCGATCACGACAATCTGCGCCACCACTGAAACCAGGGTCGCCCGCACCTTTGAACTTCCTTCGTGGTCTTCCCCTTCGAGGTTGCTATGAATCTCGCGCACACTTTTCCAAAGCAGGAAGACGCCTCCGCCCAGCATCACGAGATCTTTGCCCGAGAATTCATGTTCCATCGCGGCCTGGATCCAATAAACCAGCCGGGCGAAACCATTGGGCTGGGCCGCAGCCCCCGCCGCCGGAAGCAGAGGACCGGTCAGCTTGGTCAGCCAAAAGATCGAGCAGAGCAACGCCACACGCGTCACCAGCGCGAGCAGGAGCCCCGTGGTGCGCGCCTTCACCTGCTGCTCCGCCGGCAGCTTGCCCGCGAGGATCGAGATGAAAATGATGTTGTCCACCCCGAGCACGATCTCGAGCACCGTCAGCGTCAGGAGACTGATCCAAATATGAGGGTCGGTAAGCCAGGTGAGCATGCGCGGGTAAAAGAGGCGCAGTCTTCCCTGCCGTAAAGGCAAATCGGACTCGCGGAGATGGTGGGTCTCCCGCATGATCCACGTGCAGCCGTCATGTCTCATCCGCCCTTTTCCCGCCGCCGTTTCCTTGTCACGCTCGCCGCCGCCGGAATCGCCGTCCCAACGGCCATCAAGGGTGCCGAAGAAACAGCGGAACTCGAGATCCTCGTCGACAAGGATGGATGGGGCGCCGCGCCGGTGCCGAATGTCCGCGCCCTGCTCCTCTCGGCCGCGCAACAGCTCTGGCGCAGTTGTCCGGACGAACTGATCCGCCCCGTTTCCGTCTACCATCGGCCCGATTTTCCCCAGACCGATTTCCTCCATGACTGGCACGGCCGCATCCGCATCGGGCTCGCCTGCGAGGACGCGCACTGGGCCCAAATGGCTTTTCAGTTCGGACACGAATTTTGCCACGCCCTCGCCCAGCACAGCGCCGCGGCGAAGCGCAGTTGGCACCCGCCCCGGCACGCCAATCTGTGGTTCGAGGAGAGCCTGTGCGAGACCGCCTCTCTCTTCGTCCTGCGGAGAATGGCCGACGTCTGGAAGACCAGTGCGCCTTATCCCAACTGGAAATCATACAGCGGTTCGCTGGCCGGCTATGCCACGGAACGCCTCGCCAATCCCGAACGCCAGCTTCCCGAGGGCCAGACTTTTGCCGACTGGTTTCGTTCCAATGAAGCCTCTCTGCGGGAGAATCATGCCCAGCGCGACAAGAACGTGATTGTCGCCCGTCAAATGCTGCCCCTCTTCGAAGCCACTCCTGCTGGTTGGGATTCCGTCTGCTACCTCAATCTCGGCCAGCGCAAGGATGGCAAACCCCTCGCCCAGCACCTCGCCGAATGGCAAACCGCGACGCCGGCCGCCACCAAGCCCTTCGTCGCCAGGGTCGCGGCACTTTTTGGCGTGTAGTTCAAAGTCGCAGTTTGGGATTCAGTGTTCGGAGTTCCGCCGTGAGGCGGCCAAACGCAAAGCGTCAACCCGATCGCCGCCTAACGACACATCGAGATGCGGCCGACCCCGGTACAGGAAAATTCTTAACAAATTAGAACTAAAGCGTGTCATGCACTTTTTCGCTCGCGCTACTGAGTTACGCCACAGGCGTTTAATATGTCAGCCCAGGGTTGCCGAGCTTGCGAGGCTACCCTGGGTTTTCAGGCGCGAAGCGCCAACCCTGTATGGGTTTCACGCCGTGTGCGTAAGGCAGCAACCAGTGGTTCGGAGCCGGGACCAGGGTCCAATCGGAGGAGTTCCTCGGGAACTGCGGGAGAATCACTCGTTGAGGCTGAAAGGGTCGAATCGCTCTGGTGGTGTGGGCTGATACCGTACGGATTCAGTTCTCGTGAATGAGGGACTCTCGACATTCCTAACGAAAGTGTTTGACGGTTGAATTCGCAGGCGCTGTTTGTCTGCCGCGCCTGCATGGCCGTCCTTGATAACAGCCTCGGCCGCCTCCAACCATTCCCATGCGAGTTGCCATCATTTCGGATTCTCCGTCATTGCCCACGGGATTTGCGCGCACCACGCGTTCCCTGGTCAAAGCCCTGGTCGATACCGGGCACACGGTTTCCTGCTACGGGCTCGGCATTTTCGAGGAAGTCTTCGATCGCTCCCGCTACCCCTGCAAGATCTGGCCGGCGGGCGACAACGACGAGAAGTTGCGGGAGATGTTCCTGCCCTTTGCGGCCAGCGAGAAGCCCGACGCCATTCTGATCAACTACGATCTGATGACCACGCTTTCCTGGATGCGGTTCCTCACGAAGTCGGTCGCCGGAGTGGAAGTCATTAGCCACCTGATCATCGATGGCCTGCCCGTCTACCCCGAGCTTCTCAAGCCGCTCGACAAGTGCGCCGCCATCATCGTGGTCACGCAAAGCGCGCAAGCACAGGTTGCCGCTGTCGTGTCCGCGCCGGTCTACTACCTTCCCCACATGGTGGATTGCGAGAAATTCCGCCCGCTGAAAAACGCGGAGACCGTCAAACGCACGCTCTTCTCGGATTCGTTCGTCATTGGGACGGTCGCGCAGAATCGCAGCCGCAAGCAGTTGGTCCAAACGCTTCATGCCATTCGCCTGTTGCGGGATGCCGGGCGCAAGCCCGTCTTCCTGCTCCACACCGACCGCGTCCGCGGCCTGCGCGTCGGCGGCAAGCCCCTGCGCAAGATCGTCGACTATTTCGAGATCGCGGACGTCGTCCACATCACGGAATCGCACCGACAGGCCGACGCTGCGGCGGAAGACGCGACCAGCAACTTCAGCCGTTTCGGAGCGTCATTGAAGCTCCACGAATTGGGCGCCCTCACGGTCGCGGAACGATTGAATCTGTGCGACGTGGCCGTGATCGGCAGCGCTTATGGAGGCTTCGAATATGGAATCATCGAAGCGCAATCGTGTGGCATTCCGGTGTGTGTCACCGATGACGATGGCAACATGATGGAGGTCGCAGGCCGGGCTTGCGAACCGCTTCGACCCGCCTTTTTCGAATTCACCGACTACGGGGCGAAAGTCTGGAAAGTCTCCCCCGAAACGATCGCCGCCGCGATTGCACGTCTGATGGACGATCCGCACCGGCGCCGGGAACTTCAGGCGAGCGGAGCGCAGAATGCGAGACGCTATGATCTGACGACGAACGAATCGAGCATTGCGGCAACCCTGCGCCTTATCCTCGACTCCCTTCCGCTCCCGCAAAGACTTGATGCCCCGGTCCGCCGCGTGATAGCCGGGCGTGGTTGACGAAGCGGCTTGGGCCGCCTACCAACAGTCCAGACGAAGTGGCTCCCTCTCGTGTTGTTAGGCGGCGGTGGATTTCTTTGGATCACCGGCATCGCGGCAAGCGCTCAAAACCCGGAAGCCCCCGTGGCTCCTGCAAAGCCAGCGGCCGGACACACCATCCAGCTAATCGAGACGAGCGACGAAGAGAACGCCCGCAAGGTGGAAGTGCTGCGCAAGAGCAGCGACCAGGAGGTTCTGGCCAGACACATCACGGAGTCCCAGGCGCAAAACCTGCGCTTCGGCTTGCGGGTGATCGCCACAGCCGCCACTTCGGATTCGCTGATCAACTCGCTCACCAATGCAACATGCCCGCGCAACTGAACGCGCTCGCCGCGGCGTGGGCCAGCTCGAATCCCAATCTCCTCCGGCAGTCGGGCTCCGATGATGGAGACACGCGTCTTTCGGCCGAGATGATCGAACTCCGCCACCGCGTGGAGCGGGAAGTCATGGCCGGCAGCCTGCGCGCGCCCGAACTCCTCCAGCCTCCCCTCCTCGAAAAGCCTTTTGAAGAAGCCGTCGAGATCCTCAAGGGGCAGTTGGCGGGAAAGGGCGAGTGGCGGCGGCTCTTGCAACTCCTCGACGACCGCACGAGCCCGGCGCGACCGGGCATGTTTCCTCCCGCGCAGGATGACCTCGCCGCCGCGGTGCGCGCTTTCATCGCGGGACAAAACATGGAACCGGCCGAGCAGTGGCGCGACGCCTTGCTTTCCTACAAGACCGTCCTGCGCTGCACGAGCGATCACGCCCCCATCAAGAAAGCGGCGGAGCGCGTGAAAGCGCTGACCAAGGAACATCCCGAGGCCGTACCCGCCCCCACCTTAATTCCTTCGGCGTCCCTGCACGTCTCCCCGTTCCCCGCGCCGTGACAGAACCGCCGTGGAGAGATCTTTAAAACCACCGGACCCCTAGGAAAAAACGTGCGAGGCGGTTGGAGGCTGTTACAACCACACTCCATGGCCTCCCCTGCCCCTCTCTCCTCCCGCTCCCTGCGTCTCGCTATCCCCGCCCTCCTTTTAGGCGGCCATCTCTTCGCCCAAGCCCCGGCGCCCGCCCCGGCGACAGTCAAGCCCATCCCACCGCCGGGGATCGCCATCTCGGACGGCGACCGCTCGGAGTTGCAGTCCGGTGTGACCCTGCTCGGCAAGGAAATCACCATTCTTCGCCACAACCTCCAGCAGAAGCCCGAGCTGCTCGCGCTCCTGCCCGACGTGATGATCTTTCACAAGGCCGTCGATTGGGCGTTGCGCTACGACGAATTTTTCGACCCGAAGCAGGTCGCCACCGCCAAGAAATTGCTGGAGATGGGCAACCAGCGCGCCATGGAACTCAAGGCCGGCACGGCCTCCTGGAATACCGCGACCGGACTCGTCCCGCGCGGATACATCTCGAAGATCGATGGCTCCGTGCAGCCCTACGGCATGCTGGTTCCCGATGACTTCAAGGCGGGCGAAAAGACGGGACGGCGTCTCGACTTCTGGTGCCACGGCCGTGGCGAGAAATTGAGCGAGCTCGATTTCGTCAGTCAGCGACTGACGAGCAAGGGCGAATTCCAGCCGCCCGGCGCGTTCACCCTGCATCTCTACGGCCGCTTTTGCTGCGCCAACAAGCTCGCCGGCGAAGTCGACCTTTTCGAGGCGCTCGAAAACGCGAAGACGCATTACAACATCGATCCGAACAAGCTGGTCGTGCGCGGATTCTCCATGGGTGGCGCGAGCGCCTGGCAATTCGGCACCCATTTCGCCGGCATGTGGGCTGTGGTCCAGCCGGGCGCGGGCTTTGGTGAATCGAAGGAATTCCTCCGCCTCGGCACCACGCCAGACAAGCCGCTGCCGCCACAATGGGAGCAAACGCTCTGGCACTGGTACGATTCCACGGAATACGTCGGCAACCTCTCCAACACCACGACCGTGGCCTACTCCGGCGAGAACGATGGGCAGAAGGCGGCCGCCGACATCATGATCCGGTTCGCCCGGAAAGACGCCGGCAACGCCAATCCGCCCACCGCCGAACTGAACAAAGTGGCGCCGGGCGATGGCTCCCCTTCCGCGGCCGAGGCCCGCGTCACCGGCACCGCGCCGGACGTCGCCTTCTATCACGTCATTGGCCCCAAAATGCCCCACAAGATCCTCGCCGAGGCGAAGCCCGAGATCGAGAAGCTCATCGATGCGGCAGTGGCGAAGCACGAGGCCGTGCCGAAAAAAGTGCGCTTCACGACCTACACGCTCATCTATCCCAAAATGGATTGGGTCAACGTCCTCGGCATGGAAAAGGAATGGGAGCGGGCGGATGTCAATGCGGAGATCGGGAACGACGGGACGGCGAAGATCACCACGAAAAATGTGACGCTGCTCTCGCTGCGCGGCGCCCCGCTGACCAAGCCAACGGTGTTCATCGACGGCCAGAACGTTCCTCTCGCGCCCTCGAAAGGCCCCGATGGACCGTTCCTCCAAAAGGACAACGGCAAATGGTCTTCCCGTGGCGTCCTTCCCGAAAACTTCGGCACCTCGAAGAACCCGGCGCTGTGCGGCCCGATCGACCATGCGCTGATGAGCGCTTTTGTCTTCGTCCGCCCGACCGGCAAGCCGCTCAATGACAAGGTCGGCGCGTGGGCCAGGGGCGAACTCGACCATGCGATCGGCTTCTGGCGCAAGGTCTATCGCGGCGATGCTCCGGTGAAAGACGACACGGCGATCGCCGACGACGACATCAAGAACTCCAATCTCATTCTCTGGGGCGATCCCAGCAGCAATGCGGTGATGAAGAGGATTGTCGACAAACTGCCCGTGAAATGGGACGCGAAGCAACTCGTCTTCGCCGGCCAGACCTACGACGCCACGCACACCGCGCCGATCCTGATTTTTCGAAACCCGCTCAACCCGGCAAAGTATGTCGTCCTCAACAGCGGCGTCACCTTCCGCGAACAAGCGCTGCTCAATAACGCCGACCAGACCCCGAAGCTCCCTGACTGGGCGATCATCGATGTGAACGTCCCGCCCGACGGCAAGTGGCCTGGCGAAGTGAAAGCCGCCGGCTTCTTCGACGAGCAGTGGAAAGTCCCGGCAAAATGAACGCGGTGCGCGCCGACGCGGCAAAGCGGCAGGTCCGGGTCCGGGTAGCGCGGGCCTCTGGTCCCGCATGCGGGATTTCGACATCCTGTCGCAACGAACTTTATTCTCTCCGCTGAATCGAAATTCCGCAATCAGAACAGCCCCATGTAGAAGCGGCATCCTGCCGCTTTGTCGTCCAAACGAAAGCGGCTGGAAGCCGCTTCTACTTTCCCTCCACCCAACCATTCACCCCCGCCCATGAAGCCTAGCCTCCTCCCCATCCTCCTCGCCAGTCTGGCCGCCCTGCCCGCGTCTCTCCTCGCCCAGGCCACACCCACCGCCAAGCAGGCCCCGCCGCCCGGGATCGAAGTCCCCGAGCCCGATGCAACCGCGCTCAAATCCGCCATCGCGGCCATCGACAAGGAAGTCACTCCCCTCCGCACGAAGGGTGGCTCCGCCGCCGCCATGCTCCCCGACGTGGAAGTCTTCCGCAAAGCAGCGGCCTACGCACTGGATTACCACGAGTTCTTCAAGCCCGGCGAAATTGCCTCGGCCAAAGCACAACTCGCCCTCGGACTCGAACGCGCCAAGGAGCTCGCCACGGGCAAGGCCTCCTGGGCCGCCGCCACCGGCCCGCTGATCCTCGGCTACACCTCGCGCATCGACGGCTCGGTCCAGCCCTACGGTCTGATCGTCCCCGAAGATTGGAAGCCCGGCGACAAGACACCCCGGCCCATCTATCTCTGGTATCACGGGCGCGGCGACACGCTGAGCGAGGTCAATTTCATCAACAGCCGCCTCAAAGGGAAACGGGATTTTGCCACCGCCAATGCCTTCGAACTGCATCTCTACGGGCGCTACTGCAACGCGAGCAAGTTTGCCGGCGAAGTGGACACCTTCGAAGCCCTGGCCGATGTCCAGCGCCGCTACTCCATCGACCCGAATCGCATCGCCATCATGGGCTTCTCCATGGGCGGCGCCACCGCCTGGCACATCGGCGCCCACTTCGCGGGCTTGTGGACCGT
>Ga0070658_10002019_pt1 | contig 17022 bp, 6 predicted proteins | sample KBSC13metaG_FD_64664 | JGI IMG/M metagenome (GOLD analysis project Ga0070658, IMG submission 64664) | Corn rhizosphere microbial communities from Kellogg Biological Station, Michigan, USA - KBS C1-3 metaG | ecosystem: Host-associated > Plants > Roots > Rhizosphere > Soil ...
AACAGCACCAACACCGACTACCGCAAAGATCCGTTCGTGTACAATGCGGATGGCTCGGTCAATGCGGCCTGGGTAGATGGCTGCGGTCGCCTGTGGCTCTTCCGCCCCGACCTCAACCCCGCCACCGACCTCTAAGGATCTGCTATCAGGAGCGATCAGGAAACTGCTCGCTCCTGATCTGCATCCCTCACGGTCCTCATGGTTGTTCGTTACAGCGTGTCTGGCTTTTCCCGTTTTAAAGTCGGACACGTTGCGTTATGTGAGTGTTCCATTCCATCACTTCAAAGGAGCCTGATCGCATGAAAAATCGTAATTTGCGCAACGGATTCGTAGGCGTATGCCTCACGCTTTTCGCGGCGCTTGTTCTGGCGGGATGTAAAGGGGATGCAGATCCCGATGCCAACAAGCCTCCCAAAGCCCCCGGTGAGAATGCTCCGACGAAGGGCAAAGCGGGCGGTGGTGGCGACGCCCCGGCCCAACCGTCCAAAGAGTAGTCCCTGTTTCGCTGTCGTGTAAGGAGACAGCCCCGCGATCCATCCGGATCGCGGGGCTGTCTCTTTGTCTTCTCCCGGCATGGAAAACGACAGGATATGGAACAATCGACCCAACGCCGTTATGGAGTTGGGTCGATTCTCGCTGTACGGATGTGGGTGCAACGCTGGAACTAGAACCGCGTAGCTGTCAGGTCGAACGAGATGCGATGGGTAAATGTGGAGTAGGTAAGCTGTAGTTCACGCGCTCCGATACGATGGCCGAGCGTGAACTCGAGATCCTGATAGCTCGCGTCTCCGAACCGCTGGATGGTAGCGGATCCGAGCAGGCGCCAGTGATTGTCGATACGATAGGACATATCGGCCAGGATCCCGGTATCCGGCACGTCCAGATAGGTGCTGCCGGTGATCCGGATCTGAAAGCGCTTCTGAAGCAGCAGAGAGTAGGTCCCGCTGATACGATGCTTGCCATCCGAGATCAGAGAGCCGGTCGGCTGGGACAGAAAGTCGTAGGTCAAGTTGAGCGAACCGCCGCCCGGAAGTGTGTGGTCCATCGCGATCGTCGCCTGGGTGGTCGCCCCGTTGTGCCCCTTATCGGACCACTGCTGTCCGAGCGACAGCGAGTTTACCACGGTCGTGCGTTTGTCCAGAACGAGCGGACGAGTAAAGGCCCGAAAATTGACCGCTTCCGTCGCTTCCTCATAGGAGTTGATGCTGGTATCGTGGCTCATCGTGTTGGTGGTATTAAAGGTCGTGCCCACGGTAAACTGGATGGCTTTGCTGCCGGCCAGGCGATGAGGCTGCGACTGAACATAGACGTTACTCTGCGTATTGGTCGCGCCGTTCATAAAGGTCTGTCCACCGGAGAGGTTGGCGCCCCACTGAAAGGTCTTGAAGTTCTGGGACAGATTCGCGGTGGAGAACAGGCTATCGTGGTGCGGAAACTCCAGATAGAACGAGCCTTGTGTGGCGCTGTTGAACTCCTGACTGTGCGTCCAGCGGAAACCCCAGTCGCTGCGGGTAAGCCCCGTAAACCCGTAGGCTCCATCGACGTGCTGCGAACCTTGCGAGTTATACCCCTTGATAACATCGATCGACCAGCCGGGTTCCGTCGCGGTATAGCCTCGACCGAGCGGCTGCTGATGCCGGAGATAGACGATCCCCGTGGAGTGAGGGGTAAGCTCAAAATAGAGCGGCAGATCCAGACCGAAGCCGCTGGTGCCGACGCTGATGAACTGATCGGAGAAGAGTTCAGTCGAACCCAGGGGCAGTTCATAGAAGGGCAGGGTCATGATCTTGGCCTGGTCCTGATAGAACTTCGGGTTTCGGAACTGCAGGCGATCGCCGGGGAAATAGGTGATCCCCTTCGCGACAATGATCAATTTGACCTGAAAGTCGGGGATGTTGACATAGGAATACGGGATCTGACCTTCCAGCGGTTCCTGGCGCAGGTGTTCGCCGACCAATCTGACCCGGCTCAGGTTGCCCTGATCATCCTGGGCAATGGCGTATCCCTGGGAGGTCGCGAGGCTATAGTAGAGAACGGTGGCGTGCAGCACATCCTTGCCGCGCTTAAAAGTGATGTTGCCATGCGCGCGCAGTGTCTGATCATCGCACTTCAACTGAATGCGGTCGGCCGTAATATCGATGTTTCGAAAGGTCATACGGGCGGTGCCGTTACGGCCGTTGGCTTCGATGGCGCGATCGGTGGCGCTGTAGGCCATATAACCGCTCGCGGCGAACATCATATAGTTGTTGCCCTCGAACGTAGCAGCGGGATCGTCGGTAAAAAGCAAGTCGAGCGTTGCGACAGACTGTCCGGGAACGGTCGCAGTCACGGTGGAGACGCCTGCAATCGGAGAACTGGTCAGCGTGACCTGGGCGATTCCCCCGATCGTCTGCGCCTGTTGCTGTGACAGCGTCCCCCCGGCTCCCGTGATCTGGAACTGAACGACGATACCGTTTCCGGCAGGGCGACCGCTGCCGTCGCGCACTTCCGCGCGGAGAATGGTCGTGTGTTTGCCATCGGCCAGCAGGGTAGTACGCGTCGCGGTTAAATTGATAGTGCCGATCGCGGGTTCTGCCTTTAACGGCGCAGCCGATATCGCCAGCGCCGGAGCGAGGAGTGCAAACCACGCTGCATTTCTGAGGGACATAGTACTTTCAACTCCCTGGGGGGTCAAGTATCATTCGTTCGCGAGGGACACTCGACCGTGTGGCGGCAAAAGAACCTCCACACGGTCAAAAGCGGCATCGTATCCACGCAAGCTATTTCGTCGCAGGCTTTGCGGTCAATAGATCGCCCATCATCTTCTCGGTCAGATCACGGGCCAGCGCTGCCGCGAGATCGTATTCGGTCGCCTTGGGAGAAGGCTTATCCGGGCTTTCGCCGTTGCGATTGGTTCCACGCGGCGCAGGTCCGGTGTAGTCCAGCAGTTTGGCGCTCATGACCATGCTGACCTTGTTGGTCGCCTTGTCGAACTGATAGTCGATGATCGAGACGACGATCGCCGAATCGTGGGCCGTGAGTTCGGTCAGTTTCTTGATGAGGGTGTCGGTTGCCACCGGATGCTCCAGCTCGGTTTTGGTGAGCGTGCCTTCGATCGTGGCGCGTCTGACCACGGGGTTGGAGGGCAGGAAGAGCGCCGTCTTATACTTACCCGAGAGATTGAGACGGGCCTGTACAACCTCAGTGATCACGTCTGCGATCTGATCGCTCACGCCCCCTTTGGTTTCGGGCGGAAAGACCAGGACCACACGGGCCGGCGCTTCCATCGCGCCTTTCGTCTTTGGCGGCGCAGAGGTCGTGTGCTTCTTCTTGCTGTTCTTGTCCTGTTTGGCAGGCGTCGCAGCGGCCTGACCATAAGCCGGCGCTATCGCGGCGAGCGACAGGCAAACGACGGCCGCACAAGCCACCGTCCGAATCATACGGGCAGTAGGAACGGAGACGAGCTGACGGGGTCGGGGGGAGGGTGAATTGTGGTCGTTCTGGCGCATTGCGAGTCTCCCTTGCGCTCACCGATGTCGGCAGAAACGGGGGTCCTGTCGGGGCGAGGCAATTCAATCCGAATAGGGAATCTCAGGGCAGGTCGGGAAGCGACCTGCCCTGGTGAGGTTGGATCAGCGATCGATAACGAACGGCTTGATCTGGCGGGCGCGCTGCCCACCGGAACTCTGCGCATTCAGTTCGATGTTGTAGGCGCCTGCAGGGATCTTCGCACCCGTCTGATCACGCAGGTCCCAGACAGCGGTGCCCGCGCCGTTACCGGCGTCGGCAGCGCGTGTGGGCTGCAGCGTGCGGATGGAGCGTCCGCCCGCATCCCGAATGACGATCTTCGCATCGGCGTCCTGGGACAGCGCGTAGTTGATCGTCACCGCGGTCGCTGCGCGGCCTGCGCCGCCCGAGCGAGCGACGGCGAAGTTGGTGATCAGCACGCTGCCGGTGCGCGTGGTCGGAGTCGCTACGATCTGAATCTGGCGGGTCCCGCTCGTTCCCGTGTTGACCACATAGGAAGCGGCATTCGACAGATTCTGACGCGTATTCGTATCCTTGTCCACCAACGTCAGTCGGTAGTTGCGCGGCACGCTCTTGGCCAGGTTCGCCCACGAGAGCGTTACGGTATCGTTCGGTTTCGGCGACGTCACGGTCAAGTCCCACGTTTGTGTGGTGTTGCCGGGGGCGCGCATATCCTGCATCAGGGTGCTGGTCTTCCAGTCCGAATGCACGATGCTCAACTGAACGGCATTGGCCAGTACCGGCGGCTTGCCGTATTTGAAGTTGTCTTCGCCGTTGGTCGCTTTCGGAGCCACCCCGATATTCGCGATGTCGGTGCTCATGTGGTTGCGAGCAGAGACCTGGAGTTTCCAGCTATCGAGAGAGGCTTTGGATGCCGTAGAACCGATGCCGGCGCCTACGAGAGCCGCGCGCGTCACCTGGCCGCCCGGAGTATCGGTACCGGGATAGATGAACTGAAGGTTCGCCTTCTTGACGAACATCCAGTAACCCTCATACGGGATCATCTGAAAGCCGAAGTTGTCTTCCAGGACGTAGTGCCAGTTCGCCGGGCTGGGATCGCTGGTGTCGTAGCGGTAGATCGCCGGAAGCACCCACTGGTGCAGCGTATCGGACGCGCTGCCGATGTCGGTCAGAGTCAGAGAATCTTGATCGAACACCTGGAGTTCGGAGAATTTGAACGCGTAGACGTAGGGATCTCCGATCTGATTCCATCCCCGTGGGTAGTTCACCTTCAGAGTCGAGGCGGTAGGCTGCACCTGGTTATCCAGGGGCGGATATTTGGTCGCGTCGATCAGGAGCGAGAGATCTCCCGGTACCTCACTTCGAAGCCAGTAGGACTCCCCGATCTGGAAGGTGTTCTGGGACTCATAGTGGCTGGTAATCGGGTTCCACTTGATGACCGAGATCTCCGGCGGACTCGTCGGCAGGCCGAAGATGGTGGACGGACTCGCGCTGCCGAAGAGCAGCGGGAAGGACGCCATCTTGAACAGGCCCTGGGTCGTGGTATTGCCCAGCAGCGTGAGCGCGGCCGGCGCCGGTATCTCGATGGACTTCTGGACGCTCTTACCGTTCCCGATGTTCGGGGACGCGGTCACCGTATAAGTCAGCGCGCCGTTCACCTTGGCCGTCGGATCTGGAAGGACGCTCCAACTGACGCCACCTTCTGCACCGGGTCCGACGTTGTTGATCGTCTTGTTCGGGACCTCACCGGGAGCGAGAACCAGGCCCTTCGGCAGGTCGAGGAACAGGTTGGTTGGTCCGATCGCGAGACCACCGGACTGCGTGAGATCCGTCAGGTTCTGGACGTAGGCCGAGATCGTAAACGGCTTCGGTGTTGCGCCAACGGTAGGAGGCGTCGTGGTGCGATCTGTAGTAAAGCTCAGAGCGGCAGGACCGGAGACGCTCAGCGCGAGCGGAGCTCCGAAGGAGTTTTCTGCGTCGCCGTTGCCGACATAGGTGATGCGCTTGAGAACCTGTCCCGGTGCGACCGTCTGCTCGTCCCAGTAGACGACGACGCTTGCGTCGGTCGATTGCGAGGAGACGTCTTTGTCCAGAATGATATTCGGGTTGGGCACAAAATTCCAGATCTGATCGTAGTTGCGAACTTTCGCCCCATTCAGTTGGAAATACCCATCGAGTACGATCGTCCGGCCATAGGCGAACCGGGACGGTGTCGTCGGCTCATTCTGCGATCCACTCAAAGGCTTGAGCGTACCACGCAGCGTATGAAGTTTCGCGGGTTCCGTAGCGGTCGCCGGACTGATCAGCTGGGAGGTCTCCCAACGATCGGGCACCTGGCCGCCCGAAAGCAGCGTCTCACGATGCAGGTAGGGCTGGTTCGGCAAGCGCAGTGGGCCATCGATCGCGGTGCCGAATTTGATGGTCGGCAGAACGTTGATGTCCTGGCAGAAAGCGAGTCCTACGGAATGGGTCTGTCCGGCGCTGTTGTTGATGATATCGAACTCAAACCGTACCGTATCATGAACAAAAGTAGCGACCATATCGATCTGGATCTGCGGATCGTAAGTGGCGCTGAAGCCGCCGCCGGCCGCATCGACTTTGTGCGGGATCGTCTGCCAGCTCGCTTCCAGATGGTTGCCGACGACCGTCGGCAACTGAAGCCAGATGCCGGTGCGTTGATCGCCGAAGATATAGTCTCCGCCGCTGCTTCCCGTACCTGTGGACCCCGTGCCGGTGATTCCGGCGATGCCGCCGGCGCCGCCGTCTACGCGGACAAAGAGAAAGGTTCCGTAGAAGGGCTGGAGAAACCCTGGAGGATCTGCCGGGACGAGCGGGCCATCCCAGAGAAGGAAGTTGCCGAACCCTGCGCCTCCCGGATCGGTGGGGCTGTTCTGGGTCGAGACCAGAGCGAAGGAACCCGCGACGTTTTTACCGAAGCCGAGATAGAGACAGAGATAGGCGTTGCACAATCCGTTATAACAGTTGTCGGGCGTCGTCACACAGGTGTCTCCTGGCAACTGCGCCTTTGCACTTCCGCCGGTCAAAAGCAGTGCGGCGCTCAAAAGAAAGAGGCTGCCGAGCGCTTTGACTCCACGCATAATCTTAGAATTCCACCCCATGAGGAAGTCCTCCCTGTGAACTTGATTCGTTGTGGGTATGGCCGGGGGAGCCACCATACCGGAGTCTGGGAGCCGGTGTTCCGGCTCGGAGACGAGTTTCATCCGTCCTCGCATCCATCGTATTCCGGGGAATACGAGGATTCGGAAGCCGGGGGGACTGCGATGTGTCGTCCTTCAAACATTGGGGGACTGAGGGATCCGGCTATGAACTGCTCTCCCATTCGCAAGCCGCTCGCACGCCGCTCAGTCGTATCACGGAGGGAGTAAGGAACACCCCAGGGCCGTTCCCTACTCCCTCACGCTACTATCTGGCGATGACCAACGGACGCGTCTCCCGGCTCACCGTACCGTCCGAGGTGATGGCCTTGACCTGAAGCAGATAGGTTCCGGAGGGAACGGTCGCTCCCCTGTTATCCTTGCCGTTCCAGACCTGAGAGTTGTCTCCGCTGCTGACAGCCCGGGTCGGGCCTGCCAGCGCGATCGTCTGTCCGTTATAGCCGACGATGGCGACCTCTACCTGAGCGTCTTGCGAGACAGTATACCCGATTTGATAGGCTCCGGTAGACCGTCCTCCGCGTGTCAGCGGAGGATTGATGTTGATGTTCGTCAGCACGGCGCGCCCCGCGGCATTGGTGGGATGGGCAGTCAGCGTAAAGGCGCGTGTGCCGGCGCTGTGTCCGGAGTTGAACTGATAGGACGCCTGGTTGCGCAGGTCGATCATTTGACCGGTCGCGGTGTCCTTGAGCGTCAGTCGATAGTTCCTGGGCAGCGTGCGGATATTGGGCCAGTTGAGCGTAATATCCGTATTGGGCTGATCGGTCGAAACCACCACATCCCAGGTCTTGACGCCGCCCGCCACTTGCAGGGACTGCGCGTAGACGGGGCCGGCGCCGCCGGGATTGACGATACCCAGTGTCACGTAGGGGGACGGCTGCGGCGGCTTGGGAACCAGCGACATGGCGCTCTTCGTGGCGGAACTCGTCACTCCGATGAAGTTATAGCCATCCCGCAGGTCTTTGCTGCTCGCCTGGAGTTGAATCGTCCAGTTGCCTGTCCCGGTCACCTTGGGCGCCGATGTCGTCACGACCGTGCCGGACACGGCTCTGGAGGCTGCCGCCTTTTGCGCTGCACGTGACACGCCGGAGACAGCCACCGGGGTGGTGATGAGGGTCAGAATGGTATCCGTACGTTTCAGATCGCCCGTGACATAGAGCCACTGACCTTCCCATGCGCGCAGACTACCGGCCGGAAGCGTCTCGAACTGGTACTGTCCGGAGACATAGCGGTAGATAAAGGGGAGAATCAGTTTCTGATCCGCGGCTGCCTCTGCGGTGACGCGCGTGCCGTTGTTCTGCTCGAACACCAGGCTATCGAACGGAACCGCGAACTTGTACGGGTTCCCGATCATATTCCAGCCGGTATGCAGCGGTACGCGGAACGAACTGGTATCGTACGACGCACCGTAGGTGACGACTGTCACCGGGTTGGACGTCTTGACGAAGTAGCCGATCCCGAGCGGCCTGGAATCCGCCGGAATACTGGGGGTATCCGGTTTCGGCACGAAGGCAGCAGGGTTCGTGGTGTCCGGAAGCAACGACGCGTTGACATCGTTCTCGCCGGGCTGCAGCGGGTTGTTATAGTAGATATAGCTCGGAACGCCGTTGCGATACAGGAAACGGGCAAAGGCGACGGTCGGACCCAGCAGTTCGTTCGCGTTCCGTGACGCATGGGACGGAGAGTCGACCGGGGATTCGAAGTAAGGGAAGGAGAGGAACGAGAGCCCTGACGGAATCGTGTGCGACTGAATGGTGAACGTCCGTGTGTCGGTAGCGGTGGTTCCGGTGGTCGGATTCGTACCGGTGATCGTAATCGTATGATTAAACGGCGCAGACGGCAGGAACGGATAGCGGAACGCGATGACATACTGCGGATTCGCACCGGTCGTATTGCCCGATTCGACATTTTGCTGCAGGAAGGCAAGGTCCAGCGTCTTTTCCTGTGCGGTCCCAGCATCGATTTTAATGATCAGATTTTCGAGGGGCACGTTCGAGATCTTAAAGCGCAAGACCGGCTTCAGGGTCTCCGTCGGAGGGGGCGGAATGCCGGACGGATCTGTCGAAAGTCCTTGCGCGTCGATTCCGATCGGATCGTCGATGACCACGCTGACCGAGACCTTCAGCAGCGCCGCGTACGCATCCACAAGACCGTAGCCGTATTTCGGATCGGGCACCGTGGAAATTCCCACCGCGCTGCGATTGGCCGTATCGTACATCGCCTTCTTGGCCTGCGCCGGAGTGACTCCGGGAACCGCCATCAGGAGACCGAAAACCGACGTGATGACCGGAGCGGAGTTGGAGGTGCCGCTTTCGAAGACATAGGTGTTGTTGAAGTCTGCTTCGGCCATGCCGTCCGCCGAGTTGCCGGTATCGAAGTTGTCTCCGCCCGGCGCCGACATCTCGATCTTTCCGAAAGACGAGTAGGCGGCGATCTTGTTATTCCGATCCAGGGCCGATACGGCGATCATGTGTGGGAACGCGGCCGGGAGGTTGGTAAAATCGCTGCTGTTTCCAGCAGAAGCCACCATAAACACCCCTGCATCCGCAAGAGCTTTCGTCGCGACGAATTCCGGATCCGTGCCTCCGCCACCGGTGGGATCGCCCCCATCGGCGCCGTAGCTCATATTGACAGCGACGATATGGTCCTTGTCCTTATTCGCCATGATAAACGCGTAGGAGTTCAACAGAGCCGCCAGGCCAAATCCGCCCTGCCCGTCTGTCTTGGCTTTGAGGGCCAGACACTTGGTTCCTCCCCAATCGATTCCGGCGATACCCTTGGAGTTATTGGTAATTCCGAAAGCGATGCTGCTCGTCGCGATGCCGTGACCATCCTCGGTAGCGTTCAGAACGCTGCCGCCGGCGTCGATATTCGTATTATTGTCCGCGAAGTTGTAACTGTCGGGAAGATACTGCCCCGCGAGATCTTCATGGGTGGTCGCAAAACCGGTGTCGATCCAGGCGAGATTGACGTTTGTCGCTCCCTTGGAGAGAACCCATGCCTGGGGAGCCTTAATATTGGATAAGTACCACTGCTGAGCGAACATGGGATCGTTGGGCGTGATTTTAGGCGCGCCTGAAACCTGCGTTGGCTTGTAGAGGCGGCTTGCCCCCACCCAGCGCACGTTTCCGTTCATCTTCAAGGTCGCGACGGCGGCAGCGGTATCTTGAACGGTTGCGCGTGCGACAGGAAGTTCCAGGACATAGCAGTCCTTGAGGAGAAGCGGCGTTACCGAGGCAGGATTCACCGTTGCAGCAAGAGTCTTCGCGACATTATCAGCCGTGCCGGGTTGCATATAGAGAATAATTTCTCCGGGCTTCGTCTGAGGACCGGCAGCTTGCCCGAACGCAGTATGTGCGGCTCCGGTTGCGAAGAGAGCCGCGAACGCCAATGCCCGGCCGAGATGCCGGAGCCTGGGCCTATGTATCATCTTAACAACTCCTTCATTCCGAGGCGGTTGGAAGGTGGCCGCCACGCATAGTTTGTCTGCGCGGAGGGAGCGAGACCGAAAACAGAAAGAGAGTGTCAGGCGTCGTAGAGCCCTGCGACGCCTGACGCTCGGGAAGAGCAACGTTTAGTTGCGTTTGCGGTTACCGAGCAGGATCTGCTGCGGTGTCTGTATCGTCGGATGCAGCCCGGCAGCGGCGCTCTTGCTCGTGGGAGTCAGGTTCTTCAGTTGAGCACGCCCATCGGAGCTATAGATCCGATTCAGCGCTGCCGCTGACCTGGAGGCCCCTGGGGGGCAGGGGGGCAGAGGAGCGGGCACGAAGGTGAAGACCTGGCTGTAGACGAACCGGAAGGTCTTATCCGGATCGGACGCGCTCTGGGTGATCGCGTTGATAGGGCCAGGCTGATCGCCATCGTGGCGAGCGCCGACACGCCAGTAGAGCGTCGGAGACGTCGCGCCGGTGGTGCCACCCGTCGTGCCGCAGGCCGCGCTGTTTACGAACGCCTTGAACTTCGGATCGCGCAGCAGTTCCGGAGCCGTCGTCAGATCGATCGGATCCTGAACCGTCTGGGCCACACCATCCGCATTCGGCGCTGAGGAGATCAGCTGGGTGCGGAAGATCAGGCTCGGGTTCGAGAACGTACGGTCCGTCGACACTTCCACCTGGAAGACATCGGCGCCGTTGCGACTGGTGAACTGCGGAGTGAACTGGGTCACGTTGACAGACGCCGTGTTGTTGGCCGGCGAGGTCAGCAGGACGGGGTTGATCGGAGTGGACTGGCCCGAGCGGGAAGGATCGGTCTCGATACAGTCGAAGCCGCCGCCGTTCGAACTGCCGCCACCGTTGTTGCCGCCCCCGCCGTTGTTGCCGCCGCCACCGCCGCCGTTACCGCCGCCACCGTTGTTGCCGCCGCCACCGTTGCCGCCGCCGCCGTTAGAACCGGAGCCGCTGCTGGAGGGCGACTGGCGCAGAATGATCGCTGTCACCAGATAGTGGTAGCTGGAGCCGGGCTTGAAGCCGGTGTCGAGGGTAGCCGCCACGGTCAGCGTGCCACAGCCCTGGCCACCGTTGTTGCCGCCGCCATTGTTGCCGCCGCCATTGCCGCCGACCGGGTTGCCGTTGCCGTTACCGATCAGTGGCGTGAGGCCATTGGCGTAGGGGAAGTACGGTGAACCGTGGTCGATGAACTCATGCACGGTCGAGGACTGGACGCCGATCGGAACGGAGCCGCCGGTCGCGGTGCCGCCGTTGTTGCCGCCGCCAGTGCTCTGGCCGAAGGGGAAGTCCGGTTCGCGATAGATCTTATACTGCTGCACATTGCCCTGACCGAAGATGTTGTCCTGCCATCGGACACGGACGAGCGGCGCATTGCTGGCCACGCCGGCTTCTGCGGTAACAGAGGTCGTCGAGGACTGGCCTCCACGAGACGCCTGCGCCACCAGGACTCCCAGGCCGATGACGGCGAGGGTGCTTCCCAGCGCGGTCAGCGTAAACTGAGCGCCTCTAGAGGTGCTTTTGACGGTCGGTCCCCCAGGTACGATGGTGACGGCCGGCACATAGAGGACGCGCGCCGAGTCTTCCGGGCGAATTCCGCCGGGGTTGTTGACGATAGTTGCCTCGGAGTCGGTGGGGTAGACACGCGCTACCTTCACGCGACCAACCTGCGTCTTCTGGCCGTTGGCCCCTTCTCGCAGGATGACGACATCATCCCCTACTTTGACCCCGTCTCGTACACCCTTATTGAGGATGACAGAGTCGGTTTCGATCCCGATGACCGTGCCGGTCGCCAGTTGGCGGCCCAGTACCTGTCGCACCACATCCTGTGCGGCGTCACTGACGCCTTTATTGGTCAGTTCCTCCGAATCGGTGGGTTCGCCGGGACGAGGCAGCGTGGTCGCCGTCGAACTGCCGCCGTTGATCAACTGCTCGGAGGCGACTTCCCGCAGATTGGTGATCAGAGTGACCTGCACACCCTTGTTGCGGGCGCCTGCGGCGACTTCACCTTCGACGATCACATCCGCATTCAGATTCTTGGCGATCCGAATGAGGTCCGGACGTGAGAAGCCGGAGGGCTGGTTCGGGTTGCTGGGATGTTTGATCTGCAGGGAATCGGCCTCTTTCAGAACCTCGGAGTTCTGAAAGACGCTGAAGCGTCCCTGTCCCGAGTTGACCATCTCATTATAGATAGCCGCGGTGGCCGTGACGCCCAGGTTCGGGTAGGCGGCCTTCGATTTGTTGTCGATATCGGCGATAATCACCCGGAGAGGCTGTTGCGTCTGCGCTCTGGCGACGCGCCCGCCCAGTAGGCATGGCGCAACCATCGCCAGGGTCACGAGCCAGGCGGTGGCGCGGGTTATCGGACTCCTACGAATAGTTTTCAATCTTTTCGTCTGCTCCCTTCCTCGTGCAGGCTCCAGCCTGCACACGTATGTCCCGCTTCACAGGATTATCGGTAAGATTCTCTGTCGCATACCCATTTCCCTGCTCCCTTTTTTGAAATTCAGGGCGGGAACGGTGGGGTTTGCCGATAAACCCCACCGAACTCTCACTTATCACCGCGTGATGACGAGCGGAACGATCTGGCGGACCGTATGCCCCTGGGTGTCTTGCGCACGGACTTCGACCTGGTAGGTATCGCCCGGCGCCGTCTGTCCCTGGTTGTCCTTCATATCCCACACCACCTGTCCAGCTCCGGCTTCGCGGCTGTTGCTGCCGCTATCGACGGTACGGATCGTACGTCCGTTCTTGGAGATGACGACCTGCACGGTTGCAGGCGCCGTGGTGTTGTAGGAGATGTTGACCGAACCACCCACTCCGACAGCGCGACTGCTGCCGCCGTTGATCCGTGCAACCACGGAGGTCAACTGCAGGGCGTTCCGGGTGGCCGGACCGCTGGTCAGTTGGAAGTGGCGTGTCAGGCCGGTCGTGCTGCCCGCGATGGTGTAGCCACCGTTGCGTGCACGCAGATCCATCACCTGCTTGGTATCCAGATCCGTCAGGGTCAGCGCTTTCTGCTTGGCCACCTGCGCCAGGTTGGGCCAGGTCAGTGTCACCGGCTCATTGGGCACCGTGGAAGTGACCGTGAAGGTCCACGACTGCGTCAATGTGTTCGCCGACCGGACATCGACACTATAGTGACCGGCTTTGCTCGCCCATTCCGGATGCTCGAAGGACATCGTGACGTCCTTTTTCGAAACGGCAGGCGGAGCTTCCAGTTTGAACCGGTCGTAGGTGTCGATGGCGGCCCGTGTCTGCCCGACGGTGGTCGGAGCGGACGCGTGGCTGCCGGACGTCGCCACCATGGTGAGCGTCCAGCCATCCGACTGGCGATTGCCGGCCGTCAACACACCGCGGGTGTCGGCATGCGCCGAACGGTCCTGGCGGGCCGCCGGATCGACCACGAGAGTGATCGTTCCGCCTGTGGTCGCACTGGTCCCTCGGTTGTCGAAGGCCCGGATCCAGTAGCCACGGTAGGGATCGAGCGTATAGGCGACCTGATAGATGCCGCTGTTATACGACCAGAGCGCCGCGCCCAGGGAGGGATTGTTTCCCGACTGGGCTCCCACGACGTCGGTCTGTAGGCCGTCGGCGCCGATGACCTTCAGGTTCAGGAAGTTGATCGGGAACGGGAAGGGGTTGCCGATCAGGTTCCAGCCTGGTTTGAGGGTGATGTTGAACGGCTTCGTCGGATCGGCCGGCGTTCCCTTGACGGTAAGCGCCAGCGAGGTCGCGCCGTTCGAGTCGGCGATGAAGTATCCGCGTCCCAGGTGGAAGATATCCGCCGGAGGAGTCGGGAAGTTCACATAGCTCGCCACATCGGTCAGCCAGGTAGCGAAGAAGAACGCACCGCTGGAGACATCCGCGCTCGGAACTCCAAAGAGCGTCGCGACGCTGTTGTTGGCCACGCCGGAGTACTCGTAGGGAGCCGACACCAGCGACAGGATCGGGGTTCCGTCCGCATACTTCCCGGAGGCGAAGGTCTGCAGCGGGTCGATCGTGAAGTTGACATTCGTCGTCTCCAGACCCGAGGCGATCGATACGGTCTGGGTAGGAGTCGGATCCGGATTGTAGCCATCCTTACGTGCCCCCACGATGACAGTGCCACCGGCAGGTACGTTTGTGATGCTGTAGTTGAACGTGTAGTTGGCCATACTGCCGTTCGGCAGCGTGATCGTCTTGTTCTGGGTCGCCCCTGTCGTCGTCTGTCCGAGCACGACGCCATTGGCATCGACTACCGCAACGGTGGCGCCGGGGACAGGGATGCCCTGCGACGTCTGGACCAGACCGGACAGGCTGCCCGGCGGCACGGGAACCAGAGCGAAGTTGCCGTTGGCATCATCGATGAAGTTCACGACCGTGTTCAGCTTGCTGTTGACCGTAACGGTGATGGGTCCGGCCACGGAGTAGCCCGGAGCCGAGGCCGTCACCTTATAGGTTCCGGGATCGATGCCGGCGATCGAGTAGGTGCCGTCCGCGCCGCTGGTAGCCGTATAGACCTTCGTGCCCACCGTCGCGGTGGCCGTGATGGTCGCGCCTGCAACCAGGGAGGACGGATCGGTCTGGGACTTATCGTGACGTCGGACGACTCCGCTGATGGAGCCGGGGAACAGCGTCAGTGCAAAGTCGACACCGGTGACGGCCTGACTCGGAGCGACGGTGACTGCCGGCTTGGCAGTCGCCTCCGGCCCGCCGTAGCTGGTCGGAACACTGCCGCCATATCCGAGTGTGTCGAGCGTTCCAGGAGGAGTATCAGTGGACAACGGGGTTTTGACCAGATAGCCCGCAGCGGTGTCGCTCGGCACGTTCTTGATCACGTAGTCGCCTTTGGCCTGACTTACTGCGGTGAAGACCTCACCGGTCGTCTTGTTCATCGCTGACACGACGACGCCTGCGACAGGAGCTCCGGTCGACTGCACCGTGATGGTGCCGGCGATGGAGCCGGGCTGCGCCGGGGTCATGAAGATGTCTACGCGGCTCTGATATCCGCCGTGGAAGAGATTCCCCGCGGCATGTTGAGTCAGGAAGCCGGGCAGCGCTGCATCGATCCCGTAGCCGCCGGTCGCATCGAGGCCGGAGAGAATGAAGCTTCCGTCCGAGAGGGTCAATGCCGTCGAAACCGTCTTACCGGTGTGGTTGGAGACCGCCCGAATAAAGACGCCTTTCAGCGGCAACGCTCCGTTGATGTTGCGGATGGACCCGAAGATGCGGCCCGTACGCAGGTAGTCACCCACGTTGTGCATCAGTTCCGCACGCACGTTGCGCAGTTCGATGATTCCGGTAGATCCAGGAGGAGCGAACCACTCGGGATTGATCGCTTCCCAGCCGCCGGCGGCGAAGACGACTTTCGAGATGACCGGCGTGCCCGACGCATCCGTATACCAGGAGATGGCGGGTGAGCCGTCGGAAGCCCAGGTGTCATCGATGCCTGCGACATCCGCAGCCTCTGCGGGGGTAAACGCAACTTTGTCCACGGAGAGCTGGTTGAGGGCGCCCCAGGTCTTGGGAAGTTGGTTTTCGGAACCGCGGTAGAAGTTGGTGCCGTTGGGCGGCAGGTTCGGCGGGTTGGGCGACGCATAGTTGGTATGGAACGAATCGTACCAGGTCTCCCAGCCGATCGGAGCGGAACCGCGCCCACCGCGTGGTGCATAGGTTTCGGATCCGGCGGTGGGAGGATAGTTGCCGATGCTGTCCGCCGCGTAGGTGACCTTGAAGATGCTGCTCAGGAAAGCGCTGCTGGCGCCGACCTGCCCGAGGGAGAGCGCCCAGGCCGTATCCTGACCGTTCAGGAACAGGCGGCCACCGGTCTTGACGTAGTTCGACAGGCGAACCTGCGTATCGTTGTCGACGATCGTTCCCGGCCCGACGAACAGGTCGCCGGCGTAGGGAGAGTGCCAGATGATGCAGCGCTCCGCGACGAAGACCGAGCGGGGTCCCGTTCCACCGGCGATAACGTCGGCAGGCTGAATCTCGACATGGCCTTTATAGGAGTTGAGGACCGAATCCGGCACCGGCCCGCGGCACTGGACGCGCCAGATGTCGTAGCGTCCGGTGACAGGGGTTCCGGTATCCTGCGTCGCGCCGTCCGCATAGGCGCGCAGTCCCAGAGGAGACATGTAGTTGATGACCGTCGCCGCGGTGGTGCCGATCCGTCCGCGAGTCGGAATCAGGGCAGGATCGTACTCCGTCATCCAGCTTTCGGTGGGCCATCCATTGTAGCTCCGGCTCAGGTAGGCGCCGCCGCTGTTGAAGTCGGTGCCGGGACCGAAGTGAGTCTGGTAGAAGCGCTGGCCGCTGTCGTAGTCGTTGACGTAGAGGATACCGTTGCTGCCGTTGAAGGGAGCCGAGGTGAAACCCCAGATGTTGTCGTAGATTTTCCAGTTGGTACCCAGCGTCGTGCTGTTGGGATTGAAGGGGCTTCTGGCGGTGTCACGGATAATGACGTCCAGGGTCCAGTCGCTCGGGAGTCCGGACGGGGTCGTCCAGGCGTTCGTGTAGAGACCATCGCCTGCGGTCTCGCCTGCCGGCTCATGGCCACCCGCGGTGACCGGGCCATCGTCCCAGAGGCGCATCCAGTAGCTGCCGTCGTTCTGGTAGTCGTTGCCTTTGGTGATGAGTCCGATGTTGTCCTGGACATAGTCCGGCGGATTCTGGAAGCCGCTGAACGCGATGGAATCGTCCACACCGGCCAGGTACTGGTTGAAACTCGGCCAGCCATTGGGCAGCGGCGGAATCGCCGCGGTATAGGCGAGCGGCTCACCGTTCCGAATTCCAGGAACGTTGGACGCCTGGTTGGTCGCGGGACGGAAGTGTCCGGTCGGCGCGGGGTTGTAGGGTTGAATGGCCTGCGCATCCGCTTCGAAAGGAGCATCGAACACCTGCGTAGGTGCGTTGTCCAGGAAGCCTAGCTGCCCATTGTCGCGCCAGAAGATCTT
>Ga0070658_10002020_pt1 | contig 17020 bp, 14 predicted proteins | sample KBSC13metaG_FD_64664 | JGI IMG/M metagenome (GOLD analysis project Ga0070658, IMG submission 64664) | Corn rhizosphere microbial communities from Kellogg Biological Station, Michigan, USA - KBS C1-3 metaG | ecosystem: Host-associated > Plants > Roots > Rhizosphere > Soil ...
GTCGAGGTTGCCGGTGGGCTCGTCGGCGAACACCACCTCGGGCCGCCCCGCCAGCGCGCGCGCCACGGCGACGCGCTGCTGCTGACCGCCCGACAGCTGCCCCGGGTAATGGCGATGGCGATGGCTCATGCCCACCTGATCGAGCACGTCGCGTACGCGTCGCTGGGCGACGTCACGGCGGTAGTCGCTACGAAAGGTCAACGGCAATGCGATGTTTTCCGCGACCGTCAGGTCGGCGATCAGGTTGAAGGCCTGGAAGATGAAGCCGATCTTGGCGTTGCGCACCTGTGCCTGACTGCGCAGGTCCAGTCCGGCCACATCGGCGCCGTCGAGCAGGAAACGCCCCGAAGACGGCGAATCGAGCAGGCCCAGCATTGACAGCAGGGTAGACTTTCCACAGCCCGAGGGGCCGGTGATCGCCACGAAGTCGCCCGCCGCGATGTCCAGCGACACGCCTGACAAGGCATGCGTTTCCACCTCGTCGGTATGGAATACCTTGCCCAGCCCTTCCAGGCGGATCAGCGGCTCTTGATTCATGGGGCGGTTCTCCATTCAGCGTAAACGTAGGGTGTCATAGCCGTTCCACTGGCTGGTATCGGAAAGGATGGCCTGGTCTCCGGCCCGCAGGCCATCGAGTATCACCGCCCGGTCACTCGACATCGTGCCGAAGCGGACGGGCACGCGGTGGGCGGTGTCCTCGCCCACATGCACCACGAACAGGCTTCCCGTCGTATCCGGTCCCGCGCCGTAGGGCCGGCCGATATTCACCACGTTGGACAGTGTTCCCAGCACGACGCGTCCATCCACCGAGAGATCGGGCCGTGCTCCCGCCGGCAGCGGTCCATCGAAGGCGACGTCGACGGCGACGCCGCCGTTACGTACCGAGGGATCCACGCGGATCAGGCATCCGCGCGCCATGCCGTTTCGCGTGTCCACGTCCACGGGCAGGTCGAGCGTCAAGCTGCTGGCGAGAGTTTCCGGCACCAGGAGACGGGCGATGAGTTCATTAGGCCGGGCAACGCGCGCGAGCTTCGCCCCGGCCGCGATCTGCTGACCGGGCTCGACGTCCACCTGTTGGAGGATACCGTCGATACCGGCGCGCACGCTCATCGACTCCACTTGCTGGCGGGCGATCTCGAGCGCACTGGCCGCTTCGTCGCGCTTGGCTTCTTCCGAGTGCATCTGCGCGGCGGCGTTGTTGCGAATGGCCGCCACGCGCCGTGTCTGGATATCCAGGCGCTTACGATCCTGTTCCACCGTGATCTGGCTCTGCTTGACCTCAATGGCCGCGGAAGCGCCCTTGTCGAAAGCGCGCTCGTTTGCGATGCGCTTGACGTCCGCCGTCCGCAGGTCGGACTCCGCCAGGGCTTGGACAGCCTGCGCATCGAGCAACTGGGATTGCAACAGGGCCCGCTGCGCCAACACGGCCGCCTCCGCGCCGGCCAGGGCCGCCTTCTGTTTTTCGAAGTTCGCCTGTAGTTCGGGATTGACCAGCTGAAGGATCACGGTATCCGCCGCGACGCGCGCGCCAGGCTCGACCACCACCTGTTGCACGGTCGCCGTGGCGCCGGCGGTGATCCAGCGGATCTGCCGCGGGATGAGCGTGCCGTTGGCGCGGATCTCGCGCTTCATCTCACCCCGTTGGGCGGTACCGATCCAGACATCGGAACGGAGCACGGAGGGAGCGGCCTTGCCCAGCGCCATGGTGGCGGCAAGCACGACGACGAGGGCGGCGATGCCGCCGGTCAGCCATAAGGTTCCTGGCCGGCGGAGTATGGGAGCGGTGGGTTTGGCGATATCCATGCGGGTGCTACTGCACGGGGCATGCCAAGGCCGAAAGGGGCCTGCTGTCGCAGATCGCGAGCCTGCGAGTGTACGCAGGTGGACAGTGGGTGTCCGGCTTCGGACTTGTAGCGGACCGAGGCGTAAGACGCTCTGACGGTACCTACCCTACGCACTACTACGCCGCCTATGTACTGGATCCGGATGGGGAACGAGACAACTTCAGCGCTGCCTGCACCCCGTTTTCCAGAATTTCTTCGGCAAGTTGTGGGTCTGACACAGCGCGAGCAATCTGAATAGTACCGACCATCAAGGCAAAAATAGTTTCTGCCTGCCATCGGCTTTTAGCGGACTCAGGTTCAGGGAGCAACATTGCCAGGCCTTCAATGTAAGAGCGGCACGCTTTCTCATACATTTTCTTCGTCGATTCAGACTGACGACCAATCTCGGGCAGCAAAGCTGCGGAAGGACAACCCTCATCACAACCCAAAAGATGCGACTTATTGAGATAACGGCGAATAGCATCTTCAATAGAGCTTGGGCCGGTCACCTCATTCGTTAGTGCAGCATGCTGATCATTCAATGCGCTTGAAAGGGCCTCCTTCACCAAAGTCTCTTTGGAGTCAAAGTGAGGGTAGAAGGCACCGTTTGTCAGTCCTGACTCAGTCATGATTCCGGCCACGCCCGATGCCGCTATTCCATCTCGTCGAAATCGTTTTGAAGCGACCTCAATGATGCGCCTACGTGTACTTTCCTTGTGGCCTTTTTCAAAACGCATAAATTTCACCCATCATTTTGCCGCCGCCTCTTCCAGAACAGCACGAAGATCTTTATCCAACTGCATGGCAACTACGTCAATCTCCGGGCTTTCAAATTGTCCAAACATCGAGATGGGACGGTCATATTCGAAAGATACCTCTCCATTCGAGTCCTCACGAAGAAGAACACGAATGGGTGCATAAAGACCCGCTGATATATCGTGTTTCGACATTTTTGACGCAGTAAGCGGATTTCCAATATCGTACTGAATTGAATTCCGTCGCAGACCCGCAATTCCAAGTAATGCGCCATGATCTCGAAAGCCAAAGATCGACAGAGCGGGCAACGCCTCAAGCTCTTTCAATGCGCGCGCAGTTTCGCCATAACGCAGTAGCGTGAAGATACCATCATCAATACGGCTAACTAGCCCTTCCAACTTGGCCCTAACCACAGAAAACGAGTTTTCCGAACGAATAGTCACGTGCTCGACAGTAATCGTTTTTACTTCATAAATTTTCTTTGACATATCCATCCTTTAGATGACGCAGCCTTGAAGGCTTCGGAACTGGTGAGAGCTCTGTTTTAGAGCTGCGATTAGATAGGTGCGGACAACGTACCCAGCACCGCTTCCACGCGACGAGCAACATACAGAAGCGCTCTGTCTCGACCGAAAGGCCCGTCTAGCTCAAGGCCGATCGGCAGCCCCTTGTCGGATAGGCCCATGGGAAGACTAATGCCTGGAAGTCCGGCCGCGCTGGCGGGAACAGTGTTGTTAGCAATGACTAACTGACTCATCTCCTGACCACCCAGCAGTATCTTGTCCTCCTGCCCGATCATCGGCGCGGGAACCGGTGTCGTAGGCAGAATCAGCGCCTTGGCACCGGTACTCAAGAATGCCTGGGCATACCGACGCTTTATTTCTCCGCGTTCGCCCAACAGCGCAGCGTTATAGACCTCGTCGGAGATGTACCCTGGCCCGCCCGGGAGCACCAATTGAGTCCATGCATTCTTCAAGCCTGGCTTCAGGCCATCAACGATGTCGTCGAAGGTCGTGGGGATATTGTTTTGACGGATGAATTTTTCGACTGAAGCCTTGGTCTCACGGAAGAAAATATTCCATGTAGCAGACAAAGCACGGCTGGAGAAATCCCGTCCAAGATCGACCTCCACCACGGTGGCGCCAGCATCGCGTAACTGACGGATGGCTTCATTGAACCGCGCTGCTACTTCAGGAGAAACCAGCTCCAGATATTGATGTGGCGCATAAGCCAGCGTTACGCCCTTCAGATCAGAATGTACGTGGGAGTCGGGGGTCTCATCCCGGGTAACGACGCGATCGATCAGGATGCAGTCTTCCACGCTTCTGGCAAACACACCGGTGGTGTCAAGCGTATGGGAAATGGGTGCAACGCCACTACGAGGCCAACGGCCAGTGGTGGGTTTGAAGCCGACCACACCGCAGAACGATGCCGGCACCCGAATGGACCCAATGGTATCGCCGCCCAAGGCTGCCGGCACAATACGCGCTGCTACGGATACACCGCCACCGCCGGATGATCCGCCTGAGACGTAATCTACGTTATGAGGGTTCTTCGCTTGACCGTAGGTTTCGTTGTGACCGGTCAGTCCGAAGGACATTTCCACCAGATTATTTTTGCCGAAAACGATGCCGCCACCGTCTTTGATTGCCTGCACCGCATCGGCGTCATGATCTGGCACAAAACGATTCAGAGTCGACAGGCCAATGGTTGAGCGAAGCCCTTCCGTGAGATAGCTATCTTTGATCGCGACGGGCACGCCAAGAAGCGGCCCGGTTGCCCCCGAGGCAATGGCCTTATCGGCTTTCCTCGCAGCCTCCAGCACCGCATCTTCGTCAATCGTAATGAACGCATTCAGGCCGGCGTGATCTCGCGCCCGTTGCAGCAGCGCGCTTGCATATGACTCAGACGAAATTTCACCCTTTCCGATGGCCTGCGCTGCTGCGGCGACACCAAGCGAGGCAAGTGCTTCGGCCTTGGGTGTATTGGTCGCTTCATTTCTTTCCTGCATGGCATAACCTCACTTATCTAAAAACTCACGATGACTCAGCACCGCAACCCTTGATGCCATTGAATTATGATCATACTTCTACATTACGATCGTAATTTAAAATTTCAGCGGATGCAAGCGTTGGCATCGGTAGCGAGCATTAGAGATGCGGGAGCGGCCCCTGGCCTGGGCAGACGCTCACCCTCTACCCCATCAGACTCATAGCCCGGACGAGTGAGGGATAGCCATTTCAAGAACGACTAAGCGATCCTGACGACATGCACGGTCTAAAGCCTGACACCTGCTGGACGACTAAGCGTCGAACTGGCCGTACTCACCGATAGCTGTCGTGATTTATATTCTTTTAAATCAAGATGTTATGACCGGTCTTCGGTAGACGGCGATAGTCCCCGAAGCACCCAGTTTCACTCCCACTCGATCGTAGCTGGCGGCTTCCCACTGATATCGTAAACAACGCGAGAAATGCCGGGTAACTCGTTGATAATACGAGTGCTGACAGCATCGAGGAATGCATACGGCAAGTGCGCCCAATGCGCCGTCATGAAATCGATGGTCTCCACCGCGCGCAGCGCGATCACCCACTCATACGCCCGGCCATCGCCCACCACGCCCACCGAGCGCACCGGAAGGAACACGGCGAACGCCTGGCTCACCCGGTCGTAGAGGTCGGCCTTGCGCAGTTCCTCAATGTAGATGGCGTCGGCGCGCTGCAGCAGTTCGACATATTCAGGCTTCACCTCCCCCAGCACGCGCACGCCAAGACCGGGACCCGGAAACGGATGGCGGTAGACCATGTCGCGCGGCAGGCCGAGCTCCACTCCCACGCGGCGCACTTCATCCTTGAACAGCTCGCGAAGCGGTTCGACGAGCTTCAAGTTCATTTTCTCAGGAAGCCCCCCGACGTTGTGGTGGCTCTTGATCACATGGGCCTTGCCCGTCTTGCTTCCCGCCGATTCAATGACATCGGGGTAGATCGTGCCTTGGGCCAGCCACTTCACGTCTTTCAGCTTCTGCGCCTCGGCGTCGAAGATCTCCACGAAAAGGCGGCCGATCACCTTGCGCTTGGCCTCGGGGTCGGACACGCCCGCAAGACCTTCGAAGAAGCGGTCGCGCGCGTCCACGCGGATCACGTGCACGCCCATGTGCTCGGCCATGGTGGCCATCACCTGGTCGCCTTCGTTGAAACGCAACAGGCCCGTGTCGACGAAGACGCAGGTGAGCTGGTCGCCGATGGCCTTTTCGAGCAGGGCCGCAACGACTGATGAATCCACGCCGCCGGAGAGGCCCAGCAATACCTTGTCGCTACCCACCTGCGCGCGGACGCGCTCCACGGCGTCGTCGATGATGTGCGCGGCCGTCCACAGCGTGGCGGCACCGCAGATATCGACGATGAAGTGGCGCAGCAACTCCAAGCCGCGCTGGGTATGGGTGACCTCCGGGTGGAACTGCAGGCCGAACAGCTTGCGCGATTCATCGGCCATGCCGGCCAGCGGCAGGCTGGGCGTGCTGGCGATGGCATGGAAGCCGGCTGGCAACGCTGTGACACGGTCGCCATGGCTCATCCACACGCCCGACATGTCGCCTTCCTTCACCACGCCGTCGAACAAGCTGCAGGCGCCGAACTTCAGGTCCGCGTAGCCGAACTCGCGATGGTGGCCGGCCTCGACCTTGCCGCCCAACTGCTCGGCCATGGTCTGCATGCCGTAGCAGATGCCCAGCACCGGCACGCCAAGGTCGAACACCTGTTGCGGCGCGCGCGGGGAATCTTTTTCCGTCACCGACTCGGGGCCGCCGGAGAGGATCACGCCGCGGGGGGCGAAGCCTGCGATTTCTTCCGGCGCGTGATCCCAGCCCCAGACTTCGCAATACACGCCAATCTCGCGGATGCGGCGGGCGATCAGCTGGGTGTACTGCGAGCCGAAATCGAGGATGAGGATCTTGTCGCTGTGGATGTCGGTCATGGCGCGGTTACTCATGATGCGGAAGCCTGAAAGAAGAACCGCCTCATGCGAGGCGGTCTTCGTGGAGTGCCTAGTCGAGGCGGTAGTTGGGCGCTTCCTTGGTGATCTGCACGTCGTGGGGATGGGCTTCCCGGACGCCTGCGGATGTCACCTTGACGAACTGCGCCTTGTGCCGGACGTCGTCGACGGTGGGCGTGCCCAGGTAGCCCATCGATGCGCGCAGGCCACCGATCAGCTGGTGGATGATGTTGCGCAGCGGACCACGGTAAGGCACGCGCCCTTCGATGCCTTCGGGAACCAGCTTGTCGGCGTCTGCCTCGTCCTGGAAGTAGCGATCCTTCGAACCCAGCTGCATGGCGCCGATGGAGCCCATGCCGCGATAGCTCTTGTAGGACCGTCCCTGGAACAGCTCCACTTCGCCCGGGGCTTCTTCGGTACCGGCGAACATCGAACCGAGCATCACCGAGGAGGCGCCAGCCGCCAGGGCCTTGGGGATGTCGCCCGAATAACGGATGCCGCCGTCGGCGATCAACGGGATTTCGTCCTTGAGCGCCGTGGCGACCAGGTCGATCGCGGTGATCTGTGGCACACCGACACCAGCAACGACGCGCGTGGTGCAGATCGAGCCCGGGCCCACGCCCACCTTCACTGCGTCCACGCCCACGTCCAGCAGCGCGCGCGCCGCTTCGCCGGTAACGATGTTGCCGGCCACCACCTGCACCTGCGGGTAGTTCTTCTTCACCCAGCCGGCGCGGTCGATCACCGCCTGCGAATGGCCATGGGCCGTATCGACCACGATGACGTCGACGCCGGCATCCACAAGCGCGGCGACGCGCTGCTCGGTATCGCCGGCCACGCCCACCGCCGCGCCGACCAGCAGGTGTTCCTGCGCGTCCTTGGCAGCGTTGGGGTTATCCGAAGCCTTCTGGATGTCTTTGACCGTGATCAGGCCGCGAAGCTGGAAGTCGTCGTTCACCACCAGCACTTTCTCGATGCGGTGGCGATGGAGCAGCTCGAGCACGGCCTGGTGGTCTTCGCCTTCGCGCACGGTAACCAGGCGACCTTCGCGGGTCATGATGTTGCGCACCGGGTCGTCGTGCTTGCGCTCGAAACGCAGGTCGCGGCTGGTGACGATGCCGACCAGCTTTTCACCGTCCACCACCGGCACGCCGGAGATGTTGTGCTTGCGGGTGAGCGCGATCACGTCGCGGATGGACGTGTTCGGGCCCACCGTGATGGGGTTGCGGATAACGCCGGCCTCGAACTTCTTCACCAGGCGCACTTCGGCGGCCTGCTGTTCCCACGAAAGGTTCTTGTGGATGATGCCGATGCCGCCGTTCTGCGCCATGGTGATGGCGAGCCGTGCTTCGGTGACCGTATCCATGGCGGCCGAGACGATGGGGATGTTCAGGCGAAGGCCGCGGGTGAAGCGCGTGGAGGTGTCCACGTCGCGCGGCATGGTCGTGGAATGACCGGGTACCAGATAAACGTCGTCGTAGGTGAGAGCCTCGGCGAGGATGCGCATGGCGAGTGTTCCCGCGAGTAAATCACGCCATTATACGATATTGCGGCCCCACTTGCCGCAGTGCGTCACGACAGCGGCGGAGCCCCAGTCCCGTCGCGGGCTTCAGCCGCCTCCAGGGTGTTTTCCATGAGCGTGGCGACCGTCATCGGCCCCACCCCGCCGGGCACGGGTGTTATCCATGAGGCACGCCGGGAGGCCGGCTCGAACTCGACGTCGCCCACCAGGCGGCCGTCTTCCAGGCGATTGATGCCCACGTCGATCACCACGGCCCCTTCCTTGACCCATTCGCCCTTCACCAGCCCCGGCTTGCCGGCGGCCACCACCAGAATGTCTGCCTGGCCGACGTAATCGGCCAGGCCCTGGGTGAACTTGTGGCAGCTGGTGGTGGTGCAGCCGGCGATCAGCAGCTCCAGGCCCAGCGGGCGCCCCACGTGGTTGGACACGCCCACGATCACCGCGTGGCGGCCGCGCACGGGGCGGTCGGTATGGCCCAGCAGGGTCATCACGCCACGCGGCGTGCAGGGGCGCAGGCCGAAGCGGCGCAGGGCCAGGCGCCCAACGTTCACCGCCTGGAAGCCGTCAACGTCCTTGCCCGGATCGATGCGGTCGACCAGGGCGTCCTCGTCGATATGCCTGGGCAGCGGCGACTGCACCAGGATGCCGTGCACGGCCGGATCGGCGTTGAGGTTGTCGATCAGGTCGATGACTTCCTGCTGCGTGGTGTCGGCGGGAAGGTCATAGGCGAAGGAATGGAAGCCGACCTGCAGGCAGGCCTTGCGCTTGTTACGCACATACACGGCGGAAGCGGGATCTTCGCCCACCATCACCACGGCCAGCCCGGGTGCGGGACGGCCATCGGCCACGCGGCGGGCGACGCGCCGGCCGATATGGTCGAGCAGCTCCTGGGCGATGCGCTTGCCGTCGAGGATGCGTGCGGTCATGGGCGCCTGGCGAATACGGAAGAGTCGGACATTATCGCAAATAATCGGCGCCACAGCCCGGGCACGACGGGTCGCGTGGCAGGAGGATCTGGCGAAAGCGCATGGCCAGGGCGTCGAAGGTGAGCACCCGGCCCACCAGAGGCTCGCCGATGCCGAGCAGCAGCTTGAGCACCTCGGTGGCCTGCAGCAGGCCGATCGCGCCCGGCACGATGCCAAGCACGCCTGCTTCGCTGCAATTGGGAGCGTCCTCCGGCGCGGGCGGCCGCGGAAACAGGCAGCGATAACAGGGGCTATCGTCGCGGCGCGGATCGAACACGCTTACCTGGCCTGAAAACCGCTCCACGGCGCCGTAGACCATGGGGATCTTCAACCGCAAAGTGGTGGCGGCGAGCAGATAGCGCACCGAAAAACTGTCCGCGCCATCGAGGACCACATCGTGGCCTTCGATCAGGCTCTCAACGTTGTCTGCCTGTAGCCGCTCTGCCCTCGCGGTGACGGCAATCGATGGATTGAGGTCGAGCAATTGCTCTCGCGCGGATTCGACCTTGGCCATGCCGATGCGGCTATCGGCATGCACCACCTGGCGGTGCAGGTTGCTGCGTTCCACGCGGTCGTCGTCGATCAGGGTGAGATGGCCCACGCCCGCACCGGCGAGATAAAGCATGGCCGGCGCCCCGAGGCCACCGGCACCGACGATCGCCACCTTGGAGGCCGCCAGGCGCGCCTGCCCGACTGCGCCGACCTGCGGCAGGATCACCTGCCTGGCGTAGCGGTCAGCGGCATCGGTATCGAGCAGGCCCGCGGTGGTCGGCAGGCCCTCGGCGCTCCAGCGAGCAAAGCCACCAGCGACGGATACGACATCCTGGTACCCCATGTCGAGCATCGTGGCCGCGGCCAGGCGTGAGCGAACACCGCTTCCACAGATCAGAAGGACTGGCGTTGCCAGATCCGCTACCAGCGTCGCCGCACGCATCGGAAGAAGGCCTCGTGGAACCCCCAGGGAGCCCTCAGGCACCGAGGCGCGTTCGGCGTCTTCGCGTACATCGATCAGCACCGCACCCTGCCCCTGCCGAACCCTTGCTTCGGCCGGCGTCACCTCGCGCACATCGCTGTGAGGAGAAGCGGGCGACGATGGCAGGTGGCTCATGGTGTCTCCGGAGGGTTACTTCTCGCGGCGCTTGGCGTTGCGGATCATCCGCTGGCGCTTTTGCTTCTGGCTGTCGGTAAGCACGTTCTTCTTGCCGGCGAACGGGTTCTCGCCATCCTTGAAATCGATGCGCACGGGCGTGCCTTCCAGCTTGTAGCGCTTGCGGAAGAAGCCTTCAAGATAGCGGCGGTAGGCCGGCGCGATGTGCTTGGTACGGCTGCCGTGGATCACGATCGTGGGCGGGTTGGAACCGCCCGGATGAGCATAGCGAAGCTTGGGCGCATGACCGCGGACCAGCGGCGGCTGGTAGCCCTCGTAGGCCTGCTCGAGCGTACGGGTGAGATCGCTGGAGGTGAGCTGGCGCGTGGCGGCGGCATGGGCGCGGACCACCGCGCGCATCAGCTCGCGCAGGCCCGAACCGTGAAGCGCGGAGATGAACACCGTCTTGGCCCACTCCACGAACGACAGGCGGCGCTCCAGCGCGCGCTTGCACTGCTCGCGCGCGTAGTTGTCCATGTCGTCCCACTTGTTCACGCAGATCACCAGCGCGCGGCCTTCCTCGATGGCATGGCCGATCAGGGTGAGGTCCTGGTCGGCCAGATTCTCGCGGGCATCGATCAGGATCACCGTCACCTGGGACGCAGCAATGCTTTGCAGGGTCTTGATAACGCTGAACTTCTCTACCGCCTCTTCGACACGGGCGCGGCGGCGGACGCCGGCGGTATCGATCAGGGTGAACAGCTTGCCGTCGCGCTCGAGCGGCACGCGGATGGGATCGCGGGTGGTGCCGGCAACGTCGGAGACGATCAGGCGGTCTTCGCCCAGCAGGCGGTTGATCAGGGTGGACTTGCCCGCGTTGGGGCGACCGGCGATGGTGACGCGGATGCCCTCGTCGGACAGGGCAGGATCGGCATCGTCCTGGTCGGGCGGCAGCATCGGCAACGTGGCGGCGATCAGCGCATCCACGCCTCGCCCATGCGCGGCCGACAACGGAAGCGTGTGGGTGACGCCAAAGCGCGCGAACTCGCCCAGGGCACTGGATTCATCCACGCCGTCGGTCTTGTTGACGCCCACGATCACGGGCTTGCCGGAGCGGCGGAGCTCGTCGAGGATGGCGGCGTCCTGCGGCAGCAGGCCATCGCGCGCGTCCACCACGAACACCAGTACGTTGGCCTCGGCCACGGCCAGGCGCACTTGTTGTGCCGTCAGGCCTTCGATGCCCTCGTCACTGCCGGAGAGGCCGCCGGTATCCACCAGCACGAACGGGCGCTCTCCCAGCCGGCAGACACCGTAGTGGCGGTCGCGGGTAACACCCGGCATATCCGCCACGAGGGCATCACGGCTGCGCGTGAGCGCATTGAAAAGAGTCGACTTACCAACGTTCGGACGGCCGACCAGGGCAACGACAGGCAACATGGCGGCGCGTTTCCGAAGGGATCTTAAGGTGCGGCGATGCGATAGGCGCCGATATGACCCTCGACATCTTCCACGTAAACGATATTGCCCACGACCACCGGCTGCGAACGGATAGCCTTCTTCGACAGGCGCTCGCGCGCGACGAGCTTGCCGTCGGAGCCGGCCAGCCAGTGCACGTAGCCTTCAAGGTCGCCCACGACGATGTAGTCGTTCTGCGCGGCCGGGCCGGTGAGCCAGCGGTACTTCAGCGCATCCTGTTTCCACATGTCCGCGCCGCCGCTCTTGTCGAAGGCCCAGAGGTTGGATTGCTCATCCACGCCATACACGGCGTTGCCATGCACGTCGATCGAGACATAGCTGGAGAACGGGTGGTTCCACAGCGGGCGGCCGCTGGGGCCATCCACCGCGGTGAGCTGGCCATGATAGGCCGCCGCGAACAGCGTGTTGCCGTCGAGCACCACGGCGCCGTCGGCGTCGTTCAGACGATCGATCTCGGTACGGCCTTCACCGCTGGAGAGACCCTGTTCCCAGAGCTTCTCGCCGTTATCCATGCGCAGCGCCACGAGCTTGCCGTTGTCGCTGCCGAAGAACACCACGCCGTTGGCCACCAGCAGCGGGCCGTTGCCGCGCAAGCTCAAGGTGGGCACGGCAGTCTGGTCGTAGGCCCAACGGCGTTCGCCGCTGGCCGAATCCAGGCCGTACAGGCGACCGTCGGCGGTGCGCACCACCACCAGGTTGCCGACGATGGCTGGCGGGGTGATCACCTCGGAGGTGACTTCGGCCGACCAGCGCTTGGAACCATCCTTCGCACTCAGGCCATAGACATGGCCGTCGAGCGTGCCGACCACCAGCAGGTCGCCTGCCACCGTGGGACCGCCCGCCATGAAGGCGTCCGGACGCTTCTTGTCGCCCCAGCCGAACCAGCCATGGGTGCGCGACTTCTGGCGCCACACGGTTTTGCCGGTATTGGCATCCATGGCGATCAGGTCGCCATCGGCGCTGGCGGCGTAGAGCACGCCATCGACCACTTCAGGCTGCAGGCGCACGCCTGTCTTCACCGCGCCATCGCCCACGCTCGATTTCCACAAACGCTCGACCTTCAGCGTTGGCGTGAGCTCGGTGAGCTTGGTCGGCGGCTCGATGTTTTCTTTCTTGGCGTTATGGCAACCAGCCAGGACGGCGACGGAGGCCAGAGCAGCCACTAGGAGGAACCGTTTCATGCACCCTGCTTCCCGGCCACGGCCAGATCGTCAATCTTGAGTTTCACCACGCCGCGTTGCGGCGCGCTGTCGTCCATCGAGGCTATCGCAGCCTGATAAGCCTTGCGGGCCTCGTCGATGCGTCCAAGCTTGACCAGCGCATCGCCGCGTAGTTCCTGCACAAGGGAAATGTAGGCACCCTTGGGCATCGTATCGAGGGTGGAAAGTGCCTGGTCGGCATGGCCGGCGGCCAGTCGCACCTGGGCGGCGCGCAACTGCACGAGGCCCTTTACGGCGTCGTCGGTGGCGTGGGCCTGGGCCCAGTCCAGGGCCACCTGGGCCTTGTCGAGCTGGTTCGCCTCGGCCGCCACGCGCGCGCGATCGGCGGCGGCGAACACGGCATAGGTGGTATCGGTGAACTGCGTCTGCAGGCGGTCGATGCCGGCATCGGCCTCGGCGGACTTGTTCGTTGCCAGGGCTACCTGGACCTGTTCATACAGGGTGGCGGCCTCAGCTTCGTGGTCGGCGCGGTGGCTCTTCCACTTCTGGTAGCCGAAGATCAGCAACAGGCCCAGGACAATGCCAACGATGATGGAGACGCCGTTCTGACGCAGCCACTGCTGGATGCGTTCGCCCTGTTCGTAGTCGTCGTATGAATCGAAAGACATGCATGCACCGTGGAGGGGGCTCATCGAAGCCCCGCGCGCCCGACGTGGCGGGCAGGAATACCCGCCGGAGGCGCAAAAGTCGCGTCCGGCCAGGTGAATGAATAAGGATACCTTAAAAGCCGGCGACGCGGCCGGGGGCCGCGCGCCAGGGGTTAGTTGTTGGTCGGCGTCGGCGCCGGCGGCGTGCCACCCACGGCCTGGGCCTGGCCATCACGGACATCCACCTTGAAACGGGCAACGTTCGCCCGGCGGAAGCTGTCCAGGGCCACCGGCTTGCCGTCGACCGTGGCCTGGGCGCCGGTGGCGTTGCCGATGCGCACATCCATGTTGCCGTCGCTGTGGTAGCTGCGCGTGGTACCGGCCGGAAGAAGGCCGTACTCAAGCCGCGAACCATCGGCGGCAAGGACCTCGACCCAGCTGGCCGAAGGCACCGTGAGCGACAGCGTATGGCTGCCCTGGCCCGCCGCACTGCTGGCATCGGGGGCTGGGACATCCACCTTGGCCGCGGTAACGCGGTTGTCCATGTTCGGGAAAAGCGCCATGGAGGCCAGCAAAGGCTGCTGGTCGTCCACAGGCGTGGCTGCCGGCGGCCGGGCGACGGGCACCGCGGCGACGGCCTTGGCGCCGGCGCTGGTGCCGGAAGTGGCAGGCGCGGTGTCTTGCTGCGCCACCGGCGAGGCGTCCAGAGGCGCCAGACGGGCCAGGTCACGGTCGAACGTGCCGCGCACGCCGAACCAGATCAGCGGCACCACGATCACGGCCGTGAGCACCACGTACTGGGCTGCGGTCATGTAGCGATCGAGCAGGTAGCGCGAATGCGAGATGCCGCCGGTCACCACCAGGGTCGGCTGCTTCGACTTCGTCCGTTCGATTTCCTCGGCGATGGCGGCTTCGTCCACGCCCAGGAAACGGCCGTACTTGCCGAGGTAGCCGGCCAGGTACACCTGGTAGTCGATGCCGCTGTATTCACCCGCTTCCAACTGGCGCAGCAGCCTCGAAGGCAGGCGCAGCTGATGGGTACAGGCCTCGATGTCCAGGTGCCGTGCCTCGCGCGCCGCGCGGAGGCGGTCACCGAAACGTGGGGCGAAAACCACCGATTCCTCAAAGCGATGCTCTGCCACGGCAGGCACGTCCGGGGCGGCCTCGACGGGCGTCTCCGGTGCCGCTTCGCCGTCTGCCGCCCCCGCGGCATCGGCACGGAACAGGTCTTCGTGATCCTGGTTACCGTTCATATTGGGCTTTTTCGTGTTCATTGACGTGCTGTTGCGTCCGTGGCGCGCGCCTGTTCCGAATCCGGGAACTGTGTGCGTAGCCGCCTGATGTAGTCCTGGGCACCCTCGCCATTGCCCAGACGGAGCTCGATGTCGTGACCGAGCTTCAATGCATCCGGGCTGCTCTGGCCTGAAGCTTCATAACGCTGCAGGAAAGCGCGTGCGCGGAATGCATCATTCTTAAGGTACAGCACATGCGCAAGCTGATACAGCGCCTCGTTGTTGCGGGCGTTGCGGGCCAGCGCCTTGCGGAAATCGATCTCCGCGGTGTCGTACTGATTGGATTTGAGCTGGCACGTGCCTGCATTGGTCAGGGCCACGTCCGGCGTGTCGTAATAGGGATCAAGCACGGCCCGGTCGAAGTAGACCTGGGCCTCGGCGGCCTTGTCCGACTTGCACAGGAAGACGCCGTAGTTGTTGTTCGGGGCGCCCTTCTTCGGTTCCAGGTCCACCGCGCGCTTGTAGTGGATGGCAGCGTTGGCGTCGTCGCCAAGGCGCTCGTAGAGCACCGCGATCACCGTGTGCGCCGGGGCGTACTTGTCGCTGAATTGCAGCGCCTTGGTGAGCTTCTCCATCGCATCCTGGAACTGGCCGTTCTGCATGTACTGCTGGCCCAGCTCGGTATGGATGCGCGCGCCCTCAAGCGCCCGGTCTTCCTTGGTGCTCTGCTTGAGGTTCAGGTGATCGGCGTTCAGGGGGTCTTTCGGCACCGGCGGCGGCTTCGGCTGCGAGTGGCACGCGGCCAGCAGCAAGGTTGCGCCGAGCATCCATGAACACTTACGCAGCATGGTCGACCCCGTCTTCCAGACGTTTGCGGAACTCCGCCTGCCGGCGGGTGCGGTCCAGTACCTGACCCTTCAGCTGCCCGCAGGCAGCGTCGATATCGTCGCCGCGGGTACGACGCAGCATGGTCAGCACGTTGGCACTGAGCAGCTGCGTCTGGAAATCGTGGATCGCGTCCGGCCCGGAACGCTCGAAACGCGTACCCGGGAACGGGTTGAACGGAATCAGGTTCACCTTGTTGTGACCGGGCAGCCGGCGCATGAACTTGATCAGCTGGCGAGCGTGCTCGGGCTGGTCGTTCACACCCTTCATCAGGGTGTATTCGAAGGTGATGTGCGTGCGCGGCTTGCGGGCGATGTAGCGCTCGCATGCAGCGGCAAGCTCGGCGATCGGGTAACGCTTGTTCAGCGGAACCAGTTCGGTGCGAAGCTCGTCGTTGGCGGCATGCAGCGACACCGCCAGCGATACATCGCTGGCCGCCGAGAGCTTGTCGATCATCGGTACCAGGCCCGCGGTGGACAAGGTGACGCGCTTGGACGCCAGGCCAAAGCCCAGGTCGTCGCGCATCAGGCTCATCGCCGCCACCACGTTGTCGAAGTTGAGCAATGGCTCGCCCATGCCCATCATCACCACGTTGGTGATGCGGCGCTGCTGGTGCGGCACGTTGCCCAAGTGCTTGGCTGCCACCCACACCTGGCCGATGATCTCGGCGGTGGAGAGGTTGCGGTTGAAGCCCTGCGTGGCGGTGGAGCAGAACTGGCAATTGAGGCCACAACCGACCTGCGAGGACACGCACAGCGTGCCTCGCGTGGGCTCTGGAATATAGACAGTTTCCACCGCATTGCCGCCATCCATGCCCAGCAGCCACTTGTGCGTGCCGTCGATGGCGGCTTTATCCAGCAAGGTGTTCGGCGGACCGATGTAGCAGGCTTCCTCGAGCTTGGCGCGCAGCGCCTTGCCGACGTCGGTCATCTTGCCGAAGTCGTTTTCAAGATGGTGGTAGATCCACTTCATCACCTGCTCGGCGCGATACGGCTTCTCGCCCAATTGAGCGAAGAAATCACGCAGCCCCTGTCGATCGAAATCGAGCAGGTTGACCTTGTCGGTGGTGGTGGAATTTGCCTGATCAGTCATCTTGAAATATTGCGGCTCAACGCCGCCCTCTTAATCCTTACGCTATCCAATGGAACGCGGTTTTCGTGAAGAGTGCGGCCATGGATGGCCGCTTCGTGATCTTCGCGCTCATGGATGAGCGCACTTACCTCGAGAACGTTTCTGTGGTCGCGAAGAAGTACGCGATCTCGACGGCAGCCGTTTCGGCAGCGTCGGAACCGTGCACAGCGTTCGCATCGATGGAATCGGCGAAGTCGGCGCGGATCGTGCCCGGCGCAGCGTCCTTCGGATTGGTGGCGCCCATCAGGTCGCGATGCTTGAGGATCGCGTTGTCGCCTTCGAGTGCCTGGATCATCACCGGACCGGAGATCATGAACTCGACCAGCGCGTTGAAGAACGGACGCTC
>Ga0070658_10002021_pt1 | contig 17019 bp, 17 predicted proteins | sample KBSC13metaG_FD_64664 | JGI IMG/M metagenome (GOLD analysis project Ga0070658, IMG submission 64664) | Corn rhizosphere microbial communities from Kellogg Biological Station, Michigan, USA - KBS C1-3 metaG | ecosystem: Host-associated > Plants > Roots > Rhizosphere > Soil ...
GAGCGCAGCGACCTTCGAGACCTTCGTGCCCGGCGCGAGCTGCAGCTCGTAGCGCGTCACACGTGGACCGGAGATCTGGCCGACGACGTTCGCCTCGACGCCGAAATGCGCGAGCGTCTGCACGAGCAGGTCGGCGACGCGGGCGGAGGTCTCCGCCGAGTCGTCGTCGCGCACCTGCGAGACCTGGAGGACGCTGCGGTCCGGCAGCTTGTACTCCGCATGCTCGCGGGTGATGTCCTCGAAGAGCTGCTCCTGCTGGACGACGAGCCGTTCGGGCTCGACCGAGAGAAGCGGCGACGGTGCGAGCACGTCCGGGTACGCCTGCTCCGCGTCGACGGGCGCGGGCTTCGGCTTGGCGACGACGACCGTCGGCGAGGAGATCGGGTCGTCCCACGTCTCGATCGGCTGCACCCGCTTCCGCTGCTTGCGCACGTGCTGATGCACCTGATGGCCGGTCCGGCGGAGGATCGCGCCGAGCGATGCGCCCGAGAGGAGCAGCGAGCCGACGAGCAGGAGGAGGACGCCGAGGATGGTCGACCCGGTCGCGCCGACCGCGACGCCGACCGCACCGCCGAGCGCCTGCCCGAAGTAGCCGCCCTGGTCGCGGCCGAGCGCGATCATCAAGCCCGCCGCGGCGACGCCGATGCCGGCACGGAACGGCCGGACGTCCACGAGCGCGCTGCGCACGACCATCAGTCCCCCGATCGCGACGAAGGCGACCGGCAACACATACGTGGCCGCACCGAGCAGCGCGTGGAAGCCGTCGGCGAGCGCGGCGCCGACGTAGCCGCCGTTCCAGCCCGCGTACTGGACGCTGCCGAGGAACACGCCGAGTGCGACGAGGCCGAGGCCCCAGAGCTCGGGGTGCTGCAGCGCGCGCGGGCGCGCGGCCTTCGTCCGCCGCTTCTTGATGCGGGACGGGGTCTTCGGACGCAGCTTTCTCTTGCGCTTCGTACGAGCCATCGAAGGCCGTACTTCGCTACGGGGCGTCGACGACCTGCACGGCTCTAGGTCGCGATCGCCACAGCCATGCCGTAATACGTCGGGGCGGCATAGGCGAGCAGCTCGAGCCGGCGCTCGCCGATCGCGCCCTGGAGGACGAGCAGCTGCCAGAGGGAGTCCGCCTTCGCCGCCTCGACGAGCTCCGCGAGCGGACGGAAATCGCCGCTCGGGACGAGCTCCTGGAAGAGGCGGTCGTATTCGGCCGCGGCCGGATCGAACCCGTACGGGCCGGAGGCGTCGTGCGCGTGACCGTGATCGGCGCTTGCGATCAGTGCGACGTCGAACCCGGCCAGCACCTGTCCGAGGCGGACATGCTCCTCGAGCGGCCGGTCGCGGGCCGGTGCGACGACGACGATCGCGGGCGCGCCGACGTAGCGGAGCGGCACCTCCGTCCCCCAGTCGAGCGGCAGCTCGGCCTGCGTCGGGTCGTTGCCGCCGTACGACACGCCGACGACCGGCAGGCCTGCCCCGCGGATCGCTTCCACGATCTCGACCGCCAGGTCACGGTCGACCTCGTGCTCGCCGACGCGCGCCGACACGGAGACGGCGAAGTGGCCGTCGACGTGGACGTTGTGCGGCGTCACCACGATCGTCGTCCTGCCGTCGTGGCGGCGGCCGAGCTCCTGCATCGCCGCGAGCAGCTCCGGCGTGTCCTCGACCTCGCCGTGCGGAGCGATCGCGGCGAAGCCGATCACCCGAGGGAACCGATCCGCTCGACGAGCAGCTCGAGGAAGCGATGCGCGTCGACGTCGATGCCCGCATGGGCATTCTGCGCACGGCCGCTGACGAGCCAGCGGTCGACGACCGTGCGGCCGTCGCAGAACTCCGACGCCGTCTCGATCGAGATGTTGCAGTTCAGCGTCGTCACGAGGGTGGGATCGATGACGTGTGCGACGGCCATCGCATCGTGGATCGGCGCACCGTCGAAGCGGTAACGCTGCCGGTGGAACTCGAGGAAGAAGTCCGCCAACTCCGCGACCGCCTTCCCCGCCTTGCCGGCGCTCCGCAGCCGTTCCGCATGCGTCGAGTCGAAGAGCGCCATGTGCGTGACGTCGAGACCGATCATCGTCAGGTCGATGCCGCTTTCGAAGACGATGCGCACCGCTTCCGGGTCCACGTAGGCGTTGAACTCCGCAGCCGGAGTGACGTTGCCCTCGGCGATCGCGCCGCCCATCCAGACGATGCGGTCGGTCGCCTGCGGGTGCTGCTGGAGGAGCTTTGCGACGTTCGTGAGCGGCCCGGTGGGCACGAGGACGACGCCCGGCTCGAGCCAGTCGGCGAGCACGTCGACGACGTCCCCCTCGACCGGCTTCGTCGTCGGCTCCGGCAGGTCGGGGCCGTCGAGCCCGCTCTCGCCATGGACGTTCGCGGCGGTGCGCAGCGTTCGCTGCAGCGGTGCGCCGGCGCCCGCGACGACCGGGATGTCGGCGCGGTCGGCGAGCTCGAGCACCTTGAGCGCGTTGCGCGTCGTCTTGTCGAGCGTCTGGTTGCCCGCGACGGTGCTGATACCGCGCAGCTCGACCTCCGGTGAGGCGAGCGCGAGCAGGATGGCAATCGCGTCGTCGTGTCCGGGATCGCAATCGATGACGATCGGGGTAGTCACAGCAGCGCGTCGACCTCCTCCTTCGTGGGCAATGACGTCTGTGCGCCGAAGCGCGAGGCCGCGAGCGCGCCGGCGATGCAGGCGCGGCGGAGCGCCTCCGTGCGGTCGCGTTCCTCGAGGAGCGAGACGACGAGACAGGCGGTGAACGCATCGCCTGCCGCTGTGCCGTCGACCGCCTCGACCTGCGGCGGCGTCGCGCGTGCGATCTCCTCTCCGTTGTCGAGCAGCACTGCTCCCTGCGCGCCGCGCGTGACGGCGATCAATCCGTCCCGATGCTTGAGCGCCTCGAGCTCGTACGTGTTCACGATCGTCAGGTCTGCGGCGGGGAGGGCGCCGTCGCGCGCGGGCGCGGCGTTGAGAAAGAAGTCGCCGGGTGCGTTCGTCGAGGCGGCCTCGACCGTCGCGAGCGGAATCTCGAGCTGACAGAGGACGCCGTCGCAATCCGGCAGGTCGAGATCCTCCGGCCGCAGCTCCGCATTCGCGCCGGGGGCGACGACGATCTCGTTCTCGCCGCTCGCGTCGACCGTGATCAGCGCGATCCCGGTGGGCGTGCCGTCGGCGCGCTTCACGCGTGTCAGGTCGACGCCGGCGCGCTGCAGCTCGGCGAGGGCGGCGTCCGCGTATGCGTCCCGGCCGACCTTGGCGACGAGGCAGACCTGCGCGCCGAGCCGGGCGGCCGCGACCGCCTGGTTCGCCCCCTTGCCGCCCGGGATCTGCGAGAAGGTTGCGTCCGTCACGGTCTCCCCCGGTCGCGGGAGCCGCGCCGTGCGCGCGACGAGGTCGAGGTTGATCGAGCCGACGACGGTGAGGTGTGGCACGCGTGCGAGCCTATCCTGAGGCTTCGCGTCCACGGTTCAGCGGCATAGCTTCGCATGCGGACCGCGAAGGTCGAGGCGAACGAGCGCATCCGCGCCACGCAGGAGGAGCTCGGGATCGACGACGGCAACCGGCTGCCCTTCCTCTGCGAGTGCGACGACTCGGCGTGCCGGACGATCGTCCGTGTGACCGCGGCCGAGTACGGCGAGGCGCGGTCGTCGGGCTGGTACGTCGTCGCGACGGGTCATCCCGGCGCCCGGCGTGTGGTGGCGGGCGGCGACGGGTACGCGGTCGTGGAGGGGTGACGTGGACGAACGGGCGAAACGAATCGGCGAAAACGAGGCGCTCTACCGCGCGATCATCCGCAAGGATCCCGGCGGGCCTGCCGAGCTCGCGCGAAAGACGGATCCGCGGGCCTAGCCCGCAAGAGCCAACGGGGGTTACCCCCTTTACAAAACTTCGACGAACGCCCTCAGGCGCGGCACGGCTTTGGCCCTGTCCTCCGCGAACGATGCGAGTACGAGCTCGTCCTCGACGAACGGAAACTTCGGCGCAAGTCCGGCAGTTCCGCGGTAGCTGCTCCACGTCCAATCCTGGGGCTGGAGGCAGAGCTTGGCTCGAACGGGATTCCGTGCGACATACCGAACGGCCACGTCCAGGGCGACTTCGTCGCCGATCCGACGCAGTTTGTAGGGGCCCGCCTTCAGATGGCCCGAGCGCCCGTGCCGCCGATTGAATTCCTGCGCATATGGGCCGAACGTGTCGCGCATCCCCGGCTGCAGCATGTTGTGACCGACCTCGAGGATCAGATGGAAGTGCGTGGGCATCAGGACGAATCCGAGCAACGTCCAGTTGTACTTCGCGATGCTGCCGGCGAGTCGCCGGCAGAAGAGCGTTCGGTCGGTGTCGTCGCGGTACATCTGCGTCGGGCCGGCCGTGCGACGCCAGACGTGATACACGCCTTCCGGGACAGGGCCGCGATTACGTCTCGCCACGTCTCGAAGCGTGGATGCTCGGTCGTAACGGAACGCGCGCAGCTTCGTCACGCCTTTCAAAACGGGGGTAACCCCCTTTTTGACGCGGGCGGAAGGTTCTACGCGGCCAGCGCGCGCACGTCTTCGAGCGCGCGGCCGAGCAGGTTGTCGCGCAGGTCGAAGAGGCCCGCCCAGAGCGAGCCGACGTCCGGCGCCGCGTCGATGCTCGCGGCCGCGGTCAGTCCCTCGAGCGCGCGCACGAGCATCGCCAGCTCGAGATACGCCTGCGCGACTCGCTCCGGCCGGACGTGAACACCCGCGCGCGACAGCACCGGTTCCCAGTCGACGAGCTCGGCGGCGCCCGGGCCGCCGTACCACGACCGCCCCTCGAGCGCATCCGCCTCGAGCTCGAGCAGATAGCGCTTCAGCGGTTCCTCGAGACCGCTCAGTGCGGTCTCGACACGCTCGGCTGCACGCCGCAACGCCGCCACGCGCCCGCCCGCCGTCGCCGGTTGCGCCTCGCCGCGCGCCCACCGCTCGAGCAACCGGCAGAACGCGAGACCCGCGATCTCACAGGCGCGCAGCTGCGCGATCAGGCGGCGGGCGGTTGCGCGCTCCACCGCGCACTCGTCGAGCAGCTCCGCCCAGCCGGCGCTCATACCTCCACCAGGACGGGAAGGATCATCGGCCGCCGGCGCGTCCGGTCGTAGACGACACCGCCGAGCGCGTCGTGCACGTGCTCCTGCAGCAGCTTGATCTCCGTCACGTCATCGGCGAGCAGCTCCTCGAGGACGCGCTGTGCCTCCGCGCGCAGCTCGTCGAGCAGTGGGTCGGCGCCTTCGCCGAAGCCGCGGGCGATCAGCTCCGGCGGCGCCGTCAGTGCCCCCCGTCCGTTCGAGCCTGCAAGTGTCGCGACGACGATGAGGACGCCGTCCTCCGACAACCGGCGCCGATCGCGCAGGGCCACATCCTGGACGTCGCCGACCCCGAGCCCGTCGACGAAGGTCATCCCCGCCGGGACCTGGTCGACGATCCGCACGCCGTGCTCCGAGAGCTCGACGACGCTGCCGTTCTCGGCGAGGATGATGTTCTCCTCGGCGATACCGCCCTCGCGCGCGAGCTGCGCGTGCGCCGCGAGCATCCGGAACTCTCCGTGCACCGGCATGACGGCGCGCGGTCGCACGAGACCGATGATCGTGCGCAGCTCCTCCGCCTTGCCATGGCCGGAGACGTGCACGGGCGCGTTGTCCTCGTGCAGGACCTCCGCCCCCATCTTCGCGAGCCGGTTGATCGCGTCGTGCACCCGCAACTCGTTGCCGGGAATCGGCTTCGCGGAGATGATCACGGTATCGCCGGGGTCGACGGAGACCGCCGGATGGTCGTTGTACGCGATGCGCGTCATCGCCGACATCGGCTCGCCCTGCGAGCCCGTGCACAGGATCAATTGCTGGTCGCGCGGCAGCTCGGCGAGCTCGTGCGGGCGCATGATCATCTCGTCGGGAACGTCCATGTAGCCCAGGTTGCGCGCGATGTTGCCGTTCTTGCGCATCGAGCGGCCGACGAATGCGATCTTGCGTCCGCACTCCATGCCGACGTCCGCAGCCTGCTGCATGCGATGCACGTTCGACGCGAACGACGAGACGATGACCCGGCCGGTGCGGTGCGGGATGATCTGGCGGAACGCCTCGCCGACGACGCGCTCCGACTGCGTGAACCCGGCGCGTTCGGCGTTCGTCGAGTCGCCGAGCAGGAGCGAGACCCCACGGTTGCCGATGTCTGCGAGCTTGCCCACGTCCGTGCGCTGGCCGTCGACCGGCGTGTGGTCGAGCTTGTAGTCGCCCGTGTGCACGACCCGGCCGCCCGGCGTCTCGAGGACGACCGCGACCGCGTCGGGGATCGAATGCGCCATGCGCACCAGCTCGATCCGGAACGGCCCCAGCTGGAACGGCTCGTCGTACGGCGAGACCTCGCGCAGGTCGGCATCGCGCAGGAGGCCGTGCTCGTCGAGCTTCGACTTCACGAGCCCGAGCGTCAGCCGGGTCGCGAAGACGACTGGCACCTTCACCTCCCGCATCAGGTACGGCAGCGAGCCGACGTGATCCTCGTGGCCGTGCGTGAGGATGACGCCGCGGATCATGTGCTCGCGCTCGCGCAGGTACGCGAAGTCCGGCAGGACCAGGTCGACGCCGAGGTGCTCGTCGCGTGGGAAGGCCAGCCCGGCGTCGACGACGACGATCGAGTCGTCCGCCTCGTAGACGGTCATGTTCTTCCCGACCTCGCCCAGTCCGCCGAGCGGGATGATCCGGCAAATGCCCATTGAGAGGGAAAGCATAGGGTGCGCTCGATGAGTGCCAACCTGTTCGACTCGCAACCGGACTTCGAACACGAGGGCGTGGTGATGCGCGGCGTCGCGAAAGCGGCCGGCCGGTGCCGCCCGACGCCGACTAGACCGTCTGGAGCACGCCGGCGCGTTCGAGGCACGCGCGGATCTGCGTAGCCTCGTCCTCGCTCGCCTCCACCATCGGCAGGCGGAAGCCGCCGAGGTCGCGGCCGAGCAGGTTGAGCGCCGTCTTGATCGCGATCGGGTTCGTCGTCACCTTCAGCAAGTCGTAGGACGGGCGCAGCTCCTCGTGCAGCGCACGCGCACCGTCGACATCGCCCTCGGCATGGCGTCGAATCATCTGCTTGATCTGGTCGCCCCACACGTGCGCGGTCACCGAGACGACGCCGACGGCGCCGAGCCCGAGGAACTCGAAGGTGATCGGATCGTCGCCCGAGTAGAGGTCGAGCCGAGTCTCCTGCGCGATGAACCGCGCCTCGTCCAGATCGTCGTGCGCCTGCTTGACCGCTGCGACGTTCTCGATCTCGGCGAGCCGCGCGATCGTCGTCGGCTCGATGTTGACGACGACGCGCGCCGGGATGTTGTAGACCATCACCGGCTTGTCGGTGACGGCCGCGATCTCCTGGAAGTGGCGCACGATCGCACGCTGGGGCGGTTTGTTGTAGTAAGGCGTCACGACGAGCACGGCGTCGACGCCGAGCTCGTGGGCGCGCTCCGTCAGCCGGACGGAATGGTGCGTGTCGTACGTGCCGGTGCCTGCGATGATCGTCGCGCGGTCGCCCACCGCTTCCTTCGCGGCGGCGAACAGCTCGAGCTTTTCGTCGTCGGAGAGGGTCGGGCTCTCCCCCGTCGTCCCGCAGACGACCAACCCGTCGGAGCCGTGGTCGACGAGGTGCTGCGCGAGCTCGCGGAACTTGCCGAGGTCGACCCCGCCGTCCGCGTCGAACGGCGTGACGATCGCAGTGATGACCTCGCCGAGCATCGGCGAAAGTCTACGACAGCGAGCCTGCCAGCTCCTGCACCGCGAAGAAGATCGCCTCGGAGAACGTCGGGTACGGCTGGATCGTGTCGAGGAGGACGTCGACCGGCGTCGCGCTGCGCACCGCGAGAGTCAGCTGGCCGAGCCACTCCGTCGCCTGCGGGCCGACCGCGACCGCACCGACGAGAACGCGCTCCGTGGGATCCGCGAAGACCCGCACGAAGCCCTCGCGCTTCGGCTTCTCGTACGTCGACGTGCGCGGGGTGTCCGTCAGCTCGTAGCGCGCGCTGACCCCCTCCGTCCGGCCGACGGTGCCGATCTCCGGATCGGTGAAGATGCCGGCGGGAATCGCACGGTAGTCGGCGCGCACCTCGCGGCCGCACAGGTCGGCGGCTGCGATGCGCGCCTGGTACTTGCCGACGTGCGTGAACTGCGCGACGCCGTTGACGTCGCCGATCGCCCACACGTTGTCGGCGGCGCGGCAGCGGTCGTCGACGACGACACCCCGGCGCTCGATCGTCACGCCTGCGCCGTCGAGACCTTCGACGTTCGGCTTGCGGCCCGTCGCGACCAGGAGCCGCTCGGCGTCGAGCGTCGATCCGTCCGAGAGCTTGACCCGGACGCCGGGCTCCGCCCCCTCGACTGCGACGCCGAGCCGCACGTCGATGCCCTCTTCGCGGAAGACGTCGAGGATCACCTTCGCCGCGTCCTCGTGCACACGGCCGAGCAGGCGGCCGCCGCGCTCGAGCAGCGTGACCCGCGAGCCCATGCGCGCGAAGAACTGCGCGAGCTCCGACCCGACCGGCCCGCTGCCCATGACGGCGAGCGACTCGGGGATCTCGTGCGTCATCGTCGCCTCGCGGTTCGTCCAGTGCTCGACGCCGGCGACCTCGTCGGGGATCACCGGCACGGATCCGGTGGCGACGATCAATGCGTCGTACTCGATCTCTTCACCGTCCACGTCGACGACTCCCGGGCGCACGACACGTGCCGTGCCGCGCACGAGCGCACAGTCGTTCTCCGCCAGGAACGGCAGCTGCCCGTCGTCCGTCCAGTCACTCGTCATCCAGTCGCGCCACGACCAGACGCCGGCGGGATCCGGCCGCTCGGGCGCGAGCCCAGGCGCGCGGTCGAGCGAGGACGAGAGCTCTGTCGCGCGCAGCATCGTCTTCGTCGGCATGCAGGCGTAGTACGAGCATTCGCCGCCGACGAGGTGCTGCTCGACGAGCGTCAGCTCGGAGTCTTTGTCCAAACGGCGGAGGGCGCCGACGAAATGCTCGCCGGCGACACCTCCGCCGAGGACGACGATCTTCCTACTTGAGATGGTTCGCCTTCAGGAACGCGCTCGCGACGTCCGCGGGCGACTTCTTGTCCACCCCGACGGCCTTGTTCATCGCGATCATCGCGGGGATGGTCAGCTTTGCCGAGACCGCGTTGACGACCTTGACGAGCGTCGCGTCGCCGGCCAGCGACTTCGTCAGCACCGGCACGACGTTCTGGAACCCGAAGATGTGCTTCGTGTCCTTCAGCACCGTGTACTTGTTGCCCTGCAGCGGCGGATCGGTCGAGAAGCCGTCGCCGCCGGTGATCTTGCCCTGGTCGAGCAGCGTGTAGACGCTGATGCTCGCGAGCGGCACGAACTTGACCTGCTTGAGGCCGTAGATGTTCTTGAGGCCGAGCAGGCAGGTGATGCGTGTCTTGCACTCCGGATAGCCGGCGTACGAGAACGACTTCACCTTCTTCATGTCGGCGATCGTCTTCACGCCGAGCTTGTGCGCGGTCGCCGTCGTGACGACGAAGCCGTCGCTGTCGTAGAACGGCGTCGGCTTGAGGATCGTGAACCCACGGCTGTTCTCCCACGACTTCGCCGCCGCGACCGTCGCGGCGGCGGTCTTCGGGAACGGCTTCTTCGCCAGGTCGGTGACGATGACGCCGTCGTACTCGGGATAGAAGTTGATCTTGCCGCTCTTGAGCGCCGTGTCGATCAGCTCGGAGCTGCCGATGTTCTCCTTGTAGACGACCTTGTACCCCTTCGCCTCGAGCGCCTGCTTGTACAGCTGGCCGAGGACGTATTGCTCGGTGAAGTTCTTCGTCCCGATCGTGACGGTCTGCTTCGCAGACGGCGCCGCCGAGCCGACGCCTGCGGCAACGAGGCCGATGACAATCGCGACTGCCAGTGAGACCGCATAGGCGGCTTTCGCCGCACGGCGGGTGTGCTTCCGTACCACTTTCCCTCCTCCGGTTCGGTTGCTTGACCTTCGCTGAGATTACGCGCCCGGTTCGGGTCTGGGCGAGGCGAATTTCGTCACTGCGCCGAGCATTAGCGCAGCCAGAAGTGTGAGCGCCGAGACGCAATACGAGGCGCCGACGACGCCCGCAAGGCCATAACTCGCGGGGTTGACGATGATCTCGCCGAGATCGCTGCCGCCGGCGACGGCAGCGATCGTCGCGGTTGCGATCACGAAGATGGCGGCGATCCGGATCCCGGCCATGACGAGGGCCAGACCGAGCGGCAACTCGACGCGCAGCAGGATCTGCCGTTCGCTCATCCCCATCCCCCGCGCGGCGTCGACGACGTCGGGGTCGACGCCCGCGATCGCGAAGTACGCGTTGGTGAGGATCGACGGGATCGCGAGCACCGTCAGCGCGGCCGTGTTGTTCCAAAAGCCGATTCCGAGGACGAGCACGCCGAATGCGATCAGCACGAGGCTCGGCAGCGAGCGCCCGACGCTCGACACGCTGAGCGCGAGGAAGAGGCCGCGGTGGCGATGCCCGAGCCACAGACCGAGCGGCAACGCGACGACGATCGCAATCCCGAGCGCGGTCAACGAGAGCTCGAGATGCAGCGCCGTCAGGTGGAGCAGCAGCCCGGCGTTGTCGCCGACGAAGCGGAAGCCGTCGACGAACGTTCCCGGCCGGAACTGGTCGTCCGCGACGATCATGCCGTCCTGCTCCACGGCGTCAGCGCGCGCTGCGCGAGCACCAGCAGGCCGTCGGCGACGAGCGCGAGCGCGATTGCGAGCAGGCCGGCAGCGAGGATCTCGGTCTTGAAGATGTCCGGCAGGTTGAGTGCGATGAAGATCGGCCGGCCGAGGCCTTCTGGGATGACGAACGCGGCGACGGTCGCGATCGAGATCGTCGAGACCACTGCGATGCGCAGGCCGGCGACGATCGCGGGCAGCGCCAGCGGCAGCTCGACGCGCAGAAAGGTCTGCGTGTCCGTCAGGCCCATGCCGCGCGCTGCGTCGAGAACTTCGGTGGGCACGGCGCGCAGCCCTGCGACCGTGTTGCGGTACAGGATGAGCAGCGTGTAGCTGACGAGCGCGATCTCGACCGTCGTCACCGTCAACCCGGTCAGCGGCACCAGCAGCTGGAAGAGCGCGAGGCTCGGGATCGTGTAGAGGAAGTCGGCGAACGCGCCGAACGGCGCGTCGAGCAGCCGGAATCGGTAGCCGACCATTGCGAGCGCGAATGCGATCGCGAAGCCGATGCCGACCGCGATGAGCGACAACTCGATGTGTTGCACGAGCGCCGGCTGCAGCGTGTCGCCCCAGTGCTCCCGCAACCAGTCGGTGCACCACCAGCCGTTTTCCGTCTCGCACCGAGACCCGCTGCCGAAGTTCGGGATGACCGGGCCTGCGACGATCATGCGAGCAAGTCGTCGCGCGTCACGCTGCCCAGTGGCGTACCGGTCTCGTCGGTCACGGTGAGGGTGTTCGCGTGCTCGGCGATCAGCAGCGCCAGCGCGTCGCGCAGGGTCGTCGTCTTCGGCAGACGCGGCGCGCCGTCGACGTTCGCGCGAAGTTGGAGCTCGTCGAGCCGGCGCAGGGCGAGCGCCTTCAACGCCCTGTCTGCGCCCACGAAGCGCGCGACGAAGTCGTCGGCCGGCTGCCCGAGGATCGCCGTCGGCGTGTCGTACTGCGCGAGCTTCCCGCCTTCGCGCAGGATCGCGATCCGATCGCCGATCTTGATCGCTTCGTCCACGTCGTGCGTGACGAAGACGACGGTCTTCTGCACCTCGCCCTGCAACCGCAGGAACTCGTCCTGCAACCGCGCACGCACGATCGGGTCGATCGCGCTGAACGGCTCGTCCATCAGCAGCAACGGCGGATCGGCTGCGAGCGCCCGCGCGAGCCCGACACGCTGCCGCTGTCCTCCCGACAGAGACGACGGGTAGCGCTTCAAGAAGGAGCTCTCGAGGCCGACGAGGTCGAGCAGCTCTGCGGCGCGCACCCGGATCCACTTCCGGTCGCGGCCGTAGAGCCGCGGAACCGTGCCGATGTTCGCCTCGACCGTCTGGTGCGGGAAGAGGCCGACCTGCTGGATGACGTATCCGATTCCGCGTCGCAGCTCGGTCACGTCCTGGTCGTCGATGCTCCTGCCGTCGATGCGGATGTCGCCGCTCGAGAGCGAGATCAAGCGGTTGACGAGTCGGAGGGCCGTCGTCTTGCCGCCGCCGGACGGGCCGACGAGCACGCAGATCTCGCCCGCCGGGACGGTCAGCGACAGGCGGTCGACCGCCGGGTCGCCGTCGCCGTAACGCTTCGTCGCCTCGTCGAAGACGAGCTCGGCGGCCTGGCCCGGCATCTCGTAACTATCTCAGCGCGACCACTGGGTGCGCGGGCGGTCCTGCGCCTCGCCGTCGACCTCGAGATCGACGCGCTCGTTGAAGAACGCGATCAGGTCGCGCACCGGCTCGGCGTCGTGCTGCGGGGCGGGATACGTCCAGGCGAGGTCGTCGTGCAGCTCGCCGCCCGCTCGCACGTGCCAGTACGACGCAGATCCTTTGTACGCGCACCGCGTCCGCTTCGGGCTCGGCTCGAGGAGGTCCAGCCGCACGTCCTCCGGCGGGAAGTAGTACCGCGTCGGCAGCCCGGTTTCGAAGAGCGCCCGCGTGCGGACGCTGTCGGCGACCGTCTCGCCGCCGACGGTGACGCGGACCCGGCGCGAGGTGCGGTAGACGTCGATGCGGCTGTACGGGTCTCTCGGATGGCCGAACAGCTGCTCGTCCTCGGCGAACCACTCGTCCGGCACGCGCCAGTAGACGCCGACATGGCCGCGGAGGAAGCTCGCCGGCTCGATCGGCTCTTCGTAGCCCCACACGGCGTCGGGCGCGGTGCGCTCGCCGACGGTCAGCGACCAGTAGCTCGCCTCGCCCTTGTGCGGGCAGTGCGTGTGCTTGTCCGTGCGCTCGAGCAGGTCCGTTCGGACGTCTTCGAGCGGGAAGTAGTAGACGGGCAGGTGGCCGGTCTCGTGCAACAGCTTCGCGCGCTTCGAGTCGATGACGGTTTCGCCGGCGAACAACGCACGAATCCGCTGTGGCACCGGGTCGAAGAACAGCACCGAGCCCGTCGGCGGCTCGATCTCCACGTTGAAGCGACCGGCCGGCTCATCGGCGAATGGGCCCTTGCCGACGGTGAGCGACATGCCTACAGCAACGAGTCCAGCCCGACCGTTAATCCCGCCGGCAGCTCGGTCAGCTTCGAGAGCGCGAGCAGCACGCCGTCCGCGAACGACTCGCGCGCCGTCGTGTCGTGGCGGATCGTCAGCAGCTGCCCCTCCGCGCCGAAGATCACTTCCTGGTGCGCGACGAGCCCGGGTAGTCGCACCGAGTGAATCGGGGGATCGCCGCCGATCAGCTTCGCCGTGGCTGCGGCGGTGCCGGACGGCGCGTCCTTCTTCATTTCGCTGTGCAGCTCGATGATCTCCGCCCGCGGCATGTACGGCGCCGCTTCGGCAGCGAAGCGCATCATCAGCACGGCGCCGATCGAGAAGTTCGGTGCCACGAACAAGCGCAGGCCGCGCTCCCGCGCGAGCGTGTCGAACGGCTGCGGGTCCCATCCGGTCGTGCCGACGATGCACGACACGTCCTGCTCCAACGCCGCGCGCACGTTGGACGGTGCCGCGTCCGGGGTCGTGAAGTCGACGCAGGCATCGAGCCCTCCAACGTCGACGGGATCGCCGATCTCGATGCCGCGCACGCTGTGGCCGTTGCGTTCGAGCACCGGCACGAGCGCTCGACCGACCTTGCCCTCTGCGCCGAAGAACGCGAGCTTCACGCCGCCGCCCGCACGAGCGCGGGATTGGCCTGCTCGACGGCGCGCCGGAAATGGTCCTCGTCCGGGCCGACGCCGGACGCCGACAGGCCGGCGGGGGCGAGCAGCACGCCCGCGAGCTCGGCGAGGTCGTCCGGTTCGACGGCGTCGATCTCCGCGAAGATCCGGTCGAAGGTCATCAGCTCGGTGTCGGTGATCACCGACTTGCCGAGCCTGCTCATGCGGTTCGACGTCGACTCCATCGAGAGCATGATCCGCCCCTTCAGCGACTCCTTGGCGCGCTCGAGCTCGCCGGCGCGCAGCTTGCCGGCCGCGATCTCAGCCACCTGTCCGACGGCGATCTCGACGCACTCGGCGAGGTTCTCCTCCCGCGTACCCACGTAGAAGCCGATCAGGCCGGTGTCGGTGTACTGCGAGGCGAAGGAATAGACGGAATACGCCATCCCTCGCTTTTCGCGGATCTCCTGGAAGAGCCGTGACGATGCGGAGCCGCCGAGAATGCCGTCGAGCAGCGATGCCGCGAAGCGGCGGCGATCCGAACGCGAGATTCCCGGCGCGCCGAGGCAGAGGTGGTACTGCTCGGTGTCCTTGCGCTGGAAACGGATGCCCGGCGCCGGCATGCGGACGAGGGGGCGACGGATCGGTACGCGTCCCCCCGCAGTCCCGCCGTGCTCGAAGCGCTGCAGGAGCGAGACGAAGCGGTCGTGCGTGATGTTTCCCGCCGCTGCGACGACGATGTTCGCGCCCGTATACATCGAACGGTGATAGCCCGCGATCGAGCGGCGCGAGATCGTGGAGATCACGTCCGCCGTCCCGATCACCGGCCGACCGAGCGCATGCGTCCCGAAGACCGCCTGCGAGAAGAGGTCGTGCACGAGATCCTGCGGCGCGTCTTCGTACATCGCGATCTCCTCGAGCACCACCTCGCGCTCCTGGTCGAGCTCCGAGAACAGCGGCGCGAAGACCATGTCGGTCATCACCGCCAGCGCGTCCTCGACGTGCCTGTCGGGCACGCGCGAATAGACGACGGTGTGCTCGCGCGACGTCGCCGCGTTCAGCTCGGCGCCCATCGCGTCGAACGTCTCGGCGATCTGTTGGGCGTCGTAGGAGCTCGAGCCCTTGAACAGGAGGTGCTCGATGAAGTGCGAGACGCCGGCGCGGTCGTCGCGCTCGTCGCGCGCACCGGCGCCGATCCAGAAGCCGATCGAGACGGAGCGAACGCTCGGAACCTTCTCGGAGATCACCCGTTCGCCTGAGTCCAGCTCGGACATGACGTACTTCTGCACGGCGTGATCGTACAAAGGGGGTAACCCCCGCCCGTCCTCGGCCGCCATGACTGCCGCTGCGCGAACCGCCGCCGTGCAGCGCTTTATGGTTGTCGACCAACGGTCACGACTTGCAAAACGGGGGTAATCCCCTTTTTGACGTTGACGTGAGGTTCTAGGCGACGAACTGAAGGCCGCTGCCGCTCCGCTTCGCCTCGTAGAGCGCGTCGTCGGCCAGGCGGAACAGGGTCTGCGCGTCCTGTGCATGGCCCGGGCACGAGGCGACGCCGAAGCTCGCCTTGAGCCCGACGAGCTGGCCGGTGATCCGTGCGACGACCTCGCGGGCGTCGTCCTCGCTCGCCTCGGCGATCAGCAGTGCGAACTCGTCGCCGCCGATCCGGAACGCATCGTCGCCCTTGCGCAGCGCAGAGCCGAGCGTCCGCGCAAACGTCCGCAGCGCGTCGTCGCCCGCAGGATGGCCGTCGCGGTCGTTCAGCTCCTTGAAATCGTCGAGGTCGCACAGGACGAGACCGAACACACGCCCGTAGCGCACGGCGCGACCGACTTCGCCGTCGAGCCGTTCGACGAACGCGCGGCGGTTGAGCAGCCGCGTCAACGGATCGTGGTCGGCGAGGAACCGCAATTCGTTGACGTATTGCGAGCCGAGCACGGCCGCGGCCGCCTGGTTCGCGAACACGCGCAGCGCCTGCAGGCGCTCCGGCGACGGGAGCAGCCGGTCGACCGGTTCGTCGGCCCAGAGGATGCCGATCACGTCGCCGTTCTCCGCGTGCAGCGGCACGAGCAGCCAGTGCTGGTTCCACGCCCACGGGCCGCTCCCGTTCAGCTCGGAGACGTAGACCGGCCGGTCGCTGCGACGCGCGAGACGGCGTTCGGCCTCGTGGTTCGGCAGCACGTAGCAGCCTTCGATCTCGAACTCCGGATCGAGGAGCTGCATCACCTCGTCGTAGAAGACCGGGCCGGCGAGATCGATCTGGTCGAGGCTCCAGCCCACCGCCGCGCGCACCGACAAGCATCCCGACGGCTCGCGCAGCGATGCGATCACGTTCTGGAAGCCAAGGGCATCGCGCACTGCGTCGCACACCGCGCTGAGGATCTCGTCGACGCTCGCCTCGGAGATGAGCGAGGACGAGACCGCGAGCAGCTGTCCGAGCGCGACCCGATGGCGCTCGGCATCCGCCCGCTCCTGCGCCGACTGCACGGCGAGCGCTGCGTGATCGGCGAGCGCGACGAGCACGTCGAGCTCTTCGTCGCTGACGCGCCGGCCGCTGACCGGCTCGTCCACCGACACGACGCCGAGCAGGTGCCCGCTCGAATGGCGCATCGGCAGGAAGAGGGCGTCCTCGGGATCCCACGCGCCTTCGTCGTTCGAGGCCTCGCCCTCCGGCACGTAACTCTGCGACGCATGCGTCCAGTCGTACGAGCCGGCGGGGATGACATACGCCCCGCGGCGATGGAAGCGATCGGTGAGCAGGTCGTCCCACTCGGCGACGGCGCGCACGCTGCCGAGCAGCGTCTCGCGCGCGGCCTCGTTCCCATGCACCGTCGTGACGAGGAAGTCGTCCCAGGCCGGCCGGTAGAGATTGATCACGACCGTGCGAAAGCCCAATGTCTCGGCGATCGTGCGCGCGATCGCATCGAGGAGCTCGGGCAGTTCCTCGACCGCGCGAACGAGCCGCGTGACCTCGAGCAGTCCGCGCAGCGGCGAGATTGGATACAGGGGCGGAGACGCCACGGGAAAGTGCTCCTCCGCGCCTCATCGGCAATCCCGGTGGCCGGTGTTAACCCTTATGGGGGATGGACACGAAGGGCGGCCCGGAGGCCGCCCTTGCAGTGTCCTCGGTCTGCGCTAGTCGCGCGCCCCTTCGCGACGCGGACGGCCGCCGCCGCCGCCGCGCCCACCGCGGCGGTCGTCGCGGCGGGGACGCTCCTCTTCCGGCGGGCGCGGCGGGGCATCCTTCGCCC
>Ga0070658_10002022_pt1 | contig 17018 bp, 9 predicted proteins | sample KBSC13metaG_FD_64664 | JGI IMG/M metagenome (GOLD analysis project Ga0070658, IMG submission 64664) | Corn rhizosphere microbial communities from Kellogg Biological Station, Michigan, USA - KBS C1-3 metaG | ecosystem: Host-associated > Plants > Roots > Rhizosphere > Soil ...
AAACCGAGGCCCCGGCACTCCGCGCAGCCCATCCCCTTCATGAGCGGTTCGCGCTTGACCATCTCCGGGTCGATACCGATCTCGCGCAGGACTTCGGGGGTCTCCTCGTAGGGCGCTTTGCAGGCCGGGCAGTTGATGCGGACGAGGCGCTGGGCGACCGCGCCGATCAAGGAGGAGGCGACCAGGAACGGCTCTGCGCCCATATCGAGCAGGCGGCTGACAGCGCCGGCGGCGTCGTTGGTATGCAGGGTCGAGAAGACAAGGTGCCCGGTAAGCGCCGCCTGAATCGAGATCTCGACCGTCTCATGGTCGCGGATTTCACCGACCATGATGATGTCGGGGTCCTGGCGGACGATACTGCGGAGACCGTTGGCGAAGGTCAGGCCAATCGACGGCTGCACCTGAATCTGGTTGACCCCGTTCAACTGGTACTCCACCGGGTCTTCGACGGTGATGATCTTTTTCTCGACGCTGTAGATCTCGTTGAGGGCGGCATAGAGCGTCGTCGTCTTACCGGAACCGGTCGGGCCGGTAACGAGGACGATACCGTGCGGTTCCGAGATCAGGCGACGGAGTTTCAGGAACTGATTCCGCTCCATACCCAGCTCGGTGAGGCCGCGCATAGCCGTCTGTTTGTCGAGAATACGCATGACCGCGCTCTCGCCGTAGACGGTCGGAACGGTCGAGATACGCAGATCGATCTTGCGGCCGTTCTGCATGATGCGCATACGGCCGTCCTGCGGCAGACGGCGCTCCGCGATGTTCAGGTCGGAGAGGATCTTGATACGGCTCAGGATGGCGGCATGATACCGTTTGGGAGGCGGCGACTGCTCATGCAGCACGCCGTCGATGCGGTACCGGATGCGGACTTCCCGCTCGAAGGGCTCAATATGAATATCCGAGGCCCGATCGTTGACCGCCTGGTTGATGATCAGGTTGACCATCTGGATGACGAGTTCTTCTTTCGCCATCTTCTGCAGGTCGCCGACGTCGAGGCTCTCTTCGTCCTCGACGGCTCCCTCCGCCTCTTTGACCCCTTGAATCATCTTGGAGACATGGGCCTGGTTGCCGAGGCGCTCGATATCGCTGAAGGCTGCGAGGACCGGCGCGATATCGAGGTTCGTGAGGAGGCGCAGGTCGTCGATCGTATGGATGTCCAGGGGATCGGCCATCGCCACGACGAGCTGGTCGTCATTGCGCCGCAACGGGATCAGTTTGTGCTGTCTGGCGAACTCCGGCGACACGATATGCAGCACTTCGGGATCCGGCGGTTCGGCGTTGAGATCCACGATGGGGCAGTCCATCTGGCGCGACAGCGCTTTCAGGAGGTTCGGTTCGGTGAGGAACCGCATGCCCATCAGAATCTCGCCGATCTTCTTGCCTTTGTCGCTGCGGCGTTGTTCGGCGAGCGCCGTCTCCAACTGTTCCGAAGTGACCAGGCCTTCTTCGACCAGGATCGAACCGAGCATCGCACGCCTTAATTTCAGCACAGTCTAAAACCTCCCGGATGCCCGACACAGAACCGGTGGGACCGGCGGTGGCGGTGGGCAAAATTGTTGAGTTCGACGCGAACGGGGAGCGAGAGAGGCGGACTACCTCTGGTGCGGAGTGCCAACGTAACGTCTATATATGGTTAGACGCGGGTAGAGCGGTACAGTTACGCCCGTTTTTGGCGACAGAGATTCGAGAGAACTTTTGCGGTATGCAAAGCCGTCTACAATGGCTATTTGATCTTTTACTCCCCTTATAACCGACGACAGGAAGGCAGGAATGGTTTCGACGATTCTCTGCAGGAGGCCGGGAATGGGCTGAGCAGGAAAAAGAAAAAATACAGATGCAGGGCAGAAATACAGAAATAAAGAAACACAGAAGAGAGAGAAGGAAAGAACTGAGGAAGTCCTGGTGTGGCGGGTAGAATAAGGATATGAAACTGACTAATGAACGTATCTCCGCAGTAGATAGGTGGCAGGTTTGGGTTGAGACGGGTGGGACGTTTACGGACTGTATCGCGATTGATGCGGTTGGGGAATGTCATCGCGCCAAGGTGCTTTCGAGCAGCGCTTTGCGGGGTACGGTGACGGACGTGCTGACCGCGCGGCGGTTTCGGGTGCGAGAGCGATGGCATGCTCCTTCTGATTTTGTCCGCGGGCTGCGGCTCGTGTGGCTGGGGGAGACAGGTGGCAGTAGTGTAGGCGCGGGGGCGATGATCGTTGCGTTTGATGCGGCGGCGCAGGTGATCGAGGTGGAGGAGGATGTCGTTGTTGTGGTCGGGGCGGCGTTTGAGGTGCGATTTCCGTTTGAGGCGCCGATCCTTGCGGCGCGCCTTGTCACAAGGACGCTTCCGGATCGACCGCTTCCTCCGATGGCGTTGAGAGTGGCGACGACGAGGGGTACGAATGCGCTGCTGACGCGGCGGGGAAGTCCGCCTGCGTTTTTTGTGACGGCGGGATTCGCGGATCTTCTGGAGATCGGAACGCAGCAGCGTCCGGATCTGTTCGCGCTGGATATTGTCAAGCCGCAGCCGCTGACGGGCGCGATTGTGGAGGTGGAGGAGCGGTTGGCGGCGGATGGGGCGGTGGTGCGTGCGCTGAATGAGACCGCAATTATCGAGGCGGCACGTCGGCTGACAGCGGAGGGGGTGCGGACGGCGGCGATCGCGCTGATGCATAGTTATCGGAATCCGGTGCATGAGAGGCGGGTGGCGGAGATACTGAGGGAGGCGGGCTTTACGCATGTCTCGGTTTCGTCGGATCTGGCCCCTTTTATCAAGCTACTGCCGCGCGCGCAAACGGCGGTCGTGAATGCCTATCTCTCCCCGATCCTCGATGCCTATCTCCGGGGAGTCGAGGCTGAGGCTGCGTTGGAGGGGGCGGGAGGGATGCTGCATGTCATGACGAGTGCGGGGGGACTGGTGCGGAGCCGGGACTTCCATGCCAAAGACAGTCTGCTCTCGGGGCCGGCGGGTGGCGTCGTCGGCGCGCTCCACGCAGGGATGGCTGCGGGCTGGGAGCGCATTATCGCGTTTGATATGGGAGGAACCAGCACGGATGTCGCCCGGTGCGATGGCGGGTTTGACTATGTCTGGGAGCATAGCATCGGCGATGCGCATCTGGTGGCCCCGGCGCTGGCGATCGAAAGTGTCGCGGCAGGCGGCGGTTCGATCTGTCGGGCGGACAGGCATGGGCTTCACGTCGGGCCGGAATCTGCGGGGGCGGACCCTGGCCCAGCCTGCTATGGGGCGGGAGGGCCGCTGACCATTACGGATGTCAACCTGCTCCTGGGGCGCATAGACGCGGAGCGCTTCGAGATACCCCTGGATTTTGCTGCCGCAGAACGCGCTGCCGACACTCTTCTTGCCGATCTTTTGCGGGTTACGGGAGTCGTGCACAAACGCGATGCGGTGCTGAACGGGTTGCTGGATATCGCCAACGAGCGTATGGCCGATGCGATACGCCGGATCTCCGTGCGCAGAGGTTACGATCCCGCCGAATATGCGCTCGTCGCGTTTGGTGGTGCGGGCGACCAGCACGCCTGCGCGGTGGCTGCCCGCCTGGGAATGCGTACCGTGATCCTGCCTGCCGATGCCAGTCTGCTCTCGGCCTGGGGACTGGGGCATGCCGCCATCGAGCGGTTTACCGAACAACAGGTTCTGCGACCCTTGAGCGGAGAGTGGGAACGCGCCCTTCCCGATCTACTTGAAGAGATGGGGCGGAAAGCGAGGGAATCGCTGGCCGAAGAAGGGGTTTCTGAGAGCGCTGTTCGGGTACGCCGTCGCATCGTTACCATGCGGCTTACCGGTCAAGAGACAGGGCTGGAGATTGAATATACTCCGGGAACGGCGTTGGCGGATCTTTTTGCGGCGCGTTATGCGGCAATTTATGGCTATCTTCCGGCAGCGGATCGCAAGATAGAGGTCGAGGCGGTGCGTGTGGTTGTGGGTGCCGCGAATGAGGTCGCGGGCCGGGGCACTCGCAGTGCGGACGAGGACACTGCGCGTGCGGAGAGTGGATGGTTGGCCGTCGCGCACCCGTCCGGAGCGACAATTCTTACGGCGACGGAGGCGATGCCGACGGTCGGACGGGATTCCCCGGATGCAGTTCGAGAGACGCTTTTCGCCGGACGCTTTACCGCGATCGCGGAGGAGATGGGCGAGATGCTGCGCCGAACGGCGCTCTCTACGAATGTGAAGGAGCGTCTCGATTTCTCCTGCGCTCTCCTCGATCCCGAAGGGCGATTGGTCGCCAATGCCGCGCATATCCCGGTGCACCTGGGGGCGCTGGGCGAGTGCGTGCGGTGTGTACGCGAAGCCATGCGACTCGGCCCCGGCGATGTGGCCGTCACCAATCATCCTGCCTGGGGCGGATCGCATCTGCCGGATGTCACCCTGATCACCCCGGTATTCGATAGCGCCAATGCCGTGTTGCTGGGTTGGGTGGCGAACCGCGCTCACCACGCGGAGATAGGCGGCACGCGCCCCGGTTCGATGCCGCCGAACGCGACTACGTTGGCGGAAGAGGGGGTAGTGATCGCTCCCACCTACCTGATGCAGGGTGGGAAGCCGCGAATCGAAGAGGTGTGTCGGACTCTTGCGGAGGCTCCCTATCCGACTCGCGCCCTGGGGGACAATCGGGCGGACCTGGAAGCGGCGCTCGCCGCAAACCATCGCGGCAGCGAACTGTTGTCGCAACTGGCCGCCGAACACGGCGCGTCCGAAGTCTGGCATCAGATGGAGCGGGTTCAGGATCGCGCCGAGAGAGTACTGCGGGAATGTCTGCGCTCGATGGGGAATGGCGACTATACCGCCACGGAGCACCTCGATGACGGAACTCCGATTACGGTACGCATCACTGTGGACGGCGACGCGGCCACGATCGACTTCGCAGGGACGGGGCTGGTAAGCGCTGGGAATCTCAACGCGACCCCTGCCATCGCGATGAGCGCCGTTCTCTATGTCCTACGCCTCCTGGTGCGCGAGGCTCTCCCCTTGAATGAAGGTCTCCTGCGGCCTATCACGCTGCATCTGCCGGTCGGCACCCTGCTGAACCCGATTTTCGATCCAGTCGATCCGGCGAAATGTCCTGCCGTCGTGGGCGGGAACACGGAGACCAGCCAGCGCACGGTCGATACGCTTCTGAAGGCCCTGGGACTGGCGGCAGGAAGTCAGGGAACGATGAATAACACTCTGTGGGGAAACAGTCGTTTCGGTTACTACGAGACCGTCTGTGGCGGCGCGGGCGCGACGCCGACCGCGCCCGGAGCCTCTGCAGTCCATACGAATATGACGAATACACGGATCACAGATGCCGAAATCACTGAGATTCGATACCCTGTACGTATTGAACGCTTTGCGCGGCGGCATGGATCGGGAGGCGCAGGGATCCATTACGGCGGCGATGGTGTCATCCGCGAAACCGCCTTCCTTGAGCCGCTTGCGCTGTCTCTGCTCACGCAACACCGTACCTCCGGGGCGTACGGTCTGGCAGGAGGATTGGCGGGAAAGCCCGGTCGCCAGTATGTCGTGCATTATGACAACCGTATCGAAGAGTTGGCCTCTATCAGCGGTTGTGAGGTGGTGCCAGGGGACCGCTTGATTCTGGAGACACCGGGAGGCGGGGGCTATGGAACAAGATCATGAATTTAGATGCGTTCTGGGGCGATGAATCAAGGGATAACATCCCTTGATTCCTTCAGTTGGCATGGGAGTAAACGGAGATAGGCAAAAGTACGTTGCACAGGGGTTGACATAGGCTGTTTGGGCGCGGTATACTGCGTCTAACCTTTTTAAAGGAACCGAACTTTATCGTGTCTATCGACAACGCCACCAACAGTTTTACGAACCGTCGTCGCGAGCGTAATGGCAAATAGCCCACGCCGCGTCGTTGTCCTGTGACATTCCAATCGACTGAAAGCCGTGGGCAGCCCCGAAAAGGGAGGCCGACGGCGTTAATTTTCGAAACGATGCGCCGCCGGTCTTGCGACCAGGCGGCCTTTCCGTTTTAGGTGATATTTTAGCAACGAGGAGTGTGCGATCATGATCGATGTAGCGATAGTGGGAGCATCCGGCTACGGGGGCGGAGAGCTGCTGCGGCTATTGGCGGGGCATCCGAAGGCGCGGGTGAAGGTCGCCGTGTCGGAGACGTACGCGGGGAAACCGGTTTCGGCGGGCTTCGCAGGACTGGCGAAGCGTTCGGAACTGGTCTATGCAAGCTATGGCGATGGGGCTGAGGTCGCACAGTGCGATGTGGTCTTTCTGGCGCAGGAGAACGGGAAGGCGATGCACACGGTTCCGCATCTGCTGGAGGCAGGCTGTAAGATCGTCGATCTGTCGGCGGACTTTCGATTGAAGGATGCGGAACTGTATAAGATCTGGTACGGGCAGGAGCATGTGTCGGCAGGATGGAACGCGCAGGCCGTGTATGGGCTACCGGAGCGCAATGGAGAGGTGATCAAGCGGGCGCAACTGGTCGGTAATCCCGGCTGCTTCCCAACCGCTTCGCTCCTGGCGCTCTTGCCGCTCATCGAGAACAGGCTGATCGATCCCGCCTCAATACTGATCGATGCCAAGTCCGGAATCTCCGGGGCGGGGCGGTCGAAATGGAGCCAGGAGTACCATTTTCCCGAGGCGAACGAGAATGTGAGCGCCTATAAGATCGCCGGAACGCACCGGCATACGCCCGAGATCGAGCAGACTCTGACCGATGCGGCAGGGCAGGAGATCGCGCTGACCTTTACTCCCCATCTGATCCCGATGACCCGCGGAATTCTCGCGACGTGCTATGCGACGCTGAAAGAGAAGGGAACGAGGGAGGCGCTGTTGAAGATGTATAGTGACTTCTATGCCGATGCGCCCTTTGTAGCCGTGAGAGAGGATCTGCCGACGACCAAACAGGTGCTCGGCTCCAACATGTGCCACCTCGGACTGTCGGTAGATGCGCGGCTCAACCGCATAACGCTCGTCTCGGTGATCGACAATCTGGTCAAAGGGATGGCGGGACAGGCGATCCAGAATATGAACCTCATGTGTGGGTTCGATGAGACAGACGGGCTGACGATGGGAGGGCTCTGGCCCTGACGAGTCGGTGAGAAGGATCCACAATGCTGACGCTGATACCAGGGGGATTGGGAGGAGGGTCCTGGTATGGCCTATCCCGGGAGAAGGATCCACAATGCTGACGCTGATACGCAAACGAATTTCGATCCATCCACGGGTTCAGACCAAAGACTGGGAGGCTCTCCTCGAAGAGGGACTGGTCGCGGGCTGGTTTTTCGATAGCCTTCTGGAAGACATCAGCGAAGAAGCCGCTGCCGTGCGCGGGGGATGCCCCCAGTCGATTCGAGATATGGTCGCGCATGTCGCGGACGTCAACTACGGCGTCGCCAATATCCTGGAGGCTTTTACGCGCGGTCGCTCTCTCCAGTACGATGCCTCCACGCTCTACAAAGGCGCGGATGGCAGACCGTTCGCAGAGGTCCGTGCGGATCACTCCAACTCTCTCATGCGATTGGCGGAATCGACCGGACGGCCGCTCAATCCCAACCAGACCAGTTGGCATTTCCAGTACGGCAGACTGAAGGGCAAGGAGTGGCTGGCGACGACCATCGCGCACTACGCCTATCATACCCGGCAACTGGAGCGCATCAAGAGTTCCGGCGCCTATAGAGCCGCGTGCCGCGCGGCTCGCAAGCAGACAGAGCCGGCAGGCTGAGGAGAAGTGTCTTGTTATTACGATGGCAACAGGTGGAGGGGGCAGGGATCACGTATCCGGAAGGATTCGTCGCCTCGGGGGTGCGCTGCGGGCTGAAGACGCAGGGGGAAGATCTGGCCCTTCTGGTGAGCGAAAGCGCCAGCACCGTGGCGGGGGTCTTTACGACCAATCGGGTCCAGGCGGCCTGCGTCCAGTACTCGCGCCGTGTGGTGAAGAACGGCTCGGCGCGGGCCATCCTGGTGAATGCGGGCAACGCCAACGCCTGCAACGGCGAACAGGGCGACCGCGATAATCGGACGCTGGCGGAGTGGGTCAGTCGCCGTCTTCACCTACCGCCCGACGCCGTGATGACCGCCTCTACCGGCATCATCGGGCATCTCCTGCCGATGGAGAAACTGGAAGCGGGAATCGAGGATGCCGTCGCGGCGCTGGATCGGGAGGGAGACACCGACGCTCTGCTGGCCCGCGCGATCATGACGACGGATACCTTCCCAAAGTACGGGGCGTTCGAAGCCGACTCCGACCAGTGGGTTGCGCCGATACGCTTTGGAGGGATGTGTAAAGGTTCGGGGATGATCGCGCCCAACATGGCGACGATGCTGGCCTTTGTCACGACCGATGCGCGTCTGCCTGCCGCTCTCTTGCAAGAGGCGATGAATCGGGCGGTCGCGGTCTCCTTCAACAGCGTCACGGTCGATGGCGATACCAGTACAAACGATATGTGCCTGATCATGGCTTCCGGAATGGGGGAAGGCGAGATTTCGCGCCCCGGCACGGCCTTCGAAGATTTTGTCGATGCGCTGACACGGCTCTGCGTAGGGCTGGCGAAAGAGGTGGCGCGTGATGGGGAAGGGGCGACGAAGCTCGTGGAGATAGTGGTGCGCGGCGCGGCTACCGAGGCCGGCGCTCATCGCATCGCGAAGACCATCGCGGAATCGCCGCTGGTCAAGACGGCACTGTTCGGCAACGATCCCAACTGGGGGCGTCTGCTGATGGCGGCAGGTCGGGCAGGTGTGCCGTTCGACCCGAACACGATCGATGTGCGCATCGGAGATCACCTCGTCTGTTCGCAGGGGGGCAGCATCGAATTCGATCGCGATGGCGCGCACGACTATCTTACCGGCAGGGAGGTCCAGATCGTCCTGGATCTCAACATGGGCGATGAGGTCGCGACGGTCTGGACCTGCGACTACAGCTACGACTACATCAAAATCAACGCCGAGTACCACACGTAAATATCTACACCATCAATACAACTATGGAAACTAAACTTGAACCTTCGCAGCATGCCGCCGTTCTGATCGAGGCGCTGCCCTACCTGAAACAGTTCTATGGCAAGACCATCGTCGTGAAATATGGCGGCAACGCGATGATCGACGAAGATCTGAAGATGCAGGTCATGCAGGACATCGCGCTGCTCCACTATGTAGGTATTCGCACGATACTTGTACATGGAGGGGGACCCGAGATCAGCGCGATGATGAAGCAGATGGGCCACGAATCGACCTTTATCGCTGGCCTTCGGGTGACGGATGCCACGACGATGGAGATCGTGGAGATGGTACTGACGGGCAAGACGAACAAGGCCATCGTGACAATGTTGAATCGGCAGGGGGCGAAAGCCGTCGGACTGAGCGGCAAAGATGCGAATCTGATTCAAGCCTACCAGATGGAGTCGCCGCATGGCGATCTGGGTTTTGTGGGAGAAGTGGCCCAGGTTAATCCGGGAATCCTGCACTTATTGAGCGCGAACGGTTATATCCCTGGCATCTCGTCTGTGGCGATCGGTCCGGATGGCGCGAGTTACAATGTCAATGCCGATCACGTCGCCGGGCATATCGCGGCGGCGGTAGGCGCGGCAAAACTGGTGCTCTTGACCGACGTCGAAGGTCTTTACGCCGACTACGCTGACAAGTCGTCGCTTATTCAGCGCATGGATACCGATCAGGCGGCGGCGATGATCGCGAGTGGGGCGGCGGAGCGTGGGATGATCCCCAAACTCGAAGCCTGCATCGCCGCGATCGAAGGCGGTGTAAGCCGCGCCCACCTCATCGATGGTCGGCAGCCCCATTCGCTGCTGATCGAGATCTTTACCGACACCGGCATCGGCACTATGATTCATGCCTGATTCCATCTTATTCCAACCTGTCCCGGTCTCTGAACCGTCTCGTAGGACGGCCTCAGCTTTCAAAGGAGAATGCAACTCTATGAGCAAGACGGTTCCCGACGATCCTACGCCTGCCCCGGCTCCCCTCTCGGTGGAGACGCAGGAGAGACTGCTCCAGGTGGTGATGCGACGGCAAGGGGCGTTGAGCCTACGGGTGGGGGCGCTGTTCCTGTTGCCCTTGCTGGCCTTGCCCCTCCTCAATCAGAACCAACCTGAGTTCATGAACCGTCACATCCTGGGATTCAGTCTGACCTGGTTGATCCTGGGGATCTGTATTTTTCCCCTCACCTGGCTGGTTTCCGCCTACTTCGTCCAAAAATCGGACGCCATCGAGGCGGAGTGTACGCTGCTGGGACGCGAGATGCTTCCCAATCCTGGCCGCAAAGACGGCACTGCAAACGCTGCTCAAGAAGAGGGGAAAGAATGACCGAAGGCATCGCTTGGATTCCGCTGACATTTGTCATTCTTATCATCGTCGCGACGGTCTGGCTGGGCATCTACGCCACCAAAAAAGCGACTTCCGCCTCGGACTTCTTTGTCGCCGGCCGTTCGGTCAGCGTCTTCTGGAACGCCTCCGCGATCTCCGGGGAGTACCTGTCTGCTGCCTCCTTCATGGGTATCGCCGGACTGCTGATGAAAAACGGCTACGATGCGCTCTGGTATCCTGTCGGCTACGCCACGGGCTATCTGTTACTGCTGTTGTTTATCGCCGGGCCTCTGCGCCGTTTTGGGGCCTATACGATCCCGGACTTTGCCGAAGGCAGGTTCGATAGCCCTCTCTTCCGCAAGATCGCGGTCATCTTCGTGCTGTTCATCGGGTTCTTCTATACGATGCCGCAGATGAAGGGCGCCGGGTTGACGATGGCGTTGATCTTGAACTGGCCCTACGCGGTCGGGATCGTCGTTGTCGGAGCGGTCATCACGTTCAATGTGGCGCTTGGAGGGATGAAGGGCATCACCTTTGTCCAGGCGTTTCAGTACTGGGCGAAGCTGTTTGCGATCTCGGTTCCGGTCTTCATCCTGATGTCCGTCTACGGCGGCTACTCTACCAATTTCGGCAAGAGTGCGGAGAGTCCGAAGGGCGTGCCGAAACTGAATGAGGAGACGAAGGTCAGCTTCAAGGGAAAAGCCGGAGCGCCGGCCAATGCGGTGGCGTTCTCAGCAAGCACCGTGACCTTGATCACCTTTCCGGAAGGCGCCGAGATCGAAAAGGTCTCGACGGCTCGCAAACCGGAGCCTGGCGAAGATCCGCTTCCCGAAGGCGCGTTGGTCGTCCGGCGCGGCATGGAGATCGTTGCCCAAAGCCCGGCAGGCGGCTGGAAAACCGGCTTTACCGTTCCCGCGGGAGGCGTGTTGGTATCGCAGCCCTATGGCTCGACGCACAATGGGCTTCCGCTCGTAAAGAACGCGGTGATGCTGCGGAACGCGCCGAAGATCGAATTCCTGAAGCCGACCATGGGATTGATCGCGGCAGGGTCCGCCGTTCCCAATGCGCAGGCGAACAAGAAGTGGAGCGAACCCTTCGGAACCCTGACCGGCAAGTACGGCTATCCTCTGCTCTACACTTACTCGTTGATCCTGGCGCTGGTGTGCGGAACGGCAGGGCTGCCGCATATTCTGGTCCGCTTCTATACCAACCCGGATGGACGCTCCGCCAAAAGAACCACGCTCTGGGTCATGGTGCTCATCGGGGTCTTCTATATCATCCCGCCGGTCTGGGGGGCGATGGGCCGGAACATCCTTCCGATGCTCTACGCCAACAATACGACCGACAACGTCGTGCTCAAACTGCCGCTGTTGCTTGAGAACAAACTGCTCGGGCAGATCCTGAGCGGCATCACGAGCGCGGGCGCTTTCGCGGCCTTCATGTCCACGTTCTCCGGCCTTCTGGTGAGTATGTCCGGCGCGCTGGCACACGACATCTACGGCAAAATGCTGCGCCCGAACGCCTCGCAGGCCGACCGGATGAAGGCGTTCAAGGTCGCCGCGGTGCTCTGTGGCGTTGTCTCCGTCCTGCTCGGCCTCCTGGTGGAGCAGTTCGATATCGCGATGATGGTCGGCTCGGCCTTTGCCATCGCCGCGGCCTCCTACTTCCCGCTGCTGCTGCTCGGCGCGTGGTGGCGCGGCCTGACCATGAAAGGCGCCGCCGCCGGTATGCTGACAGGCGGGTTGCTTTCGCTCGGTACCATCGTCTGCTCGATGGCGATCGACAAGAAGTTCCTGGTTCTGGACGTCAATCCGCAGATTCGGACTCTAATGGAGCAGCCAGCGATCTGGGGTGTGCCGCTGTCGATCGGTATCATGATCGTCGTCTCCCTTCTGACGGCGTCGTCTGCGCCGAAGGACATCGCCCTCAAAATGCTGCGCCTGCACGCTCCGGAAGAGCTGGGCGTGTCGAAAAACTATATCGATGCGGACGGCGATCACTGATGCTGGACGCTTAGAAACACAAAAGGATGAAGACTATGGGTACTCATGTTCTGGAAGAAGAGGCGATGCTCACGGCGCTGCCGACGGATGCGGACACTATCATGGCGCTCGACCGTGACTATGTGATGGGCACCTATGCCCGCCTGCCGGTCGTGTTTGTGCGTGGGGAGGGGGCGCGTCTCTGGGACAGCGAAGGGCGTGAGTATCTGGACTTCCTCTCCGGGATCGCGGTCGCCGGGGTGGGGCATTGCCATCCGAAGGTGGCGGGCGCTATCGCGGAGCAGGCGCATCGCCTGATGCATATCAGCAATCTGTTCCACAATCCTCTGGCGGCGAAACTGGCGGAGCGTCTCTGCAAGTTGGCCGACATGGAGAAGGTGTTCTTCTGCAACTCCGGCACCGAGGCGAATGAGGCGGCCCTCAAGATCGCCCGGAAGTGGGGCAAGCAGAAGCGTGGCGCAGAGTGTATCGAGATCATTACCTTTGTCGGTTCGTTTCATGGCCGCACGATGGGAGCGGTCTCGGCCACTGCCCAGCCGAAATATCAGGCGCCCTTTGCACCGTTGGTGCCCGGCTTTATCTACGCGCCGCTCAACGATCTGGCCGCTCTGGACGAACTGATCACAGAGAAGACCTGCGCGGTGATGATCGAGCCGCTGCAAGGGGAGAGCGGCGTCAATCCGGCGACTCCCGAATTCCTGGCGGGTGTCCGCGCCCTGTGCGATGAGGCCGAGGTGCTGTTGATCCTGGATGAGATTCAGTGCGGCATGGGGCGCACCGGTCACTTTCTGGCGAGCCAGGGCGTCGGCGTGCAGGGGGACATCGTCACGATGGCCAAAGGGATCGCCGACGGGTTCCCGATGGGAGCCTGCCTCGCCCGAGGCAGCGCTGCCACGACTCTGGTTCCCGGCGATCACGGCTCGACCTTCGCCGGGCAGCCGCTCGCCTGCGCCGCGTCGCTCGCAACCCTGGACGTCATGGAAGAGGAAGAGTTGATGGCGCGCGCCGCTGAAGTCGGCGCATACTTCAAGGCAGGGCTGCAAGCGTTGCAGCAGACGCTGCCGACGCAGATCAAAGAGGTGCGGGGTCGCGGTCTGATGGTCGGCTTGCAGCTTACCAACCCGGACGCCAAAACCGTGCATAAGTACCTGATGGAAGCGGGCATCGTCGCCAACGCCACGAGTGACACGACGCTGCGCTTTGTACCGCCGCTCGTCGTAACGAAAGAAGATTGCGATCGCGTGGTAGCGACGATCGAAAGGGCGCTGCGCGCCCTGTAAAACATCCATTTTGAGGGTGACCAGGAAGGACACGACAGATGTGGCAGCGATTTACGGAGCGAGCACGACGCGTCGTGTTCTTTGCACAGGAAGAGGCCGGCAGGTTAGGGGAGAACTATGTCTCGACAGAGCATATGCTCCTCGGCCTGGTGCGTGAGAACGATAGCGTGGCCGCTCGCATTTTAGATACGATGGGTGTCTCACAGGGTCGGATCCGTAGAGAGGTTGAGCGACAGGTCGCACGCGGCGACGGACGCATGGGTCAGGACATGCAGCTGACGCCGCGGGCAAAGCGCGTCATCGACCTCGCCTACGACGAAGCCCGGCAGTTGAGCAACAACTATATCGGCACGGAGCATCTCCTGCTGGGCCTGATCCGAGAGGGCGAGGGGCTGGCGGGACGGGTGCTGGCGAAACTCGGCGTGGAGCTGGAGAGGACTCGGATCGAGGTGAGGAACCTGCAAGACAATCCTCCTGAAAAGGAAGTCGGCAGCAATCCCCCACAGGCGGGGGCACAGTCGAGCGGCGTTCGAAATAGGGCGGAGCAGGCGCTGAAGTCGCTGATACAACGCGACGAGTCGGGCTGGCGCGGCAAGTCGCTCGTCTCGCTTTTCGACGTCTCACCGGAACAGTTCCAGGCCGTGCTGGAGTGTGCGGCACGTTTTAAAGAGCTGAAGCGGCAGGACAAGTTTGTCTATCTCTCGCATCCCAAGACGCTGGCGTTGTTGTTCGAGAAGCCCTCTCTGCGTACCCGCGTCAGCTTTGAGGCAGGCATGGCGCATCTGGCGGGGCACGCGGTCTATCTCGCACCGGCGGATGTGGGGCTGGGAGTGCGGGAGTCGGTGGCGGATGTCGCCGCAGGGCTGTCGCGTTGGGTCGATGTGATTGCGGCACGGACCTTCAAGCATGAGACCGTCGTGGAACTTGCGGAGAGTGCGAAGGTACCGGTGATCAATGCGCTCAGCGATCGTGAGCATCCGATTCAGGCGTTCGCCGATCTCCTGACGATCCAGGAGTCGAAGGGCAGTCTGGGCAATCACTTGAAGGTAGCGTATGTCGGGGACGGCAACAACGTGCTCCACGCGCTGATGCTCGCCTGTGCGAAGGTAGGTGTCAATGTAACCGCCGCTTGTCCCAAAGGATATGAGCCTGCGCTTGGTTATGTCGCGGAGGCGCAGCGGATAGGAGCCGGGAAGAACGGCACGGGTGCACAGATTCGGGTCGTACGTGATCCCCTCGAAGCCGTGGAGCAGGCGGATGTCGTCTACACGGACGTCTGGACGAGCATGGGGCAGGAAGCAGAGACGGCAGAACGCCTGAAGATCTTCGCACCCTATCAGATCAACTCGGCCTTTCTGGCGCACGCGAAGCCCGAAGTGATCGTCCTGCACTGTCTCCCGGCACACCGGGAGGAGGAGATCACGACGGAGGTGATGGACGCTTATAAGACCATCATTCAAGATCAGGCGGAAAACAGACTCCACACGCAGAAAGCTCTCGTCGCCCTGATGCTGGGACTTTAAACGCGCGGTCGATCGCAATGTGAGCGGATTCGTCGGAGGACAGACGTATGTGGCAAAGATTTACGGAACGGGCGCGAGCCGCAGTCTTCTACGCGCAGGAAGCGGCCGGAAGTGTGGGGGATAGCTATGTCGACACCGAGCATCTCCTGCTCGGTGTGATCCGTGACGAGAGCACGGTTGCGGTACGCATGCTCATGAGAATGGGAGTTACGGCTGAGCAGATTCGCAGCAAGATAGAACTGCAAGCGCCTCCAGAACCTGCGCATTTGGGAGCGGACATGCAAATTACTCCCAGGACGAAACGAGCCATCGATCTCGCCTATGAGGAAGCAAAGCGGATAAGCGACAACTATATCGGGTCGGAGCATCTCCTGTTGGGCCTGATTCGCGAAGAGGAGGGGGTTGCAGGGCGGGTTTTGGCGGAAGCGGGTGTGGACTTAGATCGAACTCGCGAGCAAATAGAGGCTCTGCAAGACAATGACCGCGGTGTGGTGCCGACGGAAAACGTTCCGCAGCAGTCCGTGCCGCAAAGCCTCGGCGACTATCTGATCAAAAAAGGTTATGCTTCTGAGCAAGTCGTGGAAGGCGCAAAGAAGATTCAGCAAGCCACACAGGGCGACCTTGCCAAAATCCTCATCGATGTCGGTGTCAATCTGACCTGTGTTTATGAGGCGATGGCGCAGGAACGCGGCTTGCCGTTTATAGACGTCTCTGTCTATGAGCCCGATCAGAGCGCTCTCGACGCCGTTCCGGTGGAGGTTGCACAACGCCTTAACGTTCTGCCGGTCAAGCGAGACGGCAACATTCTCTATGTGGCGATGAGCGATGCCAACGACCTCGCCGCCGCCGATGAACTGCGTCAGGTATCCGGGTGTACGGTGCGCGGCGCACTCGCGGTGCCTGCGTACATCATCGAGGCTATCGACCGCCACTACCCCTCTGATAACAGAACCACGGACAATATCACCTCGTGGAAAGGATTTACCAGACGCAGCAAACGGACGATGCTCTGGGCACAACAAGCCGCCTATCGTCTGGGCGAACTACAGGTCTCGACAGAGCATCTCCTCCTCGGTCTGGTACAGGAGACCGACAGCGTGGCCCTACGCATTCTGGATCGAATGGGCATAACCGTTGCGCAGATCCGGTCGGAATTGGATCCGCATCTGGTACAGGGCGAAGTGCACATAGGACAGAAACCGGAGTTCTCCCCGAGTGCGAAACGCGCGATCGATCTCACCTACGAAGAGGCTCGGGCGTTGAACAACGACTATGTCGCTACGGAACACATCCTGCTCGGCCTGATTCGAGAAGAAGAGGGGATCGCAGCACGCGTGCTGGCGCAGGTGGGGGTAGACCTTGACCGGATTCGCGAAGCGGTAGTCGCCCTGCAGGACAACGATTCCGGCTATATCCCTCCACCCGCGGCAGGACAGCCCGAAACCACACCATCGGACCATGACGACCAGCCAACGGCAAATCGGCCAGAGGATTCTCCATTCCCTGCACACAGTCTGAAAAAGGAGATTCAGAAGGATGTGGCGCACTGGTCTGGCCAGTCTCTGGTGTCGCTCTTCGACGTGACTCCGGAGCAGGTGATGGCAGTCCTGAACGTCGCGGCGGGTATGAAAGCCGGGAAGCAACAGGACCATTTTGTCTATTTTAGACATCCCAAGACGATGGCCCTCTTATTTGAGAAGCCATCGTTACGCACGCGCGTCAGTTTTGAAACAGGGATGGCGGACATGGCGGGGCACGCGATCTATCTTGCTCCGGCGGATGTCGGGCTTGGCGTGCGGGAGTCGGTGGCGGATGTCGCCGCAGGGCTGTCGCGTTGGGTCGATGTGATTGCGGCACGGACCTTCAAGCATGAGACCGTCGTGGAACTTGCGGAGAGTGCGAAGGTACCGGT
>Ga0070658_10002023_pt1 | contig 17002 bp, 12 predicted proteins | sample KBSC13metaG_FD_64664 | JGI IMG/M metagenome (GOLD analysis project Ga0070658, IMG submission 64664) | Corn rhizosphere microbial communities from Kellogg Biological Station, Michigan, USA - KBS C1-3 metaG | ecosystem: Host-associated > Plants > Roots > Rhizosphere > Soil ...
CGAAAAAACTCCGTGGTGCCGATCAGCAGTGAATTGATGGCCAGGCATTTCTTTTCAGGATATCCCTCCACCAGTTCATGGGCTTCCTGAATGGACTGCACACGCAGGGCGCGCAGACAGGCTGGCAGCCGCCTTGCCAAGGGAAATGAACGATAGGCAGAGCCATCGATTCCCGCGCCTGAGAAGACGAGGTGGATAAAATCCTGAGCGTCTTTTTCGAGAACCGCTTCATCCTCATTCTTCACAGATGGTTCGTGCGGATGCCTCGCGGCAACGCTCTCGGTCGCAATAGGACGCGGGCCAACTAACAGATCCACTTTCTTTCCTTTGAACGAAACACCCGCAAATCTCTCCTGGGACAATCCCCCATTTGCCAACGAAGGCCGGGGACGCACGGGAAGAAAAGACGAATGAAAAGTAGCTGTAGGGAGTGGAGAAGCCATCACATATCCAACATGGTCATTTTGTCCCACAATCGTGTGATGACAAGGCCTTTCACCTCCTCTGTTGCAATGAAGTGCGAGATCGATCAAGGGCAGAATGCAACTTCCATGCCGCAGAAATGATCTCCTATAAACCTCATTTTACATCCGTCCGAAAAGGAGAAGCCGGTAAGCCTTCCTGGTTCATCAGATTGCCATCCGGCACATTCCCCCATCCATAGCGGACGGCCATGGGAGCAGGCACTTGAGCACTCGTAACCATGATCCTGTTACCTTCGGTCACGGCTCTGGCTGGCAGGAAATTCCCATCACTTCCTGCGATGGTGAATCCCTTTAGCTCCCCTGCCTGTGATGCCAACCCACTGCCAGTGTGATTGAAATCCACGATGATGGACGCGCCCGAGATCTTCATCTCTTTATAAATCGGCCCTGAAAACTCGATGTTCTCGCCATAGGCCACAGCTCGGGCGGCCAATGCCAGACGCCTGCCTACAGGACCTTTATCTGCCGGATGAATGTCTGCCGCATCTCCCACATCCGTCGTCACCACCATCGCTGTGCGGGGCGTATTCTGAAACGTGAGAAGCTGGGCTTCGCGGAGCTCCGGCCCACTTTTTCCGAAGGGTGCGATCTGGACAAACAGGAATGGCAAACTCTTATCTCCGTGCTGTTTTCTCCAGTCTTCGATCAATATTGGGAACACCTTTCGATATTGCTGCGGGCGGTCGTTATTGGATTCCCCCTGATACCAAATCACACCCTTGATGGGTGCAGGCAGGAGGGGTTTAAGCATCGTATGATAAAGGACGGATGTTAGATTGGGAGTCTTGGCCGAGCGATTGGCCAGATCCCCGAGTGATGCGACCGCTTCCGGAGTCATCCACGCCTCGGCCACTGTGCCGCCCCATGAAGAATGGATAATGCCCAGCGGCACGCCGATCTTCGGCTGCAAATCCCGGGCGAAGAAAAAGGCCACGGCTGAAAACTGACTTGCCGTAGCAGGAGTGGTCTGCGCCCAGTTTCCATAAACATCCTGCACATCCGCCTCTCCTACCCGCTGGGGGACGTAGAACTGACGGATCAACGGCAGATCCGCCGCCGCGATCGCCTCCTGCGCACCGATGATCTCCTTCTGTGGCGTTCTTGGGCCGAGCTGCCGCTCCATGTTGGACTGGCCACCGGCGAGCCACACATCCCCTACCAGAATATCCTTTGCGGAAATTTCCCCGGTAGCTGTCTTGATCGTCAGAGTCTGGGGAGTGGCGCTGGCCTCCAGTGGCTGGAGGGTGACCTTCCATTTTCCATCCTCGGCAGTGGTGCTGAGTGTCTGGCCTGAAAAGGTCACCGTGATGGATGTTCCGTTAGGCGCAATCCCCCATACCGGGTGAGGCACGCCGCGCTGCAGGATCGCGTGATCGCTGAAGTAACTATTGGCCTGAATGAGATCACCGGCATTTTTTCCAGTCAGTGCGGTGTAGACGGTATCCGCCATGAGGGCTGCACCTAGACTGTTAGGATGGACGCGATCGGGAAACAGATGGGGCGATTTTTCCATGGCTGTATGCAGATCGATCACGGGGAGCTGGAAATTCCGGGCCACCTGATCCACCATTTTGATTTCCTCGCGGATGTTTGTCTCATTGATACCGTAGTTACCAGGCTCCGGCGCCGGGCATGGGCGGCAGACATACACCTTCGGTCGGGAAGGGAGCGACTGAAAGGTCTTCACCAGATCCGTGTAGTCCTGCAGGAACTCGGAAACGTGCACCCAGTTCTGCGGCTTCGTGTCATTGGCCCCCAGCAGGATGATCACCACATCCGGTTGAAAGGCCTGGGCCTGACTGAAGGCATTTTCGTTCCAATAAGGGTAATCTCCCTTCCGCAATAGCGTGCGGCCACTCACGCCGAAATTTCCCACCTGCCAATCCCTACCCAGCCTGTCCTGTAGCTGGGAGGGATAATCAAAGCCCTTTCCTATACCCACGCCCGCCGTGATGCTGTCTCCCACACACGCGATGCGGATGGGCCTGTTCTCCACTTCCTTTTCAGGGGCGGCGAAGGTTCCCGCCACCAGCAGGAAGAATGTGGAAACAATGGAGACGATGAATTTCATGGCAGATCAGTCGCAGCCTTCTGCAGACAACTGACTAACCTGTATCCCATCGCGTTTCCCACAAGATCCTTTATCGCGCCCGCAGAGGAAATCATTCCAGCAGGGCATTCACATTCCGCAGGCACTGATCGCGCCGTTTTTTCAGGAAGGATTTTTCAGCAGATACTGAAGTCTGCTCAGAGGCCGATTGAAAATAAGACGCGGCTTTTTCAAAATGGCCGCAGCGTTCCTCCAGATCACCCTTCGCAGCATCCACCAGATAGTATCCGGCCAGGGCGGCCACTCCATCCAGCGACTGGATGGCAGCCAGCCCGGCCTCCGGACCATGGACTTCCGCCACGGCCACCGCCCGATTGAGAGCCACCACCGGGGATGCACTCATCTCCAGCCATCGATCATAATACGCCAGAATCTGCGCCCAATCCGTGGAGGCATAATCAGGCGCAGTGCAGTGACAGGCCGTGATGCCTGCCTGGAGATGGTACTCGCTCAAGTCCGTCCCTACTGCCGCACGGGAAAAATGCAGCAGCCCCCGCCCGAGCATGGCCTGATCCCAGCGGGTGCGATCCTGCTCCTGCATGCGGAGCACATTTCCACTCTCCCCTTCCCGCGTTTTCAGGCGGGCGGCATTCATCCACATGAGTGCCAGCAAGGCGTGGGTGCTGGGCAGATCCGTGGCGGGGTGGCTTACCAGTAACGTGCCCAGGCGGATCGCTTCATGGCAAAGATCCTCCCTCACCACGCTGGCGCCGCTGGAGGCCTTGTAGCCTTCATTGAAAACCAGATAGATCACCCGCAGCACTCCCTCCACCCGGATGGATAGATCCTTCCCTTCAGGAATCTCGAAAGCGATCTGCTGCTCCTGAATGCGCTGCTTCGCCCGCGTAAGACGCTTGGCAATGGCGGCCTCACTGGTGAAGTAGGAGCTGGCGATTTCCTGAATATTGAAACCGCACAAGGTTTTGAGCGCGAGCGCCGTCTGATCCTCCAGCGGGATGGATGGATGGCAGCATGCAAAGATCAGCCGCAGCCGGTTGTCCGCAATTTCATCGTCGTGTGAATTTTCGTCCAATGATTTCGTTAGATCATCGAGCGTGGCGGTGACTTCCGGGAGTTTGTCCTGAAACCATTTCTCCCGGCGGATGACATCCAGCGCCTTGTTTTTGGCCGTCTGCATCAGCCAGGCAGCGGGATTTGCCGGCACCCCATAGTAGGGCCAAGTCTGGAGCGCCCGGATCATCGCATCCTGCACCACATCCTCCGCGAGTTGCAGGCGGTGAATGCCGAATACACCCGTGAGCGCAGAGATCAGCTTTCCCGTTTCATGACGGAAAAGGTGCTCTGTTAGCTGCGGGATTTGGGATGTGGGTGGGGGTTCCAAAGTAATGAAAGGCAGGGACGTCTCTCCGAGGCGTCTGGCGGGGGCAATGTTCTATCAAAGGTAAGAGATCGAATCTGAAGGGCGGACTAAAGTTGGTGGATTCCCGGCTCGCCACCACCGGACCTCTCGGAGAGAGGTCCCTGCCTGCGCGTAAAGGCAGGGACGCCTCTCCGAGGCGTCCGGCGGGGGCAATGCTCTATCAATGGTAAGAGGTCGAATGTGAAGGGCGGACTAAAGTTGGCGGATTCCTGGCTCGCCACCACCGGACCTCTCGGAGAGAGGTCCCTGCCTGCGAGGCTGGGGCAATGTTCTATCAAAGGTAAGAGGTCGAATCTGAAGGGCGGGCTGAAGTTGGCGGATTCCCGGCTCGCCACCACCGGACCTCTCGGAGAGAGGTCCCTGCCTGCGAGGCTGGGGCAATGCTCTATCAATGGTAAGAGGTCGAATCAGAAGGGCGGCCTGAAGTTGGCGGATTCCTGGCTCGCCACCTCCGGGCGCCTCGGAATACGAGCGAAGCGAAGGATAGCCTGCCAAGCTTACTTAAATCCGCAGGCAAAGGCGTCCCTGCCTATGCCATGGCCTGCACGTCCCGGATCATTTGATTGGCCGGGCAGGAAGGGGCGACGGGGCGCACTTCCACTTCCAGTCCATACGGCAGGGCCGGGCATTGCCGGGCGATTTCCAGCGCTTCCTCCATGGTGTCCACCTTCAACAGGAAAAAGCCTCCGATGGTTTCCTTGGACTCTGCGAAGGGGCCATCGGTGACGGTGCGGGCCTTGCCGGTGACCAGTTTTCCCTCGTTTTCCAAAGGACTGGCGGCAGCGAGTTTTCCTTCCTTCCCGAGTTTCTCAAACCAGGAATTCCATGCCTGCATCGTCTTTTGAATCTCCTCTGGAGAAAGTGTGCGGTGCCAGTTCGTGCCGCGAAACAGCAAAAGATGGCCGGGGGTATGTGGGATTGTTTCCATAATGTTAGATCATTGAATTTTCAGGCCTGCACGAGAGTCTGGAACCCTCCATAACTCATCCGCGTACATTCGAAGAGAGGATCCTGCCCCATGATGTCTTTCATGCGCGGGTCCTCCATCACCTTTGCATTGATCGCATCCCGTTGTTCGCGGGAAGTGTAGGTGATCCATGCGAAGACCACGGTTTCCTCCGGGCTGCAGTTGGCGATTTTCAAAAATGACACGCCGAAGTCGCTGTCCAGATCATCCCCGATGCACTCGCGGTAATCGAGCGCTCCGTGCTCCAGCCACACTTGCCTGGCGATTTCCGCCACACCGCGGTATGCTTCCACCTTGTCTTTCCGAAGAGGAATGACGAATCCATCGACATATTGGCTCATGATGTTTTTAGTTTGAAGGTTGGGATTTCGCTTCGGAGATCTGCTTGAGACCTGTTAGTCCATTGTTAAACTGATCTCCGCACATCTTTTCGCAGTTCATGAAAATGCCCACCGCTTTTGCCAGGAAGCCGCTCTTGGACGCCATGTTCCAGGTAACCTCCGTCTGGTTGCCCTGCGGCAGGAATACGAATTCCACCTCGCTGGTGCCCTTGAACGGACGAACGAATTCCATGTGGAAATGCACCAGCTCATTGGGGCGGCTTTCCGTGAGTGTCTGGGTGCCAGCGCCCACCTCGTTATTGCCATCCCACTTGGCCACGGCTCCCACGCCCTGCTGCGGCCCCTCGTAGGTCATCTTCGCATTCGGGTCCAGCTTGGCCCATGGCGACCACGCTTCCCACGCGCGCAGATCATTCACCTGGGCGAAAACCACTTCTGGAGGGGCGGAGATCAGCTTTGATCGGCTGACCTTGAAATCGCTCGGGCGAGTGGCCACGAAGATGGCGAAGATCACCAGGATGAGAATGACGGCGAGTAGTATTTTGATCCACATGGCTTTAGTTTGTTAGATGTTGTTTTCCAGAACCACCTGCAGGCGGTTGAAATTTTGTTCATTGCAATCCACGGCATACACCTTCACCTGCGCGCAGACCTCCGCTGTCTCGAACAGCATGCGGAAGGTCAGGCGCGTGCGGCCATCTTCCGGGTGGAACGTGGCGGTTACTTGAAAAACCGGATCGCAGATGTGATCGAAGATGATGCGTTGCTGCGGGAGGATTTCTGAAAACACACTGTGGTTCGGGTAGTTCGTCCCGTCCGGCCCGTGCATTACGAACCGCCAGTGGCCGCCGGGGCGGAAATCGAATTCCTCAAAGCTATTGGTAAAGCCATCCGGCCCCCACCATTCCGCCAGCAGAGCCGGATCTGCCCAGGCATTCCAGACGCTGCCCACCGGGAAATCGAAGACACGGACGCTAATGATTTCCCGGTCGGAAAGTGAGGGCTCGGTTTTCATGGCTCTATCAGTTCAGAAGATTGAGGAACTTGCGGCGGTCGGCCCACAGCAGGTAGAGCGCGAGCACGCTGAGAAGAACCAGCGGTGGATCGACAAGTCCTGCGCCATTCGTGATGAAGACATGGAAGGCGAGGATGTTCACCAGGATGGGGCCGAGGATCAGCAGACCGAAGTTCCGGGTCTTAGGGATCGCCACCAGGATGCCGCCCAGAAGTTCCAGTACTTTAACGAAGTGCAGGTAACCGGTAGGATAGAAGGCACCCATGAAAAGCGCTGGCGGAGAACCTGCCGGTGGCTCCGGTTGAGCAGGCCCTAGCTTTAGGAAAAACATGGTGGCGAAGGCGATGAAGGCGAGTCCCAGCAGGGCTCCGGCAATGGCAGGTAAGTGTTTCATGATTATTTTAAGTGTTTTAAAACACATCATCCGTGAGGAGAAAATGAGGTTCGGTCCAGTCGATTTTCCGGGTGCATTCAATGGAACGACGAATGGAAATCCGCGTTCTGGACAAGATATCGCGATTTCTTGGAAAAAATCTTTTTAAGAATGTGGGCGGGCGGGGAGGAAAAGCGTCAGTTGCGGGTTGCACCCTGCCGGGAATGATTGAGAATCCCCCCGTCCATGAGTCCTGATTTCATCCGCGAAGCCCTCCGCCAAGTCCGTTACCCTGGTTTTTCCCGGGACATTGTTTCCTTCGGCCTCGTCAAGGGCATCACCTGCGAGAACGGCCTCACCACGGTGAAAATCGAGGTTTCCACCCGGGATGCCAAGGTGCCGGAGAAGATTTTCCAGGACATCCACGCCGCGCTGGACGAACTGCCGGATGTGGGCACCGTGAAGGTGGACATCGACGTGAAGGATGCTCCTGCCTCCTCTTCCAGCGGGTCCGGCGTGGGAAAATCCTCCATCCCGGGAGTGAAGAAAATCATCGCCGTGGCCTCGGGTAAGGGCGGCGTGGGGAAATCCACCGTTTCTGCGAATCTGGCTATCGCCCTGGCCGCTACCGGTGCCAAAGTGGGCCTCTGCGATTGCGATCTCTACGGACCGTCCGTCGCCCAGATGTTCGGTACCACCGAACGGCCGATGGCCACCGAAAATGACGAGATCATCCCCATCGAGGCCCACGGCCTGAAGCTTATGTCCATGGGTTTCCTGCTGGAGGATAGTTCTCCGGTGATCGTCCGTGGTCCCATGGCCACCCGCTACACCCAGCAGTTCCTCCGCCAGGTGGCGTGGGGCGATCTGGACTACTTGATTCTCGATCTCCCTCCCGGCACGGGCGATATCCAGCTCACCATCGTCCAGACAGTCAGTGTGGATGGCACGGTCATCGTCACCACCCCGCAGGAAGTGGCACTCATCGATGCGCGCAAGGCCATCTCCATGTTTGCCAAAGTGAACGTGCCCATCCTCGGCCTCGTCGAAAACATGGCGTGGTTCGAAGGTGACGACGGGAAAAAATACTACCTCTTCGGCAAGGAAGGCGGCGTGAAGGAGGCGGTGAACCAGCGCCTGCCACTGCTCGGCCAGATTCCCATCGATATCGAAACAAGAGAGCGCGGCGATTCCGGCGCACCCATCGCCTTGAAATCCGCCAACGAGAACAAGGTCTCCGCTGCCTTCCACGATCTGGCAGCCACGGTGCGGGCAAAGGTTTCCGCCTGAGAATCTGTCCTGAACGGCAGGGACGCCTCTCCGAGGCGTCCGGTGGTGGCGAGCCGAGAATCCACCAAATTCCGTCCCCCTTCAGATTCGACGTTTCAGCTTGGATAGAGCATTGCCCCAGCCGGACGCCTCGGAGAGGCATGCCTGCCTGCCGGAATTTGACGGACAATCGAAATCACTGCCTGACGAATGTGGATTGAAAATCTACCGTTGCTCGCTCACAGATAATACCAAGAGCTCAAATCTCACCTCAGTGATTTGTGGTGGCCACTTTTCCTATTACACTATGTCTTTTGATTTCGATACCATCATTCCGCGCCGGGGCACGGGGAACATCAAGTATGACCGCCGCCCGCATCTGGATCCCTTCTGGGTGGCTGACATGGACTTCGCCTCTGCTCCGGTGATCCTGGAAGCACTGCACCAGCGTGTGGATCACGGAATCTTCGGCTACTCACAGCCGCATGAGGGGCTGAACGATGCAGTGCTGGCCTATCTGAAGGAACGCCGGAACTACGTGGCGAAGCTGGATGAAGTGCTGCATCTGGGCGGGCTGGTCCCTGCCCTCTCACTGGCCGCGCGGGCCTTCTGCAAGGCAGGCGATGCGGTGATGACGTGCACACCGGTCTATCCTCCCTTCATCGGGGTACATCATGATGCCCATGTGAGCCTCATCACCGTGGACCACACGGAGGTGAATGGCCAGTGGACGTTCGACTGGGAAGCGCTGGAAAAGGCCGTTACTCCCACTACCCGGATTTTCCTGCTGTGCAATCCCCAGAATCCCTTGGGCCGCGTGTTCACAAGGCAGGAAGTGGAAAAGCTGGGAGCTTTCTGTGAGGCCCACGATCTGATCCTGGTCTCCGATGAAATCCACTGTGATCTCATCTTCGATGAAACGGCCACTCCGCACGTCTCCGCGCTGAATCTGCCGGAAAACCTGCTCAAGCGCACCATCACCCTGCTGGCTCCCAGCAAGACATGGAACATCGCCGGGCTGGGCTATGCCTTCGCGGTGATACCGGATGATTCCATCCGCCGGAAATTCGGTGCCGCACGCGGTCACACGCTGGCGGAGATCAATGCACTTTCCTACTACGCGGCGGAGGCCGCCTATCGTGATGGCGAGCCGTGGCGGCAGGAGCTGATTTCCTATCTGAAGGAAAACCGGGATGTGCTGGTGGAATTCATCAATACCCGCTGCCCGGGCCTAACGGCGCGGACCGGTGAGGCCACCTATCTGGCATGGATCGACGCACGCGGATTGGGTGTGGAAAATCCGGCGCTGTTCTTTGAGGAAAAAGCCGGACTATTCCTATCAGATGGAGCCTTCTTCGGTTGGCCGGGTTATGTCCGGTTCAACTTCGGCTGCCCAAGGGCGAGAATGCTGGAAGGTCTGGAAAAGATCGCAGCAGCCATCGCCGCCAAGCCATAGCGTGGCCTAACAAAAATTGCTGACCGGAGGCATTCCTCCGGCGTCCTTTACTCCCATTACAAAAAAACTCCCACGCGCCGAAGCACGTGGGAGTTTTTTAAAGATAAGGCGGACATTTCTGTCTGCCCTGTGAGCTGATCAGCCGAGGACCTTCAGCTTGCTGACACCGAAGACGGCGGAATCGCCGAGTTCTTCTTCGATGCGGAGGAGCTGGTTGTACTTTGCAATACGGTCCGAGCGGCTCATGGAGCCGGTCTTGATCTGGCCGCAGTTGGTGGCGACGGCGAGATCAGCGATGGTGCTGTCCTCAGTCTCACCGGAGCGGTGGGAAAGCACGGCGGTGTAGCCGTTTTCCTTGGCCAGTTCGACGGCGTCGAAAGTCTCGGTGAGGGAACCGATTTGGTTCACCTTCACGAGGATGGAGTTTGCCACGCCTTGCTTGATGCCCTTTGAGAGGAAATCCACGTTGGTGACGAAGAGGTCATCGCCCACGAGCTGGGTGGTCTTGCCGAGCTTGTCGGTGAGCACCTTCCAGCCGTCCCAATCGTTTTCGGCGCAGCCGTCTTCGATGGAGATGATCGGGTAGTTCTTCTGGAGGCCTGCATAGTATTCCACCAGTTCCTCAGGGGACTTCACGGAGCCATCGGACTTCTTGAACACGTAAGCATTCTTGGAAGCATCGAAGAACTCGGAGGAAGCAACGTCCAGCGCGATGCTGATATCGGTGCCGAGCACGTAACCTGCCTTTTCGACAGCTTGTGCGATGACGCCGAGGGCATCTTCCGCACCTGCGAGCTTTGGAGCGAAGCCGCCTTCGTCACCCACAGCGGTGGAGAGGCCGCGATCGTGAAGCACGCTCTTGAGGGCGTGGAATACTTCCGCACCGTAGCGGAGGGATTCACGGAAAGTCGGTGCGCCGTGAGGCACGATCATGAATTCCTGGAAATCGATCGGTGCATCGGAGTGTGCGCCGCCGTTGATGATGTTCATCATCGGCACTGGCAGCACCTTGGCGTTTGGTCCGCCGAGGTATTTGTAAAGCGGGAGGCCCAGAGCGGCGGCGGCAGCCTTGGCCACGGCCAGGGAAACACCGAGGATGGCGTTTGCACCCAGTTCCTTCTTGGTGGAGGTGCCATCGAGCTCGCGCATGACGGCATCGATGGTGGCTTGCTCGGAAGCACAGTAGCCAAGGAGAGCTGGAGCGATGCGGCTGTTGACGTTTTCAACGGCCTTCAGCACGCCCTTGCCGAGGTAGCGCTTCTTGTCGCCATCGCGGAGCTCGACTGCCTCGTGCTCACCGGTGGATGCACCGGATGGCACTGCAGCGCGGCCAACAACGCCACCGTCCAGGTGCACGTCGACCTCGACGGTAGGGTTGCCACGGGAATCAATGATTTCGCGGCCGCGAATTTCAACAATCGTAGTATAGTCCATTTTCTTTGTGGTATTAGGAAGGATTATGGATTGAAGGCTCTGATGGAAACGATGGTGAGCGTCTGGAGTTGCTCGGTCGTTTCATCACGAATCTGGACTTCATCACCGGGCACGTGCCCGACGAGAGCCTTTCCAACTTCTGAAAGGTAGGAAACAGTCTTGGTCTCCGGAATGGAGTCCCATGCGCCGAGAACTGTCATCTCCACCGTGGTGCCGGCGGCATCCTTGAGGGTGACGATGGTGCCGATGTTCACCTTGGAAGGATCGGAACCCTTGAAATCCGTGCCGCGGGAGCGGGCGATGTCTTTCTCCAGCTCACTCTTGCGGTGCATGAGGTATTTTTGGAGATCCTTGGCGGACTTGTATTCGAAATTCTCGCGAAGGTCGCCATAGCTGCGGGCGATGGAAATGTCCTTGGTGTTCTGCGGGATGCGGACGCGGATGATCTCATCCAGTTCCGCCTTCTTGCGCTCCAGGGATTCCCAGGAAACGAGGAGATTTTCCTCACGCTTCTTGTTCTCGCCACTCACCAGTTCCGCCGTTTCCGGACGGGCCTTGATGATGCGGGCCATGAGGGATTTTTTCTCCAGCTCAGCGAAGACCGGGCAATCCAGCAGGCGGCGGGCGAAGTTCCGGCTCTCATTGATGTCCATGATGGCCACCAGGTCCGAAAGGAGATTCTTGTCATCTCCCAGAAGGGTCTGCAGACGGGAGGTCTTGCGCGGACCATCGGAAAGGTGGTCGTTTTCGAGCAGGTTGAGGATGGAGGCACCCACATCTGCAGAGAAAACCTCATTCGAGGAGGCCTTCCGCTCACGGCACACCCAGATCAGCGCATCCGGGCCGAGGGCACGGCGGGCGATGGCGGAGCGGAGGTGGGTGACAAGGGCGGCCATCTCATCATTCTCAAGCAAAATGCGTGCAATTTCCGTAACTCCCCGTGCACCTACGCGGTCGAAGACCTGCACCATTTTCAGAACCCATTCATCGCCAAAGGCTGCGGGAAACGCTTCATAAACGGCGCGTTGGCGGCCGGATGGCAGGGTGCCGGCTTCATCCGCAAGGCGGGTAGGATCCGCAGTCTGGACGAGATCGGAAAGGCGGACAGCGGTGGCGTCCAGTTCCAGTGCCTTGGAGGAACCGATCACCTCATCGCGGGCAGCGACGAGTTGCAACGCCTGGCCCAATTGAACGCGGGCGGCTTTCTTGGCACCTTCATCGATGTCATTGAGCAGACGCTTGAGGGCATCCGAATCCGACTCGAAGGCGCCGATGTCTGCGGCGATGGCTTCCAGCGCGCGGATCATGCCACGGATATCGCGGGAGGCCTCGAAGTCTGCCACGAGAGCTTGGGCAGGAGTGCGATCACCACTGCGGAGGGTGATGGCTTCCGTGCGCTTTTGAGGAACGACGGCCAAGCGGCTCTCGCGGAGAGCCTTCTTGGTGTTGTCCCACCATTTTTTAAAGGATTCCGCCGGGATCACAGCACCGGAGAGCTCTTTTTCAAGGGCGTCTCCCGTCATGCTGCCACCGTGGCTTTCCAGAAGATGGACCACCAGCTTGATGGGATCCTGCTTGGAAAGGGAGCGGAGTTCTTCGAGCTGCTCGATCTTCTTTGCGCGGAAATCGTCGCTGGGAATCCATTCGGTTTTTTGGAACGCGAACTGCAATTCCATGGATTGACCGGAGGATTTTTCGAAATCGATAACGACCTTCTTCGACGGAAGATCCCAATCCACCACCTTTCCGGCTCCAAAAGATTTATGAATACAGAAATTACCGGGAGCCAATTGAGAAAGGCGCTCGCCGACCGGTTTTGGAATACGGCCGGCTTCCACCAGCTTCGCCACGTCAGGATGCATGGCGCGGAAGATGGGAAGCCCAAAAGCAAAACGCAAGGCAATCCGGGCCTGAAATGGGGGTTTTAACTAACTTTCAGACAATCCGAGGGATTTTGATGCAGGAATTCGTTTGGGAAAACAGCAGATGATCCCACGAAGTTGGTTAGAGCGTGGGAAGCTCAACTCCGGAAACTGGAGCGCGGAATTCATTCCGCCCCAATTTCAATGGCCGTCTTCCCAGCTGACCGAAGCCAAGCGGAATGAATTCCGCGCTCCAGTTTTCCAGCGCAGGATCTTCTCCGGACCTCCCTTACTTCAAGCCGTGGCGGCCGAGGAGGTTGTAAACGGAGCGCTCCGAGATGCCAAGTTCGCGGGCCGTGCGGGCCTTGTTCTTTCCATTCCTGAGGTAAGTCTGAACGAAGGCATCCCGCTCAATCTCCTGAAGCGTGAGGCCTACCGTTCCCACCTTGCTGACCGCGCGGCGGTCTCCCAGCAAGGGAATGAAATCCGAGGCATCCAACTGTGTTTTTTCCGTGAAGGCGGTGGCGCGCTCCAGCACGTTTTCCAACTGACGGACATTTCCCGGCCAGTCGTAATTCCGCAGGGCTTCCACCGCTGTCGGCTGCAGCGTCCAGCCTGGGGTGTCCCGGCGCTGGGCGATCCTGTTCAGCAGGCCCACGGCGATATTTTCCAGATCCTCCACCCGGGCACGGAGTGGCGGAATGTGCAGCTCGATGATATTGAGCCGGTAATAAAGATCCTCGCGGAATCCACCTTCGTCCACGCGGCGGCGCAGATCCACATTGGTGGCAGCGATCACTCGTGCATTTGTCTTGAGCAGCTTGTTGCCGCCCACCCGGAAAAATTCCCGATCCTGGAGAACGTTCAGCAGCTTCGGCTGAAGTTCCTGTGGAAGATCGCCGATTTCATCCAGGAACAAGGTTCCCTTGGACGCCTGCTCGAAACGACCGGCGCGGGATGCGGTGGCCCCTGTGAAGGATCCCCGCTCGTGGCCGAAAAGCTCTGACTCCAAAAGCTCACGGGGCAATGCGGGACAGCTCACGGTAATGAACTCCTCGCCCGAGCGCTGGCTGAGACGATGGATTTCCCTCGCAAAGAAGGACTTACCCGTGCCGCTCTCTCCTGTGAGCAGGATGGTGCTGTCCAGTCTGGCCGCCATTTCCATCTGCTTGAGAAGCTGGCGCACCTGTGGATTCGCACTCTGCAGATGGGAGGACTCCGGCTTGGCAGGCGCGCGCACGCCTACCGTGACAGGTTGGCTGGCCGGACGGTTTTCCCGGGCTTCCCGCAGGAGATCAAACAAACGCTTCAGCTCGAAGGGTTTTGTCACATAATCCGTAGCCCCGGCACGCAAGGCCTGCACTGCCGTCTCGGCATCATTGAGGCCGGTCAACATCACGACCGGCACATCAGGGCAGGATTCCCGAATCCGGGAGAGCACCTGCAGGCCATCCATGCCGGGCAGGCCATGATCCAGAATGATCGCCTCGATAGAAGGATTCAGCAGAGAGAGCGCCTGCGGTCCTGATGAGGCAGTTGCAGGTCTCCATCCCTGATCCTGAGCAGCAATGACAAGCAATCTCTGGATCGTTTCATCGTCATCAACGATCAGGAGATTGGCACTGGAGTCGGAGGCGGAAAGCATTGGAAAAAAGAAAGGATGGAGCCACGATGAAAGCGCACGTTTTTCACGCTTGTCCCACTCAGAATAGGTTAAACGTTTTAATTGCTTAATACAGCAAAAAGGCAACGACGCCCTACTTCCAGCGGGCGGGCTGTATCCTCTCTTACAAAAGATTTGTCAAAATATTCAAGAGTGTTTCTGCGCGGAAGGGTTTGGTAAGGAAGTGCCTTACCGCTGTCCCCACTGCCGCGGCCAGCTCTCCATTGGCAGCCACTCCACTGACGGCAATGATCTGCACCCGTGGATTCATTTCCACGAGTCTTGCGATGGTGGCGGCACCACTCAGGCCAGGCATCATCATATCCGTGATCACCACGGAGATCTGATCCTTCCTTTTTTCATAAATGGAAATGGCCTCGTCTCCACTCTCTGCCGTCACTACCTGATAGCCGTAGGCCTCCAATGTCTGGCAAGTGACCCGGCGGATAGACTCTTCATCATCAATGAGCAGGATCCATTCACCATTGCCACGAGGCAATCTATCAGACTCGGAAGAGATTCGTTTTTCCACCGCATCTGGCAGCGCAGGCAGGTAAACGCTGAAGCAGGTGCCCTGGCCCGGCGTACTTTTCACCCGGATGAATCCTCCGTGGTTTTTCACAATGGTGAGAGAGGAGGAAAGTCCCAGCCCTGTCCCCTTCCCCACTGCCTTCGTCGTGAAAAAGGGGTCGAAAATCTTTTCCTGAATCTCCTTGGCGATGCCGGTGCCACTGTCCTTCACCATGATGCACACATGAGGCCCAGGTTGAGCCTCCAGAGTCATCGCTGCGAATGAATCATCAATGTGGACATTCTTCGCATCAATGGAGATGGAGCCGTGATCGGACACAGCGTCCCGCGCATTGAGGCACAGGTTGAGCAGCACCTGATGAAGCTGGGTGGGATCACCACTCACCATCCACAGATCCGTGGAGGCATGGGTTTCAAATTGGATTTCCTTGAGAAAGGTCTCGCTCCCTATCTTCGCGATCTCGGAGATGAGCAGGCGCGGATTCACTTCCACACGGCGGCCCTCGCGGCCCCGCGCGAAGGAGATGACCTGCTCGATCATATCCGCACCGCGCCGGACACTGCCTGCGATGGTATCCAGCAGCTCCTGCCCCCGTTCATCATGCATGCGGATTTTCAGCAGCTCGATGGCCATGGAGATGGGCGCGAGGATGTTGTTGAGATCGTGCGCAAGGCCCCCCGCCATCGTGCCGATACTTTCCAGCCGCTGGGCGCGGATGAACTGCTGCTCGAGCCGACGGTGCTCCGTGATGTCCGTATTGATGACGAAAATACTCTTGGGCTCCCCATCGTCATCGCACACCAAATTCCAGCGGCCTTCCACAATCAACTGCCGCCCATGACGATCCACCTGCTGGATTTCCCCGATCCATTCCCCACTCTTGAGCGTCTTGTTGGTAGCCTCGTAGAAGGCACCCGGATCTTCATAAAGCAGTTCGTTTGCCTTCCGCCCGATCACCTCCCCGGCTGTCCATCCGTAGAGGCGCTCCGCACTTTTATTCCAGTAGGTGATGGTGTGGTCTAACTGACGGACCAGAATGGCGTCCTGCGCCTTGTCCAGAAGCGATGCCTGCTCGCGGATGCGCAAGTCCGCCTGCTGGCGATCCAGCTCACCGGCGGCACGTGCGGCGAAGATCCTCATGGTGGACTCCACCAGTGTCACATCCTCCACCGGACGCTCGAACAGCACGGACATGACGCCTGTCACTTTTCCATTCTGATCGCGGAGCGCGATACCGGCATAGGCCTCGATCCCTGCCTGTACCAGGAAATGATCTTCTGGGAAAAGGTGTTGTACATTTCTGGGAAACACACAGGCATTGTCATCGATCACTTTCTGGCAAGGCGTCCCGTCAAGATCGTAAGTGATGCCCTCCTGGACCTCTCCCTCCATCACGTAGGATAGGGATACGATGGAATTATCCACAGGATTCAATTGTCCCACCAGACCACCCGCACCACCCAGAGCCTCCACCATGTTTTGTGTCAGCAGATCGAAAAACTCTTCTCCCGTGCCAGTGGAAACGGCCTGCGCCACCTTGGTCACCACTTCCTGCATCCGCTGGCTGTGCTGTCGGTTCCGGATGCTGCCGATGCCGGAAGCCAAGTCATCCGCCAGGGACTGCAGCAGCTTGGTTTCCTCATCCCCTACCGGGTGGGGCTCCGCGCCATACAGCGCCAGAAAGCCAAAGCTCTGGCCCTCCAGAATGAGAGGCAGGCTGATCACGCTGCGGTAGCCACGCTTCTCCGCCTGCTCCCGCCAGTAGAAGTCGTAACTCTTTTCCAGGATATCTTCACACAGGCCCACTTTCCCACTCCACAGGCTGCGCCCCACCGGGCCTTGTCCAATGGGTTGATGTTCATCCCAGGAAAGACGGATTTCAGAAAGATAGCCGTCTTCATGCCCCGCGTGCGCCATGCGCTTGATGGACTTCGCCTCATCGTGCTGCGCATAGCCCACCCATACCATCCGGTAGCCGCCTATCTCTACCCCGTGCCTGCAGACGGCCGCCAGCAGATCATTCTCATCGGTTGCGCGCACCAGTGTTTCATTACAGGTGCTGAGCATCTGCAGTGCCCGGTGGATGCGGGCCAGTTCCTGCTGGGATTTTTTCT
>Ga0070658_10002025_pt1 | contig 16991 bp, 24 predicted proteins | sample KBSC13metaG_FD_64664 | JGI IMG/M metagenome (GOLD analysis project Ga0070658, IMG submission 64664) | Corn rhizosphere microbial communities from Kellogg Biological Station, Michigan, USA - KBS C1-3 metaG | ecosystem: Host-associated > Plants > Roots > Rhizosphere > Soil ...
TGCAACCGAGCCGTTAAATCCTTAGAGTGGCCTTTAAAAATAATTATGGTGAATACTTTTTAAAACATAAGCAAAAAACATCGTTTGATAATTTTTGTGGTCCCGCCAGGAATCGAACCTTTGATTTTTAATGAATCAAAAAAGTGTCAAATAGAATCATTATCCCTTTAAGTATCTGTGTTTATTACGTTTCATTGAACCCCTATGATTTTGCGCAATTAAAATAACGATTCAAAAAAGTGTCAACTGATCCGTCAACTGTAAATTATTTGCATTACTTTTATTGCACAATAATTTTTTACAATCATGGGCGAAGTAAATTTCTATCTCAAAAAACCTGCTTTAATTGACAAGCACGGTAAAAAAATAAAAGCCTCAAATACAAAATCTTTGATCGTTTTATATAAGCGATATAAAGGCAAATCGCTTGTAGTTTCAACAGGGCAATTTATTGATGAAAAAAACTGGAATAAAAATAAGCAGCGTGTAAAAAGTAACACAACAACTATCAATGATGGATCTGAATTCTTAAATACTTTTTTGGATAAGCTTGAATTAAAATGTACCAAAGCTTTTAACGCTGAATTACAAAAAGGGATACCGGCGCCGGAAACATTAAAGAACGAATTGAAGAAATATATTAATCATGTAGAAGAAAGTGAGGCGGATAGTGAAAGTTTTTTTCAATTGGTTGATCGATTTATTTCAGGCGAAATAAAAACAAAAGGAAAAGATAAAAGTCCAGGCACATTAAAAAACTACACAACTGCCAAGTTGCATTTGCAAGCGTTTCAAAAATATACAAAATCAAAGATCACCTTTGATAAAATAGACCTCTCTTTCTTTTATAGCTACGTTTCTTTTTTAAAATCAAAAGAGAATCTTGGACAAAATTCAATCGCTAAAAATATTAAAACATTAAAAGTTTTCATGGGTGAAGCGGTTGATTTAGGTCTTACAAATAATATGCAATTCAAGCACAAAAAATTTGCGGTCCAGGAAGATCAAACCGATGCCGTTTATTTAACCGATAAAGAAATTTCAAAAATTTACAGGCTTGATTTATCGGAAAATAAAAAGCTTGAACGTGCTAAAGATTTGTTTGTTTTTGGCTGCTATGTGGGTTTGAGATTTTCTGATTATTCAACTATTAAACCGGAAAACATTGTGAACATTGAAGAGGAGCAATTTATAAAAATTGTTACTACAAAAACAAAAGAGCTAGTAATTATTCCATGTAATCCAACAGTATTGCAAATCTTTGAAAAATATAAAGACAGCCACAACAGTTTGCCACGCTCCTATTCAAATCAAAAGTTTAATGAGTATATTAAAGAAGTATGTGAAAAAGCAGAACTGAATGAAACAGGCCGTTTAGCAACCGATCTTGAAAAGAAGCTTTATGAATGTGTTTCAAGCCATACAGCAAGAAGATCCTTTTGCACAAATTTATATTTAGATGGATTTCCTACAATTGAAATAATGAAGATTTCAGGACATAAAACAGAAACTTCATTTTTGAAATACATTAAAGTTTCAAAGCTTGACAGCGCTAAAAGATTAAGTGCATTTATAAAGAAGGGGTGGAGCGAAAAAATGATGAAGGTTGCGTAACTGCTACTTTTTTTTCTTTGAAACTTTATGAGCTTTTATTTCATAACCGTTTTTACTTAATATTTCTGCAATTGCTCCATATCTTAATTTATCGGCCTTAAACCTGGCAAGATAAATTCTGTATTTGGCGCCCTGGGAACTATCAAGTTTAGCAACTTCCTTAAAGTTATCTGATTCAGAAAACTGAATAAAAGCTTCGTTTAATGTCATAGTTGCAAGATAAAAAATATTTTGTAACAATTTGTTCAAATGTCAATAATATTATTACCTTTATGTAACATTTAGTTACAAACTAATACAAAACATTAATTATTTAAAAAAAACGACCATGGACAAAACAACAACAAACCTCGAATCAAAAGTTACACTGGGAGAAGCCGCTATAAGATATAGTGAGACTGTTCACAAAGCTCTCAATATGAGATATGGCATAAGCGGATGGTACAAAGCTTACATAGCTAGCGAAGATTTTCAAAACGAATCCAGCGACTTTAAAAAAGCATCATTTGAAACTTATCAAAGTCTGTCGGCAATGTTAGATTTTATGGAAACTGAATCTGATGAAGTTGATATGACATTAGAAAATTTATAAAACAACTCAATTTTAAACAATCAAAATTTTAAACAAAATGAAAAAAACAATCGCAGAAAATGATCGCACAAATACACCTGGTTACAAATATTTAATAGAAGGAGCCAACTTACTGATCACTGAAATTAAAAAGCCTTCAGTACTGTTAGATTTTATGTTTGAAAGTTTTTGGTGGCTTGATCAACTAGACAAAGAATACAATATTGAATCCGATCATTTTTTAGAAAGACAGTTTTACCAATTAGTTTTGCAGCCTTGGTTTGCGGGAGGAAAAGATGTTGCGTGTAACATTGCCGCTGGTTTAGAAGCCGTGCGTGATGCAGTGGGCAGCGAAGGATATGAAAAATATTTATCCCGGCTTATTCAAGGATTTGGAATAAATTGTAAGGAAGGAATTTATACAGATTCAGATCAGTACCTAAACGTTATAAGTACATTACTTAAATTAAGTTTTTTTATTCAGCAATATGAAGGCAATAAGCTTTATAAAGCAGCATGATTTTTTAAAATAACAGATTAAAGGCCGGTACTTTGCGCCCGGCCTTTTTTAAAAATAAATGAATGAATAATCCGGGTAATATTCAAACAGACGAAGAGATGAAAAAAATGTTACAAGAGCTTGGTAACAAGCTTGATGAGTATGAAGCTAAAGAAGCAAAAAGGAAGCTTGTTGAAAAGTTTTATGATAGGGTTATTGAAATGAAAATTCCTTTAAAATTTATAAGAGAATACAAGGTTGAAGATGTAGATGAATTGGAAACATTAATTGAAAAAGTTAAGGCAGATTATGAAGCAGATCAGCAAAAAAAGCGGAAGGGATAAATAAGTGGCTTAAATAGAATAGCTTTTAACTTCTAAAGCCGGTAACAACAAATATGTTATCGGCTTTTATTGTTTAAGGAATCGATGTGGTTGCCCCCTTCCTGTTACCGCCCTTCCCTTCCTCCTACACTGAAAGGGCATATTCAATACATCGGTATTCAAAAAAAAATATTTTCTGGGCAAAATACCGTACATAAATGCCCTATTACGTCTTTTATAATGCCAGATATGTACCTTTTTGCACCTGTATTAGCACGTATATACTCAAGAACCCGATGTGATGATTGATCGATTAGAAGTGTGTAAGGAGTCATGTGGTTGAAAAATTACCGCCAAATATCATAAGAAAACAAACCCAATGAAAAAATTTAACAAACCTTTAATTTGCCCTTACAATATTACAACTGACTGATAATCAGAAAAAAAATTGCAAATATAAGACTAATTATTCAGGCGATTTTGAGCAGTTGTTCTTGCTCAAAAAAAATAGTATTGTTGTTTAAAAAATAAACAGTATGGAAAAAGGTTAAACCATGCATTAAGGCTGAAAAGACCAAATGGGTGCACAGGTTCATGAGAAGCTCATAATATTATAAAAAATTTAATACGTCACTAAACATCAAAGGTTATTCCTTTGTTTTCCTTACGTGTACTATTAGTTTCAATTTTACATTGTTCAACACAATGCGTTGTTTTATTTCATTTTTCAAAAAAATAAAAAATGGACTTTACAAAAGTTTTATCCTTTCAACAAGGATGTGATTATCTAGGTTATAAAAAATCTTATGTCTACAAGATGACGATGAGGGGAATCTTGCCTTTTTCGAAACCGAACGGGAAAAAGATATATTTTGATAGGGATGAGTTAGAGTCATGGATGTTAAGAAATTCAAACAGCGGTCTTGAAACAGGAGCTAATAAAAACAAAACCGGAAAAGGGGACGAAATAGAAGATTTGGTTTTTTCAAGCGTATTAAAAGCGGTTAAACTCACTAAGCTTTCTGAAAATACTATCCCTGAAACTACAAATGAATTGGTTAATGGATAATCCTTTTACGATACTACAGACAGAGATTGAAGAGAATCGTAAAATAATCCTTGAATTACGGTCATTGGTGAAGTCTTTAATTAAAGATAGGCCGGAAATCTATTTAAGCCCTGAAGAGGCTCGGAAAAGGTTCAGTCCTGCAATTAGTAAAAGCACATTATACAGGTGGCAAAAAGATGGATTAGTAAAAAGGTATATAAAAGGAGGTCGCGCGGTGTATAAGGAATCCGAAATTTTAGAAAACGCAGAAAATTTAAAACCTTATAAAAAAGCAATTCCCAACATGGAAATGCCGGGAATTTTACAATAATTTTTTACAGTAACGTAAAGGACAAAGTTAAATGGAAAATAGCACTATTTTAGAAAAACATAAAGTAAGCAGCCAAAGTTTAAGTCCAAAGTTTGAATTCGCTAATAATATTTTACCTGAAGAAATTATTAGTGAGGTTGAACAACTAAAAGGTGATGAAAGCGAAAGCGGATTATTTGAAATAAACACTGCTAATAACGTAATAAAATTAGCGTTAAATCAGCCGGATCCTGTTCAATTATATCCAGTATTAATTTTAGAGAATGAACTTACAATCTGCTTCGCAGATACGGGGGTTGGAAAAACTGTATACTGTTTTCAAATAGCAATGGAAATTGCCAGTAAAGGGTATATCACTTTATTCCTGGACCTAGAATTAAGTCGGAAACAGTTCCAAAAAAGATATACCAGCGATGAGGGAGCACCTTATAAGTTGCCCGATAACCTTTATAGATTAGATTTTGCCCGATTAAAGAAAATACCTAAAGGAATTACCTATGAAGACTACTTCTTTAATTCATTGATTTATGCTATCAAAAAGACAGGCGCAAAAGTTATCTTCCTTGATAATCTAACGAAGCTTGCAGCGGGTGATACCGACAGCGCAAAGGCAGCAATACCAATACTGGAACGGCTTAATGAGTTAAAGGCAAATGAAGGTTTAACCATAATTGTTTTGGAGCACAATAAAAAGGTTGATACAACCAGGCCAATACACCTGAATGATTTACAAGGCAGTAAAATGAAAAGCAATTTAGTTGATGCAGTTTTTACAATCGGGCGAAGTGTAAAAGATAAAAATTTACGGTACATCAAACAAATTAAGGTAAGGGATGGGGAAGTCATTTATGATACTGAAAACGTAAAAGTTTGCGAATTATCAAAAGCTAATGGTTACCTATCATTTACAGATATTGGATTTGAGAGTGAATTTGAACATCTAAAGCAACCGACAGAAAATGATCGTGAAAACTTAATTGAAAAAGTCAAAGAATTAAGTGGTAAAAGAAAAAGTCAAAGAGAAATTTCTTTTGAGTTAGGAATCTCATTGGGAGCAGTAAATAAATATCTTAAAATGTAAGTGTTCACAGCGTTCACGATGTTCACACAAAATACTGTGAACACCGTGAACAAAAAGTAAGAATGAATAACTATAAATATATACTGGAGCCATACAAAGGAATGAACACCCGCCACAGGTGCCCGGCCTGCAATAGTAATAAAAAGACTTTTGTAAGATATATTGATATTGCTACCGGCGGATACATTGCGGATCACGTGGGTAAGTGTAATAGAGAGAGTAACTGCAATTATCATTACACAGCTAAACAATATTTTCAAGATAACAATATATCATTTGATAGTGTTCATGTTCACGCTTTTCAAACTGCATATAAAATGAACGAAACGAACATAGTGAACACCGTGAACAACATGAACAGTGTGAACAGTGTGAACAGTGTGAACAGTGTGAACAGTGTGAACAGTGTGAACATAAATAAGCCTTCATTTATTGAACCCGGTATATTTAAAAGCAGCTTAAAAGGGTATGAAGAAAACGTATTTATAAGGCAGTTACTTAAAAGGTTTGGTGAAGAAATTACCAAAAAAGTAATTGAGAAATATTTTATCGGTACTTCTAAGCATTGGCTCGGATCAACCATATTTTGGCAGATAGATATTTCAGGAAAAATAAGAACTGGCAAGATTATGCTTTACGATGAAAATTTGCATAGAGTCAAAGATCCTTTCAGTCATATTACATGGGTACAAACTGTTTTAAAGATTGAGAGTTTTAGCCTTAAACAAAGCCTGTACGGTGAACATCTTTTGAAAGACAATACAAAGGTCATCGGAATTACAGAGTCGGAGAAAGCGGCTATTATAGCCAGCATTTACTTGCCTCAATTCATTTGGTTATCGTGTGGCAATCTTAATGGATTAAATATTGAGAAATTGAAGGTATTACAAGATCGCAACGTTGTTTTATTTCCTGATTTAAACGCTTTTGACAAATGGAGCGATAAGGCGAAGGAGCTTGAAAAACTAATGCCAGGAACATCATTTAAAATTTCCGACTTGTTGGAACGCAAAGCTACTAGTGAAGAAAAGGCAAAAGGATTTGATTTGGCAGACTATCTTTTGAGATTTGACATAAAGGACTTCCAAAAAACAGAAACCAAAATTGAGCCTATAAATATCCTTATTGATAACATTATTTCTATTCCATGCGAAGCATTAACAGGAAGTGAGTTTGAAAATATGAATATAGTATGGCTAAAAACCAATCAAGGAAACTATGATGTTTTGTTTGATAAAAAAGGCGAGCCGGTAGAAGAACTTACCAACACTGTTATAAAGTTAGCAGCATTTTTTGAAAAAGATTTTAAACCGGCTTTGATTAATGGTAAAAAGTGTTTGGCGCACCTAAGCAACTAATAACATAAAAGAGAATGCTTATGAAAATGAGTTTTCTGAAAACAACAAGAAAATACAAAAATGGAAGACTGGAAAAAATTAATGCGGACCATGAAACTAGACAACATCAAACAAAAAGCACCTGGCTTCTTTGAATTATCCGGCGGGTACGAAATGAAAACAAACCCCTACCGGGATAAAACAGCCAATGACTTAACTAAATCAATTATTGACTTCATAATTTTTTCCGGTGGTGATGCAAACAGGATCAATACACAAGGCCAGCAAAGGAAGATAAACGGCCGCACGTGTTGGACTTATGGAGCAACAAGGAAAGGGACTGCAGATATACACGCAATTTATAAAGGCCGGGCAATTAGCATTGAAGTAAAGATTGGCAATGATAGACAAAGTGAAGCACAAATGAAGGAAGCAGAAAGGATCACAAAAGCGGGTGGTTTATACTTTATCGCGAAAGATATGCCTTCGTTTTTGCAATGGTGGAAGGCACAATTTAAAGAGGTTCAAGTCCTTTCTTAACTATAATAAAAACAGAAAAACAACTAATAAAATTCAATTTAAATACAAACAAAACAAAAATCAGTTAACAGTACAGTTGACACAAAAACGAAAAAAATGGAAAAAATTATTTTAGATAGGAATTCAGAAAAAGCAAACGATGCGATTAGAAGGATCAACCTTTTCTGCACAAAGATTAATGAAATATTACCGGAATTTAAGAGGGAAACAGACTATATGTTAGATATGCATGATGTTAAAATGTTGATTGAGGCAAAGGATCAAGACCCTTTAATTGAAAGAGTAAAAAAATCAATGGAAAAAAACCTGGAGAGTTTCAACCAGATAACGCGCACTATTTTAAAAAGAGGAATTGATGAGTTTGTTTATGGTTTTGCGCAAAAAATACAAAGGATAGCCCTTCGATGGCAGACCGAATACTTAAGTGATTTATCAATTGAAAATAGTGGACTATACTTAAGCAGTGAAAAGGAACAAGAGATTAGAGAAAGGTTTACTGATGCCATTACAACTGAAGGCGGTAAACAGTTTTATGATCTTCAAATAGCGGCTGCAAAAAGTTTGACCGATTTGTCCAAGTTTATCAAAAGTAACACTTCTATTAATTACTTTTCCGTTGCCCAAATGGCAGATAACTTATTTACTTATGACAATAATACCGGCGGAATAAAAGCAAGCAACAGGGTTGCATATGATTACGCAACTAAAATCAAAAATATCAATAACCATTAAAAACAATAAAAATGCAAAAATTCATCCTCCGCCAGAACCAAGCCCAACAGGACGAAGCAGTTCAAGAAACAAATGATTTCTGTGATGCAATTAATCAGACCATCACAAACTTTAAAGCAAACATAAACTATGACCTTTCAATGGAAGATCTGACAACGCTTGTTTTAAAAAATAAACCGTTGGACAAAATCATTGATGGAATTCAAAAAGCTGCTTTGGAAGGCACTACAATTAACTTAGTTAAAGGAAAAATTAAAGAAGAAATAAGCAGCGAAATAAATAACAGCATCAAAGATTTTCTTCACGATTTTAATAAAGAAACTGAAGACCTAAAGCAGATGCCTGGAGTAGCATATCTTTCTTATTTATCAGTACAAGACGGGAAAGTATTGTTAACCCCAGAGAACGAAGCTTTATTAAGAGATCAATTCAGGGTTTATGTAACTAAAGATACCGCAAATGATTTTTATGCAAAACATAAAGCGGCCCAAGCTGCCTTAAATGATTTATCAACTTTCATGTGGCAAAAAACAATTAGTAAACCTTCCAATTTCCAGTTTTTTGCCGATGCGCTTTTTTCATTTGAAAACGGCAGAGGAGTAATTGATATGAAAGATGTTGATTATGATAAAATGATTCCATCAATTTAAAACCAAAACCAATGGCACTAAATGTAACGGGGGGCACCGGCCTTGAATTTACAGCTTCACTTGATGCGGATTCTTTTGATGCAGGAATTAAGAAAGTAACGAATGATTTAAACCAGGTAACTAACGAAGCCGCAAAAAGTGGCGAAGAGTTTAATAAAAACTTTGCCCAAAAACTAACGTCTTCCTTTAATGATGTTTCAAAAAGTTCTGGAACCGGAATAAAGGCCATTGGTGGTCTTACGGGCGAGTTAAGTTCATTAATAAATCCAACTACATTAATTGCTTCCGGATTGGGAGCGGCAGCAATATCCATTTATAAATATGCCACGCAATCTTCAGAAGCAGCAAAAGCACAAAAAATACTAAACGATGTTATAAGCGGTGCTGCTGAAGACTATGGAAAAACCGCAGGTAAAATTGATCTTTTAAAAAACAAATTAAATGACCTTTCTATTCCATTAAAAGAAAGAAAAGACGCTGCTCAGGAATATAATAAAATTGCTGACAAATCAAATCAAATTGATCTTACTCAATTAAATAACCTTAACGCAATTAATCCAAAAATAGAAGCGCAAATAAAACTGTTTAAAGAAAGATCACTTGCAAGGGCTGCAGAAAATGTTGTTGCTCAAAAAGCTGAAATTCTGTTTAAAGCTCAATTGGATTTTGATACCAAGTTTCCTGAATTGAATCAACAGACAATTGAGGACCTTCAAAAGAATGCAGCGGACGCTATTGAAGCGGCAAAGAAAAAGATTGGAGTGAAAGGAAAAATAGATGTAAATGAACTATTAAACTTTGCCGATTTACCAGACAGTGATTTACAGCAATTGGCACAAAAAAATGACAGATTTAAACTGCTTTTAGATGACAGGACAAAAAACATTTTATCAAATGTAAACCGGCAATTAAAGGCAATTGATCAATACAAGAAAGGAACTAAAGCGGGTGGTGATGGAGCTGCTATTTACCAAAATCTGATAGACCAGGCGCAAAAAGATCTGGATCAAACAATAAATATCGCTTCCGGATTAATTAAACCTGAAGGCCTTACCACAAAAACAACTAAAAAGGATCCAAAGGAAGATAGCACAAATCAAATACTTGAGTTAAGAAAATCGTTATTGGAAGAAATCACGAAATTACAAAGGGATGCTTCACAAAGCGGATTAACAAAAGAGCAATCAGAGCTTGATAAAATTAATGAAAAGTATGATGTAGCAATTAAAAAGCTTCAGGATTACAATACTAAAAAAGATGCGTTTAATAAAAAGAATCCAAACGCTAATGTTCCAGGCTTTAATGATGCTGATATTGCAAAGTTGAATGCCGCAAGAAACATTGAGCTCGCCAACACGACCGACAAACAAAATGCAGCAAAATACATTCAAAGCATTTCATTAAAAAAAGACTCGTTTGATAAATTTGAAGAGTATCAAAACCAACATTTAGGAATAAAGGCAAATGAAATTTATAAAAATGAACTGGATGGATTTACCAGCTATCTTGATTATATCAATTCAGAAATAAAAAGAATTACCAGTTTGCCGCAAACCGTTGGAACCGTGAACGAACTTGCTGCCCTGGAGAAAACAAGATTACAAACAATTCAAAGCGAAGGTGAAAAAACAAAAGCAAAAGCGGTTCAAGATTATAAAAATCTTTTAGATGTAACAAAAAATTATAATTCAGAAAAGCAAACAATTAATGAAAGCTATGATGAAAAGGAAAAAACATTACAGGCAAATCAATCCTTATTTACTATTGAAGATTATAACACAAGATTTAGAGCTTTAAAGCAAGGCCGTAAAGACGATTTGCAAGATCTGAATGATAATTTATTTTATCAAACAGAGGCTTACAGGTTAATGAACACAAACGTTCTAAGTCTTTCAAAGGAGGGGGCAAAAAAGATTATTGGAGAATTAAAAGATATTTTAAAAAATGGATTTTCAACAGATGCCATTACCGGACTAAAAGTAGAATTAACCCCTGAACAAAAAAAGGCGATTCAGGACGTAATAAAACAATTTAAAGAGCTGAATCAGCAACTTTCAACCTTTGCCGGTCTTTCACAGGATGACATAAAAAAGATTGAAGATGATGCACAAATGGCAGCGGATTCTTTCCATAAATTAGGCGATGCGATTGCACAAACAAATGAAGGCTTAGGAGACACCTTTAACTCTTTAGGAGATGTTACACAGGTTCTAACTGATGCCTTTTCTGCCGCCACCAAATTTGCTTCAGGAGATATTGTAGGCGGAATAAAAAGCACAGTTGATACAATAGTTGGGATCTTTAATATTGGAGCAAAATCAAGAGAATCTGAACAAAAAGCAAAGGCGGATTTAGCAGAGTATACTAATTCTGTTATTACTGGACAAATTGATTATAACGAATTACTAAGGGATCAACAGCGTACACAAACTAACATAAACGAGCTAACAAACCAAGAACTTGTAGCAAGGCAGAAAATGCTTGCGACGCAAAAAGAACAAGCACAGGCGGATTATGACACTCTTTTAAATCAAATTGTATCTTCAGGTAAGCAAATTGTTGATGAACACACAAAAAAATATGGCGGCGTTCTAGGAATTGGACGAAAAACAAAAGTGGTTCAGGACCTTGCCGGAATCAGTGATTCAGATTTCGAGGCTTTGCAACAATTATCTTCAGCACACAAACTTGATGAAGGAACTGAAAAATGGTTCCAGGCGTTAAAGAAGGTCCACGATGAACTTAATGATATTAATGATGCAACAGACGAACAAGCCCAACAAATGGCAGAAAGGGCAACAGCAACAACATCGGACTCAATTATTGATTCAATTTTACAGGGATTTGAACAAGGAAAAAAAGCAACAAGAGATTTCGCCGATAATTTTGAAGATATAATGCGTCAAAGCATTTTGAACTCTTTTAAATACCAGGCTTTAAAAATTCCTCTTGATAAATTCTATGCCGACTTTGCGGCGGCGGCAGAAAGCGGTAATACACTTAATCAATCTGAAATTCAACAATTGCAGGAAGAGTATAATTCAATCATTACAAATGCAGGATTACAATTCGATCAATTACAAAAATTGACGAAAGCAAATTTAAGTGCAGCATCATCAACGGGTAACAGCCTTGAAGGAGGTATTAAATCAATCACTGAATCAACTGCTGAAATACTTACAGGTCAATTTGGAGGACTACGACTCACAGCCTTTGAACAATTACAGACAATGACGGAATCGCTAAGCGTATTGAATAAGATAGAAGCGAACACCGCTTTAATTGCTGACACCAATGCACTATTAAGAAAATTCGATCAACAGGGAATAAGAATAAAATAACATGGAACATAGTAAAAAATTCATTGCCCTTCAGAATCAGCTTGGGGATTTAGCAAAAACGGTTAATGAATTTAACAGGAAAAGAGATGAGAGATTCAAAGCATTAAGGGCATTGTATGAAAAAGCAATTATAGAAATAAACGACGGTAAAAACATTGATAAATGGGATGAATCTTTAGACAAATCGATAAAGGTTATGGAAGAGTATTTAAAAGGCGCCAAAGGATATGAAAAAATAAGAAATGATCTATTCTTTTTGAAATACTTAATAGCTGAAAAGAAATAGGTTTCAGTTGTAAAAGAACTATAAAATAATACTAGTAATCAAATGATAATAAAAGCATTAATAAAAATAGTAAAACAGTGAGTTACTGTATAGTTGACACATTTTAAAAAAACCAATTAAAAACAATAAAAAAAGAAAAATGGCACAAACGAAAATTATGGATTTAATCCCGGAAAACCTGCATGAAAGAATTATTAAAGAAGTTCAGGAAATTCTTGAGGGAAGACAAAAACAACAGGAAGAAAAAGACAACAAAAAAATTGCCACAAAAGAAGAGATTGAGGCGGTTATTGGTAACATCATTTAAAAAAGATGAGTAAAAGAAAAGTCAAAATATTTCCCATGCCTGGAGGTGTGATTTTATCAAGATCCCAAAAAAATAAATTGCGCCTTGCAATTGAAAAAAATAAAATCAAAAAACAGGATTTAGAAGATTTTGAGGGGATGGATTTTTTTAGGATTGATAAAGATTTCATTTGTGAGCAGGACAATAAAAGATACTGCTATGAAGAAATTGAGAAGATCTATAATGAATTGCCAAACACACCTGAAAACGTTGGAATGATTGAATGGAAGGCAATAGAAAAAAATAAAGTAGTTGTAAACAGGATCAATTTATTGCCAGTTGATAAAGATGAAAAATTAATCCATTTATTAAATAAACTATGATGAACAAATCAAGAAAGGGGTGCACGAATAACCCCAATGGAAGGCCAAAGGGAAGCCCGAATAAAATAACAAGTGCTATCAAAAAGAAGTGTGATAAAATTCTATCAATGGCAATGGCAGACATTTTAAAAGACATGGAGAAAATGGACACAAAAGAGAAAATACAATTAGTGGCTGCATTGGCAAAATTCGCTCTTCCAACAGCGATGCACATTGATCAGAATAGTAATTCAAAATTGACAATCATTTGGAAAGAAGAAAGATATGAAACTAACGATTAAACAAAGTGAAGCTTTATCTTATTTAGAAGATCAAACAACAACAGAATTATTATTTGGAGGTTCAGCCGGCGGGGGAAAATCTGTTTTGGGTTGCTTTTTTATTTTAAAAAACTGTCTTAGGTATGAAGGTTCCCGGTGGCTTATGGGAAGGAGTGAATTAAAAAACCTTCGTGAAACAACCCTAAACACATTTTTTGAAGTGTGTAAAATGCAAAATATTATTAGCGATGAACATTACAGGTTTAATGCTCAACAGATGAATATTAAATTTATAAACGAAAGTGAGATAATTTTAAAAGATCTGTATCAATATCCAGGAGATCCAAATTTTGATTCATTAGGAAGTCTTGAAATTACAGGCGCCTTCATTGATGAGTGCAATCAGATTTCAGAAAAGGCATGGAACATTGTGAAAAGCAGGATCCGTTTCAAGCTTGATGAAAATAATATTATTCCAAAAATGTTAGGCACGTGCAACCCAAGCAAAGGATTTTTGTATTCAAGATTTTACAAACCAGCAAAAGAAAATCGTTTGCCTGAAGAAAGAAAGTTTATTCAATCACTTCTTTCAGATAATCAATACATTTCAAGACATTATCGTGAAAATCTTTTAGCGCTTGATCCCATAACAAAAGAGCGTTTATTATTCGGTAATTGGGAATATGATGACGATAGAACAACGCTAATGACTTACAATAAAATACAAGACATTTTCAGTAATAATCATGTTAGAGGAGGTGAAAAATATATTACAGCAGACATTGCTCGATTTGGAAATGATAGAACCGTTATAATGGTCTGGTTAGGATTAAAAGTAACTCACATTTTAGAATTAATTAAACAGCCGATTAGTGTAATTGCTAATGAAATCAGCAGACTAAAAACATTTCAAAGGGTTGGCAATAGCAATATAATTGTTGATGAAGATGGAGTTGGCGGCGGCGTTGTTGATATTTTAAACTGCAAGGGGTTCGTAAATAATAGCAGCCCTATTGACATTGATGGTCAAAAGCAAAACTTTGTAAACTTAAAAAGTCAATGCTATTTTAAATTAGCTGAATTAGTAAACGCAAATGAAATTTTTGTTGAAACCGATATTCCGGAAGTAAGAAATAGCATCGTTCAGGAAATGGAACAAGTAAAGCAGAAAAACATTGATAAGGATGGAAAATTATCAGTGATACCAAAGGATAAAGTAAAGGAAAGGATAGGCCGGTCCCCAGATTATTCAGATACTTTAATGATGCGAATGTTTTTTGAATTACAACCTGTATCAACTCAAACCACTGAAGAAAAAGCACGGTATTTTGCCTTTTAAAAATTAAAGAAATGAAAGCATCAATTAAAGCAAACTTTTCAGTAGCGGACATAAAGAAAATAGCAGATCGGCTACGGGGAAATTTCGATAAGAAAATTATAGAAACTTTGTCAATTGTAGGTGAGAAGTTTGTAATAAATGCGCGAAATAACGGGGACTATTCAGACCATTCGGGGAATTTGCGAAGCTCTGTTAGATTTTTTATTCTTAAAGATGGAAAATTAGTCGGTGCCCAGAACACTTTTGTTGTTAGGCCGGTGCGAACAAAAAACGGTAAATTAGCGAAAAGACAACCTGTATATTTAGGCGACCAGATACTTGCCGAAATCGCCGAAAAATACCCAAAAGGATATGTATTATTAGGAATTGCGGGAATGGAATACGCTGCTTATGTAGAAAGTAGAAATAAAGACGTGATCACCGGTTCAGCTATAACGGCCGAAGATGATTTAAGAAAAGCTTTAGATCAATTTAGAGAAGAATTAAGCGGAAAGAAAAGATAATTTTGATTTTAAGAGTGTCCAATATCTGCAATCGCTTCCAGCCGTTCTGTAAGTTCAACAATTTCAGCTAAAAATTCTCTACTCTTAGGATTGAAATTACTCATATCAGTTACTTTTATAGCAGTACCGGCCATGCATACCATTAACATATTCGTATTACCAGCTCCGATTTCATTAAAATCAATATCAGTAGAAATAACTGCATTGCCACCATTTTGAACACATTGAACTCTAAGATTTGCTTTACACAAGGTGGTGGCGCGCTCAATTTTTCTATTGGTTGTTTTTGATGTTTTCCCAAAAAAATCGTTAAACGATTGGGATAATTCGGCAGAAAATCCAGTGCCAGAAGTTGTTTGTGCTGATACCATTCCGATTATTTCATATTCCCATTTAATAGGAGCAGGACTTGAGATAACAGGCACATAATGTATTATTTGTTCAAGCCTAGTTTCAATTTCTTTTTTTTGCAGTAAAAAACTTTTAGCAATTTTATCTATAAACTTTTTAGAGCAGCTTGAGCAGTAAGCTCGATTTTGTAAATTAAGATGTTTATTTATAAAATCTGTCTTAGTCGGTGTTACTAATTCAGAAGAAAAAATTCCTTTCAAGCTTTTATTACAGGTCGGGCAATTTTCGTAATCCATATCAATAGTTTGTTACAAAATATAGTATCGAATTAATAAATACAACTAAAAAACAAAATGTGGTTAGAAACTATATCTTTTTCATTTCTCTTTCCAGTCGTTTTACCCACTTCTTGATGTCGTATGGTACAAAAAGATAACCGTTGATCCCCTTAACACTTTTGTTATTAATCATCCCCCGTTTAATTTCTGCTCTAATAGTTATATCGCTGGAATTATAAAAGGCTTTTTCAAATCGATATTCATTTTCTTTACTAAAAACCTCAATTGCTTTTTTAATAATCCTAATTTCATCATCATATCTTTTAAGTCTTTTATAAAGTATTATTAGTCTATCGTACGAACGTGTAGCCGGATAACCAGATAAAATATTTTCCTCATAAATTTGAATCGCCTTAGCTGTTTCGCCTATTCGCTCAAATTCAATTCCTTTGTTATTGTTTTTAGCAACGGTTCTAATTTGGTTAACAATTGTTATTCTTTCTGATAGTTTCTTATCTAATTCTGCTATTTCCTTGTCCGTAAAAGTAACAGACTGTTTAATACCTAAAGTAACATCTTCTATTAAACAAAATTGCCCATCAGAAATTACAGACAAGTGTTTATCAAAAAATTCACTTGTGTTTTCTAAACTGATAAGCATATGAAACTTGATTTTTTTTTGCAAAAACAAACACCAACGAACAAAATCAATTACGATCTGCCATGCCGCCTGGGGCAACTGTGTCAGGATGTTTAATTAATTCTGCTAATATTTGATGTGCCCAAGAAGATAGTACATGATCGTTTGCTCTTGGACTTGAAATAATGAAATTTTCTAAAAATCTTTTATACTTTTCCGCAGTAATTACTGAAAGAGAATTTTCACTTATACCATTAGTTTCGATTCCCCTTCTATATGCTTTTATAATTTTGTCTGTCATTTTTTTATTTCCAATAAAAGTAATTTTTTTCGTGACTTAATTATCTTTTTTGTGTATAAAGAAAAATAGATCAGAGAAAAACAATTATGTAAAGAGCGTATGAAAATTAAAACGAAACTGTCAACTGCAAAGTCAACTGGAAATAAAAAAATCTCAATAAGATATTGAGATTTAATTAGTTAGGCATTATAAAAAGTGGTCCCGCCAGGAATCGAACCTGGATCTGGAGCTTCGGAAACTCTTATACTATCCATTGTACTACGAGACCAAAATTTTAAACTTCATGCTCCAAAAGCT
>Ga0070658_10002026_pt1 | contig 16987 bp, 11 predicted proteins | sample KBSC13metaG_FD_64664 | JGI IMG/M metagenome (GOLD analysis project Ga0070658, IMG submission 64664) | Corn rhizosphere microbial communities from Kellogg Biological Station, Michigan, USA - KBS C1-3 metaG | ecosystem: Host-associated > Plants > Roots > Rhizosphere > Soil ...
CCGAAGTAGGCGACGCCGTCGTCATCCACGCCGAGAAAGAACGCGTCACCGTCAAACGACGACGCGTCGTCGAACAGCAGCCCGTCCTCATCCGCGTAGGTACGCCGTTCCTCGTCGATGACGAGCAACCGGCCGGTCTGGCGCGCCTTGGCGAGCCACTCCTCATCGGTGCGGTGATGAGCGGCACGGTCGATCGCCGCGCGCGCCAACGCCGGGCGGTTCGGGCCGGTAAGAGGCCCGGTCATCGCGGCAACTGCGCAAGCTCGTCCCACAGGTACGCCGCGGCTTCCGCGCCCTTGAGCAGCAGCGGGAACACGACGCGTTCGTTGGGTGCATGGATGCGATCCGACGGCAACGCGACACCGAGGAAGACCACCGGTGCCTGAAGCACATCGGCGAGGTCAGCTTCCGGGCCGCTGCCGCCTTCGCGCGTATAGAGGATCTCCGTGCCGAATGCCTGCTGCATCGCGCGGGTCACCGCCTGCAGCGCCGGCGCGTCGAGCGGGGTAAGACAGGGACGCACACCGTCGCCGTACCAGTGCACAGTCGCCTCGATCCCGGGCGGCACCGCCGTCGCGACGTAGTCGTCGAGCAGCTTGCGCACCGTCATCGGGTCCTGGTCGGCGACGAGCCGGAACGAGAGCTTGGCATGCGCTTCGCTCGGCACGATCGTCTTGTGGCCTGCTCCCGCGTAGCCACCCCAGATCCCGTTGACCTCGCAGGTGGGGCGGGCCCAGATTCGTTCCAACGTCGAGTAGCCGTCCTCGCCGTACGCCGCCCGGGCGTTCGCGGTCTCGAGCCACTCGTTCTCGTCGTAAGGCAGCCGCGCGAACAGCTCACGTTCGCGCGGCGAGAGCGGGTGGACGTCGTCGTAGAAGCCGGGAAGCGTCACCCGCCGCTTGTCGTCATGCAATCCGGCGAGCAGTTGCGTGAGCACGTCGAGCGGGTTGACGACCGCGCCGCCGAACGAACCACTGTGCAGGTCGACGGCCGGGCCGGACAGGTCGACCTGGCAGGTGACCATGCCGCGCATACCCGTGCAGATCGTCGGTGTCTCACGGGTCCACATCCCGGTGTCCGACACCACCACCGCATCGCAACCAAGGCGGTCGCGATGCTCCTCGAGCAGTCCACGGAAGTGCGGCGAGCCGCTCTCCTCCTCGCCCTCGATGACGAAACGCAACGTCACCGGTGGCGCCGTCGCGTCGTGCGCGGCGAGCCAGGCGCGAAGACCGAGCAGGTGGAAGGCGACCTGCCCTTTGTCGTCCGAGCTGCCGCGGCCGAGCAGCAGCTCGCCGCGCAGCTGCGGGTCGAAGGGCGCGCCATCCCAGAGGTCGACCGGATCGACCGGCTGCACGTCGTGATGCCCGTAGACGACGACCGTCGGCGCGGCGGGGTCGGCCGCCGGCCATTCGGCGAAGACCGCGGGCAGGCCCGGCGTCTCCCAGATCTCGACAGTCGGAAAACCGGTCTCCGCCAGAGCGGATGCGAGCCAATCGGCAGACCGTCGTACCTCGGGCTCATGGGTCGGGTCCGCGGAGATCGACTCGATGCGCAGCCAGTCGCACAGCTGATCGAGAAACTCGTGCTGGTGCTCGTCGATGTAGTCGCGAATCGACGTCTCAGCCATGAGCAGACCCTAGCCGCGCGACGCGCCGATCGTTGAGGGCAGAGTCTTGACGGCAGAGTGGGGTGGGGGTGACGGGTGCGGATCGCGTCGCTCAACATCCAGCATGGCCGGACGCTGTCCGACGGCGAGGTGGATGCTGATCGGCTGGTGTCCGCACCGACGTTCCCGGCGAACGCGCCGCGCGTGCAGCTCGACCACGTGCTCGCACGGCGCTGGCACCCGACGGTGACGCACACCGGGGCTCGTCGAGCTGCCGGTGGGTGACCACCTCGCGGTAGTGGTCGAGGTCAGCTCGTGAGCAGCTGCGCCAGCTCGTCGCGGTCGAGCAGCCGGTCGGGCCGTTTCACCAGGCCGGTGCGCACGTAGAGGAAACCTGCGTCGACCACGGATGGATCGACCCCGGCGAGGTCGGCCCAGGCCAGCCGGTAGACCGATAGCTGCATCGATGCCGCACGGAAGTCACTCGGCACCTCGCCGGTCTTGTAGTCGATGACCTCGTAGCCGCCGCCCGGCCGTGGATAGACCGCGTCGATGCGGCCGCGGACAAGGCGTCCGCCGACGACAAGTTCGAAGGGCTGCTCGATCGCCACCGGTCGTCGGTCAGCCCAGCCGTCAGCGAGGAAACGCTGCTGCAACGCCGCCAGGTCGGCGTCGGACAACAGCGCGTCGCCGGCGCCGGGCAGGTCGTCGGGGTCCAGCAGCGGCGTCGCGGCGTAGAGCTGCTCGACCCAGCGGTGGAACCGGGAGCCGCGCCGCGCCTGCGGCGCGGGCCGGGCCGGCACGGGGCGGGCGAGCATCTGCGCCAGCTCGTCCGGGTCGTGTGCAAGCGCGACCACCTGGCTGGCCGTCAGGCGACGCGGCAGCGCGACCTCTCGTACGGCGGTGCGGCCGCGACGCAGCTCGTCGACCAGCAGCCGGCCCTCCTCGTCCCAGCGCGCGACCAGCGCCTGCTCCGCACCGGTCAAGCCGAGATCGAGGACACCGGTGTCGGCAGCGCGCACGTCGGCGGCTGCCCGCCGCCGACGTTGCAGCGCGGCGGCGTCAAACGCCGCAGGCCAGGCCACGTCGCCGGCGGCCTGCGCAGCGACAGGGTTGGCCTCGTCGGAGACTTCAGCCACCCACTCGTCGACACGCACACCGCTGGTCGACGCAAGCGCGTGCAACTCAGCCAGCAGCGCGGACGGCCCCATCGGTTTGCGCCGGGTAGCGCCCCACCAGTAGCCGCTCGCGATTAGCAGTGAGCGGGCGCGGGTGAACGCGACATAGCCGAGCCGCCGCTCCTCGTCGGCGTCGTCGTCAGTGCACTCGGATCGGAACGCGTTGAAGCCCTTCGTCGACCAGTCGGTCACCACCGGCAGGTCGAGCTCGTCACCCCGACACGGGAACGGCAGCACAGACGCCGCCGAGGTCCAGCGGCTGCGACCACGTTCGCTCGGAAAGACCTTGTCGGTCAGTCCCGGAACGGCGACGACCTCCCACTCCAACCCCTTGGCCTTGTGCACGGTGAGCAGCTTGACCGTGTCGGCGTCGGAGACGCTGCCGACATCGAGGCCGGACTCGGCCGCGACCGCGGCGTCGAGCCAGCCCAGGAACGACGCCAGATCGCTTTCACCCTCGAGCCCGGTGAACTGCGCCGCGTGGTCGAGGAACGCGGCCAGGTTGGCCCCGCGGGCCGCCGCCACCGGCGCCGGCTGCGCTTCGAGTTCGACGTCGAGCCCGATCCGCCGGATCACCTCCGCAGCGATCTCGACGATCGGCTGGCCAAGGGTCGCGCGCAGCTCGCGCAACTCGGTCCGCACCGCGATCAACCGCTCGACCGCTTCGGGTGACAAATCATCGGCCCTGTGCTGGTCGGTATTGGGACGCAACACGTCGATCGCGTCGAGCAGCGACGTGACGTCGACCGCGTCGACCGACTCGGTCGCCTTGCGCAGCACGGCATCGACGTCGTCCGCGTCGGCGTTGGTGAGGTCGACCGCCGCGAGCAGCCGGGCCCGGCGGCCCAGCGCAGCAAGGTCACGCGGACCGATCCGCCATCGCGGGCCGGTCAGCAGCCGCAGCAGCGCAGCGTTGGCCGTCGGGTCGACGAGGACGCGCAACACCGCGACCAGGTCGGCGACCTCGGGCATCTCCAGCAGCCCGCCAAGACCCACGACCTCGACCGGAATGCCGCGCTCGACCAACGCCTGGTGCAGCAGCGGGAAGTCGGTGCGCCGCCGGCACAGCACAGCCACTTCACCCGGATGCACCTCACCACGGTCGAGCACTGCGGCGATCCGACCGGCGATCCACACCGCTTCCGTGTCGACCCGGTCGTGCAGCGAGACGACGACTTCGCCGGCACTCTCGGCACCCGGCCGCGCCGACAGTCCCGCAACATCGACCGATGGCCGGCGCAGCGCACCGGCCGATGTGCGTAGCGGCGCCGCGACCACGTTGGCAGCGTCCAGAATGCGCCCGCCACAACGGAACGACGTCATCAGCGGCAGCGGGGAGTCGGTGCCGCCGAAGTGTTCACGGAAGCGCAGCAGGTTGCCGACCGACGCGCCTCGCCAACCGTAAATTGCCTGGTTGGGGTCACCCACCGCGGTGACCGGATGACGACCGCCGAAGAGCCGTGACAACAAGACGCGTTGCGCGACGCCGGTGTCCTGGTATTCGTCGAGCATCACTACCGGGAAGCGTTCGCGTTCGATCGCGCAGACCTCGTCGGAGGCCTGCGCGATCTGTGCGGCGAGCGCAACCTGGTCGCCGTAGTCGATCAGGTCGAGCCGCGCCTTCTCGGCGCGATAGGTCTCGACCAGCCCGAGCAACTCGTCGCGCGCCTGCGCCGACTGCATGCAGTCGCGCAATGCCACGGTCAGCTTCGGCACGCCCTGCACCTGTGCGACGACCTGAGCGTCGAAGGATCGGACATCATCAGGGGTCGCGAGATGCTCGGCCATCTCGCCGTCGAGTGCAAGCACGTACGCCGCGACGGTTGTCGGCTGCCAGCCCAGATGACGGAAAGGTCCCGCGGCCCGTCGTACGACGCGCATCGCGAGCTGCCATCGCCCGGCCTCGGTGAGCAGCGTGGTGACCGGCTCGCGGCCGATCCGCAACGCGTGATCACGTACGACGGCCGCGGCGTAGGAGTGGTAGGTCGCGATGGTCGGGCTGTCATCGTCGGCGTCGACGGCGCCGCTGCCCAGCTTCCGCAGTGCGGCCCGCACCGACTGCGACAACTGCGCGGCTGCCTTGTTGGTGAAGGTCAGCCCGAGCACCCCACCGGCAGGCACGCCGTGGTGGGCAACGGCATGGACGACGCGAGCAGCCATGACCGTCGTCTTGCCGGAGCCCGCACCGGCGACGACGAGCTGCGGCGTCAGCGGTGCGGTGATCACGTCGAGCTGCTCGGGGGTGAAGGGCGTGCCGAGCACGTCGCGCAGGTAGATCCCGTCGGCGGCGGTGGTCATGACACCACCTGGTCGCCGGAGTCCTGGGCGGGGCACAGCCCGCGGAAGGCGCAGATGTCGCAGCCGTCGTTGGGCCGGGCCGGAAAGTCCTCGGCCCGGATTCCCTTGCCGGTCCGCGCCACCAGCTCGTCCGCCCAGGTCGGCCCGTCCGCAGGCAGCGGCGGCTGGTCGCGGGTGGCCGGAAACCCGGTGCTCATCTCCTTGCGGAGGTAGACGAGTTGCGCGCCCCCGAGGGCCGCATCTGCGGGGACGACTTCGCTGAAGCCGCCTTCGCGCACCGCGAGCTGGTACGCGCCGAGCTGTGGGTCGGTCTCGGCGTCGGCGACGGAACGCACGCTGCGACCGGTCTTGAAGTCGACGACGTGCACGCGGCCGTCGGCGTCGATCTCGAGCCGGTCGGCCGCACCGCGCAGCACGACATCGCCGACGGCCACTTCGAAGTCGACCTCGCTGCCGACCACACGCCGGTCGTCGCGGGCCGCGAGCCAGCGAACGAGCCGCTGCAGCGCTGCGCGCGCTTCGTCGCGTTCGCGCTCTCGGTGCCAGGCAGCCTCGAAGCCAAGAGACGTCCATACGTCGTCGAGCTGTGCCACCAGCACGTCCGGGTCCGGTGGCAGGACGCCGCGAGCGACCAGGTGGGCCAGCGCGTGCACCACGGTGCCGAAGCCCTGCGCGGCGGTCGCCGCCGCCCGCGCCTGCGCCTCGTTTTCGAGGAACCAGCGCAGCGGGCAGTTGTCATAGCCGGCGAGCGCCGAACCGGACAGCCGGATCGGCTGATCCGGGTCGCGCACCGGACGCGCGCCGGCCGTCCAGTCTGCCAACCCCCACCAGGCCTCGGGATCGGCGGTCGGCACAAGGCGGTCGCCGGTGTCGTCGCCGGCTGCCGCCAACCGCGCCAACCGGATCGCGGCAGCGTCATGCAGAGCCGGTGACGTCGCCGGGTCCTGCAGGGTGCGACGCAACCGGGCGACTAGCGACGCGGGTGCGAGCAGCTCTGTGCCGACCAACCGCGTCGGTGGCAGATCACCGCCGGCGACCTCTTCCAGGAACCGTGACGGCAACGACCCCGACTCGTCGTTGCTGCGGACAGCGGTGAGGATCAGGCGGCGGCGAGCGCGCGTCATCGCAACGTAGAACAGGCGGCGCTCGTCCGCGATCAGCGACCGTGTGGTCGGCGCATCTCGGACTCCGTCAGCGTCGACGCGATCGGCGTCGAGCAACGACCCGCGGCGGCGCGTGTCGGGCCAGGCCTCGTCCTGCACGTTGGCGACGATGACGAGGTCCCACTCCAGCCCCTTGGAGCGATGTGCAGTGAGCAGCCGCACTGCTTCCGGTGCGCCGGCGCGTTCCTCCTGCGGCGCGCTCGGCACCTCTTGCATGCCGAGCTCGTCGAGCAGCGTGTCGACGCCCGCGCGCGGTTCCCGCTCCTCGAGCCTTGCCGCCGCGTCGAACAGCGCGACAACGGCGTCGAGGTCACGGTTGGCGCTGCGCGCGACCGCCCCTCTGCCTGCCGCGTCGGCCGTGAGGCGCCGGCTCCAGCCGCTGCCGTCCCACAGCACCCACAGCGCCTCGTCCGGCGTGCCACCCCCGGCGATCACCTCCCCGGCACGAACGAGTAGGTCGTGCAAGCGCCGCGCCGGCGCTGCCAGCCAGTCGTCGAGCCCGACGAGGTCACGCGGGTCGACGACGGCATCGCGCAACAGGCTCGCCGACGACGGGGGCACCGCGGCACCCGCGGTGCGTTCCATCGCCCGCAGCTTGCGACCGAGGGCGCGCAGGACGCTCGGTGGGCAACGGACGAGCGGCGAGGCCAGCAGGACGCGGGCATCGTCCGGCGTCAGGCTCGCGATCCCGTCCCCCGCCACCCGCAGGCCGATCAGCAGCGGTGCTACCGCCGGGTCGCGAGCGACCGGCAGGTCGTCGATCGCGACCGTGCAGGGCACGCCCGCGGCCACGAGCGCTCGACGCAGCACCGGTAGCGACCGCGCGCCGGAGCGCACGAGCACCGCCATCTGCGACCACGGCAGGTCGTCCTCCAGGTGGGCACGACGAAGAAGATCAGCGATGCCGGCGACTTCCTCCGCCGGCGTCGCGAAGACGCGGAGATCCGGCCCCGAGCCGGCCGGGCCAGCGGGGTGCAGTGCACGGTGCGCCGCGACGTCCGCGACCGGCAGGCCGGGCATCGTCAGCCGCTCGGCGACGGCGCGCGACGCGGCGAGCAGATCGGGGCCGGTGCGGCGCGACACTGCGAGCGTCACCAGCGGCGCGGCCGTGCCGTCCGCGCCGGGGAACCGGTCAGGGAAGTTGAGGATGTTGCTGACGTCGGCGCCGCGGAAGGCGTAGATGGACTGGTCCGGGTCGCCGACGACGACGAGGTCACGGCCACCGCCCGCGAGCAGTTGCAGCAGCCGCTCCTGCGACGGGTCGGTGTCCTGGTATTCGTCCACGAAGACGGCGGCGTAGCGGTCGCGCAGCGTCGTCCCGATTGCCGGTTGGGCGAGCAGACCGGTCGCGGCGGCAACCACACCCGCATAGTCGAGTTCGCCGCGCGCATCCAGCACGTCGAGGTATTCGTCGAGGAACTCCCCGGCTGCCACCCACAGCGGCCGTTCAGATGCCTCGCCGGCGGCACGGAGCCCGCTGCCGTCCAGCCCGCGCTCGCGGGCCCGGTCGAACAGCGCTGCAACCTCGCGGGCAAACCCTCGCGTCTGCAGCGCCGGGTGCACCTCGGCCGGCCAGCGGACCAGCCCGGCTCCCTCGACGTGGCCGCTCAGCAGTTCGCGGATCCGCACGTCGCGCTCGGCCTGCGACAGCAGCCGCGGCGGCGCGCCGGCCTCGGCATGCGCGCGAACCAGCCCGAAGCACCAGGAGTGGAACGTGAAGGCGGCCGGCTCGGCGACGGTCCGGCCGAGCCGCGTGGCGATGCGTTCCTTGAGCTCGTCAGCGGCCTTGCGGCTGAACGTCAGCACGAGCACGGCGTCCGGCGACGCGCCTCGTCGTACGCGTTCGACAACCGCCTCGACCAGCGTCGTCGTCTTGCCCGTGCCGGGCCCGGCAAGCACCAGCAGTGGCCCGCTCGGGTGATCGACGACGGCCTGCTGCGACCGGTCGAGCACCGGCGGCACCACCGGAGCGGGCGCCGGGCGCACCAGACGGTACGGCGAGGACGGCATGCCAGCCATTCTCAACGTTGACTGTGACGAAAATGGTCTTCCCAGCCGCTGAGAAGACCATTTTCGTTGCAGTCAACGAGGGGGTTGCCCATTCCAGCGGGCTTTGGTCATGTCGACCCGGCTGCCCGTGATCGGCACGCCCTCGGCGCGCAACAGCTCGAGCTGGTGATGACTCTTGTGCGTCGCGCAGGTGCCGTCGTTGTGCAACACGCGGTGCCAGGGAACCTCGGCGCCGAACCTGGCCATCACAGTGCCGACGGATCGGCCGCTGCCTTTGCCGACGTAGTCGGCGACATCGCTGTAGGACATCACCTTGCCGCGCGGGATGCGGTCGACGGCGTCGAGAACGGCACGGGTGTACGGCGTCATCGCCGCCGACGCTAGCGTCACGCCCATGCGCATCCTCGTCATCGGTGGGTCGTCGTTCGTCGGTCGCGCGATCGTGCAGGAGGCGATCGACCGCGGCCATGAGGTCACGCTGTTCAACCGCGGCAAGACCGACCCCGGCGCGTTCCCGACTGCCGAGCACCTCACCGGCGATCGCAACGGCGACCTGGCCGCGTTGCGCGGCCGGGAGTGGGACGCGACCGTCGATGTGTGCGCCTACGTGCCCGCGCAGGTGCGATCGCTGCTCGATGCGCTCGGCGCCGGCGCCGGTCACTACACGTTCATCTCGACGATCAGCGTCTACGACTACCAGAAGGCCGGGGCCGGCTTCGGCGAGGACGGCCCGTTGCTGGAGCCGGCGTGGGACGAGCAGATGACTCCGGAGAAGTACGGCAACCTCAAGGTCGCCTGCGAACAGCTCGCGCACGAGATCGCAGGCGACCGCCTGCTCGTCGTACGACCTGGTTTCGTACTCGGCCCGCACGACCCGACGCACCGGTTCACCTACTGGGTCGAACGCGTGGCCGAGGGACGTGCACCGATCGCCGGACCCAACGCCGACCAGCCGTTGCAGGGCGTCGATGCCCGCGATCTCGGCGCATTCACGATGTCGCAGATCGACAAGCAGGTGGTCGACGTCTTCCACGTCACCTCACCCGATCCGCCGCTGCCCTTCGAAACCGCACTGCAGCAGATCGCGAGCGGTGTCGGCGCACAACTGCCGGAGGTGCGCTGGATCGGCCCGAAGGCGGAGCTGCCGCTGACAGTGCCGCCGAGCCACTACGCGATCCTGCAGGCAGGCTTGGCCAAGGCACGGCAAGCCGGGCTGTCCGAGCGGCCGATGGCCGACACGGCCCGTGACACGCTCGAGTGGGTGCAGGGCGAACGCGCCGCCGCTCGCTACCCGGAGCACCTCGGGGTTGGCCCGACGCCAGAGAAGGAGCAGGAGCTTCTCGCGCGCTGATCGACGACTTGTCAGACGGTCAGGTGGCTATAGCCACCACAGCGTCTGACAAGTCGTAAGGGCCGCTCTTCTCGCCGCCGACGACGTAGGTGGTCGAGCCGATGACGGCGGCGCCCGCATCGGAGATCGCCCGCGGCAACCGGCCCAGGATGGTGACGTTCGGCGTGACGGAGTAGACGCTGCTCGCCGCGCCCGCACTGGTTCGTCCGCCTGCGACGCATGGCATGCCATCCGCGACGACGCCGACGGCGTGCGCGATCTGATGGGGCAGCTTCGCGACCACATCGACGCGGCCCGTCAACGTGTCCACGCGTTGCACGTCGCTCGTGGTCGGACCGCTTGCAGTGCCCTCCGTCGTGGCGAGCGCTCCGCCGCCGACAAAAAGGTCGTGGCCGACGGCAGCGACGGCGGCATAGCGCACACCGGCCCGCAAGCGAGCGACAACGCGGAAGTGCACGCCGTCGGTCGTCGCCACGACATCGCGATCCATGTGCTGACCGTCGAAGCCGCCGACAACGTACGCCGTCGAGCCGATCACCGCGGACGAGCTGTCCGACCGGGGCTGCGGCAGCGACCCGACGACGTGCGCGACGCCGGCGTTCCACTCCTGCACGGTCGCGACCGTCGTCGCCGCACCGCCGCCGAACACGAACACGTGGCCGTGCAGCACCGCACCGCTCGCGTCGTGGACCGCGACCGCGAGATGTCCTGCCGCGGTCGTCGTACGACGGTGCACGTCGACCGACCAGACCCGAGACGTGCTCGAGTCACCCGGAGCCAGTCCGCCGAGCACGAGCAACCGCCCGCCGTCAGCGACGACGACCGAGCGGGAGACACCGACGGGCAGGTGCAGCAGCGTCGATGCCCGCAGCCGCTGCGTGCGCGGCGCGTTCGTCGATGATGACGACGGTGGTGATGGGTTCGTCGCAGCCGCGTGCCGTGTCGGTGCGGATGCGGTCGGATGCGAGGCGCCGGCGCAGCCCGTCACGACGAGCAGCGAGGCAAGCGCGCAACCGCGGTAGAGCGATCTCAACGCGTGACGCCGGTGTGCCCCAGGCTGTAACGGCCGGGCTGCGGCCACACGCACAACCCGTGCGGTTGCACGCCGACCGGGATCTCGCCGATGAGATGGCCGTCGGCCGTCGACACCGCGTAGACCATGCTGTTGTAGCGCCCGGCGAGCCAGATCACCTTGCCGTCCGGCGAGACGCCGCCCATGTCAGGGCTTCCGCCGCCGGGGATGTGCCAGGTCGTGACCTTGCGGTGCGTCGCAAAGTTGATGACGGTGATGCTGCCGCCTCGCCGGTTCGTGACGTACAGGAAGCGGCCGTCGCGACTGGGATAGAGGCCGTGCGCATCCGTGCCGGTCTTGATGAAACCGAGCGCCCGCATGTGCGCACCGTCGATGCGCCACACCCCGCCGCGGTAGCGGTCGGCGACGTAGAAGACGCGGCCGGTGGGGTCGAGCTTGACGTCCTGCGGGCTGGAGCCCGGCAGGTGCAGGTAGCTGACGACCGACAGAGTGTGCAGGTTGATCTTCACCAGCTGTGCCGAGAACTCGCAGCTTGCGAGCAGGTATCCGCCGTTGGCGCTGAAGTCCATGTGGTCGATGCCGGGGCACGGCACGTACAGGCGATGCCGCAACGCGAACGTGTGCGGGTCACGGAAATCAAGGCGGCGCAACGCCTCCGACACCACGATCGCGTAGCGCCCGTTGGGCGTGAAGTACATGTTGTAGGGATCGTTGACCGTGATGTCCGACCCCGCGCGCTGTCCGGTGCGCGGGTTGATCGGCGTGAGGCTGTTACCGATGTCATTGGTGGCGTAGAGCGTCTTGAGATCCCACGACGGGACGATGTGCTGCGGGTTCAGCCCGGTCGTGAAGTGATGGACGATCTGCATGGTCTGCGGGTCGATGACGTCGACCGACGAGCCACCACTGTTGGGCACGTAGATCAGGTAGGGGTCGTGGCGCACCGCAGGGCTCAGCATGTCCTTGCCGGCGTCGGCATAGATGTTGGTGCTGCTGGCGATCGGCGGCATTCCCGCCAGGGGCGCGGACGCCGCTGTCGAGTGAGTCTGCTTCGCCGAGGACGGCAGATGAGTCACCGTCGCGGTGGGCGACGGGCGTGGCGTGGCCACCCTGGCGACCTCGCCGGCGGCGTGATCGCTGTCACGGCCACCGCCGCAGCCGACGGCCGCTACGGCGACGATCGACGCGATCACCGCGCCGGTCACGCTGAGTCGCTGCCAACGCGTCAGCCGCTGCACGATTGCCACGAGCCTCCTGCCGTCGTTACGGACTGTGCCTCCCTTACGACAGTAGAGGCATGGAGGCTAAATACCCCCCGGTGGCGCGACCCAAGAATCGGTTCAGTAAACCGGCTGGCTCTTGTCCACCTGGGTCGCCCACGCGGTCACGCCGCCCTGCACATGCTTGGCGTCCGCGAAACCGGCGTTCTTCAGCAGCGCCAGCGCTTCCGCTGACCGAACCCCGGTCTTGCAATAGGCGATGACCGGCTTGTCCTGCGGCAGCTCGGCGAGCTTGCCCGGCAGGTCGCCCTTCGGGATGAGCACCGCGCCCGGAATGCGCACGATCTCCCATTCGGCCGGCTCCCGGACGTCGACGAGCAGGAACGCGTCGCCGCGGTCCTGCATCTCCTTCAGCTCGCTCGCCGTGATCGTCGCACCGGCGGCGGCCGCCTGCGCCTCGTCGGACACCGTGCCGCAGAAGGCCTCGTAGTCGATCAGCTCCGTGATCGTCGGGTTCTTGCCGCACAACGGGCATTCAGGGTCCTTGCGGACCTTCACCGCGCGGTAAGTCATCTCCAGCGCGTCGTAGATCATCAGCCGGCCGACGAGCGGGTCGCCGATGCCGGTGAGGACCTTGATCGCCTCGTTGACCTGAATCGAGCCGATGCTCGCGCACAGCACGCCGAGCACGCCGCCTTCGGCGCACGACGGAACCATGCCGGGCGGCGGGGGTTCGGGATAGAGGCAGCGGTAGCACGGCCCGTGCTCGGCCCAGAAGACCGAGGCCTGGCCGTCGAAGCGGTAGATGGAGCCCCAGACGTAGGGCTTGCCCAGCAGCACGCAGGCGTCGTTGACGAGGTAACGGGTGGCGAAGTTGTCGGTGCCGTCGACGATGAGGTCGTAGTCGGCGAAGATCCGCATCGCGTTGGAGGAGTCGAGCCGCTCCTCGTGCAGGTTGACCGTGACGAGCGGGTTGATCTCGCGCACCGAGTCGCGCGCGCTCTGCGCCTTGGACCGGCCCACGTCGCTCTGGCCGTGGATGACCTGGCGCTGCAGGTTGGACTCGTCGACGACGTCGAAGTCGATGATGCCGAGCGTGCCCACCCCTGCCGCGGCGAGGTACATCAGAGCCGGCGACCCGAGCCCGCCGGCGCCCACGCAGAGCACCTTGGCGTTCTTCAGCCTCTTCTGCCCGTCCATCGCGACGTCCGGGATGATCAGGTGCCGCGAGTAACGCCGAATCTCCTCAGGGGTCAGCTCGGCAGCGGGCTCCACCAGGGGTGGCAGTGACACGACTTCTCCTCGTACGCCGGACTCTTTAGGTTCGCACGAGTCAAAACGACCGAGCCACGCAGGTTGTTCCGGATCATTCGCCCGGACGCCACCACGGCCGCCGTCGGCGGGCGGCCTCCCGGTCGGCGTCCGCGTCGGCCACCGTTGCCGGTGGTGGGGTCTGCCAGGCCGGCTCGACGCTCCGCTCGTCCGCGTCGTCTTCGGCCACCTCGGCCTCGTCAGCCACCTCAGCCACCTCAGCCACGTGAGCTTCATCTGCAACGGGCGGAGGCGGAGGCGGAGGCGGTGGTGGTGGTGGTGGTGGCGGCGGCGCTGCGGCCGCCGGTTTCGTCGTACGACGGCGGAGCAGCGCTTCGGCGAGCGCGAGCACCGCCTCGTCGATGTGGGCGGCGAGCCGCTCCTCCGACGCAGCGACCGCTTCCTGCACGGCCGCGGCGACCCGGGCATCGACGTCGTCGTCCGGCTCGGCCTCGATCCGCTCGCGCAGGCCACCGACCGACGCCTGTAGTTCGGCGAGCGCCGTGGCCACGCCGTCGTCGGCCTCATCAGCAGTGTCCGCCTCGTCGGAGCCGGCGGCGAGCGCGCCGAGACGTTCCTCGATGCCGGTCAGGCGGTCCTCCAGCCGCATCGCATCGTCGCTCAACCGGTCGGCGAACCTCGCCAGCTCCGAGCGCAGCGACCCGACGTTGGCCTCCAGGTCACCCACCGCGGATCCGTCGAGGCGCTCGGCGATCTCGGGCAAGGTCCGCAATGGCTCGGTAGCAGCCTTCACCGAGTCCAGGCGGGCGGAAAGCTCGTCCAGCCGGCCGGACAGCCGGTTGGCGAAGTTGTCGATGTCGGTGCGCGCCGGCTGCTCGGCGACCCGAGCCGCCATGCCGGTGAACGCCGAGCGCAGCTCGCGCAGCTCCTGCGCGAGCCGGTCGAGGCTGCCGCGCATGCCGTCGACGCCGCCGGAGAGCTCGTCGATCGCGGTCAGCCGCTGGTGCAAGCCGACCAGGTTGTCCTGCAGCCCTCCGATGCGATCACCGAAAGCCGGCAGTGCCGACAGGCCGCTGCTGACGCCGCCGAGAGCGTTCGTGTGCGTGCGCACCTGGTCCTGCAGCTCAGCAACCGATGCCTTGATCTCGGCCAGGTCGACGCCACGTTGCTGCACCAGCCGGGCGACGCCGTCCAGCCGTTCGCCGAGCAGCCGGACAGCTTCCCGGACGTCGGCCGAGATCCCGGCGAGGGCATTGGCGTCGCCGTCGTCAGGGGCGCCGGAGCGAAGAGCATCGAGCTCCTGGGCGATGCGACCCAGCTGGGTGCGGAGCTCGGCGAGGTGGGTGGCGACCTGGCGCTGCTCGGTCAGCTGGTCCTCGACCGCGCGCGAAAGCAGTGACTGCATTCGCTCGGACATCGGCGTAGCCGACCCGCCGGGGTCCGACGTCACGACGCCACCTTCATGCGCGCAAGTATCACCGCTCGCACCCCGATACGGCGTGATTCGCGCACGCCGAACTCACTAGGGCAGCAGCGGTTCGAGGCGGCGGTTGACCGCGTCGAGCGCCGCGCGGATCGCGGCCTGGCGGACGTCTTCGCGCACAACGGCCGACCCGGTCAGCCGATCAGTGCCGTTGCCGCTGACCATCGTCACCGAGACCAGCACGGTCCGGTCGCGGCCGGTCGGCGTCACTTCGACGTGGTCGACTTCGAAGCGCGCCTTGTTTCCGATCAGCTCTTCGATCGCGTGCAGAGCCGCAGTGGCAACCGCGCGGTGGACACCGCTCTGCGTGGCAGTGCCGGTGCTCTCGCCGCGCACTTGATGGTCGCGATAGTTGAGCAGCACGGTGGCCGTCACGTCGAGTCCGGACGAGACCAGCTGCATACGGGAGATCACCGGGCGGCGGCCGTTGGGTTGCGCCGGCACGTCCACCGAGGCCGCGTCCTCGATCAACTGCACGCGCTCGGCATCGACACCGAGGCCGAACTGCTCACGCAATAGGCGGCCGACACGGGTCGCGACCTGCACCTCGTCGACGCCGGGTACGAGACCGAGGCGCAGCAGACCGAGCCCGTCGCCATCGGCGTCGGGCTCGACATCGGCGTCCGCCACCCCGGGGACACCCCGAAGCGCGGCGACGATCTCCGCGTAGTCGGTCACAGTCAAAACCTGGTCTCCCACCTGTGCAGCGCTGGACACGCCACTTCGCCACGTGATCGACGCGTCCTGCGTGACTCTTGAGGAAGTGGGTGACGGCTAGGCAGACTTGCGTGCGTTTGCCCGCTTCGATGCAGTCTTCTTGGCTGAGCCGCCACTCGTCCGTTTGGCCCCCTGTGTGGCGGTCTTCTTCGCCGGCGCCTTGCGGCTCGACGACTTCTTGCCCGTGTCTTTTGGAGACGCAGCCTTTGGCGCTGTGGCAGGGCCGGAGCCGGCCGCGGTCGCACCGCTCTCGCCGCGGCCCTGCTTTGCCGCCTCGACGCTCGCCCGCAGCGCCGCCATCAGGTCGACCACGGCGCCGGACTCGGCCACCGGTTCGGCCGGGCTGACCACCTCGCGGCCCGCGACCTTGGCCTCGATCAGCGCCTGCAGCGCCTCGCGGTAGTTGTCGGTGTACTGCTCCGGCTTGAAATCACCGGACAGCGTCTCGATCAACGACTGCGCCATCTGCAGTTCCTGCGGCCGCACATCGACGTCCTCGTCGAGGAAACCGAACGACGCCTCGCGGATCTCGTCCGGCCACAACATCATCTCGAGCACGAAGACACCGTCGCGGACGCGCAGCGTCGCGAGGCTCTCGCGCTGCCGAAGCGCGATCTTGACCAGAGCGACCCGGCCGGACGACTCGAGCGCCTCGCGCAGCAGCACGTAGGGCTTGGTGCCCGCCACCTCAGGCTCCAAGTAATAGGAGCGCGAGAAGTACATCGGGTCGACCTGCTCGAGCGGGACGAACTCCAGTACGTCGATCGACCGCGACGTGGTGAGCGGGAGGTCGGAGAAGTCCTCATCGGTGAGGATGACCATCTCACCGGTCGGTAGCTCATAGCCCTTCGCGATGTCGGAGTAGGTGACCTCTTCACCATCGGTCTGGCAGACGCGCTTGTAGCGGATCCGGCCGCCGTCTTCGCGATGCACCTGGTGGAAGGCGACGTCCTTCTCCTCCGTCGCGCTGTAGAGCTTGACGGGAATGGTCACCAACCCGAATGAGATGGCGCCCTTCCAGATGCTTCGCATACCAGCCTCCTACCCGTGATCATCCCTGGTGCATGCGCGTGCGTCTACGGTGGCGCTGGGTAGGTGGTTGCCGTGACCGAGCCGGAACTGCGCACGTACCGCCGCAAGCGGGACGCTGCCCGCACACCCGAGCCGGTGCCGAAACGGAGCCGTCCACCCAAGCCCGGCAAGGACAACACGTTCGTGATCCAGGAGCATCACGCCACCGCGCTGCACTGGGACTTCCGGCTTGAACGCGGCGGGGTGCTCGTCTCCTGGGCGGTGCCAAAGGGCCTGCCGATGGACCCGGCCACCAACCACCTGGCGGTCCACACCGAGGACCACCCGCTCGAATACGCAGCGTTCGAAGGCGACATCCCTCAAGGTGAGTACGGCGGCGGCGCAGTGATGCTCTGGGACCGCGGTCGCTACGAGTGCGAGGAGTGGACCGACCGGGAAGTGAAGGTCGTTCTGCACGGCGACCGGATCAGCGGAAGATACGTGTTGTTCAAGACCGGCAAGCGCGACCGTGACTGGATGGTGCACCGGATGGATCCCGCGCCGGACGGCTACGAGCCGATGCCGGCCCTGATCAAGCCGATGCTCGCCGTGCTGCGCGATGAGGTTCCGCGCGATCAAGCG
>Ga0070658_10002029_pt1 | contig 16970 bp, 21 predicted proteins | sample KBSC13metaG_FD_64664 | JGI IMG/M metagenome (GOLD analysis project Ga0070658, IMG submission 64664) | Corn rhizosphere microbial communities from Kellogg Biological Station, Michigan, USA - KBS C1-3 metaG | ecosystem: Host-associated > Plants > Roots > Rhizosphere > Soil ...
GGCATCGCGCTCGGCTTCCCGCTCATCCTCCTCGGCTGCGTGGTCGCGACGAGGCGGGCGCGCCTGCCCGAGCCGCTACCCGCGGTCGCCGAGGTCTAGATCTAGCGCGTCCGGTGGCAGCCCGTGGCCACCAGAGTCCACGCGGAGAACTGCTCGCAGCGCTCGCTGCTCCACACCCGCTGGCCGAAGGCGTCGCGCGTGGCATCCGTGATCACGTCCGCCCCCGGCTGTGCTGCCCGCGGCGGTAGTAGGTGACGATGACATCACCCTCGTCCGTGTGGCGACCGACGCCCAGTTCCGCGCCTTCCGGGCGGGCCAGGCAGCGCCGCATCGTGACGTCTGGGAGGCCTTGGTTCACGTCGAGGACGACGTCGCCGCAGTCGCCGACGTTGGGTCTTGCGGCGAACCACGCCGGCGCAGTCGATCCGTCGTACGGCACGCCGCTGGGATCGGCCTGGGCTCCGGCCGGCTTCAGCTGCGAGTACACCGTCGGCCCGTCCGAGCGACTCGCGTGACCCCGGCAGCCGACGAGCAGCAGGAGGACGAGAAGGCGTCTCACAGTCGTGGGACGCACAAGCCGGCCAGGAGGTTCAGGCGACGCGCATCTCGCCGAGCTCGGACCAGTCGTCCTGGTCGATCACGAAGTTCACGATCTTCGGGGTCTCGACCAGATAAGACGGCAGGGTGGCCGTGGCCTCCTTGAAGTGCTGGGTCTGCACATGCGCGGCGCCGGCGTCGCCGTCGCGGAACGCCTCGACGAGGACGTACTCGTGAGGGTTCTCCAGGCTGCGCGACCAGTCGAACCACAGGCACCCTTCCTCTGCCCGCGTCGCCTCGGTGAAGGACCGCGAGAGCGTCGCCCACTCGTCAGCGTGCTCGGGCTTCACGAGGAACTTCGCGGTGATGAAGATCATGCTTCGACCCTACGCTCGAGGGGTGCAGCTGCGCCCCTTGACGGAAGCCGACCTGGAGCTGGTCGACGAGTGGTTCGACGCGCCGCACGTCCGGCGGTGGTGGCGTGACGACACGTCAGCGCAGTACCTGCCGGTCCTGAGCGGCGCAGATCCGATGCACGTGCTCATCGCGGTGCACGAGGACCGCGCCGTCGGGCTGGGCCAGTGGTACCGCTGGGACGACGAGCCCTCTCGAGAGGACTACGGCATTCCCCCGGGGGCGGCGGGGATCGACTACCTCATCGGTCACGCCCACGACTGCGAGCGGGGGCTCGGCACGATGCTCGTCGCAGAGCTCGTCGAGGCCACCAGCCCGTACCCCCTGTGGGTGCCCGTCGACGAGACGAACGAGCCGTCCCGCCGGGTGCTGGAGAAGAACGGCTTCGAGCTCATGGCGGTGAAAGCGGTCGCCGGCGAGCAGGCGCCGCAGGCGCTGCATCGGCTCCAGCGCTGACCGCCGAGGGGGGTCCCTCCGGTTGGCGACATCCGTGGGCACCCGGCGCCGGGCCGGCACGCTCGGCTCGGGGCCAGTCAGCCCACCTGCGCGTAGCCAAGCGGAGGGCCGCAGGTCGGCGGCAGGTGAGCAGGACGTGACCGCTGCGAGAATGGGCGGGTGACCACGCAGCTCGCCACCGAGGGGACCTCCCTCAGCCGCCGCGCCAAGATCCTCATCGGCGCCGGCGCGGCGATCGTGCTGTTCGGCATGATGATCGCCGGCTTCAACATCCTGCTCAGCGGGCCGAAGCTCGTCGAGGTCGTGACCATGACGCAGGACGCCACGCAGTCCGACCGTCAGGCGCTGAAGGAGGCGTGCGGGGGGCTGCCCGGCATCAAGGTCGTCGCCGACCAGGGCAATCCCAGTCCCGAGATCCAGGGTCGCTTCCCGGTGCGGTTCGACATCGCGCACGCCACCACCGAGCAGCGGATCGCGCTGGAGAGCTGCATCAACCAGCACTCGTCGAAGGTCCGCGGCTTCCTCGCCGAAGGCGACAACTGATCAGCCGGTCGCGGCGGCCAACCAGTCGTTGAGCGGCGTGAGCGCCTTCCACGCCTTGACGACCTCGGCCTTGGCCTTGGGGGTGTGCAGCCACTCGGCCGGCTCGTGGTCGACCCAGCTGATGAGCGTCTTGTGGCGCAGGAGGTCGGCGCGGGGGTGCCCGTCGTCCCAGGGCTTCGGGACGCGCTTGAGCTGGTCGCCACCCACCTCGTAGCCCTTCTTGCGCAGGCCGGTCAGCAGCTTCTCCAACGCGGCACCGCGGTCGCCGTCGACGGCCTCGCGAAGGCTGCGCACCTGGTCGGGCGTGGTGTGGAACATGCCGCCACCGAGGTGCAGGCCGTGCGCGTCGATGCCCACGTAGAGCCCCTGGTTGCCGACGTGCACGACCGCGTACTGCCGGGTCTTGTACGGCGTCTTGTCCTTGCTGAAGCGCACGTCCCGGTACGGCCGGAACATCTTGGCTTCGCCGAACGAGGTCAGCTCGGCGAGCAGCTCCTTCATCGGAGCCGCGACCATGCCGTCGTACACGTGCTTGTGGTCGGTCCAGTAGGCCTTGCTGTTGTCGGCCTCGAGCCCCTCGTAGAACTCGATGGCCTCCTCGGGGAACCCGGAGAACGGCATGGGCTCACACTAGGCTCCGCGCATGGACGCCGAGCGGCTGCAGGTGGCCGTCTACAACGCGCTGCCGCGGCCGCTGAAGCAGCTCGCGACCCGCTACGGCACGCCGAACTTCACGGTCGGCTCGCTGGCGTGGCTCACCGACGACGGAACGCGGGTGCTGCTCGGGCGGCCGAGCTACCGGGCGGGCTGGCTGCCGACAGGCGGCTTCCTGCGCAAGGGGGAGACGCCGCACGAGACCTTGGCGCGCGAGATCGAGGAGGAGCTCGGCGTCCGCGCGGAGGTCCTGCCGCACCACCGGGTCGCGTTCGACCTGCGGCGGCAGGGCGTGACGTTCGTCAGCGTCGGTGTGCTGCCGAAGGGGGTCGCGCTGGTGCTGAGCCCCGAGGTCCTCGAGACCCGATGGTTCCCCGTCGACGACATGCCGGCCTTCCCGGCGCACTTCAGCGAGGGCTGGCTCCCCGAGGACCGCGACGCGATCGCCCGGCTCCGCTAAGCCAGGCTGTCGACCCTCGTGAGGCCGCGACGGATGTTGCGGGTCAGCCCGGCGGCGACGATCCGGTCCACCAGCGGCACTGATGACCCGAGGTTGATCGTGTAGTCGAGGTGCGTCCCGCCATCGGGCGTCGAGGTGAAGCGCATGACGCCCTCGTGGTCCCTGATCGGCTGGCCGCCCTCGGTGATCCGGTAGCGGATGAGGGCGTTCGGCGCAGCCTCCACGATCGTCTCCTGGAGAGCCGGCAGCGGGCCGATCTTGAGCATCCGGACCGACCCCACGCCGTTGCGCTCCGTCACGCCGTCCTTGAGGCGCGTGATCTTCGCGCCGAACAGCGGTCCGAGGTGCTCGTGCTCGGACAGATAGGCATAGACCCGGTCAATCGGGAGGGCGAAGTCCTGCTGCACGTCGACGGTGGCCATGCGCAGAAGGAAACCACGCCGCCCCGGCGAACTCCTTCTGGCGTGAAGCGCCTGCTCCTCGCCCTGGCCCTGCTCGCCGGAGGCCTCAGCGTGACCGCGCACGCCGCGACGCCCGCGTCCGGCCTGCTCGCGGGAGCGGCCGCCGTCGACGCGACCTGGCACGTCGGGGCGAGCGCCGGGCAGTACGCCAGCAGCGCCGACCCGACGAACGAGTGGGACCCCAACGTCCAGAGCGTCAAGAACGCGCCCTCGTACGGCGTCGCCTCGCGCCTGTCCGTGCGCGCGATCGTCCTGGAGAACCCCGGCAGCTACCCGGTCGCGCTGGTCAAGGACGACAACTACCTGTCCCAGGACATGCTCGTACGGCGGGCGGCGGCGATCCTCGCCGAGCGCGGCAGCAAGGTGACCTACGACCACCTGCTCGTCAGTGCGACGCACGACCACAACTCCCCCTACTACTCGACACCGGCCGCGGGCGTCTGGCTCTTCCAGGACGCGATGGACCTCCGGATGTTCGAGTACCAGGCACGCGCCATCGCGACCGCCGTGCAGACCGCCGAGCAGCGGATGCGGCCGGCCCGCCTGGGTGCCGTGACGGTGCCGTTCTCCGAGTTCCAGGGCAACATCGCCGGCGCCGGCCTCGGGGAGGACGGCGCGCCCGTCGGCTACCCGCTGCAGGAGAACGACCACGGCGTGACGGTCCTGCGCATCGACGGCACGGACGGAAAGCCGATCGCCACCTACGCCAACTACGCCGAGCACGGCGAGTCGCTGGACGGCTACGACCTCATCAGTGGTGACTGGGTGGCGCCGTTCCAGCGCTACGTCGACCGGGCGACCGGCGCGCCGGTGGTCTTCTCCCAGGGCTCCGTCGGCTCGGCGGAGGGGCCGTACGAGCACGCCTACCCGCTCGGCAAGGCACCGCTGACGTCGGACGGCGTCCCCGCGATCTGGGCGCACCTGGGCTACGCGCAGGCCGAGCGCGGTGCGCACCTGCTGGCGGACGCGGTGCTGAAGGGCTGGCGCTCGGTGCGCCTCAGCTCCGACGTCAAGGTCGCGATGCTCACCCACTGGGTGCCCGGTCCCGTCTCGCACCCGTACCCGTCCGTCTCGAACTGCCGCACCGGTCAGACCGTCGACGGCGACCCGGGCGCGCCGGTCCTCGGACTGCCGGACTGCGAGCGCAGCTCCGACGCGTTCGGCCAGTCGCTGCCGGCCGCCGGGCTCTACGACGCCCTGCGCGCGACGGGCCTGCCGGTCCCGGCCAACTACGACGCCACGTCGTTCGGATCGGTCGAGGAGAACGCTCGCCTCAAGCTCCAGGCCGTACGCCTCGGGAGCGTCCTGCTGGCGTCGTGCGCCTGCGAGCCGCAGAGCGACCTCGTCAAGGCCCTCGAGACCCGCACGGACAAGGTCCAGGGCAATCGCTGGAACGGCTTCGACGTCGGCTCGCAGGCGGACGTGTCCGCGGCGTGGCCCGGCCGGTCGGTGCGCGCCTGCTTCCCCTTCCGTGGTGGCATGAGCTGTCCCGACCCGCGCGACTACACGGGTGCGGCCCGCGCCTTCGTGCCGACCGACGCCTACCTCCACATGGAGGCCGAGATCAACAACCCGGCCGACGGCTGGGACGACCCGGCGTACGCCGCGCAGGCCAACGCGGAGCCGACGGACCGGCGGCTCATCAAGGGCAACTTCACGTCGCACGAGCTGTCCGGGAAGTGCGGCTACGACGTGACCGTCGGCCTCGGGCACACGGGCGACTACAACGGCTACACGGTCTCCTACCGCGAGTACATGTCGCGCGACGCCTACCGCAAGGCGCTGACCTCCTACGGGCCGCACACCGCGGACTACATGGTCACGCGCCTCATGGCGATGGCCTCGGCACTGTCCTGCGGCACGGCTGTGCCGGACGAGCCCCTGCAGGCCCTCGCCGACGCCGACGAGCAGCGCCAGGCTGCTGAGGCCGTGGCGCTGGGCGAGCTCGGGTCCTACTACCTCGACGGGTGGAACGCGCAGCTGCCGGACTCCGTGGGCCCGGCCGAGGCCCTCCGCCAGCCACGGTCGCTGCAGCGCTTCGGCGCGGCGACGTTCCAGTGGGTCGGTGGCGACAACTTCACCGACGACCCGACGGTCACGGTGCAGCGGCGGGTCGGCTCGCGTTGGGTGCCCTACGCCGACCAGAGCGGCGAGGTGCAGGTCGTGCTCGACCAGCCGGCATCGGCAGCCACCGAGGCCGTGGAAAACCGGAACGGGCTGCAGAAGTGGACCTGGACGGCGTCCTTCGAGGCCTACGACGCCTTCCCGCGCACGACGATCCCTGGCGGTCAGGTACCGGCGGGGACGTACCGCTTCTCCGTCAGCGGGCGGCTCAAGACCGGCGGTGTGCAGAAGGCCTATTCGCTTGTCTCCCAGGCCTTCTCCGTCACCAGGTTCACGGGGCTGACCGGTCACGTCGTCCGCTCCGGGTCGTCGGCCACCTTCCTCGCCGCGTCGTACCCGCGCACCTACGCGTCGCCGATCCGGTTCGTCGGCGACGACAAGGGCGGCCTGCCCGGGGCCGGCTCGGTCATCTGCAAGACCTGCACGTTCCGGCCGTGCCGTGCGCCCGGTCCTGTCCCGGGTCGTCTGGACGACGTCGCTGGGACGTCACCTGACCGGCCTCACGGTCCAGCTCCGCCCGGGGGAGACCGCGTGGATCGCGCCGGGTGGTCTCACCGACTCCTACGGCGAGACGAACGCGAAGCGCATCAGCTGAGGCACGCCGTCATGGCGCGGATCATCAGCGGCACGTCCGTCGCCGAGGCCAGCTCGCGGCAGGAGTGCATGGCCAGCATCGGGTTGCCGACGTCGACCGTCGCGATGCCGATGCGGGTCGCGGTCAGCGGGCCGATGGTGCTGCCGCACGGCAGGTCGGCGCGCGTCACGAAGTGCTGCACGGGTACGCCGACATCGGCGGCGCGCGCGGCGAACCACGCCTCTGTGCGCGCGTCGGTGGCGTAGCGCTGGTTCGCGTTGTGCTTGATGACCGGCCCGCTGCCGAGCAGCGGGGTGTGCGACGGCTCGTGCCGGTCGGCGTAGTTGGGGTGGATGGCGTGCGCCATGTCGGCGGAGATGAGCCGTGAGCGCGCGATCGTCTGGGCGTAGGCCTGCGGGTCGGTGTCGCCGGTCGCTGCCGTGAGCCGGCGGAGCACGTCCTCGAGGAAGGACCCGCTCGCCCCCTCTGCGCTGTCGCTGCCGACCTCCTCGTGGTCGTTCGCGACGAACACCTGCGTGTGCTCCGCGGTGGGCGCGTCGACGAGGGCGTGGGTCGCCGCGTGGCAGGACCCGAGGTTGTCGAGGCGCGGGGCGGCGATCCAGTCGGTGCCCGTGCTCGCGGCCGGTTGGGTGTCGGCGAGGACGAGGTCCCAGCCGAGCGCCTCGGGGGTGCCGAGCTGCTCGAGCAGGTCGGGCTCCTCGGCCAGGCCGGCGATCGGCACGAGCTGCCGCTGCGGGTCGAGGGTGAGGCCCTCGCGGACCGAGCGGTCCAGGTGGATCGCGAGCGAGGGGATGCGCAGGGTCGTGCCCACCAGCCTCGCGAGCGTCGTCGTCCCGTCGGCCCTCGTGACGCGGCCGGCGACCGTCAGCTCGCGGTCGACCCACGTGTGGGCCAGCATCCCCCCGTACGGCTCGACCCCCACCAGCTTGTAGCCGACGCGGGTCAGGTCGTGGTGCGGGCGGACCTTGAACGTGGGGGAGTCGGTGTGGGTCCCCACGCCGACGATGCCGGAGTCGGCGAGGGGACTGCTGCCGAGGCGGAAGGCCACGATGCTGCCGCCGTCGCGGACGACGTAGTGCCGGCCGCCGGGCTGCAGACGCCAGCGGTCGGCCTCGTCGAGCTCGCTGAAGCCCGCCTCGGCGAGCCGCCGCGCGATCTCCGCGACGGCGTGGAACGGGCTGGGCGAGGCGTCGATGAAGGCGCGCAGGTCGTCGCCGGGCGTGGTCATGGCACGGACGTTAACGGCTGCTGCACGTCAGTCCGTGTTGCGGACCTCGGACAGGATGAGGAAGCCGAAGAAGAGCAGGAAGATCAGCGCGCCCAGTCGGTGGTCCCAGCCCCGGCCGACGAGCGAGGCGTCGACGGCGAAGACGACCAGCCAGAGCGCGTACCAGATCGTGACTGGTCGCGGCTGCTTGTCCACGTGCGGATCCTAACCTGAGGACCCGTTAAGTTGCCCCTCATGACGCATGAGGTACGGGCCGTGGTGGCCCTCGGCAAGGGTCAACCCGTCGGCATCGAGACGATCCTCGTCCCCGACCCCGGTCCTGGTGAGGCACTGGTCCAGGTGCAGGCCTGCGGCGTCTGCCACACGGACCTGCACTACCGCGAGGGCGGCATCAACGACGACTTCCCGTTCCTGCTCGGGCACGAGGCGGCGGGTGTCGTCGAGGCCGTCGGGCCGGACGTCACGCACGTCAAGCCGGGTGACTTCGTGGTCCTCAACTGGCGCGCGGTGTGCGGGCAGTGCCGTGCCTGCAAGCGCGGCCGGCCGTGGTACTGCTTCGCGACGCACAACGCGACGCAGAAGATGACGCTCGCGGACGGCACGCCGCTCTCGCCCGCGCTGGGCATCGGCGCCTTCGCGGAGAAGACGCTCGTCGCGGCGGGCCAGTGCACGAAGGTCGCGTCGGTCGACCCTGCGGCGGCCGGTCTGCTCGGCTGCGGCGTCATGGCCGGCTTCGGTGCGGCGGTCAACACCGCGCCGGTGCAGCAGGGTGACACGGTCGCCGTCATCGGCTGCGGTGGCGTGGGCAACGCGGCCATCGCGGGCGCGATCTACGCGGGCGCGCGCCAGGTCATCGCCGTCGACCTCGACGACCGCAAGCTGGAGTGGGCGCGCGGGTTCGGAGCCACGGACGTCCTCAACGCCAAGGGCGACGTCGTGCAGGGCCTGCGCGACCTGACGGGCGGCTTCGGCCCCGACGTCGTCATCGAGGCCGTCGGCCGTCCCGAGACGTTCCGGCAGGCGTTCGACGCGCGCGACCTCGCCGGCACCGTCGTGCTCGTCGGCGTGCCGAACCCGGCGATGGTGCTGGAGATCCCGCTCATCGAGGTGTTCGGCCACGGCGGAGCGACCAAGTCCAGCTGGTACGGCGACTGCCTGCCCGAGCGCGACTTCCCGCTGCTCATCGACCTCTGGCAGCAGGGCCGCTTCCCGCTCGCCGACTTCGTGACCGAGCGCATCGGGCTCGGGGACGTGGAGGAGGCCTTCCACAAGATGGAGCGCGGCGAGGTGCTGCGCTCCGTGGTGGTGCTGTGAGGCTCGACCGCGTCGTCACGCACGGCACGTTCTCCCTCGACGGGGGGACGTGGGAGGTCGACAACAACGTCTGGGTGTACGGCGACGACACCGAGTGCGTCGTCATCGACGCCGCGCACGACGCGACCGCCATCGCCGCCGCGGTGGGAGAGCGGTCGTGCAAGGCGATCCTCTGCACGCACGCCCACGACGACCACGTCAACGTGGCCTGGGAGCTCTCGGCGCTGCTGGACGCCCCCGTGCTGCTGCACCCCGACGACCGGGTCCTGTGGGACATGACGCACGACCGCGCCCCCTCGGGTGACCTGTCCGACGGCGAGGTCATCGTGGTCGGCAGCGCCGCGCTGACGGTGCGGCACACGCCCGGTCACGCGCCGGGCGCGGTCTGCTTCGTCGGGGAGGGCCTCGTCTTCAGCGGTGACACCCTCTTCTGCGGCGGACCGGGCGCGACGGGGCGCTCCTACAGCGACTTCCCGACGATCCTGTCGTCGATCAAGGCGTCGCTGCTGTCGCTGCCGCCCGACACCGTCGTCCACACCGGCCACGGGGACGACACGACCATCGGCGCCGAGGCCGCCGCCTGGGACGACTGGGTCGCCCGCGGCCACTGACGCGGCCCCTGGCCCGAACTTTGCGGGTCGGGCCGCCACATCGAGCGCTGGACGCCCGCAACGTTCAGGACGCCGACGCGGCGGCCCTTGCGAACTCTGCGGGTCGTCACGCCCGGACGAGCGCGGGCCGCCCGCAAAGTTCAGGGCGCGGCGAGCCGTGCCTCCAGCGCGGCTTTCGCGGGCGGCCACTCCGAGGCGAGCATGCTGAAGAAGGCGCTGTCGCGCACCGAGCCGTCGGAGCGCAGGCGGTGGTGGCGCAGCGTGCCGTCGTACCGGCACCCGAGCTTGCGGATCGCGGCCTGCGAGCGCGCATTGAGGCCGTCGGTCTTCAGCGTGACGCGCTCCGCGCTCAGCACCTCGAACGCGTGGGTCATGAGCAGCCACTTGCAGGTCGGGTTGACGTCGCTGGCCCAGAGGTCCTGCCGGTACCAGGTCCCGCCGATCTCGAGGCCTCCGACGCTGAGGTCGATGTCGAGGTAGGACGTCATCCCGGCCGGGCTGCCGTCGACGACGACGGCGAACGTGAGCCACCCCGGCTGGGTCATGTTCCTGCGAAGCTCCTGTGAGGACGAGGGTCGGGGCACGGAGAGCCACCGCCAGACGTCATCAGACTGGGCGGCCTCGGTCAGCTGTGCGTCGTGGCGCGGCTCCCACGGCTCGAGCGACACGCGGCCGCGCGACAGGACGATGGGCTCAGGTTGCTGCACGTCTGGCAGCCTAGGGAGCGAGCAAAGGAGTTTCGGTGGAGGAGAAGCGGGCGCAGCGGGTCGTCGACCGGCTCCGTGACCAGGGCATCGACGCCTACATCGAGCGCGCGTCGACCTACCAGTTCGGGGTGCGTGTCGCGCTGCGCGACGGGCGCAACGCGGTGTGGGACACCGACGGGACCCTCGGGCTCGAGGCGCAGGTGATGCGCGACGGCATGCTCGTCGGCTTCGTCCCGCAGATCGAGGGCTCCGAGGACTTCGACGAGGACCAGACCGTCGACGCGATCGCGCGCACCGACTACGACCAGCCGGTCGCCACCCGGCGCACGACGCCCGTACCCGCCGCGGCACCCCTCCCTCGGCAGGGCGGTCTCTTCCGGCGCTTCCTCGGCGGCTTCCGCGAGTGAGGCGCGTCGTCGTCCAGGCGCCCATGTCGGGCGGGCCGACGACGCCTGCCCTGGCGGCAGCCGTGTCCGACGCGGGCGGCCTCGGCTTCCTCGCGGCGGGCTACCGCACAGCTGACCAGCTGCGGCAGGACCTTGCCGAGACGCGGCGCCTCACTGATCAGCCCTTCGGGGTGAACGTCTTCGCCCATCGAAGCGCTCCGGTCGACGTTTCGGCCACCGCCGAAGCGTGGGGCCTCGACGCGGCAGCTGCGCGCTGGTCCGACGACGACTACGCCGCGAAGCTCGCCCTCCTCTCCGAGGACCCGCCCGCGGTCGTGTCCTTCACCTTCGGCCTGCCCGACCCTCTGCCCGACCTCCCCGAGGTCTGGGTCACCGTGACGACCGTCGAGGAGGCCCGGCGGGCCGAGCACGCGGACGCGCTCGTCGTGCAGGGGTACGAAGCCGGCGGTCATCGCGCGACGTGGGTGGACCGCGACGACCGGGAGGACGTCGGCACGCTGGCACTGCTCGCGCTCGTGCGGGCCGCCACGGACGTCCCGCTCGTCGCCACCGGCGGCATCGCGGACGGAGCCGGCATCGCGGCCGTGCTCGCAGCGGGGGCGTCCGCCGCGATGCTCGGCACGGCGTTCCTCCTCTGCCCGGAGGCGGCGACGGTGCCCTCCCACCGGGAGCGCATCCGGGCGGAAGGGAGCACCGGGCTGACCCGGGCGTTCTCCGGTCGGCTGGCGCGCGGCATCGACAACGCGTGGCAGCGCGAGCACCCGGACGCGCCGCTCGCCTACCCGGAGATCCACTACCTGACGGCGGCGATGCGTGCCGAGGCGCGCGCAGCGGGCGACCCGGAGAGGTTCAACCTGTGGGCCGGCCAGGCCCACTCCCTGGCCCGGGAGCTGCCCGCGGGGGAGCTGGTGACGCTCCTGCTCGAGGAGGCGCGCGAGGCGCTCGAGCTCGCCCGGCACCGCCTCGACCGATGAGTCCGGGCAGGGTAGGACGTCACCATGGGCATGGAGACCAAGAACCTCAGTGGGAACCACCAGCTGCCTGCCCTCGAGTGGTCGTCCGTCGTTGGCGCGCTGGAGGGCGGTTTCACGCAGGCGCCCGGCAGCGGCGGTCCCAACCGCCACACGGTCTGGCTCGCGACGGTCAACGCCGACGGCTCGCCGCACGTCAACGGCGTCGGGGCGCTCTGGCTCGAGGGCACCTTCTGGTTCGTCACGGGGCAGCGCTCGGTCAAGGGCCGCAACCTGGCACGGGACGACAGGTGCTGCCTCAGCCTGGCCGTCGCCGACTACGACGTGACGCTGGAGGGGAGGGCGACGCTCGTCACCGACCCGGCCGTCGTTGCCGCGCGCGCCGAGGACTACCAGTCCGACGGGTGGCCCTGCTTCGTCGACGAGACGGGCACCGGCTTCGACGCGCCGTTCATGGCCCCGTCGGCCGGTCCGGCGCCCTGGTCGGTCTACCGCGTGGATCTCACGTCCGCCTCGGCACTGCACTGCGTCGAGCCGGGCGGCGCCACCCGCTGGTCCTTCTAGCGTCCGCTCGGCTGACGATCCCTGACGCGCGGCCCGGGCGGACGCCAGGGCATCACTGCAGGCTCAGGGCCGTCGCGAGCAGGACCTCCTCGCTGCGACCGACGAGCTGCAGGGACGCCGGCGGCCCATCACGCCGGGGGACCGGCATCGCGAGCGCCGGCAGCCCGGCGAGGTTGACGGGCAGCGTGAGCCGAAGGTCGTACATCCGGACGGCGTCCTCGATCGTCGGAGGCGCGTCGCGCAGGACCGGCATCGCGATGACGTCGTAGCGGTCGAGGACGGCCGAGATCTCCTTGCGCCACAGGGCTTGTACGGCAAGGGCACTCGACAGCTCGTCCGCCGTCCGCAGCGCTCCCGCCTGCAACCGACCCGCGACGTCGGCACCGACGAGGCCGGTGCTCAGCAGGTGGCCGCTGGAGCGGAAGCCCTCGATGTTGAGCAGCACCGCGCAGGCCGCGTCGGCGTCGTCCCAGCCCGGCAGCTCGACGACGTCCCGCGCGCCGAGCGCACGGTCCAGCGCCTCGTCGACGCCGGCGGCGGCGGCCGGCCGCCACCGGGCGATCGAACCGGGGGACCCGACGCGGAAGCCCGGCTCCAGCAGCTCCATGCCCGTGACCACACCGTCGAGCGTCGCGGCGAGCGGGCCGATCGTGTCGAACGACGGCGCGAGCGGCCAGCAGCCTTCGGTGCTGATCCGGCCGTGGGCGGTCTTCAGCCCGTACACCCCGCAGCAGGCGGCTGGGATGCGCACCGAGCCGCCGGTGTCGGTCCCGATGGCCACGTCGGCCTCGCCGGCCGCGACGACGACGGCGGCACCGGACGACGACCCGCCGGGCACCCAGGACGGGTCGAGCGGGTTGGTCGGCGTGCCCTGCCAGGAGTTGACGCCTGTGATGCCGTAGGCGAGCTCGTGCATCTGCGTCCGACCGACGACGTTGAGCCCCCGCAGGACGGGTGCCGTCGACGTGGCCACCTGCGACAAAGCGGCCGACCCGGCGGTCGTGGGCAGCCCCTCCATGTCGAGCAGGTCCTTGGCGGCCACCCTCGGGCCTGTCCCCGTACCGGGAAGCCGCAGCGACCAGCCGTCCGTCACAGCGACTCCGCTCGGAGGAAGAAGCCGCGCAGCTGCAGGAACTGCGACAACGAGTCAAGGTGCGACGCGCACGCGTGCCACGGCTTCTCGCGGTCCGGGGTGTGCAGTTTCGGGTTGTTCCAGAGGATGACGTGGGTCGCGAGCGCACGGCAGCCCTTGGCCGAGCAGATGGGTGCCTCCATGCCCCAAAGGCTAGGCTCGCGGCCGTGGCACAGCCGGAGCTGACGGGGTGGCGACGCAAGCGGGAGGAGTTCCGCTGGTACCGCGCCGTGTGGCGGCAGCGCGCTCGAGGCGAGTGGACGCTGCGCAAGGTCACGCACGGCGCGCACCCGGTGATCTTCGGCAAGCCGGTCATCGACGGCAGCGACCTCGAGGTCGGCGACGACTTCAAGGTCTGGTCCGGGCCGCGGCCGACGATGATCAGCGGCTGGGGTCGCATGCGCTTCGGTGACCGGTGCTTCGTCAACGTCGGGTCGACGATCATCAGCGTCGAGGAGATCGTCGTCGGCAACGACGTGGCCTTCGCCAACGACGTCTACGTCATGGACTCCGACAGCCACGGTGTCGAGGGGCGGCCGCACAAGCAGGCGCCGATCCACATCGGCGACGGCTGCTGGATCGGGGCGCGGGCGATCATCCTGCCGGGCGTGACGCTCGGGAAGCGGGTGCTCGTCGCGGCCGGCGCGGTCGTGACGCGCGATGTGCCGGACGACTGCCTCGTGGCCGGCAACCCCGCGCGGGTGGTCCGCGAGCTGACCTACCCGGTGGGTTGCCGCCGCGCCTGGCACGACGAGCACTGCCCCTGCCCCAAGGTGGTCGAGGACACCGCTTAGGTCTCCAGGACGAGCTTGCCGATGGAGCCGCGTGACCGCAGCGCCTCGTGCGCGAGCCGCGCGTCCTGCAGGGCGTAGGTCCCGCCGACGAGCGGTGTGAGCGACCCGTCCGCCACCATCCCCAGCAGCTCGGCCATCTGGGGCTGCATCAGCTCCGGTCGCCCGAAGCAGTGCGCGAGCCAGAACCCGATCACCGCACGCGACTTCGCCATGAGCGCACCGGCATCCACGGGTCGCGGGGGCTGCCGCGAGGCCATGCCGAAGGTGGCCAGCCGGCCGAAAGGCGCCAGCGCAGCCAGCGAAGCGTCGAACGTCGGCCCGCCCACCATCTCGAGCACGACGTCCACGTGACGCCCCTGGTTGGCCTCCTTCAGAGCCCCGCGGAGGTCGTCCACGCCGGCGAGCACGCCGACGTCGGCGCCCAGGTCGCGCGCGAGGGAGAGCTTGTCCTCCGTCGACGCGACGGCGATGACGCGCCCCGCGCCCCAGCGCTTCGCCAGCTGGACCGCGAGCGTTCCGACCCCGCCGGCGGCGGCGTGCACCACGACCGACTCCCCGGGCTGCAGGTGCGTGCAGGTGCGGAGCAGGTGCCACGCGGTGAGCCCCTGGACCATGAGGGACAGGGCCTGCCCGTCGGTGACGCCGTCCGGCAGCGGGAAGCACATGCCGGGGGAGACGAGGGCCTTCTCGCAGTAACCGCCGGACATCGTGAACGCGGCGACGCGCGACCCGTCCGCGAGCTTCCCGACGACCTCGGAGCCCGGGACGAGCGGCAGCGACTGCGGCGCCAGGTAGGAGTTCTCGGCCTGGTGCGTGTCGGCGAAGTTGACACCCGCGCTCGTGACGTCGACGACGACCAGCCCTTCGCCGGCGACCGGATCCGGGAGCTCGACGAGAGCCAACACCTCGGGTCCGCCGAACTCGCTGATCTGGATGGCCTTCATGCGACGGGACGGTACTGGCAGGATGGTCGGCGTGCCCGAGCAGACCACCGTCATCCGACCGTCGGCGCTGCTCAAGGACAAGGAGGCCCATCGGGTGCTCCTTGCCCTCGAGGAGCGGGACGTCAGCCGCGGTGGCGTCTGGTCGGCGACGGCCGGTCTCTGGCAGCGCTACGACCAGGCCTGGGACGGCGAGGCCGGTTCGCGCGGCGGTGCCCAGCTCGTGGGGACGATCGGCGTGGTCTACGGCACGCCCTCGAAGTACGACATCACGATCTTCCGCGCCACGGTGACCGAGCACGGCGCGGAGGCCGGGTGGACGGTCGACCGGCTGTGCGACGACGCGCTGCAGTTCGCCGACCTGACGCTCGCCAGCTGCCCGCGCACGGCGCTCATGTCGCCGACCGCGGACCCGTTCCACAAGCGGGACTAGAGGCGCACGACCTCGCCGGCGGCGTAGCCCGTCCGGCCCTCGGACGTCAGGACCCACACCTGCTGGCGCCCGTGGACGACCCACTCGTCGTCGAAGCGGACCATCGCGGTGTCCTCGTCGATCCCGACGACCGGCGTCGTGGCGTCCGCGAGGAAGCGGGCTGCGAGGTCCGGCAGCCAGCTGCTCATCCGGTCGAAGTGCGGGATCACCCGCAGGTCGACGACACCGAGCCCTGCGTCGGGTGGCGCGTCGGGGCGGCGGATGTCCGGCACCCAGGCGCTGAGCGCCATCGCACCCGCGCTGCAGCCGGCCAGTGCCGCTCCCGCCTGCCAGGCGTCGTGCACCGCCGTCCAGAGCGCCGTCCCCCGCAGGGAGGAGGCGAGGTACGGGGGGTTGCCGCCGCTCAGGTACACCAGCCCGGCGCCGTCGACGAGAGCGGCGAGCGCGGGGTCCTGCGCCTCGTTGCGGTCGCGTGCGACGACGGGCACCGCCTCGACGCCCAGCCGCGCGGCCTGCTCCCTGCCGAGGCCCACCCAGCGGTCGAGCGACTCCTCGCCCTCGGGCCCGGCGGCGGTGGGGATCTGCACGTAGCGGGGGGCGCGGCCGGCCAACAGGAGCCGCTCGGTCTCGAGCATGACGGGCAGGTACTCACCGCTGCCCACCAGCGCCACGGGTCCCGCCATGGCTCCAACCTAGGCTGGGTCCGCCATGACGATCGATGCGGTCCTGCTCACCAGCTTCGGCGGTCCCGAAGGACCGGACGACGTCCTGCCGTTCCTGGAGAACGTCACGCGCGGCCGCGACGTCCCGCGCGCCCGGCTCGAGGTGGTGGCGTCGCACTACCTCGAGCACTTCGGAGGCGTGAGCCCGCTCAACGCGCAGTGCCGTCAGCTGCAGGCGGCGCTCCAGGCCGCACTGCCGGAGCTCCCCGTCTACTGGGGCAACCGCAACTGGCACCCCTATCTGGCCGACACGATGCGGACGATGCAGGCCGATGGCGTCACGCACGCGCTGGCGGTCGTGACGAGCGCCTTCCCGTCCTACTCCGGCTGCCGGCAGTACCAGGAGGACCTCGCTGCTGCAGGTCCGCTGCCGGTGTCCAAGCTGCGGCACTACTACGCCGAGGACGGCTTCCTCGAACCGATGCGCCGCAACACGGAGGCGGCCTGCGAAGGACTGCGCAACCCCCGCCTGGTCTTCACCGCGCACTCCGTCCCGGTGTCCATGGCCGTCGCGTCCGGACCGGACGGGGGCGCCTACGAGCAGACGCTGCGCCTCGCCGCTGCGCGGGTCGCGGGCGACCGGCCGTGGGACCTGGTGTGGCAGTCGCGCAGCGGTCCGCCCCAGGTGCCGTGGCTCGAGCCGGACGTCGGCGACCACCTGCTGGCTCTCCACGATCAGGGCACCCGTGAGGTCGTCGTCGTGCCCCTCGGCTTCACGAGCGACCACGTCGAGGTGGTCTTCGACCTCGACGTCCAGCTGCGCGCCCAGCTGCCGGACGACCTCGTGCTCAAGCGGGCGGCGACGGTCGGGACCGACCCGCAGTTCGTGGCGATGCTCGCGGGCCTCGTCCGCGAGCGGATCAACGGAGTGCCTGCGCCACAAGGGATCGCGCTGCAGGACG
>Ga0070658_10002031_pt1 | contig 16967 bp, 12 predicted proteins | sample KBSC13metaG_FD_64664 | JGI IMG/M metagenome (GOLD analysis project Ga0070658, IMG submission 64664) | Corn rhizosphere microbial communities from Kellogg Biological Station, Michigan, USA - KBS C1-3 metaG | ecosystem: Host-associated > Plants > Roots > Rhizosphere > Soil ...
CCTGGTCGACGCCAAGCCCGACGCGATCTTCTCCTCGCTGTTCGGCGCGGACCTCGCCAAGTTCGTGCGCGAGGGCACGCAGCGCGGCCTGTTCAAGGGCGTCGAGGTGTTCGACCTGTTGGGCGGCGAGCCGGAATATCTCGATCCGCTGAAGGACGAGGCGCCGGTCGGCTGGTACGTCACCGGCTACCCCTGGTACGACATCAAGACGGCCGAGCATAAGAAGTTCCTCGACGCCTACCAGGCCAAGTTCAAGGACTACCCGCGCCTCGGTTCGGTGGTCGGCTACTCGACGGTGATGTCGGCTGCGGCCGCGATCAAGAAGGCGGGCGCGCTCGACCAGGAGAAACTGGTGGCGGCGATGGCCGGCCTCCAGGTCGGCACGCCGTTCGGCACCGTGACCTACCGCGCGCTCGACCATCAGTCGACGATGGGCGCCTACGTCGGTCGCATCGGCCTGAAGGACGGCAAGGGCATCATGACCGACTGGCACTTCGTCGATGGCAAGGACGCCCTGCCGAGCGACGCCGACGTGAAGAAGATGCGGCCGGCCAACTGACCAGAGCCTTGTTGGGGCTCTCCCCCTCCCTGCCTCCCCCGTCTGACGGGGGAGGTGGTCCGAAGGGTCAAAGGGGGACGGCAACCGCATGAGCCTCCCCTCCATCCTCATCCAGCTGCTGAACGGGCTGGCCTCCGCCTCGTCGTTGTTCCTGGTGTCGGCCGGCCTGTCGCTGATCTTCGGCGTCACGCGGATCGTGAACTTCGCGCACGGCTCGCTCTACATGCTGGGCCTCTACGTGGCCTACAGCCTGATCGAGATGCTGGGCCGCACGCCGCTCGGCTTCTGGGGCGCCGTGGCGCTGGCGGCGCTGGCCGTCGGCCTGGTTGGCATCGTCATCGAGGTGCTGGTGCTGCGGCGCATCTACCGCGCGCCCGAGCTGTTCCAGTTGCTCGCCACCTTCGCCATCGTGCTGGTGATCAAGGACGCCGCGCTGTTCGCCTGGGGGCCCGAGGACCTGGTCGGTCCGCGCGCGCCGGGGCTGAGCGGCGCCGTCGAGATCCTGGGCAAGCGCATCCCGGTCTACGATCTGCTGCTGATCGCGATCGGTCCGTTGGTGCTGGCCGTCATGCACCTGCTGCTGCGGCGCACGCGCTGGGGTGCGCTGGTGCGGGCGGCGACCCAGGACCGCGAGATGGTGGGCGCGCTGGGCGTCGACCAGGCCTGGCTGTTCACCTCGGTGTTCTTCGTGGGTTCGGTGCTGGCAGGGCTGGGCGGCGCGCTGCAGATCCCGCGCGAGCCGGCCAATCTCGACCTCGATCTTTCCGTCATCGCCGACGCCTTCGTCGTCACTGTGGTGGGCGGGCTGGGCAGCCTGGGCGGTGCACTGCTCGCGGCGGTGCTGATCGGCGTCGCCAAGGCGTTCTGCATCGGCCTCGGCTTCTCCAAGCTCACCCTGGTGGCGGAGTTCGTCATCATGGGCGTCGTGCTGGTGGCGCGGCCCTATGGTCTGTTCGGCAAACCGCAGGCCGTGGCGCGCGCGGCAGGTGACGCGCCGCCGCCACTCTCCCCGCCGCGCTGGACATTCTCCGTCGCCTGGATCGCGCTGTTCGCGGTCGTGCCGCTGGTCGCCGACCAGTACGTTTCCGTCGTGCTGATCGACATCGCCTGCTTTGCCCTGTTTGCCGCGAGCCTGCACTTCATCATGGGCCCGGCCGGCATGGTGTCGTTCGGCCATGCCGCCTACTTCGGCCTCGGCGCCTATGCCGGTGCGGTGCTGTTCAAGAAAGCCGGCCTGCCGATGGAGGCGGCGCTTGTACTGGCGCCGCTCTGTGCCGGGCTGTTCGCCGTCGTCTACGGCTGGTTCTGCGTGCGCCTGTCAGGCGTCTATCTCGCCATGCTGACCTTGGCCTTCGCGCAAATCAGCTGGTCGATCGTCTTCCAGTGGGATTCGGTGACCGACGGCTCCAACGGCATGGTCGGCATCTGGCCGGCGGCGTGGCTGGCCGACAAGAACGTCTACTACTATGTGACGCTCGCGCTCTGTGGCGCCGGCATCGCCTTCCTGTGGCGGGTGCTGTTCTCGCCCTTCGGCTACGTGCTGCGCGCCGGCCGCGATTCGCCGTTGCGGGCCGAGGCCATCGGCATCGACGTGCGCGGCTTCCAATGGGCGGCCTTCGTCCTGGCCGGCACTTTGGCGGGACTGGCGGGCGCGGTCTTCGCCTTCTCCAAGGGCAGCATCTCGCCGTCGGTCGTCTCGATCGGCCAGTCAACCGACGGGCTGGTCATGGTGCTGCTGGGCGGCGTCCACACCCTCGTCGGCCCGGTGGTGGGCGCGGCGGCCTTCACCTGGCTGCGCGACGTGCTGGCGCGGGAGACCGACTTCTGGCGGGCCGGGCTCGGCTTCGTGATCCTGCTGATCGTGCTGCTGTTCCCGCAGGGGCTGGTGGGCGGCCTCAAGGCCCTGGTGGCGCGCTGGAAGCCTTCATGGAAGGGGCAGGCATGAGCGCAGTGCTGCAGGTCGAGGGGCTGCGCAAGGCGTTCGGCGGCGTGCAGGCCGTGGCCGACGTGTCGTTCGCCGTCGATGCGGGCGAGCTGCTGGCGCTGATCGGGCCCAACGGCGCGGGCAAGAGCACCTGCTTCAACATGCTGAACGGTCAGCTCGCGCCCGACGACGGCGTGGTGCGGCTCGACGGGCGCGACATCGTGGGCATGAGCCCGCGCGCGATCTGGCGCCTGGGCGTCGGCCGCACGTTCCAGATCACCGCGACCTTCTCGTCGCTCAGCGTGCGCGAGAACGTCCAGATGGCCCTCTACAGCCACGCCGGCCGGCTGCGGGCGCTGCTCTCGCGCTTCGGCGCGGCGCTGGTCGCCGAGGCCGACGCGCTGCTCGCGCAGGTCGGCATGCTCGACCAGGCGACGCGGCCGTGCGGCGTGCTGGCCTATGGCGACCTCAAGAGGGTCGAACTGGCGATGGCGCTGGCCAACCAGCCACGCCTGCTGCTGATGGACGAGCCGACCGCTGGCATGGCGCCCAAGGAGCGCATCGCCCTGATGGAGCTGACGGCGGGCCTCGCGCGGGCGCGCCGGATCGCCGTGCTGTTCACCGAGCACGACATGGACGTCGTGTTCGGCCAGGCCGACCGCATCGTCGTGCTCGACCGCGGTGTCCTGATCGCGGGCGGCACGCCCGAGGAGGTGCGCACCAACGACACTGTGCGCGCGGTCTATCTCGGGAGCGCGCATTGATGCTCTCGGTCGCCGACCTCCACGCCTACTACGGCCGTGCCCACATCCTGCAGGGCGTCTCCCTCGAGGCCAACGGCGGCGAGGTCGTGGCGCTGCTCGGCCGCAACGGCGCGGGCAAGTCGACGGCGATGAAGGCGATCATGGGGCTGGTGCCGCCGGCGCGTGGCGAGGTGACGTTCGAGGGCCGCCGCATCGACCGCCTGGCACCCTATCGCATCGCCCGTTTGGGCCTCGGCTATGTGCCGGAGGAGCGCCGCATCTTCACCGAGCTCACGGTGATGGAGAACCTCGAGGTCGGCCGCCAGGCCACGCGCAACGGTGCGCCCGCCTGGGACGCCGACAGGCTGTTCGCGCTGTTCCCCAACCTCGGACAGATGCGCGAGCGGCCGGGCGGGCGCATGTCGGGCGGCGAGCAGCAGATGCTCACCATCGCCCGCACCCTGATGGGCAATCCGCGCTGCGTGCTGCTCGACGAGCCGTCGGAGGGGCTGGCGCCGATCATCGTCGAGCAGATGGCGCACTCGATCCGCGCGCTCAAGGGCGAGGGCATGTGCGTGTTGCTGTCCGAGCAGAACCTGCACTTCTGCGAAGCAATCGCCGACCGCGCCTACATCATCGAAAAGGGCCGGATCCGCTTCGGCGGGTCGATGGCCGAACTTGCCGCCAACGCTTCCCTTCGTGAACAGTATCTGTCGGTTTGATCATGGCAAAAGAACGCACTCTCACCGTCGGCATCGACGTCGGCGGCACCTTCACCGACCTGCTGGCCATCGATTCGGCCAGCGGCGCGGTCAAGTTCGCCAAGGTGCCGACGACGGTCGACAACCAGGCGATCGGCTTCATGGCCGCACTGGCGGCAGCCGGCGCCGACCCCGCCACCCTGCAGGCCGTGATCCACGGCACGACGACGACGACCAACGCCCTGCTCGAGCGCAAGATCGCGCGGGTTGGCCTGATCACCACCAGGGGCTTCCGCGACGTGCTGGAGCTGGGCCGCCGCACGCGTCCGCAACCCTATGGGTTGCGCGGCACCTTCGCGCCGCTGATCGAGCGCGAGTACCGGCTGGAAGTGCCCGAGCGCATGGACGCCGACGGCAAGGTGCTGACGCCGCTCGACGAGACGGCGGTCGCCGAGGCTGCGAAGAAATTGCTGGCGCTGGGCTGCGAGGCCGTCGTCATCCACTTCCTGCACAGCTACATCAATGCCGCGCACGAGAAGCGTGCCGCCGAGATCGTGGGCGGCCTGTGGCCCAACAAGTATGTGACGGCGGGGCATGCGATCCTGTCGGAGTATCGCGAGTTCGAGCGCGGCGTGACGGCGGCGGTGAACGCCTCGGTGCAGCCGGTGCTCGACCGTTACCTGACGCGGCTGCGCACGGAGCTGTCGGCCAAGGGCTTCGACCGCGACCTGCTGGTGATGCAGGGCAACGGCGGCACCATCTCCTCGCAGCTCATCGCGCGCGCCGCCGTCAACACCGTGATGTCGGGCCCCGCCTCGGGCGTGATGGCGGCGGCCTATACCGGCAGAATCTCGGGCCATCCCGACCTCATCACCTACGACATGGGCGGCACCTCGACCGACGTCGGCCTGATCGAGGGCGCCGTGCCGCAGGTTTCGGGCGAGCTCGAGCTCGAATATGCCATGCCCATCCACGTGCCCATGGTCGACGTGCACACGATCGGCGCGGGCGGCGGCTCGATCGCGTCTGTCGATTCGGCCGGCATGTTGCGGGTCGGGCCGGAGAGCGCGGGCGCGCGGCCGGGCCCGATCTGCTACGGCCGCGGCGGCCGCGAGCCCACCATCACCGACGCCAATCTGGTGCTGGGCCGGCTCAACCCCGACAGACTTCTGGGCGTCGACCATCCGGTGACGCTCGATCACGTGCGCGGGCTGATCGAGGAGAAGGTCGGCCGCCACCTCGGCCTAGACGCCGCGGCCGCGGCGGCGGCCATCCTGCGCGTCGCCAACGACCGCATGGCCGGTGCCATCCGTCTGGTGTCTCTTTCACGCGGCCATGATCCCCGCGACTTCGCGCTCTTTGCCTTCGGTGGCGCGGGCCCGTTGCATGCCACGGCACTGGCGCGCGAACTGGCGATCCCCAAGGTGCTGGTGCCGGCTCGGCCCGGCATCACCAATGCGCTGGGCTGCGTCGTGGCCGATCTGCGCCACGACTACGTGCGCACGGTGAACAAGCCCTTGTCGGCGCTCGCGGATGCGACGGTGGTGAAGATCTACGCCGAGCAATCCGCCGAAGGTCAGGCGACCATCGAGCGCGAGGGCGTGCCGGTGCGCGAACTGCGCTACATCCACTCCGCCGACATGCAGTTCGCTGGCCAGAGCCACATCCTGTCGGTCGCCGTCGAGCGCGCCGACATCTCCATCGCCGAGCTGCACAAGGCCTTCGCGGCAGCCTACTGGCGGCGCTTCGGCATCGAGCTCGCCGAGATTCCACCGGTGCTGGTCAATCTCCACACCGCCGTGATCGGCGTGCGGCCCGACATTTCGCTCGGCGCTCTGGCGGGAACGGACCGGGCGTCGAGCCTGAAGGCCGCGCAGACCGGAACCCGCCGCGTCTGGTTCGCCGACGGCTGGCACGACACGCCGGTCTATGCGCGCGACAGGCTGCCGAAGGACGCCGCGTTCGAAGGCCCGGCGATCCTCGAGCAGCTCGATTGCACGACTGTCGTCGAGCCGGGCGATGCTGTCCGGCAGGACGACCTCGGGAACCTGCTCATCGCGCTTCGCACCTAGCATCGCTTGCGGGAGCGTGGCAGTTTCCTTCCAACCAGAAGGAAGGAAGCGACACGATGAAGGTGACAGACGTCGTCTGCCACATCCTGCAGTGCAAGGTCGACAGGCCGTTCGTGTCGGCGCGCGGCTGGGTTTACGGCACGCGGTCGACCTGCCTGGTCGAGATCTCGACCGACGAGGGCGTCACCGGCTGGGGTGAGTGCTACGGGCCGGCCGCCGTCGCCAAGACCTTCGTCGACACGCAGTACAAGGCACGCGTGATCGGCAAGGATCCGTTCGACGTCGAGGCGATCTGGGAAGATCTCTACAACAGGATCAAGGACTACGGCACGACCGGCATGGCGATCTCGGCCATCTCCGGTATCGACATCGCGCTGTGGGACATCGTGGGCCGCGCCGTGAACAGGCCCGTGCACAAGCTGATCGGCGGCGCCTATCGCAGCGAGGTGATTCCGTACGCGACTGGCCTCTATTTCATCGACATGGATCGTCTGGTCGAGGAAGCGGTCGAAGAGGCGCTGGAGTTCAGGAACGACGGCTTCCGGGCGATCAAGATGAAGATCGGGCTGGGTGACCTGAAGCTCGATGCGAGGCGCGTCGGCGCGGTGCGCAAGGCGATCGGGCCCGACGTGAAGCTCGCCGTCGACGCCAACCACTGCTTCTCCGTGCCCAACGCCATCAAGCTTGGCCGCATGCTGGAGGAGCACGACATCCTGTGGTTCGAGGAGCCGATCAGCCCCGAGGATCATGACGGCTACATCGAAGTGACGCGCGCGCTCGACATGGCGGTGGCCGGCGGCGAGAACGATTTTACCCGGTGGGGCTTCCGCGATGTGATCGCGAAGAAAGCCATGGACATCGTCCAGCCCGATCTCTGCGCGGCCGGCGGCTTCTCGGAGTGCCGCAAGATCGCCACGCTCGCCTCGGCGTTCGGCGTCGAATGCGTGCCGCACGCCTGGGGCTCGGCGATTGGTTTGGCCGCAACCGTGCAGTTCCTGGCGGCCTTGCCCGACCAGCCGCCGGCATTCCGGCCGATGCCGCCCATGCTCGAGTTCGAGCAGACGCCGAACCCGCTGCGCGATCACCTGGCCAAGGAGCCGATCGAGCAGAAGAAGGGCATCGTGAAAGTACCGACGGGGCCGGGTCTTGGCATCGAGATCGATCGTGACGTGCTGAAGAAATACAAAGTGGCGTAGGAGGAAAGCAATGAAGCGCGGCGTGACGGCCCTGGTGTTGGCGCTGACGGCAATGGCCGGTCCGGCGATCGGTCAGACTTTTCCCTCCAAGGAGATCCGCTTCGTCAACGGCTTCCCCGCCGGTGGCACGTCCGACATCATCGGCCGCGTGCTGGCCGAGCAGCTCACCAGGCAGCTCGGCAAGACGGTGGTGGTCGACAACAAGGCCGGCGCCTCGGGCATGATCGCCGCCGCCGACACCGCGAAGTCGCCGCCCGACGGCCACACGATCCTGCTGGCCTCGATGGCGATGATGACCGTGCTGCCGCAACTGGTGAAGACCAACGTCGATGTCGGCAAGGACCTGGTGACCATCGGCAACGTGGCCAGCGTCTACAACATCCTCGTGGTCGGCCGCGACACGCCCTACAAGAGTTGGCAGGACGTGCAGGCGGCGGCCAAGGCCAATCCGGAGAAGGTGACCTGCGCCACCGTGGGCTCGGGCTCGAGCCAGCAGCTGTCCTGCGCGCTGTTCATGGCGTTGACCGGCACCAGGCTGACGCAGGTGCCCTATCGCGGCGGCGCGCCGGCCATCATCGACATGGTGGGCGGCCGGGTCGACATGATGTGGGGCAACATGCCCGAGTTCATGGGCCAGATCCGCGGCGGCGGCCTCAGGCCCATCGGCTACGGCGCGGACTCCGCCTCGCCGCTGCTGCCCGAAGTGCCGGTGATCTCCAGGACCGGCCTGAAGGACTTCGTGATCCACAACTGGTTCGGCATCGTCGGCCCCGCCGGCATGTCGCCCGAGCTGGTGAAGCGCTGGAACGAGGAGATCGCCAAGGCCGTCGAGGCGCCCGAGGTGAAGCAGAAGTTCGCCGACAATGGCCTGCAGATCGTCACCGGGTCGAAGGAAGACTTCGACAGGGAGATCGCCCAGGACCGCGCCAAGTGGGGCAAGGTCATCAGGGACTTCGACATCAAGCCCGAAAACTAGGCCGCGACCACCAGGGACGAGGCGAGCTGGCGCACGGACTTCACCATCGCCATGGCGACCAGCTTGCCGGTCTTGCGGTTCTCTTCGCTGACGGCGACGTCCTCACGGAAGGTGAAGCTGCCGAAGGCGCCGCGGGCCTCGAGTTCGACGATGTGGGTCGTGATCGTGGGATCGGCCACGATCACCACGCGGGTGCGGTCGAGGCCGAGGCCGGCGATCGCGGCGGCGGCCGAGATGTTGACGTTCTGCGGATAGAGCCGCGCGCCCTCGCGCACCGGCCCGTCGAACACGGTGTGCGGCGCCGTCAACGCATCGAGGTCGATCAGCGCCTCGGCAACAGTGCCTTTCCATGCCGACGGATCTTTTCGCACCGTGACAGTGACGCTTTCCAGCCCGCCCACCGCGGCGGCGCTCAGGATGTCGAGTGCGCCGATGCCGGCCGAGGGCAGGATCAGGCGCGTGTTGTTTGCCCTGGCGGCCGCGAGCAGGCGGTCGAACAGGGCGGTGTCGGTGAAGGCGCCGACGGAGGTCACGAGGAAATCCGCGCCGTTCTCCAGCACGCGCTGGCCATGCAGGCGCACGGCCTCGTGGCCGGCGCATTCGGCCACGGCATCGAAGGTGCGGGCAAAGAACCTGTCGGCATCGTGGGTGAGCTTGCCGTCCGGGCGCGGCCGCTTCACCAGCACCGCGACCAGCTCGACGTCTTCAAGTCCCCCGGCTTCCTGGGCTGCCTCGATGTGCTTGCCGATGGCGCCGTAGCCGATCAGGCCCAGTTTCAAGACAGACGCTCTTCCACCCAACGCGCCCAGGCGATGAGCTGGTCGTCGCCGCGATGCGGGCCGATCAGCTGCACCGACAGCGGCAGACCGAACAGGCCCGAATTGAACGGCAGTGCCACGCAGGGCGTGCCGAGCAGGGTCCAGAAGCGGTTGAAGATCGGATCGCCGGTGTAGCCCAGGCCCGCCGGCGCCTCGCCGCGCGCCGCCGGTGCCAGCAGGATGTCGAACTTCTCCCACACTTCCGCGAGGTTGCCGAGAGCGCGGCGCTTGCGCTTCCTGGCGTCGGCGAGCTGGGCCCGGCTCACGCCGTCGCCCTGCTCGAGCGAGGTCGTGAGATTGGGCGACAGCAGATGCGGGAAGCGCTTGCGCTCGGGCCCGTAGTGCTGCGTGGCCTCCTTGGTCATGACGCGGGCATGCGCCGTGATCAGCGCATCCCAGCTCTCGGGCATGTCCCAGGCGCGCACCTTGGCGCCGGCCGCGCGCAGGGTTCTGGCCGCGGTCTCGAGGTTCCTCTGGTTGGACCGGTCAGCCATGTCCCACCAGCGCGTGCGGCAGAAGCCGATGCGCGGAGCCCGCCCGCGCGCGGGCGGATCGGCCGGGGCGTGGCCGTAGGCGGCGCGCACCAGCGCCAGGTCGTTGGCCTCGCGGGCGAAGAAGCCCAGGGTGTCGAGGCTGCGCGAATAGGTCTTCACGCCGGTGAGGTCGGCCCAGCCGTAGGTGCCCTTGTAGGCCACCACGCCGTTGAAGGCGCCGGGCCGGATCACCGAGCCCGAGGTCTGCGTGCCGTAGCCCAGCGGCGCCATGAAGTCGGCGACCGCCGCCGCCGAGCCCGACGACGAGCCGGCCGGCGTGTGGCGCAGGTTGTGCGGATTGTGCGTCTTGCCGGCATGGCCGCCGGCGAACTCGGTGGTCACCGACTTGCCGAGCACGATGGCGCCGGCCTTCACGAGCTGCGTGACGCAGGCGGCGTCCTTGCCCACGACATGGTCGCGGTAGATCGGCGAGCCGCAGGTCGTGGGCATGGTCCTGGTCGAGATGATGTCCTTCACCGCGAGCGGGATGCCATGCAGGGGGCCGACCGGCCGGGCGCGGCGGTCGAGCATCTCGGCGCGCTTCAGCGCCCCCTCGGCGTCGATCGCCTCCCAGGCGTGGACCTGGCCCTCGCGCCGGTCGATGCGGTCGAGGCAGGCCTCGACCAGGTCGACGGCCGTCAGCCGCTTGTCGGCCATGCGCCGGACGGCCTCGCTGGCCGACAATTGGTTGGGCGATTTCGCCATGAGTTCTTCCCCCTCCTGCTGGCTTGGGTTCATGATGCTACCCCCAATGAGCAGGCCCATGAACCCTCCTTTCGCCGTCCGTAAAATCGGCCACGCGGTGATCTTCGCATCCGATCTCGCGCGCTCCACCACGTTCTACACCGACGTGCTGGGCTTCAAGGTCTCCGACACCTATCCCGGCTCGATGATGCCGGGCGGCATGGTGTTCCTGCGCTGCAACGGCGACCACCACTGCCTGGCGCTGGTGGGCGGCGGCAGCGAGCAACAGGACAAGAGCCTGCATCACCTCGCCTTCGAGCTGGCCAGCCTCGACGAGGTGTTTCGCGCGCGCGACCACCTGAAGAAGCACGGCGCCCGGATCACCTACGAGGGCCGCCGCCGCGCCGGCTGCCAGGTCTCGGTCGAATTCCTCGACCCCGACGGCCATCACCTCGAGCTCTATTGGGGCGTCGATCAGATCGGCTCGGATGGCCGCGCGCGGCCGGCCGACGAGTGGCGCCAGACCGCGACCCTGGAGGATGCCGTGAAGAGCGCGCCGCCGGGCCAGGACACGACCCTGCACGATGCCGCCTTGCGCGCGCGCCTCGAGAGCGGCACCGACCGGGCGTAGACTTCTACGGTGCGGACCTGGTTTCGGCGGGCTTCGACTTGCCGATCGCCTTCAGCCGCTCGCGCAGGGTCTGGAAGGTCACATAGAGGCCGGGGATCACGAAGATGCCGAGGAACGAAGCCGCGATCATGCCGCCGAACACCGCGGTGCCGACGGCGCGCTGCGTGGCGGCGCCGGCGCCGCTGGCGAGCACCAGCGGGATCAGGCCGCAGATGAAGGCGAAGGACGTCATCATGACGGCGCGGAAGCGCAGCGCCGCGGCGTCGGTTGCGGCGGTGACGATGTCCTTGCCGTCGCGCCGTCCCTCCATCGCGAACTCGATGATCAGGATGGCGTTCTTGGCCGCCAGCGCGATCAGCACGACGATGCCGATCTGGGCGTAGAGGTTGTTGTCGAGCCCGCTCACCCACAGCGCGAACATGGCCCCGAACAGCCCGACCGCCACCGACAGCAGCGCCGCGATCGGGATGGCGGTGCTCTCGTAGAGCGCCACCAGGAACAGGTAGGCGAAGACGATGGCGAGCGCCAGGATCGACATGGTCTGGCCGGACGCGGCGTTCTCCTGCAGCGCCGTGCCCGTCCATTCGTAGCCGTAGCCCTCGGGCAGCGTCTTCTTGGCCAGCGCCTCCATGGCCGCGATCGCCTGGCCCGTCGAATAGCCGGGCGCCGGCGAGCCGTTCAGCGTGATCGAGCGCAGGTTGTTGTAGCGGATGATCGAGCTCGGCGCGGTCACCAGCTCGATGTTGGCGACCGCCTGCAGCGGCACGAGATCGCCGTCCTTGGTGCGCAGGCGCACGCGATAGACGTCGTTGAAGTGGGCGCGGTCCGCCGCGTCGGCCTGGACCTTCACCTGCCAGACGCGGCCGTACAGGTTGAAGTCGTTGGCGTAGGTGCCGCCCATCGACGTCTGCAGCGCCGAGAAGATGTCGGAGATGCCGATGCCCAGCGCCTGGGCGCGCTCGCGGTCGATCTTCAGGTAGATCTGTGGCGTGGCCGCGCCGTAGGTCGTGAAGACGCCCTCGAGCTGCGGCGTGTTGTTGGCCGCCAGCATCAGGCCGCGCGTCACCTCGGCCAGCTGGACCGGGTCGGCGCCGGCGAAGCTCTCGACCTGGAACTCGAAGCCCGAGGCGTTGCCGAGGCCGGAGATCGGCGGGAGGTTGAAGGCAAAGACATTCGCCGCCGCGATCTGGGAGAAGGCGGCGTTCATTTCCTTGAGCGCCGAGAACACCGATAGCGACGGGTCCTTGCGCTCGTCGAACGGCTTCAGCGCCGCGATCACCAGCGCGCGGTTGGGCTGCGCCAGGCCGTCGAGCAGGGTGTAGCCCGAGACCGTGAACAGGTTCTGCAGCCACGGCTTGCCCTTCAGCGTGCCCTCGACCTGCTCGAGGACCTTCAGCGTCCGGCTGGTCGACGCGGCGTCCGGCAGCTGCAGCTCGGCCATGAACGCGCCCTGGTCCTCGTCCGGCAGGAAGCCCGACGGCACGAGGCTGCCGACGCCGGCGGTGGCGGCGATGAAGCCCACGACCAGGATGAGCGCCAGGCTGCGGCGCGCCAGCGGCGTCACCAGCTTCACGTAGCCGTCGCGGCTCCAGTCGATGCGGCCCTGCAGCCAGGCCATGACGCCGGTGGGCTTCTTGCGGCGGCGCAGGATCAGCGCGCACAGTGCCGGCGAAAGCGACAGCGCATTGATGGCGGAGATCACCATGGACACCGCCACGGCGACGGCGAACTGCTTGTAGAGCTCGCCGGTGATGCCGGGGATGAACATCGTCGGCACGAACACCGACAGCAGCACCAGCGTGATGGCGATGATCGGCCCGGTGACCTGGCCCATGGCCTTCTCGGTGGCCTGGGCGGGTGTCAGGTCGGGCTCATGTTCGAGGACGTGCTCGACCGCCTCGACCACGACGATGGCGTCGTCGACGACGATGCCGATGGCCAGCACCAGTGCCAGCAGCGACACGGTGTTGGCCGAGAAGCCGAGCGCCAGCATCACGGCGAAGGTGCCGATCAGCGCCACCGGCACGGCGATGATCGGGATGATGGTGGCGCGCAGGTTGCCCAGGAACACGAAGACCACGATCGCCACCAGGACGAAGGCCTCGATCAGGGTGTGGATGACGCTGTGGATCGTGGCCTGCACGAACACCGTGGTGTCGTACATGACGTCGTAGGCCACGTCCTCGGCGAAGCGCGGGGCGATGTCGGCCAGCGCCTTGCGCACGCCCTTGGCCGCGTCGAGCGCGTTGGCGCCCGGCAGCTGGTAGATGGCGATGCCGGTGGCGGGGTTGCCGTTGTAGCGCGCCTGCTGGTCGCTCGACTTGGCGCCGAGCTCGACCTTGGCGATGTCCTTGACCCGGACGATGCCGCCGTCCGAAGTGGCGCGCACGACGATATTCTCGAACTCGGGCACGGTGGTGAGGCGGCCCTGGGTCGAGATGTTGAACTGGAAGTCGATGTCGTTGGCCAGCGGGGCCGCACCGATGCGGCCGACGGCGGCCTGGACGTTCTGGCTCTGCACCGCCTTGACCACGTCGTCGGCGGTGATGTCGAGGCTCGACATGCGGTCGAGGTTCAGCCACACGCGCATCGAATAGTCGAGCGGGCCGAACAGGCTGGCCTCGCCGACGCCGGGCACGCGTTTCAGCGTGTCGAGGATGTTGATGGTGGCGAAGTTCGACAGGAACAGCGCGTCGCGGGTGCCCTTGGGCGAATAGAGCGCGACCACCTGGAGCAGCGACGACGACTGCTTCTTCACCGTGACGCCGGTGGCCTGGACCTCGGGCGGCAGCATGGCCGTCGCCTGGTTGACGCGGTTGTTGACGTTCACGGTGTTGAGGTCGGCGTTGGAGCCGACGTTGAAGCTCACCGTCAGGGTGTAGCTGCCGTCGCTGCCCGAGGTCGACTTCATGTAGAGCATGCCTTCGACGCCGTTGACCTGGGCCTCGATGACCTGCGCCACGCTCTCCTCGACCGCCTTGGCCGAGGCGCCGGGGTAGCTGGCGGTGACCTTGACCTGCGGCGGCACGATGTCGGGGAACTGCGCGACCGGCAGCGCGCTCATGGCGATGAGGCCGGCGATCGTGATCACCGTCGAGATGACGAACGCCAGCCGCGGCCGGCGGATGAAGACCGACGAAATGGTCATGGGATCACTGCGGCTTGGCGACGGGGGGCGGTGCGGGGCTTGGGGTCACGGTCATGCCGGGCCGTACCTTCTGCTGGCCCTGGACGATGACCTTGTCGCCGGCCTTGAGTCCGCTCTCGACCCCGGTCAGCCCGTCGCGCGACACCGAAGGCTTGATCGGACGCTGCTCGACCACGTTCTTGTCGTTGACGACGTAGACGAAGGGCCCGGTCTGGTCGAGCGCGATCGCCGACTGCTGGACCGCCAGCACCATCGCGGGATGCTTGTCCTCGATCACGATGCGCAAGGTCTGGCCGTCGGTCAGCGCGCCGTCGGCGTTGTCGAACAGCGCACGCACGATCTGGCCGTCGGTCTTGGCGTCGACGGTGACGTCGATGAAGTCGAGCTTGCCCTTTTCCTTGTACAGGCTGCCGTCGGCGAGGCGGAGCTGGACGACGACGCCCGAGCCGTCGGCCTGGCCGTCGCGTCGCGCGTCCATCAGCTCGCGCTGGGTCACCGGGAACAGCACGCGCATGGGATGTTCGGTGACTACGGTCGCCAGCACGCCCGAGTCGGGGCCGACGATGTTGCCGGGCGAGACCCCGGCGCGGCCGATGCGGCCGGTGATCGGCGAGCGGATCTCGGTGTAGGAGAGCTGGATCTGGGCATCGCGCAGGTCGGCTTCGGCCTGCGCGACCGCGGCCCGGGCCTGGAGCTGCTCGGCGAGCCGCTGGTCGTAGGTCACCTGTGTGCCGGCACTGGTGCGCAGCAGCTCCGACGCGCGCCGGAACTGGCCATCGGCATTGACCAGCGCCGCCTTGGCCGAGTCGCGCACCGCGGTCTTCTGGTCGACCGCGGCCTGGTAGCTGTCGCGCTCGATGGTGAAGAGGACATCGCCTTCCTTGACCAGGCCGCCGTCGGTGAACTTGCGGGGGCCCAGTGCGCCCTTCACGCGCGCGCGCAGCTCGACCTTGTCGACGGCCGCAGCCCGGCCGATGAGTTCCGATTGCGCCGACAGCGGCGTGGCCTCGACGGTCTGGACGAGGACGGCGGGTGCCGGCTGTTGGGCGTGGGCAGGGAAGCCCGGCGCGAGTGCGACGGTTGCCGCCATCGCCAAGGCGGCGATGGTCGAACGCAAGTGCCCCATTAGTCTCCCCCAACTCTCAACTCACAGGAAACACTGCCTTATTTCCACAAAACGGTCACTGTAATTCACCCCACGCGGGTATCATCCAAACAGTCCGGCGGGAGGCATGGGAAAAATGACAGTAGCGTTGCGCCGAATTTGCCTGATGGCGATGCTGATCGTGGTGACCGCCGTCGGGACGGCCCGGGCGCAGGGCGACCCTGCGGCGCAGCAGAAGGCCTATGCGGCCATTCTGGCGACCCCGGACGCCGCCAAGCGGGCGCAGGCGCTGGAGCTGTTCATCGCCTATTATCCGGCCAGTCCCCTCATGATCGGGGCGCACGAGCAGCTCATGGCGTCGTGGCAGGCCGCGCACGAGCCGGCCAAGTCGGACGCCGCCGCCACCAAGCTCCTGCAGATCGACCCCAACAACGTGCGCGCGCTCGCCAACAAGGTCTTCGTCGGCCGCACGCGCCTGGCGACCGGCGACGTGAGCGGGCTGGCCGGCATCGTGGCGATGGCGGAGCGCGGGCTTGCCGTGCTGCCGAAATGGCCCAAGCCCGACGGCGTCACCGACCAGGACTTCGCGCGCCTCAAGCTCCAGGCCACGGCGATCTTCGACAGTGCGCTCGGCTTCGCCGCCCAGCATGCCAAGGACTACGCCAAGGCGCGCCGCTACTACCTCGACTCGGTGACGCTGGCGCCCGACAACCTCCAGGACGTCTACCAGCTCTCGGTGGTCCAGCTCGAGGGCACGCCGCTCGATCCGCTGGGGTTCTGGTATGCCGCGCGCGCGATCGCGCTGGCGCGCGAGAGCAAGAGCGAGCAGGCCGCGACCAGCATCGACCACTATGCCCGCGCGCGCTATCACGCCTATCACGGCAGCGAGGAGGGCTGGGACGCGCTGCTGTCGCGTGTTGCCGCCGGCCAGCGCGTGCCGCCGGACAAGTTCGCCACCTCGATCTCGCGCGCGCTGACGACGGCGGAGGCGGCCGTCCAGGCCGTGGCCGACCACGATCCGGGCACGCTGTCGTTCGCCGACTGGGAGTTCATCCTCGCCCAGCGCGACGTCTCGCCCGCCAATCGCGACGCCGCCGCCAAGGTGTGGAAGGCGATCGGCGAGAAGCAGAAGGGCGGCGAGGCGCGACTCAAGATCTCGGTCAAGGTCGTCACCGCCACCGCCGACCGGATCACCGCGGCGATCACCGACGAGAACCAGACGACGAACACGGCCGACCTCGACATCGCCATGGCCCGGCCGCTCGCACCGTTGCCCTCGAAGGGCGTGAGGATCTCGATCATCGGCCTGTTGACCGACTATCAGCCCAAGCCTTTCCTGTTCCGCATGACCCAGGCCGAGCTCGCCGACGAATCGCTGCCGGTCGCCGGCGGTGCCTGCGCCGAGCCGCGGCCGCAGATGTGCACCAAGGAATTCCGTCCCGCCTGCGGCCTGCGCCGTGACGGCACGCGCAAGACCTACGGCAACGCCTGCACGGCCTGCGCCGATGCCGACGTGCAGAGCCAGGCCGCCGGCGCCTGCCCCTGACTTCAATCGTCAGGGACTGTCCGGGAAAACGTGCGGCTCCCCTGATGGGTCATCAGGGGAGCGCGCCACCGAGGCGAAGGCTACTCCGCCGTGAGTGGCGCGCTCCTCCGAGGTCAGAACGGACCGCGGACGGTCCTCGCTCTAGTGCGCGAGCAGCAGCGGCACGCGGCAGGACGAGATCACCTTGCCGGTGGCGCCGCCCAGGCCGAGGAAGCTCATGACCTGGCCGCGGCCGTAAGCGCCCATCACCAGGAGGTCGGCGTTCTTGTCGTGGGTGTAGCCCAGCAGCGCGCGGCCGCGGGCGCGGCCCGACACGGCGCCGGGGTCGATG
>Ga0070658_10002032_pt1 | contig 16965 bp, 19 predicted proteins | sample KBSC13metaG_FD_64664 | JGI IMG/M metagenome (GOLD analysis project Ga0070658, IMG submission 64664) | Corn rhizosphere microbial communities from Kellogg Biological Station, Michigan, USA - KBS C1-3 metaG | ecosystem: Host-associated > Plants > Roots > Rhizosphere > Soil ...
TGCCCGCCTGCAGCGCAGCGACGTAATCGGCGGCGTCGAAGGCCGAGCGGTAGCGGTACGACTCGATGGTCGCCTGGAGCCCCGGGTCGGCACTCGGGTCGTACGGCTCGCCCTGCTGCACGCGCTGGAGCTGCTCGTCGAGGTTCGTGCCGTAGTCCAGGGGGTTCTCGTCGTAGCGGCCGTTCGCCTCGGCCCGGCCTACCGCCCACAACCCGGCGACGTAGCTCTCCTTCGCGATGCCGTACGGGCTCTCGTGGTTCGCGGGCTGGTCGACGGCGGGCGTCGCGCGGCCGTTCGGGGAGAGCGAGTCGAGGAGGTCGGTCCACCCGTACTTCGGCACGCCCGCTGCCAGCTGGAGCGTCACGCCGTTCGGGCTCTGCCATGGGAGCGACGTCGCGAGCAGCCAGGTCTGTCCGCCGCCGTACGAGTCGCCTGTCGACGCGAGCTCCTTCGGGTTCGCGATGCCTGCGTCCACCAGCTTGCCGAGGAGGGTCTGCGAGTCGCGGGTCTCGAACCGCCGGTCGGCGAGATGCGTGTAGCCGTTCGGCGTGCAGTTCGCGTCTTGATCGGTCATGCCGCAGGACTCCTGGAAGCCGCGCGCGGTGTAGTTGACGACGACCCACCCCTTGGACGCGAACCAGACGTTGTTCCAGTGCCACGTGTTCGCGCCGTCGCCGGCCGCCGTGTCTGCCTCCCAGTAGGTCTTGTCCTGCGACCAGCCGTGGAGCATCACGAGCGTCTGGGCGGCCCGCGTCGCACCGAGCGGTATGGAGAGGTCCGTGTCGAGGCCGAGGCCGTCGAAGCTCGGGATCTCTCCGGAGCACTTCATGTAGGAGACGTCGTCCGAGGTGGTGACCTTCGTGCAGGAGAGGCCGAGCTCGCTCGCGGCGATCTGCGCGAGCGTCGGCGGTGCTGCGGCCTGCGCGCCCGCCGCGAGAGCGGTCGCGAGGAAGACGATCAGGGCGAGCAGCTTCGAGGCGGGCGACAACATGGTCCTCGCGCATACCCGCGCGGTGCGCATCGGACACCTGCGCCGGTACCGTGCACGAGTGAGCCGCACCGAGCGCGTCTCCTACCTTCGCAGCGCCCGTGACCTGATGGACCTGCGCTACGCGGAACCGCTCGACCTCGATCGGATGGCGGCCCAATCGGGATTCTCGAAGTTCCACTTCGCGCGGGCGTTCAAGGACGCCTACGGCGAGACGCCCGCCAATTACCTGACCCGGCGGCGCGTGGAGCGCGCAAAGGACCTCTTGCGGGCGGCGAACCTGACCGTCACCGAGGTCTGCATGCTGGTCGGCTTCTCCAGCCTGGGCTCGTTCAGCACTCGCTTCTCCGAGCTCGTCGGGATGTCGCCCAGCGCCTTCCAGCGTGCGTCGGCCGCGCGCGGCGGGCCACCGCCTGTCCCCGGGTGCTTCCTGATGGATTGGAGCCGTCCCCGGCCGGCGCCGAGCGGCGTCCAAGAGAGCAATCCGGGAGAAGCCTGACGCGCGCGGGCCGCCATACCCTGACGAGGGCCGACGACCGCACGAAGAGAAAGGGCACCGGATTCATGATCAGCCATCTGTCGCACACGAGCGTCTTCGTCCTCGACCAAGACTCGGCGAAGGCCTTCTACACCGAGAAGCTCGATTTCGAGCTGCGTTTCGACATCACCATGGGCGACGAGGTCGAGGGCGCGGGCGGCGGCTTCCGCTGGCTCACCGTGGGCGCCAAGGATCAGCCCGACCTGCAGCTGATCCTCTCCTCCTGCGACATGGGGCGCTCCCCGGAGGCCGCTGCAAAGCTGCGCGAGCTCGTGGCCAGCGGCGCCATGGGGGTGGGCGTGCTGGCGACCGACGACTGCCGCCGCACCTACGAGGAGCTCTCGGCCAAAGGCGTGACGTTCCTCTCGGAGCCGGCCGAGCGTCCCTACGGCATCGAGGCGACATTGCGCGACGACTCGGGCAATCTGATCAGCCTCACCCAAGCGTTCGCCTTCGAGGCGCCCGGCGACTGAACCCCCTGGCCCGTGATCCGGACGTTCGCCCTGCGCCGAGCCCGAACACCGGGCTCGGCTCAGCGGGCGATCCGGACCGCAGGTCGCGTGGGCTGATCGACGACGAAAAACCGATCCGCCGCCGCGACGACCGTCTCTCCGGCGAAGTGGTCGGGCGCGATGATGAACCGCCCGGGATCGCGTCGATGCACTTCGGCGAGGGCCGGAAGCGTGGCGTGACAATCCGGCCGGGCGCACTCGCAGCGAAGCTGTTCGCGGAACGCGCCGGCGTCGCGGTTGCCTGTCCGCCGCGCATCCCGCAGCGCGAACGCCGAGCGCGGGACCATCGGGCCCGAACGGGGACGGGAGCGGATGCGCTCGCGCGGCTGGACACTCTGCGCCGCGACGCGCGCCGTGCTGGGTGATGCGGTCATGGTTCCCTCCGGTGGTCGAGGCGTGGAGTCCACCCGCGTTCGCCTGTGGGAGGGCCGTGTCGCCGGGCCACACATCCTTGAGGCCCGGCGAGTCGAGCGTGGCGCCGACTATTACGACGCTACGAAGCCGACGCTACCATTTCGGCCGCCGCGATGCCCGACTCCGAGCTCCAGCACCTGCGCGTCCTGATCGCGAACGAGAAGCGCGACCGACTCGAGCTGCTGGCCAACGTCGTCATCGGTCTCGGCCACGACGTGATCGCGCGGGAGATCTACGTGAAGGAGGTGGGCGCGGCGACGGCCAGGGAGCGCCCCGACGTCGCCCTCGTCGGGCTCGGATCGAGCTCGGAGCACGCATTGGAGCTGATCTCCGAGATCGTGCGCGAGGCCTCCTGCCCTGTGATCGCCATCCTCCATGCCGACGATCCCGCCTACATCCACGAGGCTGCGAAGCGCGGCGTCTTCGCCTACATCATCGACGCCAGCCCGGATGAGCTGCAGAGCGCGATCGACATCACGCTCCAGCGCTTCGCCGAGTATCAGAGCCTCCAGGGAGCGTTCGGGCGGCGCGCCGTCATCGAACAGGCGAAGGGAATCCTCATGGCCCGCCACGCCACCAACGCCGACCGGGCGTTCGAGATGCTGCGCGACCACTCTCAGCACAACGGCCGCAAGCTCAGCGACGTTGCCGCGGCCGTCGTCGAGAGCCACCTCCTCCTGCTCCCACCGCCCGCTGCACAACCGCCGCCGATCCCGGCCGACGACGTCGCGATCCTCTAGGCGGAAGCGCCACGCGACGCGCACGCGTCGCAGATGGAGTGCGAGAGCGTGTTCCGCGTGTCGATGGCGTCGAGGGCGGCCCTCGGGGGCACGACCCACGCGTCGTCGATCCGCACGCGCCCACACCAGGCGCAGGCCGGCATGACGCCGCCTTCCTCGTAGATCTCGACGATGCGGGAGAAGACCTCTTGCGCCTCCATCGTCATCCCATTACGCTAACGCAGCTCAGCCTCGGCGGCCACCGCGCGGGACGACCCGGGATGCGCGCGTGACGTCTCGGGCCGCCGGTGAGCTGCGGGTCGACAATAGCCCGAACCTGCAGCGCTACGTGAGGATATTGACCGCGCGCGCAGCGACGAGCAGAACCGTGAGCGCGGAGAGCGTGGACTCTGCCGCCATCAGCGCCTTCGCCGGGCGCGTAAGCGGCATGGCGTCGGTCGGGCTGAACGCGGTCGCATTCGTCAGCGCCACGTAGAAGTAGTCCCAGAGCCGCGGCGCCCAGCTTTCGCGCGCGAGCTGCACGTTCTCGTCCTGAGGGAACTGGAAGTCGGGCTTGCGCGGCGCCCTCGAGAGAGCGCGCGCGACCGGGCCGCCGCAGTCCAGCTCCCAGAAGGCGAGCCCGAACGCGACCGCGTCCGTGAACCACACGACGCCGCCGCTGACCAACAGCTGCCGCCCCGTGATGTGGGTGCCCGAATGGGCCACGAGCGAGGCGACGAGGACGACGACGCCGAGGACGTTGCAGATCCAGACGAATCCGAGGAGCCCGATGACGATCTCCCGCCGGCGGTCGTGCCGGACTAGGCGGCTCAAGCCGAAGAGCAGTGTCGCGAAGAGGAGAACATACGGAACCGCGACCGCCAGCCACATCCACCACAGGCCGTGTCCCAGCAGTTGCCAGTTGGCGTGCTTGCTCACGACCGCGAGCGCGATGAGGATCGCCGCACCTGCAAGCGCGAAGGGCGCCGCCTCGTCCCGCGCCTCGCGCATGGCCGCGTGCAGGCGCTTCGCATCCGGCGCGTCGGCCATCGGCTCCTAGTGTGTCACGCTGCTGCCGGACGGTCCGGGGTCGCGGGACATGTCGGGCGGCGCGTCGTGTACGAACGGTCGCCGATCGACAGCGTTACGAACACGAGGCGGTCCGTTGCGATCCACGACTCGACAGGTCGAAGCGAGCTCCGTCGCCGCAGCCCGCCGGGAGCGACTCGAGCCCGCGGCAAAAATAGCTACTTTTCGCACAATTCGTGCTACGATAGGCCGGCTGCGCCTCATTGGATTCGGCGCAGCGATCTAGGTCCGCCCTCAGCAGAGCAGGTCGGAGCAAGCCGGCAGGCGGTTTGCCTCGTCGGCGTTGAACTCGAGCTGAGGGAGTCCCATGGGTATCAGCGTAAGTCTCATCCTTGCCGCCGCGGGCGCGGTGTTGACCTGGGCCGTTAGCGCAACGGTGTCGGGTCTGGACATCCGGACAGTCGGCGTGATCCTCTTGATCGTCGGCGTGATCGGCTTCATAACGTCGCTCTTCTTCTGGTCGAGCTGGGGCGGGTTCGGCGGCCGCGAGACGACGGTCCGCGAACGCGTCGTCGAGCGTCCCTAGCACGATGCGGATCTTTCGGAAGACACGAATCGCACTGCCCGCGTTCGTCCTCCTCGCGGCGCTCCTCGCAGCAGCGGGGGCGCAGGCGATGCGGAATGCTGCGCCGGTCAACACGGCGCCGCCCGCGATCTCCGGCACGCCGACGGTCGGTCAGACCCTGACGGCGAGCGACGGCACGTGGAGCAACGCTCCGACCTCGTTCGCGTATCAGTGGCTTCGCTGCAACGGGGGCGGCAACAGCTGCGTCGACGCTGCGAACGGGACGCAGAAGACGTACACGCTCGTCGGCACCGACGCCGGCCACACGGTGCGTGTCCGCGTGACCGCGACCAATGCGGACGGCTCCAGCTCTGCGCAATCTGCTCAGACGGCTGCGATCGCCGCGGCGACCTCGAGCGCGGCCCCGAAGAACACATCGTTGCCGACGGTCTCGGGGACGGCGAAAGTCGGACAGACGCTGACGGCCGCTCCGGGCTCATGGAGCGGGAATCCGACATCGTTCGCGTACCAGTGGCAGCGCTGTGACGCCGACGTCGCGGCCTGCTCGAACCTCCTCGGCGCGACCAGCACGACCTATGCCGTGCCGCTCGCCGATCTCGGCTACCGGCTGCGTGTCGTGGTCACCGCCAAGAACGCAAAGGGCTCCACGAGCGCCACATCGGCGATCACGACGATCGTGGCGCCCACGACGCCGATCACCAATCACCGACCTACGGTGAGGATCATCGGTGTCGAGTTCACCGGATCGACGGTGTACGCGCACTTCCGCATCTGCGACGACTCGTTCAAGAACGTCGCGATCCGCGAGACCGACTCGCGGCCCGGGAAGCTCTCGTACACCCGCCGCTTCGCCACCCTCGTACCGCCGCGTCCGTGCGGCGTCTACACACGGCACTGGCTCCCGGTCGCCCGCTTCCGCGGTCCCGGCCGCTACACCGTCACGCTGCGCGCGACGGACAAGTCCGGGCTGACGAGCCTGCCGGCTCGACGGACGTTCACGCACGGCTAGCGGGCCGAGCCCACTGCGCAGGAGGCGGGCTGTCCCGCCTCCTGCGACCCGCGCGGGCGACGAGCTCCGCGTGGGAATGCTCGCGCCGATCTCCTGGCGCGTGCCACCGCGCGACTATGGGCCGTGGGAGCAGTTCGCGTCGCTCTTGACCGAAGGGCTCGTCGAGCGGGGAGTCGACGTGACGCTGTTCGCCACGGCGGACTCGATCACGCGTGCGCGTTTGGTCGGCACGGCGCCGACCGGGTACTCCGAGGATGCGACGTTGGATGCGAAGGTCTGGGAGTCGCTCCACATCGCCGCCCTGTTCGAGCGCGCGGACGAGTTCGACGTCATTCACAACAGCTTCGACTTCCTGCCACTGACATACAGCGGCCTGGTCGAAACGCCGGTGGTGACGACGATCCACGGGTTCTCGTCCCAACGGATCCTCCCGGTCTTCGAGAAGTACGGCGCGCGCGGACACTACGTGGCGATCAGCGACGCCGACCGGCACGACAGCCTCGACTACGCCGCCACGATCCACCACGGCATCGACATGAGCGCGTTCGACCTCGTACGAGAGTCGGGCGACTATCTCCTGTTCTTCGGGCGGATCCACCCGGACAAGGGCGCCGTGGAAGCGATCGACGTCGCCGAGCGCACAGGCCTGCCGTTGATCATCGCCGGCATCGTGCAGGACAGCGGCTACTTCGAACAGCTCGTCGAGCCGCGCGTCGACGGCGAACGCGTGCGCTACCTCGGCCCCGTCGGCCCCGATCGGCGCGGAGAGCTGCTCGGTGGAGCACGCGCTCTCCTGCACCTCGTCAACTTCGACGAGCCGTTCGGCTTCAGCGTCGTCGAGGCGATGGCCTGCGGCACCCCCGTGATCGCTTCCGCGCGCGGATCGATGCCCGAGATCGTGCGCGACGGAGAGAGCGGTTTTCTCGTCGACGGCGTGGCCGAGGCCGCTGCAGCCGTGGGCAAGGTGCAGGGCCTCGACCGTGCCGCTGTGCGCGCGTCGGTCGAGCAGCGGTTCGACGTGAACCGCATGGTGAACGACTATCTCGCGCTCTACCGCCGGATCCTGAGCTGAAGGACCGGTTTCGCATCGGCGTCAACTACTGGCCGGCGCGCACGGCGATGCGCTGGTGGACGCAGTTCGACCCTGCAGAGGTGGCCGCCGACTTCGCGCGGATCGCCGGAAGCGGCCTCGACTCCGTACGGGTGTTTCTGACCTGGGAGGACTTCCAGCCGGCACCGGACGCAATCGACGGCGCGATGCTCGAACGGCTGGTCACGGTCGCCGACGTCGCCGGCGAGCTCGGGCTCGCGCTCGTCCCGACGCTGTTCACGGGCCACATGAGCGGCGTGAACTGGATCCCGGCCTGGGCGCTCGGCGGCTCCGACGGCGACGAACGCTTCCGGGTCGTCTCGGGCGGCGCGGTGGTCGCGTCCGGGCTCCGCAACTGGTACACGGACCCGGTTGTCGTGGACGCGCAGGCGTTGCTGGCCACGGAGGCCGCGGCGGCGCTGTCGGGTCACGAGGCTCTGTGGGCGTGGGACCTCGGCAACGAGAACTCGAACTGCGTGCTCCCGCCCGACCGGGCAGCCGCCTGCGCATGGCTCGCGCGCATCGTTTCCTCGATCCGCGCCGCCGACGACACGGCGCTCGTCACCGTCGGCTTGCACATGGAGGACCTCGAAGAGGATCGATTGCTCGGGCCGCACGAAGCCTCCACCGTCTGCGACTTCCTCTCGATGCACGGCTACCCGATCTACGCCCGCTGGGCCGAAGGGACGACCGACGATCACCTGCCCGCGTTCCTGGCGCGCATGACCCGATGGCTCGGGGACGAGCGCGAGATCCTGTTCAGCGAGTTCGGGTTGCCCACGTATCGTCGCGGCGAGGCGCACGGCTCGGCATTGCTGATCGAAGAAACCGCCGCTGCGGCGTACACGGCGATGTCGCTTGCCGGTTTGCGCCGCGCCGGCTGTCTCGGCGCGATGCTGTGGTGCTACTCCGATTACGACCCGGCGTTGTGGGAGAGCCCGCCACTCGATCTCGCAGTCCACGAGCGCTCGTTCGGAATGTGGCGGGCAGACGGCTCACCGAAGCCGGTTGTCGCCGCTGTCGCGGCGTTCGTCGACGCCGACCGGTGCGACGCCGCCTCCGACGATCGCTCGTGGATCGATCTCGACCGCGACGAGTTCTATCTCGATGCGAGCGTGCAGCTGCCGCGCCTCTACCGCCGCTACCTCGACGCATAGGGTGGCTTGGTGACAGAGCACGCCGTCCAGAGCCCGATCGAGCTCGGCCGCCTGCTCGCAGCTGCGCGGGGCTACAAGGTGTTCGCGCACGACGGTGCACCGCTCGGCGCGCTCGAGCGCATCCGTTACGAGCGACAGGTCACGCGCCCGGACGAGATCGTCGTGTGTGGCCGCGGGTTCTCTCGTCGGCGCCGACGCACATTCCCGTTCGACGCGGTAGCCAGAGTCAGCGTGCGTGAGAGCTCGGTCATTCTGCGGCCCGACCCGCCGTAGGCACAACTCGACGGGCGGACGCCGGTACTAACGCGGGGAGGCGAGCAGGGCGTCGAGTAGGTCGTCGAGCTGCGCAGTCGCCAGGCAGATCGAGTCGTCCGCGGCGCCGTAGTAGAGACGTACCTCTCCGGTCGCTGCGTCGTGCAGAAGACCGCAAGGGAAGACGACGTTGGGGATGTCGCCGCTTCGCTCGTACGGTGCGAACGGCGCAAGGACCCAGTTGGGAAGGCGTCGCAGGACGCGTGTCGGCTCGTCACGGTCGAGCAAGGCGAGGCCGACCCGATACAGCGCGCCGGCGACGGTTTCCTTCACACCGTGGTACACGAGCAGCCACCCATGCTCGGTCAGGAGCGGCGGCGGCCCGATGCCGATCCGCAGCGAGTCCCACCAGGCGCCTGCGCGGGGAGCGAGCACCTGCTCGGGCGAGCTCCAGCTGACGAGGTCGGCCGAGCGGGAGAGGAGGATCTCGCCGCCGAACTCCGTCTTCGGCCGGTGGAGCAGGACCCAGCGGCCGTCGATCCGGTGCGGCAGAAGAGCCGCGTTCTTGTCCTCCGGGTGCCTGACGATGCCGTACCGCTCGATGGTGGTGAAGTCCTCGGTCGTCGCGAGGTAGACCGCCGGCCCCGCGGGGCCGTAGGCAGTGCACGTGATCACCCAGCGCGCGAGCTCGTCGACCCAGACGACGCGGGGATCTTCGAACCCCCACTGCTCGCTGTCGACCCCGGGCGCGGGGGCGAGGAGCGGCTCGGGTTCGATCGCCCAATCGTCCACGCCGTTGGCTGAGCGGGCGACGGTGAGGTGTGAGATCCCCCGGAGGTCCTCGACGCGCGCGAGCAGGACGGTTCCACCGTTGAGTGCGGCGGCCGCCGGGTTGAAGACGGCGTTGACCGGATACGGCCAGCTCTCCGCCGTCAGGATCGGATTGCCGGGGTGACGGTGGAAGAGCTCGCGCCCGCTCACGCTGCGGCGATCGCGCGGACGGGCTCGCGCGCGGATGTCCCGACGCCGGCTGCGTCGAGCAGCAGGGCGGCGCGGTGGAACGCAAGCGTCGACTCGGCGCCTTCGTTCGCGTTCAGCTCTTCCGCGCCGAGACCGTCGCTGCAGCCGCCGGTCGCGAAGTCGTAGAGCGGCCGATCGAGATGGTTGCGTCCGAGGAACCACTCGAATGCGTGCCTGGCGCGGACGCCGTGCTCGGCGTCGCGCGTGATTGCGAAGGCGGTGAGCTCCGCCTCGACGAACGCTGCGGCGTCGAGCGGCTGCTCGTCCCCGGCTCCTGGAGCTGCCTCGTTACGCATTCGTCCGCGATGACCGGGCAGGCGCAGCGCTCCGTGCTGGAGGCCGCATTCGTCGCCCAGCCAGCGCAGGGAGTCGAGCCCGATCTCCGTGAGGTCGTCACGTCCGAGCGCGCTGCCGCCGCTGAGCAGCGCCTGCGAGAGGCGCGCGTTGTCGTAGGTGAGTGCCCCTTCGAACCACAGCCAGCCGTCCGAGGAGTTGCGCTCGTAGGCGTCCGCGAGCTGGTCGACCAGGCGCTCGAGCAGGCGCCGAGCGGGCCGGTCGAGTCGGTCTGCGTCGAGGCGCGAGAGGCCGAGCACCGTGTACGCGGCCGTTCGCACCGAGACGACGCCGCCAAGCGAGCCGACGATCCTGTCCAGCAGGTTGCGCGTCGGCTCGACGACCGCGGGAATCCACGCCGTCGCGAGGATCTCCCCGAGCGCCCACACCGAGCGGCCCACGTGGTCGCCCATGTGCGGCTCGTCCAGCCAGCGACGGTCGTAGCCCATGAAGTTCCGCATCCCGCCCTCGCCTTCGGCGGCGTGCAGGAACGCGAGTGCCTTGTACAGCGTCGACGTCCACGCCTGCCCGTCGCCGCGCCGTGCGAGCTCGAGCGAGACGACGGCCAGTCGCGCGACGTCGTCGACGCAATAGCCGCTGTCACGGTTGGGAATGATCCCGTGCGCGTGCTGCACGATGCCGACGTCGTCGACGAGCGTGAGCAGATGGTCCGTGCGCAAGCTCGTGAGCTGCAGGTCGGCCACACCGACGGGCCGCCGGCGCGGTGCGAGCGCGTGCGCCTCGTGCAGCACCGCAGCAGTCGCCTCGGCGACCGACGGCCAGGCGAGCGACGAGCCGATGCGCCGCGCCTCCGCTCGCGCCGCGGCGAGGGTCTCGGGCTGCTCGACGTAGTCGCACACGGCGTCGGCGAGCGCGGAGGCGTCGTCGAAGGGCACGAGCCGGCCTGCGCCGGAAGCGAGCATGTCCTGTGCGTACCAGTACGGGGTGGAGACGACGGCGCAGCCCGCCGCGATCGCGAAGGTGAGCGCGCCGGACGCGATCTGCTCCCGGTTTCGATACGGGGTGACGAAGACGTCGGTCGCCGCGAGGAGATCCGAGAGCTCGTCGATCGAGAGGAAGCGGTCGTCGAACTCGACATGCTCGGCGAGGTCGAGCTCGAGCACGCGCCGCTCCAGCATGAGGCGATATCGCTCGCCCTCCCGCTGGGAGACGTCGGGGTGCGTGCGCCCGGCGATCACGTAGACGATCTCGGGGTGGCGCTCGACCATGGCCGGCAACGCCTCGATCGCCGTCTCCAGGCCCTTGCCCGGAGAGATCAAGCCGAAGGTCGAAAGGACGACGCGATCGCTCGTCCGTGCGTAGGGGCCGGACGAGACCGCCGACGCTCGCGCGGTGATTCGCGACGGCGCGCCGTGCGGCACGACTCGGACCTTCTCCTCGGCGCAGGCGCCGCACTCGACGAGCAGCCGCTGCGCGGTGTCCGTCATGACGATCACGAGCTCTGCGCGTTCGCACAGCTCGGACAGCACGGCGAGCTGATGCGGTGTCGGCTCGGAGAGCACTGTGTGCAAGGTCACGACGAGCGGCTGCGCCAGCTCCTCCGCGAACGAGAGCACGTACTCGCCGTCGGGCCCGCCGAAGATCCCGTACTCGTGTTGCAGGAGCACGACGTCGACGCTGAGCCGGCCGAGCATCCGCGCGGTGCGCACGTAGTCGCCGCGGACGCCCTGCTCGATCGTCGACAGAAGCCCGCGTCGCTGCGGACGCGAGGCTTCGTTGACGACCGCGACGAAGTCCGCGCCGTCGACGCCGTCGACGCCCACCAGCGTCGCACGAAGGTCGGCAGCGAACGTGCCGATCCCGCACGCGCGCGGCGGGTACGTGGAAACGATTGCCGTACGCACGCGTCAGGAGCGCAACGGCGCACGTGCCGGAACGACCGCGGGTTGCATGCGCTGGGTCTCTTGAAGACCGCCGCGGACGTGCGTCCGGTCACGGAAGGTTCCGTTCGTCGCTGCACGCAGCCGCTCGAGGGCTCGCCTCAGACTCTTCTTCATGATCTCGCTCCCTCTCGTGACTCCCCGAAACAGCAAGCGGCGGGCTCGTGTGGGAGTCGAAAACACGGGGACGCTCCACCCAGGGTAGCCGAAGCCCTCGGGCGGTCACGCCTTCGGGGAAGGCGAATATCGCGGTGCTGCTGGAGAACCGTAATGCCCGGTTCGGCCCATGCTCAGAACGCGCGCAGGATCTCCTCGGTGACGAGGCGATCGCTGAGCGCATGCGCGTCACGGCGCCGGAAGTTCGTCGTGGTGATCACGGCGACGAGCTCGTGATCGGGAAACACGTGCACGCGGTTCCCGCCTGTGCCTGTCATGTAGAAGCAGTGCTCGCCCGCAAGGGTGCGAAGCCACCAGAGGTAGCCGTACTCGATCTCGTCGTCGATCCGCGCGTGCGGCCGGATCGACTCGGCGACCCAGGAGGGCGGGACGAGACCGCCGCCCTCGTGCAGGTAGAGCTCCCCGAGTGCGAGCAGGTCTCGGCTCTTGAGGAGCAGACCGCCGGCTGTCGAGGTCTGGCCGAGCGGCGTCTGCTGCCACTCGGCTCGCCCGACCCCGAGCGGGTCGAAGAGCTCGCGACGTGCGAACGACGGCAGCGGCTCGCCGAGCGCCCGCTCGAGGCCGATGCCGAGGGCGACGACGCCGGCGGTGCAGTAGCTGAACGTCCGCTCCTCCCGTTGCGGGAGGCCGAGGACGAACGCGAGCCAGTCCTTCTGCGGATACATGAGCTCCTCGTTGCCGGGCGAGCCTTCGTCCCAGTCGTTGCAGGCGAAGCACGAGCTCATCGTCAGCAGATCGCGCAGCGTGATTGCGGGCGCGCGCTCGCCGAGGAGCTCTCCGAGCTGCGCGCCGACGCCGGCAACGATGCCGCGCTCGATCGCGATCCCAAGGAGCATTCCCGCCACCGTCTTCGTGCACGAGCGGGTGTTGTGCAGCGTCTCCGGATCGCCGTCCGCGTACTGCTCGAGGACGATTTCGCCGCCGCGCGAGACGACGACGCTCGTGATCTCTCCGTAGCCGTCGAGGTTCAGTTGCGCCATACGTCCATTAGATCTTGAAGCGGTAGACGCGCGCGTTGTGCGGCGCGAACGGGCTCGGGTCGGTGAACGTCCCGTGCGCGACGGCTATGTGCCGCGCGGGGTTGCCGGCCCCATGGGCGAGCACCGTCGTCTCTGTGACGGTCGGCGGCAGGCCCGTGAAGCGGACCTTGCCCTTCGCAGTCGGGCTCTTCCGGATCGCGATCACGTAGAGGAAGCCCGTCGTGATCCGCGCGCTGAGCCCGATGTCGGGGGCGCTCGCCCTCACCGCAGTGTGTGCCGGCGGCGCGGTCAGCGCACGGGTGTGGTCGGCGTCGGTGAGCTCCTCGAGCAGCGGGCGCTGCACCTTGTGCCAGTAGGTCCAGTTCCAACCGAGCGCACGGTCTCGCGCGTTCATCACCTGCTTGAGGTGGCCGCCGAAGAAGAAGAGGCCGCGCGCCCCGGCGACGATCGCGTCGTAAGCCATGAAGCGCGCCTGCGGCAGGGTCGGAAACACAACCGGATGCGGCGGGAGGACGCCGCTCCACGCGATCTGCAGCGTCGTCCAGATCGGCTTGCCGGGACTTGCCTGCGCGACGATGCGTGTCATGTCGCCGACGACGCTGATATCGGTGTTCACCGGCGGGCCACCGGCATGCGCACCGCGCGGGATCGGGTACACGTCGACACCGTGGATGTCGCACGCCGCCGCGTACGGTCGCACCGCCGCAACGGTCAGCGGCTCGTCCGGGCTCCCCGGCTTCGGCCCGCGGCGTCGCGGCGCCTCGATGATCGCCACGGGATGATCCCGGTCAAGCGTCTTCAGATGCTCGTACACCTCGACCATCCCCTGCGCGGGAACACGCGCGTGCGCCGGCTCGTCGACGCCCTTCCAGGCGCCGAGGCCGGGGTGTTGCTTGAAGGCGTTGACGATCTTGTCGAGGAGCGGCCGCCGATCGAGGTTGGCGTCGGCGCCCGCGAGCGCGAGCCACAGCTGCAGCCCGTGTTGCCGGGCAGCGTCGAGTTCGGCGGCCACCGGGATCATCTGCCGGTCGACGGTTGCCGCCGTCCAGACCGTGTAGTTACGGACGAAGTTGACGCCGGCGCGGGCGATCTCCGCCCACCCGTCGAGACCGCTGTCGGGCGCCGTCGTGCCGAGCGGCGGCGGGTCGGACAGCCCGATCGGGAACTCCGCCATCGCGTGGACCGTAGACGGCGGGCCGCCCTGAGGCGGCCCGCCGGTGAATCCGTGCTTCCGCCCCGCGGCTAGATGCTGAGCCTGAAGCCACCGCGGACGACGCGGCCGCTCGCCTTCAGGCGAGGCGACTTGATCGCGACGTGATCGTTCGAACCACGGTCGACGAGGCCGAGGACGATCCCGTGACCGGTGATGCGCACGCTTGCCGCGCCGAACGACGCCTTCATGCCGTGGGTGAAGCTCAGATGAATCCTGCGACTTGCGTCGTCGAGGCGCACGCGCACATGGCCGGCGTTGTCGGCGCGCACGGTCACCCATGCGAGACCGGAGCGAGTCATGATCGCGCCGTGACCGACGAACGTCGACGTGATCGTCGTCGTCCGGCCCAGGACGCCGAACGAGAACTGCGCCTGCTGCTGCGGGAGCGCCGGCTGGCCGGCCGGGCCGGTGCCGATCTCACCGCTGTACTGCATCGGGCTCGGGTCCTGCAGGTCACCCGGCGAGCAGACGCGCACGCCGTAGGTGCCGCCCGACGTCGTGTCGTAGGAGCCGTTCGACGAACGGACGTTGCCACTGCCGTCGAGGATCTCGACCCAGTAGCGATTGCTCGCCGACGTCGTCGAGACCGCTGCGTCGATCCGTGCTGGACCGCCGACGGTGACGCTGTGGGTCTGGCCACAGCCGCCGTTCGGGAACGTGCCGCTGATCTGTGTCGTGGCGGCGAGCGCGGAGCCCGTCCACACGAGGAACGCGAGCCCCGCTGCCAAAGGCAGCATGAGGGCTACGAGACGCTGTCTCATCCTCATCCCCTCCTGCCGAATACGGTTTACAAACGGTAAACGCGCGCTGCGCGGATTCCGATACGCATCGGGCCGCGGGCTATCGCTCGTCCCATGCGACGCGTACATTTCGCCCGGTTAACCGCGGTCGGCCTGCTGGGGGGCGGCAGTGCACTACGCACTACGAACGTTCCACACCATCAACCTCGTCGCGTTTCTCGCGCTCGGGATCGTCGCTTTCGTCACCTGGCGGCGGCGGCGCGACCGCGCGAGCGTCTGGGCTGCGGCCGCATTCGGTTTCCTCGCGGCGATCGAGTTGCTCAGCCTGATCCCCACGCACGAGCGCAACGTCGGCGAAAAGATCATCGTGCGCATCGAGATCGCGCTGCTCGTCGTCTTCCCGTATCTCCTCTTCCGCTTCACGAACGCGTTTCGCCGGCCGGGGCGCCGGCTCGCGCGCGCCCTCTTCGGCCTGACGGCCGTGCTCATCGTCTGGAGCGCCGCGATTCCGCGCTATCCGCAGCCGGGCGAGTCGCGCAACGCCGATTTCCAGGCCTTCCTCATCCTCTTCCTCGTCCACTGGACGGTCCTGTCGGTCGCCGCCGCCTTCAGCCTCTGGCGGGCCGGCCGCGAACAGCCGACGGTCGCGCGGCGGCGCATGCAGTTCCTCGCCTTCGCGAGCGCAGCGCTCACGGTCGCGTTGATCCTCGTTCTGCCGACGTCGAACTCGGACACCTGGTGGGCGCTCGGCACGCAGCTGCTCGGGCTCGCTGCGGTGCTCGCGTTCCTCATCGGCTTCTCGCCGCCGCAGGTCGTCCGGCTCCTCTGGCGGGCGCCGGAGACCGAACGCTTCCAGGCTGCGATGGCGAGCCTCCTGAGGTTCGCCGAGACGGAGGAAGAGGTGGCGAGCCGCGTGCTCGAGCCGGCCGCGGGGCTCGTCGGCGCGCGCGCGGCGACGATCCGCAACGCCGAGGGGAAGCTCGTCGGCTCGTGGAACGTCCCGATCGGCGGGCCGGCGTGGGAGGATGCCGAGCTCGTCGAGGCGGAAGCGCCCGGCGCGACGATCGCCGTGTGGACGACGCCGGAGGCGCCCTTCTTCGGCGAGGAGGAGCTGGCGATCCTGCGCTCCCTCGGCGCCGTCACCGGCCTCGCCCTCGACCGCGTCCGGCTGTATCAGGCGGAGCACGACGCGCGGCTGCAGCTCGAGCGCGCCAACGAGGTGAAGGCGAACTTCATCGCCCTCGCCGCGCACGAGCTGCGGACGCCGATGACGACGATCCACGGATTCGTGACGACGCTGCACCATCTCGGCGACCGGCTCGACCCGGAACAGCGCGAGCACGTGCGCGAGGCCCTGATCCAACAGACGAACCGCATGGCGCGTCTCGTCGAGCAGCTCCTCGATCTCTCACGCCTCGACGCGGATGCGATCGACATCGTTCGCGAGCGCGTCGACGTGCGCGCACAGGTCGACGAGATCGTGCGCTCGGTCGCGGCCGACCCCGACGCTGTCGAGGTCACCGTCCCCGCGGACACGGAGGCGACGATCGACCGCAACGTGCTCGACCGTGTCGTAGGCAATCTGATCACCAATGCCTTCCGCTATGGCACCCCACCCGTGATCGTCAGCGCCGAGCGGACCGACCGTCACCTCCGGATCACGGTCGAAGACCGCGGCCGCGGCGTCCCGCCCGAGTTCATCCCCGACCTGTTCGAGCGCTTCTCGCGCAGCGAGGGCTCGCGTGCCAGCGCCGTCGGCACCGGGCTCGGGCTGGCGATCGCGCGCTCGTACGCGCGCGCCCACGGCGGCGACCTCATCTACGAGGACGCGCTGCCGAGCGGCGCGAAGTTCAGGTTGGTGCTGCCCGCATGAGCGTCGGCTCGACGGAGCTCAGCGAGGAGCGGCGGCGCCGGCCTTGCCGGCGGCGGGGGCCGGGATGAGCAGCCACGAAGCCCTGGACCTCACGCAGCTCGCGTTGCTCGGCGAGGCGGTCGAGTGCCTGGGAGACGTCGCCGTGCTCGTCTGGGACGAGGATCGCAACTACGTCGCCGCGAATCAGGCGGCGTGCCGGCTCGTCGGCAAGACCCGAAGCGAGATCCTCGAGATGAAGGTCGGCGACCTCGCCCCGGACCGCGCGTCGCCGCTCTTCGAGGAGGTGCAGCGCGCCGGCATCCACACCGGCACGATGACGGCGCCGAGCGGCGAGATCGACTTCATGACCTGTCAGACGCGCGTCGCGGGCCTTCCCTACATGGTCAGCGTCTGTTGGCCGAGCAGGCCGACGTGAGCGAGCCCTGGGAGGACGG
>Ga0070658_10002033_pt1 | contig 16962 bp, 16 predicted proteins | sample KBSC13metaG_FD_64664 | JGI IMG/M metagenome (GOLD analysis project Ga0070658, IMG submission 64664) | Corn rhizosphere microbial communities from Kellogg Biological Station, Michigan, USA - KBS C1-3 metaG | ecosystem: Host-associated > Plants > Roots > Rhizosphere > Soil ...
CCGTTCACGACCCTGCACCCCAACCTCGGAGTCGTCGAGTCGGGTGACATCCGCTACACGATCGCCGACGTGCCCGGGCTGATCGAGGGCGCCAGCGAGGGCAAGGGCCTCGGCCTCGAGTTCCTGCGCCACGTCGAGCGCTGCAGCGCGCTGCTGCACGTGCTCGACTGCGGAACCCTCGATCCCGGCCGCGACCCGATCAGCGATCTCGACGTGATCCTGGGCGAATTGGCGGCCTATCCGGTGCCGGAGGGACAGACCCCGTTGCTCGACCGGCCCCAGCTGATCGCCCTGAACAAGATCGACGTGCCCGACGGGCGCGAGCTGGCCGATTTCGTGAAGCCGGCACTCGAGGAGCGCGGCTACCGGGTGTTCGAGATCTCCGCGGTGAGCCGAGAAGGGTTGCGCGAGCTGTCGTTCGCGCTCGCCGAGCTGGTGGAAGCCGACCGGGCGGCCAAGGCGGCGATCCCGGTGCCGCAGCGCATCGTCATCAGGCCGCGTGCGGTCAACGAGCCCGACTTCGTGATCAAGGTGGAAGGCGGCACCGAGCCGCTGTACCGGGTGATCGGCGAGAAGCCCGAGCGCTGGCTGCAGCAGACCGACTTCACCAACGACGAGGCGGTCGGCTTCTTCGCCGACCGGCTGGCCAAACTCGGCGTCGAAGACGGGCTGTTCAAGGCGGGGGCGCTGCCGGGTTCGACGGTGATGATCGGCGCGGGCGCCGGCGTCGTGTTCGACTGGGAGCCCACGCTGACCTCGGCCGCCGAACTCATCACCAGCCCGCGCGGCACCGATGCGCGGTTCGACGACAACCGACGTGCGACCCGCGGCCAGCGCCGCGAGGAATACTTCGAGCGGATGGATGCCAAGGCCGCCGCCCGCGCCGAGCTGGCCGCCGAGCGCGAGGCCGGCCTCTGGCGCGAAGACGCCGGTACCTGGGATGCCGACAACTCGGACACCGACCGCGCCCGCACCGAGACGGACGACGCATGACCGCCGCAGACGCCGCAACCCGCCGGGCGCAGGTCGTCGGCGCCACGCGGATCGTGGTGAAGGTCGGCTCCTCGTCGATCAGCGGGCCCAACGTGAACCAGATCGAGCCGCTCGTGGATGCGCTCGCCGCGACACACGCACGCGGCGCCGAGGTCATCCTGGTGTCATCCGGAGCGATCGCGACCGGGATGCCGTACCTGAAACTGGACTCGCGGCCGACCGATCTCGCCACCCAGCAGGCGGCTGCCGCGGTGGGCCAGAACGTGCTGATCTACCGGTACCAAGACAGCCTCGATCGCTTCGACATCGTCGCCGGTCAGGTGCTGCTCACCGCGGGCGACCTCGAGAATGCGACCCATCGCAGCAATGCCCAGCGCGCGATGGAACGGCTGCTGGGCTTGCGCATCCTGCCGATCGTGAACGAGAACGACACGGTCGCCACCCACGAGATCCGGTTCGGCGACAACGACCGTCTCGCGGCGATGGTGAGCGAGCTGGTCGGCGCCGACCTGCTGGTGCTGCTGAGTGACGTGGATTCCCTCTATACCCGCCCGCCGCAGGAGCCGGGGGCGCAGCCGATCGCCCACGTGCCCTTCAGCGACGACCTCTCGGGCGTCGAGCTCGGCGACATCGGCGCGGCCGGCGTCGGCACCGGGGGAGCGGGCACCAAGATCGCGGCGGCCAAGCTCGCCGCGGCATCCGGCACCCCGGTGCTGCTGGCGTCGACCGGCAATGTGGCCGCGGCGCTCGCCGGTGAGGTCACCGGCACCTGGTTCGAGGCCGCAGAGGCTGGCGCCGAGACCGTCTAGTCGCGCACTGCGGCGGGCGAGGGTCTCGATGAGGTCTGGGCATCGCGCAGTGCTTCAAGGCGAGCAGGCGGGATCAGCGGCGTCGCGATGAGCGGCGCGATCGCCACCAGGGCGAAGGCCAGCGGATAGCCCACCAGCCCGATGAGCCCGCCCACGAGCGGCCCGACGGCTGCCGCGCCGATGAACTGGCCGGTGTTCTGCGCGCCCAACGCACGGCCCGACCAGTGCGGGCCGGCGAATTCCGCGACCGAGGTGAATGCCAGCCCGTTGTCGGCGACGCTGATGCAGCTGGCCAGCACGAAGCAGACGGCTGTGGCCACGCCCCAGTTCAACGCGCCCGTCCCCGCCGTGGCGAGCAATGCGACGATTCCCGCGATCGCCACCCAGCGCAGCGGACGCAACCGGCTGCCGACGCGATCGCTCAGGATGCCGACCAGGATGCGTCCGAGGGCGCCCAGGAATTGCGCGACCGCCACCACGATCCCCGCGGCCAGCGTCGACCAGCCGAATCCGACGACGAACCAGACCAATCCGAAGGTCGAGAGGGCGAACTGCGGCACGACGAGGAGCAGCGAGACCGCGTGGATGGCCCACAGCACTCCGCTGCGATACGGATTGTCCGTGCGCCCGTCGACGCGCACTCGCGCGGGTCGGGGCGGATCGACGACCAGCGCCGCGCACCCCACAGCGCTCACCACCAGCAGCACTGCGCCGAACACGAGTGCCGGCTCGATCGAGCCGCCTGCCACCAGCTGAGGCACCACGAGCGCCGCCACAGCCACCCCCAACGGCTGGCAGGTCTGCCGGATCCCCATCGCCAGGCCGCGCCGCTCGCGCGGGAACCAGCCGACCACGAGTCGGCCGCTGGCCGCACTGACCGAGGCGGCGCCCACTCCGGCGCCGACGAATGCGAGGCCGAGGGCAAGGTACCCGCTGAGCGGCATGGCGACCACCACGAAGACCGCCGTGATCAGGGGCCCGACGATGAGCACCCTGCGCTCGCCCCAGCGATCGGCCGCGGCGCCCCAGGCGACGGATGCCAGCACCATCCCCAGATTCGGAGCGGCCGCCAGCAGTCCGGCCTGCGCAAGAGACAGGTGGCGAACAGCGTGCAGCAGCGGGATCAGGAAGGCCGGCGTGCTCAGCACGACCGTGACGGAGGCCTGCGCCACGACGGCGATCGCGAGCATCGCCCACGGGCGCGGGCGTCGGCGTGTCGTCGCGGTCGCGCCGGTCGTCATACCGGCAGCGTAGTGGGATACCATCTTGGTATACCAATGGGAGGCCTCGGCGATGCAGACGGACAGCGCGTACGACCGCATCCGCGGCGACATCCTCACCCTGCGATTGAGCCCGGGAGAGCGGCTGAGCGAGCGCGGTCTCGAGGAGGGGACCGGGGCATCCCGCACGCCGGTGCGCGCCGCCCTGGCCCGGCTCAGCGCCGAAGGCCTGGTGCGCCGGGAGGGTCGGGCCTGGACGGTCACTCCGCTGGATCTGGATGAGGTGACGAACGCGGTCGCCTACCGGGAAGCCCTCGAAGCGGCCGCGATCGAGGTCGCGGTCGGGGCGGCATCCGATCGCGAACTCGCCCGATTGGGGGAGGTCGCGGCCGTTCCATCCCACGGACCCGACGAGCTGGTGCGCGACGGCGAGCGGTTCCACCTCGAACTCGTCGCCCTGGCCGGCAATCCGCTGATCACCGAGGGCGTCCGCGCCTCGCTGATCCGACTCGCCCGCGCCCGCTGGCTCGAGGCCAGCCGACCGGATCGACAGGAGCGCAGCCACCACGAGCACCGTGCCATCGTGGTGGCACTTCAAGCGCGAGATGCCGCGACGGCGACTCGCCTGGCCCGCGAGCACGGGCGACGGGTCCGTGACGATCTGCTCGACTCGCTGGCCGGCGATCGAGCCCGCGGTCTGCGGGTGACCGGCTTCGTCTCGCGCCGGGTGAGTTGACCGGCTGCTCGGTAGAATCCGAGGCATGTCCGATACCGTCACCGCGCCCGCCTCGCTAGACGACAAGCTCGATGCCGCCCGGCGCGCCTCGATCGTGCTGGCGACCACGGCATCCGGACCGAAGGATGCCGGCCTCGAGGCCATCGCGGCCGCCGTCGAGAGCGGCGCCGACCGCATCCTGCCGGCCAACGAGCTCGACATCGCGAACGGCCGTGAGAACGGACTGAGCGCCGGCCTGCAGGATCGGTTGCGCCTCGATCCGGCGCGGTTGCAGGGGCTCGCCGACGCCGTGCGCCAGATCGCCGCCCTGCCCGACCCGGTGGGCGAGGTGGTGCGCGGCTCGACCCTGCCCAACGGCCTGCTGCTCAGCCAGGTGCGGGTGCCGTTCGGCGTGATCGGCGCGATCTACGAGGCGCGGCCCAACGTCACGATCGACATCGCGGCCCTGGCACTCAAGAGCGGCAATGCGGTGGTGCTGCGCGGCGGGCGCGCCGCCTCCCACACCAACGGTGTGCTGGTCGAGTTGCTGCAGGAGGCGCTGCGGAGCGTGGGCCTGCCCGGCGAGGCGGTCCAGACCATCGATGAGTTCGGGCGCGAGGGCGGCACGGCGCTGATGCAGGCGCGCGGCAAGGTCGACGTGCTCATCCCGCGCGGCAGCGCCGAGCTCATCGACAGTGTCGTGCGCGACTCGAAGGTGCCGGTCATCGAGACTGGCGCGGGCGTCGTGCACCTCTTCCTCGACGAGAGCGCCGACGAGCGCATGGCGATCGACATCGCCGTCAACGCCAAGGTCCAGCGGCCGAGCGTCTGCAACGCCCTCGAGACGCTCCTGGTGGATGCGCGCGCGGCCCAGCGTCTGCTGCCGCCCGTGCTCAGCGCGCTGCGCGAGCAGGGCGTCACGCTGCACGCCGACGAGCGGGCCCGCGCGATCTTCCCCGACTCGGTGCCCGTCGTCGACGAGGACTGGTCCACCGAGCACATGAGCCTCGACCTCTCCGTGGGAGTGGTCGACGATCTGGATGCCGCACTCGAGCACATCCGCCGCTACTCCACGCACCACACCGAGACGATCGTGACCAACGATCTGGGCAGGGCCGAGCGCTTCCTCGCCGAAGTGGATTCCGCGGTGGTCATGGTGAACGCCTCCACCCGTTTCACCGACGGCGGTGAGTTCGGATTCGGCGCCGAAGTCGGCATCTCGACTCAGAAACTGCACGCCCGCGGGCCGATGGGCCTGCCCGAGCTGACCAGCACGAAATGGCTGGTGCGCGGGTCGGGGCAGATCCGCGGCTGAGCAGCGGACTAGGCTCGAATCCATGTCGCACCTGTATTCGCTTCTCACCGAAGCGGCACCCGCACAGCTCGTCATGCCGAACTGGGCGTTTCCGGCGATCGCCGGCGCGTTCTTCCTGGTGACCGCGCTGGTCACCTGGAGCTACCGGGACGTGGCCAACCGCCACAGCGACAAGACCGGTGGGGCCTCCGGTCACTCCGATGCCGGGCACGGCCACTAGATCGCAGTGCGCGTGAGCGAAGAGGCCGTCCGCCGACGCCGCATCGGCGTCATGGGCGGAACCTTCGATCCGATCCACCACGGCCACCTCGTGGCCGCCAGCGAGGTGCAGCAGAGCTTCGACCTCGACGAGGTCATCTTCGTCCCTACCGGGCAGCCCTGGATGAAGCAGGATGTCAGCCCCGCCGAGCACCGCTATCTGATGACCGTGATCGCCACCGCGTCGAATCCGCGGTTCACCACGAGCCGCATCGACATCGAGCGGGGCGGGGTCACGTACACCATCGACACGCTGCGGGACCTGCGCCGAGAGCATCCGGATGCCGACCTGTTCTTCATCACGGGGGCCGACGCGGTGGCCCAGATCGTCGAGTGGAAAGACGTGGAAGAGCTCTGGGAACTGGCTCATTTCGTCGCCGTTTCGCGGCCCGGACACGCGCTGAGCATTCGCGGATTGCCGGAGCAGGGCGTAAGCTCCCTTGAGGTACCCGCCCTTGCGATCTCGTCAACGGATTGCAGACGGCGAGTCGACCGGGGTTTCCCGGTGTGGTACTTGGTCCCCGACGGTGTTGTTCAGTACATCTCCAAGCATCACCTCTACCGGAGTAGGACATGACAACATTCCAGGAACCGCCGTTGCAATCGCGACGCGCGGCACGGCAGACCGAGCGAGCCGATGCCCCACCCGGCGCCTTCACGGACCCGAATGCCGTGAGCCAGCCGCAGCCCCCCGCATCGCCGACCGCCCCTTCCGCTCCCGCCGCTCCTGCGGCAGAGCCCCTGAACTACGCGACGACCACGCGTCCGCCGCTTCCGCAGTACGACGGGCAGAACCTCCGCCCCCGGCGCACCGCTGAATCAGCCGGACCCGATGAGCTGCCGCCGACCGAGGCGCTCCCGCGCCAAGACGCACCGTCGTATCGCCCGAAGGACTACAGCCCAGAGGGACGTCGGTCGATGACGCCCAACTGGGCGCCGTCGTACGACGGAACGGTCGACTTCCAGACGCAGAACCGCGAGCAGGTGCTGGCCGCCTCGGCGGGAATCGGCGCTGCGCCGGAGGCTCCTGTCGCCGAGGGTGAGCACACCATGACGCGCCGTGAGTTGCGTGCTCTGCGTGAAGCAGAGGGCATCACGGCCGTTCCCACGGATCCGACGCCGGTTGTCTCCCCGTACGCAGCGGCTCCCGCGCAAGCGCCCGCGACGGCGTTCCCGGTGGCGCCCGAGCCGGTGAACCTCGTTCCGCCGCCGCCCCTGGTGGCGCCGGCCCCGCAGACCTCGACCCGGCTCGACTCGGCGCTCGCCGAGTTCGACGCGCTGGCCGCCGGGCGTGAACCGATCGCACCCTCGCCGGATGCCCCCGCCCCGCTGCCCGGGCGCCGGGCTGCCCCGCAGGCTCCGCAGCCCGTCGCCCAGCCGGAGCAGGCGCCGGTTCAGCAGGCGCCCGTCGAGCAGGCGCCCATCCTGCAGGCCCCGATCCAGCAGGCTCCGATTCAGCAGGCTCCGCCCGCCGAGGCTCCCCAGGACTCGCTCTCGGCATTCGAGGCGCTGTTCGCGGCGCCGAGCGTGGCACCGGTCACGGTCCCGGAACCCGAGCCCGTCGATCCACTGCTCTCCGCGCCGGCACCCCAGGGGGCCCCCGCGCTGGTTCAGCCGCCGATGGCGTCGCCGGCCCCGGTGTCCGCGCCACCGACCGCCCCCGGGCCCAATTCCGTCGGCCACTGGTCGACCCAGTCGGACCTCGACGAGGCGGATCAGGTCACCGAGACCACGATCTCGCGCAGCGTCGGTGCCGGCAGCGGTGCGATCACCACCAGTGCGCTCGTGCTGCCGTCCGTGCCCGAGCGCAGCATCGCCGGGCCGATGAGCGGCAGCGGTGAGATTCTGCTGACCGGTTCCATCTCGCTTCCGCACAGCTATTCCGCGACCGGAGTTCATCCCTCCCGACTCGACGAGTCGGACCTCGATCACCTGCTCGACCCGGGCGACCACCAGGTCGCCAACACCGACTCGATGCCGGTGCGCGCGATCAAGGCGGTCAGCACCCACACCGCGACGGGCGCCATCATCGCGCCGACCAAGCAGCCAGGCACCCGCGGATTCACCATCCTGATCGTCGCGGCCTCGGCCATGGCCGTCGTCGTCGTCGGCCTTCTGGTTGCCGGTCTCGTCTCGGGCACCCTCTGAGCGCGTGACGAAACCCTTCGAAGGACACCGTGACGGCATCTGATCACGCGCGCGAACTCGTGCGCATCGCGGCCCACGCCGCCGATTCCAAGCAGGGCGAGGATCTCGTGGCGCTCGACGTCTCAGAGCCGCTGCCCCTGACCGACATCTTCCTGCTCGCCAGCGGACGCAACGAGCGCAACGTGCTCGCGATCGCCTCCGAGGTCGAAGACAAGCTCAACGAGGCCGGCGTCAAGACGCTGCGCCGCGAGGGCCGCGCCGAGGGGCGCTGGGTGCTGCTCGACTTCGGCGATCTGGTGGTGCACGTCTTCCACGAAGAGGACCGCATGTACTACTCGCTCGAGCGGCTCTGGAAGGACTGCCCGACGGTTCCGCTCGACCTGCCCGAGCACTCGGCGGCCGAATCCGCGTAGCCGCTCGCTCAATCGATGGCATTTCGGCCGAGGAGCAGCGGGCGCCGCGTTTGCCGGGTGATCGCCGTCATCGCGGCGATGAGCAGTGGCACGCCGAGCGCCGTCGCAGCCAACGGCCACCAGGGTGGGGCGAACGCAGGGGGCGACATGGAGAGCGACAACGCGTACGACGGGACCAGCGCGACGGCTGTCCCGATCACCGACCCGAGCCCGGCGAGGACGAGGGCCTGCCAGAATGCGATGCCCCGAGCAGTTGACGGGGGCGCCCCGACCGCACCGAGGATGAACTCGTCACGGCGCCCGTCGATGCGCGCCAGGCCGAGCGCGATCACCGAGGCTCCCAGCGTGACCAGCCCGGCAATGCCGAGGATCAGCCAGGCGAACACTCCGGCATACTGAGCCGGACCCGTCTCGACCACCAGATAGCCAGCCGGCTGTGACGCGGTGGCATGCGATTGCAGGTAGGCGTTCAGGGCGTCCTGCTGGGAGGTTGTGGCGGAACTGTTCACGGCGAGCACGGTCTGGGGAACGACGGGGACGCCGAGCCGTCGCGCGGTCTCCGGCGAGATCATCACGCCGAACGCGTTGAGCGGTGCGGGGGAGTCGACCACCGCGCTTAGGGTGTCACTGCGTTCCGGAACTCCGGCCGGGTGGTAGTTGTCGCCGTCGAAGATCTGGGCAGGGGTCCACCAGTCGATCGTCACCCGGTGGTTCTCGACGTATTGCGGGTACAGCGCGACCGCATTGCCGTCATCAAGAGCCGTTCGCGCATCCGGCGTCGGTGCCCGGCCCAGGATGGCGGCGAGGTCGTCGGCGTTGCCGACCACCAGATGGACGCCGAAGCCCCCCGATGCCAGGTAGGTCGGCGCTGTGCACGGCGTTGTGCCGTTCTGCACGTAGACACAGCGGGAGGCGGTGTTGATTCGCAGCGCGGGGATCGACTGCCCACCGGTCGGGCGCTTGGTGGCGGTGTTGCTGAGGGTGGCATCCGGAGCGCCCGAGATCAGGCGGGCGTTCGACACGCCGAGAAGGCGATCGACGGCATCGACGTAGCTCTCGGCGTCCGGGGTCGGCACGGTCGAGTCGGCCGGAGTGAACTGGATCACCGTGCTGCCGAGTGGTGCCCGGTACTGGTAGCTCAGGGCGTTCGACTGTTCGCCGTCTGACAGCGCGGTCATCAGGAAGGCAGCGACGAAGACGGTGCTCATCACGGCCGCGATGGCGGGCACCGCCCGCGCGCTGTTGCGCGCCAGATCGCGGGTCGCCATCCGCAGTGCGGTGTTTCCGCCCGAGGACGCCCGCGCAAGCAGTCGCAGAAGCAATGGCACGCCCAGCACGGCTCCGAGCTGCAGTACGACCGACCCGATCACGATCAGGGTGGGTCCGATCCACGCCTCGCCTGCGGGTGGCGGATTCTGCGTATTGACGATCACCGTCAGGATGCCGCCCATGATCGCAACGCCGGCACCGACCACCATGACGACGGCCCCGATCGCGGGGGCCAGCCGGCTCGGTCGCGCTGGGCGCCTGGCTCCGCGAAGGGCGGCCACGACGTCGAAACGGCTCGCCGAGCGGCTGGGGGCCGCCGCCGCGATCCAGGAGGTGATGACGGCGACCAGGATGATCGCCGCGAGAGCGCGCGCGTCGACGACGAACCCGAAGAACTGCGTGTCGCTGCCGTCGGCAACGAGTCTCATCGCCGCTGCTGCGCCGCCGATGCCGATCAGCACCCCGGCTGCCGACCCGACCAGGCCGAGCAGAATTCCGCCCACGGCAACCGAGCGGGCGAGCAAGCGTCGGTCCGCGCCGACACTGGCGAGCACGGCGAGGGCGCGCTGCTGCTGCCGCGCGCCGACCAGGAAGGCCGCTCCCGCCAGCAGCGCGATCTCGAAGAGCACGAAGGCGCCTGCGACGGCGACCAGGGTCACGATCGCCCACCCGGTCCTCGCACTGGCACCGCCGTAGTCCACGGTGGTCAGCCGCTGCGTCAGGGCACGGGATTGCACGAGCGCGCCGTGGGCGTTGAAGCGGTGCACCGCTGCCAGATCGACGGGCGGCCCCGCCAGGTACCAGACCGAGTACTGCGGGTCGTCGCTCGCCAGCGGGAACGCGGAGGTGCCCCCGAACACCAACTCGCTCGACGTCGGAAGCATCAGATCGCGCATCGTGCCGACCACTCGGTAGGCGCTCGTCCCGTCGCCTCCAGCAACGGTATCGCCGACCCGGGCACCCAGGTGGGCGAGTGCCGCGGGGCTGACCAGGATCTCGTCACTGTCGCGCGGCACCCGCCCGGTGAGCAGCGCGTATCGTCCGGTGAACGCCGGATCCCAGCTGCGCCCCGCCCAGCCCTGGAAGTCGGCGACACCGTTCGCCGTGGTGAGGTAGAGCTGGGCCGGCTGGAGGGGGATCAGTCGCCACCGTTGCGGAACGAACTCGCGTGGATCCGTCGAGACGCCCGATGTCAACTCGCGACCCTCCCACATGTCGCCGGACGAGTCCTGCGAGACCACGTTGCCCACCAGGTCCAGCACGGCCGCCATGTGCCCGAGCCGCGCCTGCGTCGTCTGGGCCGGACTGCCGAGAGTGCTCAAGCCCACGGTTGCGGCCCCCGACATCCCGATCACCGGCAGTGCCACGAGAGCCGCGATCAGGACGCTGCGGCCCGGCGATCGCCGGAGGTTGCGCGCAGCCAGCAGGAACGCCAGCCGCACCCCGCCCTTGCTGCGACGCGGCAGGTCCGACGCGCGCTTCACGGCCGCGCCAGCGTGTCGACGGTCTCGCTCTCGGAGCTGCCCACGACGCGTCCGTCGCGCAGGAAGATGATGCGGTCGGCCCAGGCGGCGTGCCGCGGATCGTGGGTGACCAGGATGCCGCCGGCCCCGGCATCCACCCGATGACGCAGCATCCGGAGCACCAGTTCGCCGGTCGTGGAGTCGAGCGCCCCGGTCGGCTCGTCGGCCAGGATCAACGACCGGCCGCCCACCACGGCTCGCGCGATGGCGACTCGCTGCTGTTGACCTCCGGAGAGATCGTCGGGGTAGTGGTTCGCGCGGTCCGCCAGGTCGACGACCCCGAGCGCATCGCGCGCGGCGCGACGGGCCTTGCTGGTCTTCCAGCCGTCCAGCTCCAACGGCAGGCTGACGTTCTCGAGCGCGGTGAGTGCCGGCACCAGGTTGAAATCCTGGAACACGAAGCCGAGCGTGCGGCGGCGGAGCGCCGCGAGCTGGCGCGGGTCGAGTTCTGACAGCCAGCGCCCGTCGACGATGACCTCGCCTCCGGTCGGTTTGGTGAGCCCGCCGGCGATGGTCAGCAGGGTGGACTTGCCGGATCCGGACGCGCCCATGATGGCGACCAGTTCGCCGCGATCCACGGTGAGGTCGACCCCGGCGAGTGCGACCACCGCCGTCGCGCCCACGCCGTAGTGCATCGACACGCCATCCAGGCGCAGCAGCTGCTGGTCGCTCATCGCTCGCCCTTCCGTGGGGTGATCGCCGTCGGATTCGGGGCGCCCTCCTCACTGTCGGCTCCCGCGATGCGTCCCCTGGAGTGTCGACGCCCGGCGGCGTCCGACAGCCGCTGCTCCGAGTGGTCGAGCCAGCGGATCTCGGCTTCCGCCTGGAAGATCATCGAATCGACCACGAGCAGCCACGCGAGTTCGTGCGGCGAGGCGGGGTCTCCGCCCGCCGCCTTGGTGCGGGTGAGGTCTTGCAGCATTCGCGCCGTCGCCTCGCGCTGGGCCTGGATGATCTCGGGCACGTCCACGTCATCCAGCGACGCCGCGATGGCCAGCTTCATGGCGAGTTCGTCTCGAGAAGGAGCGGGTCGGGTGATCGGTCGCGCCAGCCAGCCGGCCGCGACATCCCGACCGGTGGGGGTGACATGCCACACCTTCCGGCCTTCGGCGTCGCCGGCGCTCGACTCGACCAGACCGTCGCGCTGCAGCCGGTCGAGCGTGGTGTACACCTGCCCGATATTGAGAGGCCAGGTTGATCCGGTGCGCGACTCGAATTCCTGCCGCAGCTCGTAGCCGTAGTGCGGTCTCTCGCAGAGGAGGGCCAGCAGGCTGTTCTTGATCGTCACCATACCGAGTATGCATACCGAGTATGGTCTTCGCAAGGTCGAGACGGTACGGTCGAGGCATGCGCCCTCGTCGCCCCGGGGGGATGGCGAGCGAGGGATGTAGTAACCTAGTCCAGTTGCCCCGCAAGGGTCACGGGTCTGTGGCGCAGTTGGTAGCGCACCTGCATGGCATGCAGGGGGTCAGGGGTTCGAATCCCCTCAGATCCACCCTCACTTCGTCCCGGGCCCAGTCAGCTCGCTTCTGCGAGCCCGACTCGGTCGGGCACCGCATGGGTCAGCCCGCGCAGCCAGGGCTCGGGCGCCGGCCAGGGGCGTCCCGTCGGCAGCCGACGAAGTAGCCGCACCAATGACGCGCCCGAGTCCGACCATGGGATCACGCGGGTCGGCGAGGCCTGCGGCATCACGCCCAGCCACCAGTGCTTCCAGGTCGGAGCGAGCGTCTCGGGGGCGAGCACCACGTAGTAGTCGGGCAGCGCGACGCCATCCCGCCCCAGGGCGACGAGCACGCGTTCGATCTCCAACTCGAGACTGCCGAGCGTCGCCTGATCGTCGAAGAACTCGACCCAGGCGGCCGCGACGTGTTCGAGGGGGTCGCGGTCGTGCACGAGGTAGGGGGTTTGCGTGCTCGACGCCCAGTGCACGGCATCCGTGTCGTCCGCGAACCGCAGGTGGGCGGTGCGCACATTGGCCAGGCCGTCGAGACCCTGCAGCGCAGCATCCGCCTCGTCACCGATCACCACCAGCGTGGTGCTGCTCGGGCTCGCCATTGTGGGATTTTACGCCGCGGGGCCGAGAATCGAACGCATGGCCGGGGCGTTCATGCGCCGGTGGTGGATCTCGGCACCTGGATGGTGTCGGCGAAGTGGTCGGCGACGACCGTGTACTCCCAGGCGTCGCCGACGTTGACGACACGAGCGGCAAAGGCTCCGGAACGGACGTCCCCGAGCCTTTGGACGGTCCAGGCCAGAGCCGTACCTTCCTCGGGGCTGCCGTCAGGCGCCTCGCCGCTGTCGTCGAGCAGTTCGACGACGATCCCCCGGCGCCGAGCCCGTTCAACTGCCGTGATCATCGGCTCGACCGCGAAACGGCGGCCGCGAATGGTGTCACGCAGTGATGCCTCCGAGATGGCAAGGTCCAGGCGTTCCGCGGGCGGCAGCGCCGTCGCGGCGGACTCGGCGATTCTGTTCAGCAGTGGTCCGACGATTCCCAGCAATCGGTCGATCTCCCGCGTCCGCTCGGCCGAGGCGGCCGTGGCGGCGGCGTCCTCCGCCGCTTGGCGATCTCGCGCGTCGTTGAACTCGCGGATCCGGCGGGCCGCGCGGCGGAGGAGAACAGCGAAGATCGTCCCCAGAACGAAGGTGCCGGTCTCCCTGCTCACCAGGAGAAGCCCGTGAACCGTCCCCTGACCGGTCGAGATCGTCCAGGCGAGCACGGTCGTGATCAGAAGCGCCATCCCGACGGCAGCCCAACCGCTCCGCCCCCGCAGACCGAGCGCGATCATCACGAACATGTTCGCGCCGATCACCCACGCCCCGTAACCAGGCCATCCGGTCGCGCTGAGTTGCCAGACGATCAATGCCGTCGAGATCGGAACAGCTCCGACGATCGCCAACGAGTGAGGCAGCGGCAGGGGAGAGGCGCCGGGAATGACCGTGCGCGCCGCGGACGCGAGGACGAGAGCGAGAGCGAGGATGCCTTGCCAGGTCTGAGATTGTTGACCGCCGGCGGTCAGCCACATGATGATCTCGGTGCCGGCGAAGAGACCGAAGATGAGTTTGGCGCCGACGCTGCTCAACCGCAGCAGCCCGACGAGATCGGTCGCCGCGGCATTCCCACCGCTCATGCCGATTGCCATTCGAGCAGCACCGCAGTGCCCCGCGACGGCTCCGACCGGATGGTTGCCCGCCCACCGGGCTGCGACGCCATGCGGGCAACGATGCTGACCTTGAGCCCCAGACGCGTCGGAGCGATCGATGCCGGATCGAATCCGGCGCCATCATCGAGCACCGCGACTCTGACCTGATCCGTGGCGATCTCAACGTGGACGGCGCGGTTGGCGGAACGACCGGGCTGAACGGCGTGGCGCACGCTGTTGCGAAGCGCTTCCGCCATCGAATCGGCGAACGCCCGGGTCAAGGCGGCCGGAATCGGGGATTCAGAGTCCACTCGGTAGCTGAACTCCGCGGATGGCGCGATCTCGGTCGTAATGGCCTGCAGCCTCCAGGCGAATGCGATCGCCGGAACTGCTTCGTCAATCCGCCTGCCGTCGCGGTGCTCCCGAAGCTGCGCAAGGGTAGCGGACGCCTGCCGGGCGAGGGCGGATCCGAGGACGCCTTCGGACCTCGCCGCGGCGAGCAGCGTCGCGAGCACCCCATCATGCACCAGCGCCGCGATCCGGGAGCGTTCCTGTTCCAAGCCGACCGCGGCGGCCGCTCGCGCGGTTTCGGCGCGGGCCGCGGACGCTGCACCATCGAGCGTCCGTCCTGCCGCGATGCTCACGACCGTGAGGGCAGCGAAGATCGAGTTGAACATCAGCGCCTGGAGGGCATCCTGAGCCGCGACCTCGGTGATGCTGCCCGGGTAGGCGATCACCCGTTCCACCCCGAGCAGTCCGGCCATGAGCAGGATGAAACCCCAGACACTCCAGTGCGGCCATGCGATGGCCGCCGCGGAGGTGCCGATGACCGTCAACTGAAAGATCCAGGGCGCCCGAAGGTCCACCGCCAGGTGCCCGTCCAGAAGGGCGACGGGCAGAAGGACTATGACAACGAGGTATCCGATGGCGAGGATCGCGGCCAGGCTCCTCAGCAGTCGGAGGCCGATCCATCGAGCCGCGAGCCCCATCGTCAGAGGGATGCCGAAGATGACAACGATCGACGCCGCGTTCCACCAGCCGGCCAGGTGCGGCAGCTGGCCCACGACATCCGGACCCTCGAGTGCGCCGAAGACCACGCTGGCCACGGCCATCACGTAGGCGATCACTCGGACGATCCTGAGCGTGGCCTCCTCGTCCTTCTGACCGACCGCCGTCACCCGTCAGTCCCCGGACTGGGCAAGAACCCGTCTTCCACGGCGCGTTTGTAGAGATCGATCTTGGTGTCTGCGTTCCGACCGACCAGAGCGTATTTCACCCGCACGCGGCGGATGTAGTTGTCGACGGTCGCGAGGGCGAGCCCCATCTGAGAGGCCACCGCCTGGGTCTTGTTCCCGTTCGCGAACAGCGACAGGGCGCGCTGCTCCTGCTTGCTGAGGCCCGCCTGATCGAGGTCCGGATCGGAATCCAGTGCGGCTGCCCAGTCGATCGACAAGACGGGTTCTCCGCGTGCCGCCCGGCGCAAAGCGTCTTCGAGCACGGCGACCGGTTCCGATTTGCGGATCACGCCGAGCACGGGAGTGCGAGCGGCGAGTCGCACCAGGTAGGGGCTTTCGCCTGAGGTGTACGCGAGGACGTTGGCTCCTGCCTCTGTGAGCCGCGCGACGTTGTTGACGGGAGACGATCCGTCGGCGAGGCGGAGGTCGAGCACAACGAGATCGATCTGCTCTCGTCGCTTGAGCAGGTCCTCGACGGTGGGCGCGACGCCTACGTAGCGGAGACCGTCGATTCCTTCCACGACTTTCGAGAACGCCGTCGCAACGATCTCGTGGTCATCGATCAACCCCACCGTGGTCAATGCTCGGGTCTGTGCATCGGTCATGTGCCCGCTCCTGGATGGTCGGTGATCCGGACCCGACCAGGCCACAGCCTATGCGGGTCACGGGCGCCCGTCCTCTCCGGAATCGGGCCGGGTGCTAGGTCTCCTGCGCCGACGAACGGACCTGCGTGAGGGCGTCCAGGGCCGGCACCTGCGCGGCGACCAGCAGCGACCGCGCCTCGGCGGTCGGCACCCAGCGAGCCGCGTCGAACTCGGGGAACCGCTGCATCCGGCCCGATCGCGGTGGCCATTCCAGCTCGAACTCGTTGCTCACGATCCGATCCGGGTCGAAGCCGGGAGCCTGTCCCGCAAAGACGGTCAGGGTCTTTCCGCTCGAATAGCGGAAGGTGCCGAGCTCGAGGTAGTCCGCATCGGGGGCAGGCGAGCCGACCTCCTCGGCGAACTCGCGCTGCGCGACCGCCAGGTCGCTCTCGCCCGGATCCGCCTCGCCCTTCGGGATCGACCAGGCGTGCTCCTGCTTGCGCGCCCAGAACGGGCCGCCCATGTGGCCGATGAACACCTCGAGCCCGGATGCCGCCATCCGGTGCAGCAGGATCCCCGCGCTGTGCCCCGCCACGTCAGTCCTTGCGCAGGGTCGGCCCGGGCCGGGGCACCGGACCGCGGGCGCCTCCGAGCAGGAAGGCGACCAGGTCGATCAGGTACTCGATGGCCGACGCGAGAGCCGCCGAGACGATGAGCGGCGAGTACAGGGCGCCGAGGTAGCCGCCCGTGATCGGGACGGCCGCCGTGCGACCCCAGAGCAGGCCGAGAAGAGCGGGCGCCAGGCCGATGAGCAGCAGCAGTGGATGCCCGAGCACGCCCAGCACGACCGCCGCGATCACCGCCAGGGCGCCGAGCACGACCTGGGCGACGAGGAGCGCGCCGAGCGGCGGACGAAAGCGCACGTACCGCTGGATCGACACGACGGCCCATATGGCCGCGACCCGCAACGGCGCTACCCCGCTCTCGCCGAGCGCGACCCGGAACGCATCGTCGGCGGCGCGGCGCACCGCGAGCTGCTGGGCGGGCGGAGCCTGATCGGCGCGATCCGACAGCGCATCGTGCAGGATCGCCGGCAGCGTCTGGTGCCCGTAGCTCGCCACCAGTCCCCACAGAAAGGGCGGCACCGACGCCAGATCGGTCGAGTTGTTCCGGTCGGTCGCCGGTCGCGACAGATCGTGGGCCGGGATGTCGGTGCGCGACCCGTTGCGCGGGTCGATCCAGGCGAATCCCTGTTCCAGCTGGAAGAGCCGAACGCTGGCGGGTCGGTACAGCAGCTCGACGCCGTCGAGCGGCGCTCCGTGCGAATCGATGAACGG
>Ga0070658_10002034_pt1 | contig 16954 bp, 17 predicted proteins | sample KBSC13metaG_FD_64664 | JGI IMG/M metagenome (GOLD analysis project Ga0070658, IMG submission 64664) | Corn rhizosphere microbial communities from Kellogg Biological Station, Michigan, USA - KBS C1-3 metaG | ecosystem: Host-associated > Plants > Roots > Rhizosphere > Soil ...
CTCCTCGCGCGCATCCGCAAGAATTACCCGGACGGCACGATCTATTGCGCGTCGGCCCGAGTATCACCGACCCGTATTCGAAAAGCAAAAATGCGTTGAACACGGCCACGCACTAAGCACTAAGCACTGATCACTTCCGCCTCCGCAGCCCTTCCTGGATCAAGACGAGCACCGCCGCCTCCGCGGGTTTCAGTTGCGACAGAGAGCGATCCATCTTGCTCGCGGCCCGCTGGCGGATAGTCGCAATGGTTTCGCCGGCCAGATAGGAATTCAGGACCTCGGGATGCACGTAGCATTTCCGGCAGACGCTCGGCGTATTGCCGAGCATGCGCGCGACGGCATCGATCGCCGTGACGATATTTTTCTTGGCCTGACGCTGATGATGGATCGCCTCGAACTCGCGCAACGCGATCGCCGCCAGCACGGTTCCCGCCCACGTCCGGAAATCCTTGGCGGTGAATTCCTCCCCCGCAATGGCGCGAAGATATTCGTTCACATCCTGAGACGTGACATGACGCGGTTGTCCCTCCTCGTCTTCGTAGGCAAATAACTCCTGACCCGGGATGTGCTGGCAACGGCGCACGATCCTGGCGAGTTGCGGATCACGCAGGCTGATCTCGTGCTTCTTAGCGCTCTTGCCGCGAAAGCTAAACTGAATCTCTGTTCCTTTCACTTTGGCGTGACGGTTGCGCATCGTGGTGAGGCCGTAGGAATCGTTGTCGCGCGCATACTCATCGTTGCCTACTCGAATCAGCGTCGTCTCCAGCAGTCGCACAACGGTCGCAAGGACCTTCTCACGCGGCATCCCCCGCCGCGCCAGGTCGCGCTTCGTCCGCCGCCGGATGCGCGGCAAGACCCGCGCAAATGCGGTCATACGATCGAACTTGTTTTCGTCCCGCTGCGAGCGCCAATCCGCGTGGTAGCGATATTGTTTCCGCCCCCGCGCATCGCGGCCGGTGGCCTGGATATGTCCATTCTCGTACGGACAAATCCACACGCGGGTCCAGGCTGGCGGGATGACCAGGCGCTTGATTCTCTTCAGCGTCGTCTCGTCTTTGACCCGTCGACCGTCCGCGGAGGCGTACTCAAATCCCTGCCCGCGCCGACGCCGGAAAATTCCGGGCTTCGAGTCCGACGAATAGCGCAACCCGGCCTCGCGCGCCTCGGCGACCATGGCAGCCGTGAACGGATCTTGCGCCGCTCCGCCGCTTCGCGCTCGCGACCTCGCGCTGCAACCCACCGTTGAAGGGTCGCGCCCGCGCCGTTGGTGACGGCGCGGACGCTGACCGGCAAACTGGTTCAAATCTCACCGATCTCGCGACGCAGCTCTTCCTTATTCTTGCCAAGGCGTTGCTGCATTCGGCCGAGCAGTTCATCCTCCTTGCCCTCCGCGAACTGCAGGTCGTCATCGGTCAGCTGGGCATACTTCTGCTTCAGCTTGCCCTTGATTTCGTTCCAGTTGCCTTTCATTTCGAGTTTAGTCATGCCCCCGATTCGCACGGCCGACCACGACCGGATGGGCGGCGCCTCGGGGGGGCTTCGCAATTCTCCATCACGCGGCCTTTCGGAGCGAATGGCGTTCCGGGAAACTCTCAGCCGCCCCTAATTATTCGTCCAGGATGCGTCCGGTGTTGACGGATCCGATTTTGCGACCTTCGTCTCCCGGTGGGCGGCTTCCACCGCCTCCCGGACTTGCATGGCGAAAATCTCCAAAAAGCCACGCAGTTCCGTGGCGTGCCCGGCACAGACAACATGCTCGGTGGGCACGAGGCGGCACATCGGCTCGCCCAAGGGAATCCAGGCGTGCAAGGCGAGGTGGCCGGCCTTGCCGCTCTTGGCTTTGAGCACGACGGGCACTCCCAACTGCTGCTCCTCCAGGAATTGATGGATGGAATCGACGGCCGCCGTCGGCAGCACCTCAACCGTGTTCAGAAACGTGAACATGTAACAATCATTGGGACCCGTACTCGATCTACCCAGTTCTCATAGCAGCACCGAATTCCGGAACGCCAGAACGATCGTCACAATTATCGACGATCCGCAGGATGGCCGCCGAGACTACTGCGAGGAGAGTCCCGTTCGGCCCGATTTGGAATCCTGAAAGATGCTCGCCCGGAATCCGGCTTGCCGAACGGCGATGCAGATCTGGTCCTGGGTGATTACGTTCGGGTTGTAGCGGGCAAACGCCCCGCGCTCCATCAGCCGGACAGTGATGATCCCGGGGAGCTTTTCGAGGGCATGTTGCACCGCGATTTCCGCCGTCCCGGTGTCCATATCCGGGATGGCAAGATCAAGTTCTTCAGCGTGAGTGGGCTCGGTTTTCATGGGTAGCCACGGATTCGGATTCACCAGCCACGTTGCGTGTCGCCTCGCGCCCGGCGACGCAATCTTTAACGCCGGTGAGTCAAAATTCAAGCGGCGATGAGCGAACGGATGGCGTCGGTCAATGCCGCATGGAGGACGTGTTTCGGAACGAAGATGTCCACCCCCACATCCTCAGCAAGCTGGCGCGCCTCGTCGCTCCCAGAAACCATGATGATCGGGATGCCATTCTTCCCCTGCCGGAGCGTCTTGATCAAGGTCGGCCCATCCATGTCTGGCATGTGACAATTGGTGATGAGGAGATCGATGCTGCCGGTGCTGATTTCTTGCAGCGCATGCACAGCGGAAGTGTGCGCGGAAACCTGCGCCGTCGGAATTGCTTCGTGAACGACGGAAACAACAATTGATCGAATTGCATCATCATCATCGACAACGACAACGTGTGAAATAGGCACCCACCATCCATAGCGGAAACGCGTGGGGAAAGACAGGGCAATCCACGGGCGAAAATACGCAAGCACCTCTGTTATAGGGTGTAGCACATTGTATAACCCAAGGGGCGCCCTCTGCGAACTGCACCGGAAGATGGGATTGCAAGTGTTGTGACCGGCCCATCCGGCCACGAGAAGCGTGAACCGCGAATCTGAAGTATGGCGCTTGCTTTCATCGTCGGCTTTTGCCGTCCCTTACCGCTGTCGCGAATGCGACCAGCCGCAGCGATCGCGATTGCCGCAGCGGCATGGGTCGCAGGGTGCGCCACGGATCCAGCGCCTTCGGGAACCCGTTATCTCGTCTCCGCGCCCTCAGCGGCGCTCTACAAAAATGGTCCGGCGCAAGACCCCCGCTTCGTATCGCCACAATTGTCCTCTCTTCGCACGCTCGCGGATCCCGATTCAGGCCCCGATACGAGGTTGCCGAAAGGAGCTTATGTGACGCTGTTGAGGCGTGAGATCGGATACTCGCGCGTCGTGACTGACCAGGGACTCGTGGGTTACGTGGCGAATGACGAATTGCAAAAGGCCCCGACGGCCGTCAGCAAGGCCTCCGCAGTGCCCCAGCCTCCAGGAAAACAATACCCCCTTCCTCGAACCAATCGACCTCAGCAATTGCATCCGCCGGAGGATCACCTCGACCTCTCCGACGTTCCGCTCCCGCTGCCGAGCTAACGCGGAGCCGTCTAATTGATCTCGATCTGGATGGGGAAATCCGGGAACGCCTGAGTGAGGGTCGACCTCAGATTCATCGCAGCCAAAGACTCGTTCGCATTCGCCCGAATCAAGACGAATTGGGCACGACCGTCGAAATAGCGCACGAAGCACTCCACCCTGGAGGTGCGATCACGAACCAGACCGAAATGATCCGCTCCATCGGCGTTGCCCACGGCAGAATCAGGAGAAGACTGGGTGTGCCACCGGCGGGGATGCCACCGGATCGAGAGTGGCAAGGGCGCTTCATCCTTGCTCACTGTTTCCTCCCTCGCGATGGAAAAACCGCCATGCTTCACGGCCTTGCGAAACTGCGGAACAAATGCGTTCCCCTCAATACTGGGGTCATGCTGGCAACTGAAGCCCACCACCAAGGCCAGGATTGCTGCCAAGAAGAATGGGAGAGCAGAACGTTTCATGGGAAATGCGCGTCACCGAGGAAGCCGACGAATGGAGTTGCGCAGCGGAAACATGATAAGAATACTATCATCTTTCGTGCCTACGCAGGAGGAAATATGAATATTTTATTCTGACGCCCTTGTTATAGTATTTATTACCCGATTGTCAGAGCGCGCATCTGGTCACGGTGCGTGCGCGGCCCAGATCAGCGCAACCACAACACCCACCAACACCGCGAGATATGTGGCGAAGGCGCGGCAATATGCCCGGTGACTTTCCTCCGGCGTGATGCTCCGGAACCTCGTTACCGATTCCGGGCGTCCACACCGATATCTCCGGTAGACGATGACCGCGGGAATCAGGATCAGGATTCCGATGACGGCGATCCGGGGAAAGGCCACGCAGACCACAAGAATTGGAACTGCCAACACTTCCGGAAGGGCACTCAGCAAACAACCGAACGCAGCGGCGGGACCATGTGGGCGATCGTAGGCAAGTCCGCCGCATTCACGGCATTTCGCCGGCCACCCCCGGGAATAATAGCTGCGCGGCCCCACGGAAATCCCGCGCTTTCCGCACGCCGGACAGACCGCCAATTCACTCACGATCCGCCTCCCGGTGTGAATTCACGGATGCACCGCGTAGCGTCCATGGCGGTAGTATTTTGGCTTCGAATCCAGTCCAACGTGCAACCAAAAGACTCCGAGACCGGCTGTACTCTGCCACACTGGAAATTCCGAAATCCGGTTCTTCATGGCGTTCCCCACCGCCCTCCAGAGGGTATCCACCTGCGATTCCGGAGCCCGGCAACGAATTGCGCGAGATGCGTCTCCCCTCAGATCGGGAAACGTTAGAATCTCCTGGTTCCCTGCCCTGGCAAACTGCGACTTAAACGGCGAGGCGTCGGCGCTCAATCCAGCGAGGGGCGGCGCGTCCACGAGCACATGATAACCGCTCAACCCTGCCTCTCCGCCGACTGCCACACGGAGGCGATCTCCTGCGGAGTGAGGATGCCGCAAAACGGGCTGCACCGCCGCAACTCCCGGCTTTCCGCCGTGTCGGACACCAGGAAATCAATGATCTCTTCGGGAGTCCAGGTCATGAGAATCAGCTTCCAGCGGCGCAGCAACAGTTTGGTATCGGGCTTGGCCGAGCGTTTCCACATGCGGAGATTGAAAAGCGGGATGCCGAGCAGGTTGTAGTCGGCGCGGAGTTTAGACGCGATCACCACGTGCAATTCGCGCGAGAGCCGATCGATCCAGTCCACCTCCCGGTGGTGCGCGAAATCAATGAGCTTTTGCGGAATCATCGGCGATCGGTGGCGTTCGGATGAGCATGACAGAAGACCGGCCAAGGAAAAGCTGGAAAGCGCGCTTGAACAGAAGGTAATGAAGGTAACGAAGGATCCCCTTCGTTATGTTCTCCTGGTTCAAGAAACTTATCGGCAAGAAAGTTCCGGCCGAACTTCCGGTCGAATCATCATCCGCACCTGTCCCGAAGCCCACGCCCGCGGGAAATCCCGGCCGGGGTTCCAAGCTGACGTTGAGTGTCACCGGTCCCGCGGGAGAACGGACTGAAAACATCGATCTCGTTCAGATGCTCTCCGAGGTTTTTTCCAAGCTCGGCAGGGAGCATTCCTACGATGGGACGAAAGTCACTGATCGCGAAAGCGGCCTCGTACTTCAACCTGCAGTCGCCAGTTTTAAACCCAACGACGACCTCAGCATGCAGATGTGCACGACGATCGAGATCGTGCATCCGATCCATTTTCCGAAACCATTCTTCGAATTTCAGCATTCCGTGGGCGATACCGGTAAATTGGCTGTTCGGAGCGGATTCGAAGCCTGGACCCAACTCGATCTGCCGGTGCTTCTCGATGCGCTGCAATCCCCGCCAAAAACTTGCACGGCGCTGGAAATGCAGCTTCCGGGAGGCACGAACCGGCGAGTCCTCCTCGGGCCCGTGTGGCTGTGGGCACCCCAAAGTCCGGCCCCCCCACCCTCAGACGAGACGGACTCATCCGAACCAACCGGCGAAGAGTCGCACCCCCGGATTTGTGCCTGCTGCATGTTTACAAATTCAGCGAAAGCATTTTACCCGCTCATCGACGGAAGAGGAACCCACGCGATTCGCCTCTACACGATGCGGAATGCGGATGGGAGCGCAGAGGCGGACTGTCGCGTGAATGGAGAGGATTTTCCCGAGGGCCAGCGGGCGCTGGTCGATTACGTGGCCACGTGGCCATCCGGCGGATTCGAGGCCAGGAAACAATACATTCTCATTCAGGACGCCCCATCCGACTAGTCACCGATCCGGCGCCGCGCTTGCTCGCGCCCGCAGTGTTCCCACGATTTTTCGATCGATGGACGCCGCGATGAGTTCGAAGGGTGTTCGGCCGCTCTTGATTGCGATGACGATCGTCCAGGCGATCAGGCCGGCGGTCACGACGACATTCTGCCAGGAGGCCAACTCCCAGGCGTGCACGTTCTGGGTCATCGCATCGGAAAAGGGCCAAAGATACAGAAACCCCCACGCCGGCCCCGAGCCGAAGTAATCCATGATCAGGTGGAGATGGAACAAGCCAAGATACAACCAGAGCGCCTTCCATCGATGCTGGGAGGAAATCGTCAGCAAGATCGCCAGCAGCACGCCGAAGGGGAGATTGTGCGCCAGCACGTGGTGATACCGCACGTAGTAGTCGATGCTCACCAAAATACCTAGGCCGTCCACATCGGCGGCACTCGCGGCAATCATCGCGAAGAGACGTTCCCGGGGCGTCAGTTCGAGCAGGTCGGCGATGCACCAACCCGACATGATGTGAGTTTGGACGTGCATTTTATGTTGGCGTCACCCTGTTGAAACGCGGAGGGCTCCGTCAAACGTCATCGGTTCCAAATCCACCTGACCTCATGCGGGCGCTGCGTGCGGTCGATGAAGACATAAGCCGTGCCGTCAGAACCCAAGTTCGTGAACTCCACCCAAAAGTGGTCCGCCGGCGGTTCATAGAGAATCGTCCACGGGGCGTTCGGCGGCAACTCACCAGGTTCCGGCCTGGCATTTGTCCACACCGTGGCACCTGCCGCATCGAGTTGGTGTTTCGAGACGACGCATCCGGCCTCGCTGGGAGACGGAGGAAGACCCTCAAGAACCAGACGGTGGTGGAGTTGAAAAAGGAATTCAAACGGCGGCGGCGGAAAAGCCATCGGTCCGTTTCCTGTCCAGCGGGGAGATCCACCGAACTTCGTGAGTTCGCGACCGTCAAACCAGTCGATCGACGGAAACTGCTCCTGCAACGCCCAGAAGTCAGTTTCGTCATAAAACTCCGGCAATCCCGCGGCGGGAATCCCATCGTCCGCCTCCTCCCAAGCTTCGATCCAAAGTTCGCCGATCAGAGGCTTGCCCAAGTCGGCCTCCGCGTCGTATCCCGGAACCATCGAAAGCGAGTCGGTCAGCCGCGAACGATCGACGAGAAAAGCGGACCGTCCGCCGTACTCGCCGTCGCCGCCGCTGTAGTCGATCCCACAACATTCCAAACACTGGAAGAGATGGAGCACCGCGCCCGGTGCGCCCAAGTCGAGCATCGGGGGCTCATGACAAAATTGCCCCAGAAGCTTTTGCGGGCTTCCACAGCAATGCGGCCAGAGATCCGCAGGCAGGCCCCACGGAATTCCACCCACCTTGCTGATCAGTTTCTCCTGTTCGCCCGCGAGGGTGGCGATCTTGAACCGAGGCCTATAGTAACGCATTCATCCAATCGTTGACGAGCTTCGGGACTACGATATCGGCGGACCCTTCCAGGCCGCGAAATCCGGGGGGAGTCGAGTCAATCTCGAGATCGACCATTACTTTCTCCGCGCGTGGATCGGCAAATTCGACAAGTCCCGCGGCTGGATAAACGACGAGGGACGTTCCCACGACGAGGATTCGATCGGCGGCCTCGATATGATCGCGAGCTTCTTCGAGGTGCGTGACCTGCTCGCCAAACCACACGATGTGCGGCCGCAACTGGCTGCCCAGCGTGCACTTGTCTCCCAGTCGAATCGGGCCGCCACCAATATCGCTGATGACGTTGGGATCGGCGGTGCTTCGCGCCTTGCGCAACTCTCCATGAAGATGAATGACCTGGGTGGAGCCGCCGCGTTCGTGCAGGTCATCGACATTCTGCGTGACCACGATCACGTCGAAACGCTGTTCCAGCGCGGCGACCGCGCGATGCGCCGCGTTGGGTTCCGCAGTCGCCGCCCTGGCTCTCCGCTCATTGTAGAATTCCAGCACACGTTCCGGCTGGCGCCGCCACGCCTCCGGAGTGGCCACGTCCTCGAGTCGGTATCCCTGCCAAAGCCCGTTCGTCGCGCGAAACGTCGGGATCCCGCTCGGCGCGCTGATTCCTGATCCGGTGAAGACAACGATCTTTTCTCGATGCATGGCGGCGAGGAGTGTGCCAGCGAATCACGCGAATCACACGAATATCCGAAAAACGGCCTGTGCAGATGTCACACATAGGTGGCGCGGCAAAAGCTGGACAGCAAGAAAGGCAACCGCAGAGGGATACGCTTCGCGCGGATGAGGAAAAATCTACACGAAACGCGATGATCCTTACGAATAGCAGATTGGAGAGGTTCGGAGAGGGCTTTCTCCATCCCGATCTCTGTTCGCATGACACTTCGCGATTTGCTTAGAATGAGCGCGAAGCGCATCCCTCTGCGGCCCTCTCATTCTTCTCTGCGCCTCTGCGGTCGTTTCCCTTCCGAATGGCCTGAGCTTGTCGATGGGGCTGCGGCTTTATCACACCGAGCCGCTGCGTACAATCCGATTTCCGTCCATCCTGAAATCACGGCGGCGTGTGCCGGATGCGCAGATGGGCCAGGTAGATATTGGTGGGATTGTTTCCGACTCCCTTCGGCTGCGGGTATTCGTGGGACGAGTAATAGGCCAGCAATACTTCCTCCGCGGTCGGACCATCGGCGAAGCTCTGGTAGGCGCCGTCACCACTGCACGGCACCACCCACGGATTCTCGACGCCGTTCGCCGTGACCGTCCACACTTTGCACAAAGAAGGGAAGCCCACGGTTGCTTTCTCCGGCATGGCCCGGGCCGCGAGCAAAATGCCGCCACCTTTCGTCGCGTGGAGCGCCGGGCCGCCGAAATTCCAGGCGTCCGTGCCGAATGCTTTCCACGGGCCCAGCGGCGCTTTGCCCATCACGACTACGCCCGGGCCGGAGTTACGAATGGCGCAAACCATCGTACCATCGGGCGTCCAGGCCACGTCGGACTCGTGTCCCCAGCCGCTCCCGCCCGCCCGGCTGATCGCGCTCGTCGGCCCTTCTCCGTAGGTGTGCAGCGCTTTGAAGGTCACCCCGTCTTCGGAGCGGTACGTGATGAGGCCAAATGTTCCCCCGCCCTTCTCCTTGATGCCGCAGCGAGCGAGGCTGTAGAAAGCGCCGTCCGGCCCCTGCCGGATGCGGAAGAGCCAGCGGCGCTGCGAGGTCATGACCAGCCCGCTGTTGGGGTTGGGTTCGACGAACTCGGTGTCCAGTTCCTTCGGCTCCGTCCACGTCACGCCATCCGCGGATTGCGCAAAGAAATCCTCCTGCGAGTGAAACACGACCTGCACCTTGCCGTGGTTGTCAAATACCAGCGGGTCGCGGCAATCGTGCTCGCGGGTGAATTCCGCGACCTTCTCCCAATGCTGCAAATCCTTCACCGCGGAACGGATCACGACGATTTTCGCCGTCGGCGACTGATGCGATTCACTGTTGCGGAACGTGACGTAGTAGTAGTCGCCCACCTGCGCGATGCCGGGGAATCCGTTGTGCCGTCCATCCGCCCAGATCGATTGCACCCACACGCTTTGCACCAGCGCTTTCGGAAACGGCGCCGGGGCTGCTTCCTCGGCGCACAGTGTGCCAGCCAGCGTCAGGAAGCCCGCACCGGCCAACCCATGAAAGAATCGCAGAAATGAGCGGGCCGTCATCAGCAGAGACATTTCAAGACCCTTGATCGGTCAGCCTTTCCGAACCCGGCGGGAGAGGAGGAGGCTCCTTCGGAGTATTGATCAGCAGGACGATACATATCACCAACAGAAGGATGCCAATCGGGCACGCCACAAATCCTCCGGCGGTCGCCAGCAAGGTCACACCGATCGCACCCGACATCGCTTTCGGGTCGCTGATACCCGGACCACTGCCCAACGCCTGAAAGGCGTGCATCATCCCAAAAGCCGTCCCCAACATGCCCCAAAGGGGACCGAGGGCGAGGAGGCTGCCGATGACAATGCCGCAGATAAGGAGGGAACGCCGCATGCGCGCGACCCTTAGCAGCCCGGCATTCCGTTGGCGAGTCTTGACTTGCCGCCCGGCTTTCGCGCCAATGCACGTCTATGAAATCCCTCCTCGTCGCCGCGTTTGCGGCGCTTCTCACCGCAGCCGGCACGCAAGCCGGCTCCTTCCCAGACGATCTCAAGACCGGCGGCTTCGTTGTCGGTTGCCAGGCCTGGACCTTCAACCGCTTCAGCGTCTTCGAGGCCATCGACAAGGCCGCGGAGACCGGCGGCAAAACCATCGAATTCTTCCCCGGCCAGAAGCTCTCTCCTGAGGATGCGGACATCAAATTCGGTCATGAGCCCGTGAAGGGAAAGGACAAGCTGGATGATGCCGCCACCAAGGCCGTGTGGGACAAAGTGAAGGCGAAACTCGCCGAGAAGAAAATCACCGCCGTGGCTTACGGCGTGGTCGGCATCCCGAAGGACGCCGCCGGGGCACGCAAGGTGTTTGATTTCGCCAAATACATGGGAATTCGCGTGCTCAATACCGAATCCGTGGACGCCATCGACACCTTCGAACCGCTGGTCAAGGAGTACGACATCAAAGTCGGCTTCCATGATCACCCGAAGCGCCCGAACGATCCCAACTACAAGATGTGGGACCCCGAGTACATCCTCTCCGTGGTGAAAGATCGCGACCCGCGCATCGGCTCCTGCGCCGACACCGGCCACTGGGTCCGCAGCGGCTTGAAGCCCGTGGATTGCATCCGCATCCTCAAAGGCCACATCGTGAGCAGCCACCTCAAGGACCTGCACGCGCCGCTGCCGAGCGGGCATGACGTTCCCTGGGGTCAGGGCGTGAGCGACGTGAAGGGCATCCTCGACGAATACAAGACGCAGGGTTTTGTCGGCCCCATCTCTGTGGAATACGAATACCACCAGGAAGACAACCTCGCCGAGGCCAAGGCCTGCATCGACTACATCCGCGACTACGGCACAAAGAAGTAGAGTCGCTTCCCCAAATCCGATCTCATCCAACGAACGGCGGACATCCGAAATGGTGTCCGCCGTTTTGCGTACGAATCTGGCTTCTTTTTCCGCGCTCGTTCCGCACAATGCAGCCCGCAGTCGCCTTCCCCCATGAAGCTCCTTCCCTCTCTTCTGCTCCTCCTGGGCGCGCACGCGCTCGCGGTCGATGCCAACCGCCTTACCTACCTCGACGATACTTCGCCTTTCTGGCCGGGGCCCAAGACCTCAAAGTTCACGACCCCCCAGTGGGTCGGCGAGAAGGGTGTCGACGCCGTCGTCATCCTCGCGATCGACGATATGCGCGACCCGGCGAAGTACGAGGCGTTCCTCCGCCCCATTCTCAACCGGCTCAAGCAAATCGATGGACGCGCGCCGCTGAGCATCATGACCAATACCGTGAAGCCGGACGATCCGCAGTTGCAGGCGTGGCTCGCCGAGGGGCTGTCGATCGAGAGCCATACGCTCACACACCCGTGTCCGCTGCTCGGCAAGGTGAACTTCGAAGAAGCCGCCCGGACATATCACGAGAGCGTGGATCTGCTCAGCAGCATTCCCGGCAACCGGCCCGTCGCCTTTCGCATGCCGTGCTGCGACTCGATGAACTCGGCGAGCCCGCGCTTCTACTCGGAGATTTTCAACCGCACGAGCCCGCAAGGCCGCTTCCTTGCCATCGACTCCTCGGTCTTCACGCTGCCAGCCGGTGAGCGCTTCGCAAAATACTTCCCCACCGAAATGCATCCGCCGATGAAGAGGACCTTCGGCGACTACGCCGGATTTATCGACGATTACCCGTACCCCTACGTCATCGGAAACACATGCTGGGAGTTTCCCTGCATCGTGCCGAGCGACTGGGAAGCCTTCAATGCCATCGGTCCCAAGACGCCCACGATGCTGGAGGATTGGAAGGCCGGCCTGGACGACGTGGTGGCGAAGAAAGGCGTCTTCACTGCAGTGTTCCATCCGCATGGCTGGAGCGCGCCGGAGCAATGGGTGGATTTCATCGACTATGCGCAGCACACTTACGGAGCACGGGTGAAATTCCTCAACTTTCGCGAAGCGCTGGAGCGTCTTGAAAAGCACGCGCTGGCGGGTCATTCCCTGCGCAGCGGCCTCAGCCGGGACAATGGCGTGCGGTTGCTCGACCTCGACGGCGACGGATTCATGGACATCGTGATCGGCACGGCGGACCATCCCGTCACGCGCGTCTGGCTTCCGGGCGAGCAGCGCTGGAAGGAGGCGAAGACGCCGGCGAATTTTGTGCGCTTTGGCGACGACGGGGGGATCCCCACCGGCCTGGTCTTCGGCATCCCGCGAACGACCGGCGAGCCGGCCCTCTTCGCGCCCGGCAAACCCGCACACGCCTGGACCTATCGCCATGGTGAATGGCAGTCCGATGAAGCTCTGGCGGCCGGATTGCCGCCATCACCGCAAATCCGCTTCCGCGACTTCGACCGTGACGGCGCGTGTGAAGCGTTGACCAACGATGGCATCTTCGCGTGGAGCGAGAAGGACCAGCGCTGGCAACCAGCGGACTTCGCGCTCCCGCCGGGCTGTGCGCCCTTCGATGCCCAGGGCCGCGATAACGGCCTGCGTTTCGCCGACCTGAACGGCGACGGATACGACGACGTGATCCAATCGAACGATTCCGGCTACGCCATCTACCTGTGGGCCGGGACCGTGAAGGCCAATCTCGGCTGGAAACATGGCTGGCCGCATCTCGTCGGTGAGGGTCCCGCCGACGCCCACGCCCGGGCGCTACCGTTTGTGAAGGACGGCCACGACAACGGCGCCTGGATTCATCGCGATTCCATCGTCTGGCAAAATGAGACGATCGCCAAGATCGGCAGCGAATCGGTGAACCGCAGTTTCAAGGATTTGATCGCGTTCGAAGTCCCACCGCCGAAATCGCCCGAAGCGTCCACGCAAGATCTGCGGCTGCGCAATGGGTTCAGTGTCGAACTCGTCGCCGCGGAACCGCTCATCGAGAGCCCGGCCGCGTTCGATTGGGATGCGCAGGGCCGTCTTTGGGTGGTCGAGATGCGCGACTATCCGCTCGGCATGGATGGCAAGGGGCAACCGGGCGGCAGGGTCAGGATCCTCACCGATGCGGACGGCGACGGCCGCTACGACCACGCCACCACCTGCCTCGAGAATATCCCCTACCCCTCCGGCCTGATGCCGTGGCGCGATGGCGTGCTCATCGCCACCTCGCCGGACATCCTGTTCGTGGCGGACTCCAAGAGCGACGGCCGCGCCGGCGAGCGACGCGTCCTCTTCAGCGGATTCCGGGAGGGCAACCAGCAGCATCGGCAGAACGGTTATGAATGGGGCCTGGACGGCTGGCTCTATGGCGCCAATGGCGATAGCGGCGGCGCGATCAATGGGGTCAATATCAGCGGACGCGATTTCCGGTTTCGCCCGGATAGCGGCGAGTTCGAAGCCGAGAGCGGTTCCACCCAGTATGGACGGCACCGCGACGATTGGGGCCACTGGTTCGGCAATAACAACTCCGCGTGGCTGTGGCACTACACGCTGGAAGACCATTACCTGCGCCGCAATGCGCGCCTGGCCGTCAAGACGACGAAGCAACCGCTCGCGCAATATGCCGACTCGACACGGGTCTTTCCGACGAGCGAGCTGCCGATCCGCTTCAATCAACCGCAATCGCTCGGCCACCTCACGAGCGGCTGCAGCGCCACTCCCTATCGGGACGACCTCTTCGGGCCGGCATTCGCGGCCAGCGTTTTCATCGCCGAGCCCGTGCACAACGCCGTCCACCGCGAAGTCCTGTCGCCGGATGGCGCGACCTTCACCAGCGCGCGGGCCGAAGATGAGCGGGACCGTGAATTTCTCACGAGCACCGACCCGTGGTTCCGGCCCGTGTATCTCAAGACGGGTCCGGACGGCGCGCTCTACATCGCCGATTTCTATCGCTTCGTCCTCGAGCATCCCGAATGGATTGCGCCCGAAACACAAAGCCGGCTCGATCTTCGCGCCGGGGCGGATCGCGGACGCATCTATCGTGTCTTCCCCACGGGCGCGAAACTCCGTTCTCCTCCCAACCTCGCGAAACTCGGCAACGCGGAATTGGCCGCCGCGCTGGACAGCCCCAACGGCTGGCAACGCGACACCGCCCAGCGTCTGCTCTACGAGCGCCACGCGGTCGACGCCGCCCAGGTCATTCGGCAACTGGTCGCAACGGCGACGAATCCGAAAGTGCGGCTGCAAGCCCTCGCCACGCTCGGTACGCTGCCGGCGCTGGATGTCGAGACCGTTCTCCGGGCATTGCGCGATCCGCACCCCGCCGTCCGCGCCCAAGCCTTGCGCCAGAGCGAATCGCTCACCGCCAAACAGGATGAGTTGCTCCCAGGCGTGCTGGCGTGCGCGGTTGACGAGGACTTCACGGTCCGGCATCAAGCGGCCCTGAGCCTGGGCATGTTTCACGATCCCCGTGCTTCCGAAACTCTGGCCCGGCTCGCCGAACGCGAAGGCAGCCAACCGCAAATGCGTCTCGCCATTCTTTCATCGCTCGCGGCGGACAGTCCCCTCTTCGCGAAACTCAACAGCCAGGCGGCCCCTGCCACGGCGCCCAAAGTGGATCTTCCGAAGCCGTCGACGCCTGACCGGGCTCGGGTCGTGTCCAACTACGCGCGAGTCGCGGAATTGCGTGGCGACCCCACGAAGGGCCACGACGTCTTCCAGGCGCAATGCGCCATCTGCCATCGCTTGAAGGGCGCCGGCAACGAAGTGGGTCCCGACCTGGCGATGGTCGCCGACAAACCGCTCGACTGGCTGCTGACCGCCATCTTCGACCCCAATGCCGCGATCGAGGATCGCTATCGTGCGCAGACCCTGAAGCTCAAATCCGGCACGGAGATCTCCGGCCTCATCTCGACCGAGACAGCGAATAATGTCGTGCTGCGCGTTCCTGGCGGGACTGACCTGCCGATTCTGCGCACTGACATCTTGAGCCAGAAAGCCTCCAACAAGTCTCTCATGCCCGAGGGCATGGAAACAGTCCTCACGCCGCAAGCCACTGCCGACTTGATTGCCTGGCTGCGGGCAAAGTGACGAGCGGCGCTTGCGTTCTCGTCGTGCCCCGCTTTCGGGGTGCCAAACGCGGGCTCGGTGCAACTGCTGCATCTACGCGTATCCGCCTGACGAAGCACTCCCGCCTTTGGCACCAGCGCTTTGACCAGGCGAGGGCGAACGAGCGTGAAAATGACCGGTCTTCAGATTGCAGTTCGCTGCCGGCGGCGCCGCCAGCCGAGGACCGCACCGGCTCCAAGGGTGAGCAGCACGGCGCTGCCGGGCTCCGGTGTGACCAGGAATTCCATCACCTCCCCATTGGTCACCGCTCCCGTGCCGAAAGGCGCGCCGGGTTCCGTGACCAGGCCCAGGTACTGCACCACGGCTCCGTTCGTGCCGGTAAAGACGAAGGTGGCTTGATTCTCCATCGCATTCGACACGGCGGCATCCGTGAAGAATCCGCCGAGATACGTCTGGCCCGGCAGCAAAGTAGCGCCGCTGAAATCCAGCGTTACGGTATTGGCGGCGGTCAGCGCGAAGACGAAGGGGGTATTCCCCGTGAGGTGCAGCACATCGTTGCCGCTGGCGCTGGCGTTGCCGTAGGTGGGCGAGCCCGGCTGTGTAAAACTGAAAGCAAAGCTCAAGCCCGCGCGGGGATCCACCTGCGTGGCCGTCAATGTCTCCGGACCACCGGGCGCGACCAACCCCGACCCGCCAATGACGCTCACACTGCCGTGTCCGCTCAAGGTCCCCCCGAGCGCCACTGACACCCCGGAGGATGAGGCAATGCTGCCGTCGACGGCCAGGGTCCCACCGAAAACGGTGGTGGCGCCGGTGTAGGTATTCGTGGCGGTGAGAGCCGTCCGGCCCGGGCCCAGCTTGTTCACGCTGAGCTGGCCGGTCAGTTGTGGCGCAAAAGTGTAGCTGCCGCTCTGGTTGAAGTTCACCGTGGCCGTGCCGGCGCCCCCGGACACCGTGCCGGCTTGCAGCGTTCCCGCCACTCCGCCGCTCCCCAGATTCAGCGTGCCATTGCTTCCGAAGGTGTTGGCCAGGACGAGCGCGCCGGCGCCGCCGGTGACGGTCACCGCGCCAGGTCCGGTGATGTTCATGACCCCCGTGCCCCCAAACCCGAGATTCACGGGGCCGCCGGTGAGGGTCAAGGAGCCGCCGCTGACCGTCACTGTCCCGCTCGACCCGGCAAAGTAGCCAACGTCCGCGCGGAACGCGGTGACACTGCCGCCGGTGATGGTCAACACTCCGCTCGCCCCATTGCCGACGGTGAGGGAGTTGCTGTTGGTCCACGTTCCGCCGCTTACGGTCGCCGTGCCGGTCGAACCGGTACCGGCGTCGATGAAACCGGTCGAATCGGAAACACTGCCTCCAGTGATGCTCAGCGCAGCGCTGGCGCCGGGGTTGCTCACGACGGATAGCCCCCACCCGCCGATGTTGATGGAGCCGCCTGCAGGAATCTGCAGAGTGCCGCCGCTGACGGTGGTGACGCCGGAGTAAGTGTTGGCCGCAGCCAGGATCAAGGTCCCCGTGCCGAACACCGACACCGTGGTTCCATTGCCCAGGATCGGCGTATTGATCGTCACCGCCCCAGCGTTGAGGTTGTTAAAGGTAATCGCACCCGCCGAAGCCGTCGCGATCCCAGCGCCGCCCGCGCTGCCGGTGATCTGCCACGTGTTGGAGCCGTTGCCGCCGAAAT
>Ga0070658_10002035_pt1 | contig 16952 bp, 15 predicted proteins | sample KBSC13metaG_FD_64664 | JGI IMG/M metagenome (GOLD analysis project Ga0070658, IMG submission 64664) | Corn rhizosphere microbial communities from Kellogg Biological Station, Michigan, USA - KBS C1-3 metaG | ecosystem: Host-associated > Plants > Roots > Rhizosphere > Soil ...
CAGTACGGGGAACGCCCTACCCAGAGTGCCACGCCATAGTCGGCCTGGCACTGGGCATCGCCGACGACCTAGAAGGGAGACTGATCCGCACTGGCTGTGATCTCGAGACGCTCACATTTCATGAGATCATGGTCGTGCTCTACTCGATGCTCATCGATGACATCACCGGCGGAGAGCACACACGTGCTCACGCTCGTGGACGCATCGACGGAGTCATCGAGGAGAACGCCACGATATACCTGATGCAAGACTTCGAGCGCCGACGTAGGGCCGACGCACAGAGCGCGCAACGCGCTTGGGGCGCCGATGCTACTGGGGAGCTCGGGAACCAACGAGCGCAGTCGATCGTCGGCGGACCTGCTGGTCCGCCACAGTAAGGGAGGAGGTGGGCCGTGTCTCAGCTGCTAGGCGTTGCGTACGTCGACATCAGGGCACGGCTCACCAACTTCGAGAACGAGCTTCGGTCGGGAGTGCAGCGTTCGCTCGCCGCCACGTCGGCTGAGTTCGCGGCTGGTGGCGCCGGCGTCGGTCGTGCGGCCGACAAGATGGAGCGCGACCTCAAGGGACGTCTCTCCGGGTTCGTCAACAAGTCCGGCCTCGGCGCAATGGCTGGGCAGGTCTCACACGCCACCAATGCAATCGGCATCCCGCTCAAGCTGGGCATCGCCGCGGCCGGCGCTGCCGTCACGTATGAGTCGATCAAGATGGCTGGTAACTTCCAGTCGCAGATGAACCTCCTGGTCACGGCCGCCGGCGAGTCGTCCAGTGCCATCAGCGGCATGGGTCGTCAGGTCATGCAGATCGCACGTGACACAGGCACGAGCACGACTCAGCTGACTGCTGGTCTCTACAACCTCGAGAAGGCTGGGTACCGCACTAGCGCGGCGACCCACGTGCTGGGCATCGCATCTGAAGGCGCACGTGCTGAAGGCGCCAACCTTGCCACCGTCGTCAGCGGCCTGACGTCGGTCATGCAGTCGTACCACGTGCCGGCGAGCGGCGCCGTCAACGTGATGAACGAGATCATCGCTGCAGCGGGATCGTCGAAGACCAACATGGAGTCGTTCGCCGGAGCGCTGGCGACCGTCATTCCGATCGCGTCTGCTGCGCACATCTCCTTCGCCGAAGTCGGCGGCGCCATTGCCACGCTGACACAGCACGGCACCAGCGCCAACGAGGCTACGCAGGAACTCGCAAACCTGATCCGCAACCTGCAGGCACCGTCTCAGGTCGCACAGCGCGCGATGAACCAACTGGGTCTGAGCATCACGGGAATCCAGCAGGGACTGAGCAATCCCAAGATCGGTCTGCAGGGGACGCTCGACAAGATCATCACGACCCTCGGGCATCACCTCGGACCCGCCGGTCTGGTCGCGGTCAGTGCATTCCGCCAGTCGCAATCCGCCACGCGCGACCTGCGGATCGAAATCGACCACATGCCGTCGTCGCTGGCGAAGTTGTCGCGTGGCCTCATCGACGGATCGGTCACGCACTTCCAGTATCTCAAGGCAATCCGCGGCACGAACAACGAGACGTATCAGCTGGGTCGCAGCTTCCTGCAGACGATCACGCAGGCGAGCGGGTTCAACTCACTCCTGCGTAGCGGCTCGCCCGCGGCGCAGACCTTCGCGGGTGCGCTCAAGCAACTGACTGGCGGTAGCGTCGGTCTGAACACCACGCTGCAGTTGACGGGCGAGAACATGCCCGGCCTCGAGGCGCGCATCAACCGCATCTCCGAAGCCGCCCGTCACGGCGGTCAGCACATCGAGACGTGGGGCCACGTCCAGCAGAGCTTCAATGTCGAGATGGGTCGCCTCCGCCAGGTGGTCGACACGGCCTTCATCTCTATCGGCCAGAAGATGCTGCCCGCGATCGCATCTGCATCCACGGCGACGTTCAACTGGTTCCAGCACCTGGGTGATGGTGGCAGCGTCTTCGCCAACGCCGAGAAGAAGTTCGGCCCGTTCGCGGGCGGCGTGCTGTTCATCCGCACCGCGTTCGACACCACGACCCGGTTCATCCGCGGCACTGTGTTCCCCGTCGTCGAGAACATCGGGCGGGTACTCGCGCCTGTCGTCGTCACGATCCGCAACGCCGGCGCCGACGTACTCAACTTCGCGAACAAGTCGCTGACCGCGCTCGGGCATGTCCTCAACGACACGGTCGGGCCTGCACTCGTCTCCGGAGCGAAGTTCCTCGGCAGCCACGCCCGCGAGATCGGCCACAACCTCGTTGTAGGCGGTCAGTTCGTCCTGATCCTCGCCGGAATCGGTCTGGCAATGCGCGCGTACAGCGCGGCTGTCGCGGGCGCAGCTGTGGTCTCAGCTGGCTTCGCGAGCGTGACTACCTTCCTCGGCCTGGCGATGACGGCTATCAAGTCCGGCGAGCTCGTCGCCTTCATCGGCCTGTACACCGAATCGACGATCGCAGCTACGATCGCAACCGGTGCCCAGGCTGTCATGATGGGTGTCGTTCGTGTTGCCACGATCGCGTGGAGCGTTGCACTCGCCGCGCTCGATGCCGCGATGGTCTTCCTCGAGTCCGGCAGCATCATGGCTGCGATCAACGCGTTCGTGGTCGGGTCAGGATTCGCCGCCATCGCGACGGGGGCGTGGACCGTCGCCACCGGCGCACTGCTCACTGTGATGGACCTTCTCGCCGCGAACCCGGTCGTGGTGCTGATCACTGCGCTCGGTCTGGCCATTGTCGGCGTCGTCGCGATCGTGACGCACGGCACCAGTATCATGCACGCGTTTGGCGACGTGGTGCAGGGAATCGGCAATGTCTTCGGCGACATCATGGATGTCGTCCGCGGGTTCGTTGACCTGGTCGTCGGTCTGTTCACGCTCAACCCGACCAAGTTGCTGCACGGGATCGAGCAGATCGGCGAAGCAATCCTCATGTTGCCGGTGCACGTCCTCCAGGGCGTGGGCAAGGCGCTGCTGGACCTGGTCGGCATCCACTTCAACGGATTCAAGATCCCCATCGCATTCCAGGTCAACACCGGCGTCATGCAGTCCGCGAATCGCATGGCCGCCGCGTCGATCCGCGGCGTCACGGACGAGATCCACAACATGAACGCGGCGCTGACGCACACGTCAGTCGACCAGTACGGTTCCTCGATCGCCAACTCCATCACCAAGATGCAGTCGCAGATCAAGGTCTACTCCGATCTCTCGAAGGCTGTCGGCGGCACGAAGATCAGTGTCACTGCACTGACTACGGCGCAGCAGAATCAGGCAGGCAAGATCGAGGCAAACCTCGCGGACTTCCACACGCACACGCAGGCCATCAACCAAGTCGCGAGCGCGAACAACACCGTCACGGTCTCGAGCAAGCAGTGGAACAAGGCGCTCGAGGATTCGCACGGTGACCAGACGAAGGCCATTGCGCTCATCCGCGAGATGATTCCTAACCTCAACGCGTACAAGAGCGAACTCACGTTCCTGAAGACGGAGCAGCACAACTTCAACACCGCGATCAGTTCGACTGCGACATCGCTCGGCATGACCAAGCAGCAGGTCATCCAGTACGGCAACTTCCTCGGGTACACGGGACGGCAGATTGCCGGTGGCGCCGCCGCACAGCAGCGCTTCAAGCAAGCCGTTGCGCAGGCTCGCGACGTCATCGCTGGCGCGTCCGGTCCGATTGGCAACTTCATCAACCAGATCTTCCAGTACCAGAATTCGGCGAAGACTGCCGCGGATCAGACCGATCTGTTCAAGGCCGCCATCGATGCGCTCACGGGCAAGGCCCAGGACGTGCCGACAGCCATCGCGCAGGCGCGCATCCAGCTCGACGACATGGTCACCTCGCTCAAGGGTGTCATCGGCTCGGGTCACGGCGCCGCGAACACGCTCTTCAACGCGAAGGGCACTGCGATCGACTTCGCGCACGGCGGCGCTCAGCTGCAGACCCAGATGGGGTCGCTGCGTGATTCACTCGCCAACGTCGCGGTGCAAACGCTCAACAGCGGCGGATCCTGGCAGCAGGCCGAACGCGCCTACGAGAACGGCGTCAAGAATGCGCTGCCCGCGCTGCAGCGACAGTTGGGTCTGAGTTCGACCCAGGTCAACACGCTGAACCGGTACCTGCAGCTCACACCCGCGGCGAAGAAGATCCTGCTGAGCACGCCCGGGCTGCTGCAGAGTACGGGTGGCGTGCAGGAGTTGCTTCGCGACCTGCAGAACCTGCCGTCCACCAAGAGCATCGACATCTATCTCAACACACACCGCGCCGCAGCGAAGGTCTCGGACATCGCGCAGTCGCGCAGTGCCAACGGCAACATCTTCCAGGCGTTCGCCAACGGCGGCGAGAACCACGTCGCGCAGATCGCGCCCGCAGGTTCGATGCGGCTCTGGGCCGAGCCCGAGACTGGCGGCGAGGGCTACATCCCGCTGGCGATCGGCAAGCGTCGTCGCAGCGAGTCGTTGATGGCACAGATCGCTGGGATGTTCGGCGGCATGTACATGTCCCCGAAGATGATGCACGCGATGGGCTTCGAGCGATTTGCGAACGGCGCGTTCAAGGGCCCCGGCGGCAAGACGGAGTGGAAGTACAACGGGATCATCTATACCACGCTGATCGCGTACGAGAATGCCGTCACGCGTGGCGAGAAGGCGAAGCAGCGCGCCGAACGCAACGAGCGCAAGGCCGCCGAGAAGCTTCACGCCACCGAGGTCACGGACGTCAAGTCGCTCGAGAACGCCGTCAGCAAGATGTTCAAGAACACCGCGCTGACGGCGCAAATGGCGGCGAGCGCGTACGACAGCGCGTTCGCTCGCCTCGAGAAGGCTATGGCATCCGGGAACATCAAGCCGAGCAAGGCGTTCACGACCATGATCAGTGGTCAGAACAAGACGCTGCACTCGCTTATCGATGCGCGCAACGCACTGGCCAAGCGCCTCGTGACTGCAAACGCTGGCCTCGCTGCCGCACAAACGAAGTACAATGACGAGAGGTCGAGCGTCACCGCGACCTCGATGGGCACGTTCGACGTCACGTCCGCCGGTAACTTCAACGGGTATTCCACGACCGGCACTGTGATGCAGGGTCTGTCGGCGCAGTTGGCGACGATCAAGACGTACAGCGCCGGCATGAAGAAGCTGGCAGCCCAGCACCTGAACCCGACCCTTCTCGGACAGCTTGCGGCCGCTGGACCCAGCATGAGCGCGAACAACCAGATCGCTGCATTGCTGTCAGCGACACCGAAGCAATTCGCGTCCATCAACTCGATGGCGGCACAGGCTGCCACCGCCAGCGCGGGCGTCGGCAAGATTGCAGCCGATGCGCTGTACGGCGCTGGGGTCTCGACGGCCAAGGGTCTTGTCGCGGGTCTGAAATCCCAGGAGAACGCGCTCAATCACACGATCGCGCAGCTTGCGGTCAAGATGATCCGCGAGTTCAAGAGGCAGCTCGGTATCAAGTCGCCATCTACTGTGTTCCACGGACTGGGCGTATTCACAGGCATGGGCGCGGTGCACGGTCTGACCTCGACTATCCCGCACATGAAGAACGCTGCGGGCCAGCTCGCCGCAGCTGCGACGCGCGGCATGACGCACGGGATCAACTCGCACGGCGCAGCAGCGATGCACGGTGGCGCGCTGACTATCGTGAACCACGTGCACGGTGCCCCCGGGATGAATGTCGACCAGTTGGCCGAGAAGGTGTCGCACAAGCAGGCGCGGCAGATCCGGTACCGCATCCCGTCGAGCATCCGAGGGTGACATGCCGATCCTAGTCCCGCAGTACCCGACGCCTGGTGTGCCGCCGGCCTCCAGCTACGCGCCAGTCCCCAACACCCCGGCGGGCATGGGCGTGCCCGTGTCGGGAACATCGCCGATCAACTACTGGGCGCAGCTCGGGCCGCTGACGTTCGGGTGCATCGACCAGTACGGGATCGACTGGTTCTTCTCCGACCCGGAGGGTTGGGCGGACGGTTCGGGTGTCGTGCTGTCCCAGGAGCAGCGCACCAACCAACACGGCGCCTGGGTGGGTACGACATATCTCGCTCCACGAATGATCAACTTCAAGGGCCGCGTCATGGCCCCGTCACCGATCGCAGCGTGGCAGGCGCGGAACGCCCTGCTCGGTGTCGTGGCCGCGCTCAACACCGCGGGCGTCATGAACACCGACGTGGTGCTGGCGGTCAACGAGCCCGATGCGCTCAAGATGGCCAACGTGCGTGCCGCTGACGTGCCTGTGATCTCGCCGGTCGATCAGGCCATCTTCACGTTCTCGATCCCGCTCATCGCGCACGATGCGCGAAAGTACGGAGCGCCATCGACTGTCAACGTCCTGCTACCCACCGCGGCCAGCGGCGTCACGTTCCCGCTCGGCCCGTTCGGCGTCACGTTCGGCGGGACTGGCGCGTCGGGTCTGGTGCAGGTCAACAACCTGGGCAACTTCCCCGCCACCGGCGTCATCGACATCAACGGCCCGTGTGCCAACCCGATCATCATGAACACGACCACCGGTCAGTCCATGGGATTCAGCATCACGCTTGGCTCGAGCGACGTGCTGGAGATCGACCTCGACATGGGCAGTGTCATCCTCAACGGCACGGGTGATCGACTCGGTACGGTCACGCCAGGATCCGTCCTGCCGAACATCGTGCCCGGGATCAACACCTTCCAGTACCTCGCCAGCAGCTACTCGGCGCTGTCGTATGCGGCCATCACATCATCCAGTGTGTGGTGGTAGCGGATGGCAACCGCCAAGATCCCCACGTACAAGTACTTCTTCACCGACCTGCTGACCAACACGGCGATGGGGTCGCTACCGCTCGGGAACGTGCAGTACCAGAACACACTCTCAGGTCCCGGGCAGTTCTCCGCTGAGGTTGACCTGCGTGACCCGCGCTTCACGAAGAAGATCACGTTGAGCGACGTGGTCATCCCGCAGCGCACCGCGTACTGGATCGACCGCAATGGTCTGCTCGTGTCGGGCGGCATCGTGTGGGATGATAACTACGACTCGAGCACTAAGAAGTACACGATGTCCGGTGCCACGTTCGATTCGTTCGCGGACGTTCAGCTCATCGACTCGCTGCTCACGTACCTCAACCTCGACCTGTGCACGATCGCCATCCGGTTGTGGAACGCGTTGCAGGCACGACCCAACGCCAACATCGGGCTCACCATCCCGGCTGAAGGATCCGCGCTGTCGGGTACGCTCGACAACGAAGCGTGGGACCCCACCACGCTGACGTCGTTCGGATCTGCGATCAGCAGTCTCTCGCAGCAGCAGCCCGGGTTCGACTACTACATTGATGTCGGATACAACACGGACGGGACGCCGGGCAAGACACTCGTGCTGGGCTCACCGTACGTGGGCAATCCGACCGGACAGCTCACGCTGCGGTATCCCGGAAACATCAAGAGCTACACCTGGCCGACGACCGGCAGTCAGGCACCTAACGATGTCTTCGGCGCAGGCGGCGGCATCAGCGCTGGCGGCGTTTACACGCGGTACACGAACCAATCCCGCCTCGATGCCGGGTACCCACGGGTGCAAGGGACCGTGTCGTTCAAGAACGTGTTCGATCAGACGAAGCTCACCTCGCTCGTGAATGCGTACGGCGCCGCGGTCAGCCCCGGCGTGACCACGCCGACGATCACGCTCGCGCCGAATCGCCCAGACACGCCCATCGGCTCGATCAAGACGGGCGACCGGTGCCGCGTCGTGATCGAGGCTGACGAGCGGTTTCCGCAAGGGATGGACACCTACATGCGCGTGCAGAGCATCAACGTCACGCCTGCCTCTGCCGGTCAGCTCGAGAACGCAACGCTGACCCTCTCACAGGCGGTATGACACATGCCATTCAACGTAACGCCCGACACGCTCGAGGCGAAGATCATCGATCTGACCGCACGCGTGAAGGCGCTCGAGACTTCACCGGCGCTCAACGCTGCATCGTCCACTGGCACGATCACAGTCAACTCACCAGGGCAGATCCAGCTCAATCCCGCTGCGACGGGCATGGTGCTCTCGACCGGTGTGTCGCCGTTCGGTGGTCCGCAAGCAGGGATCCAGTTCACGTCACAGTATGCGGGAGTGACGCCGCCGTTCATCGCGATGCAAGATGGCGCGGGTGGCGGCGTGCTGTACGTGCAGAGTGGGCCGGGATCTGCGTACACCTACCTCACGTGTGGTCCCAGTCAGATCGGGCTGACCACTGTGGTGCAAGGTCCGCCTGCGAACTACACCAGCGTCCTGGTGAACAACGGCAACGTCGTGATCAGCTTTCCGCAGACCAACACGTCGCAGATGACGCTCTACGGCGACAGCAGCGTTGGGTACATCGACTTCGGCACAGGTTGGGGTCGTCTGCTTACCAACCTCGTGCCTGAGATCCGTTGCGTCGCCAATGCGTCGCTTGCATCGTACATTCCGATCCGGGCGTCGGCATTCACGGTCTCGTCAGCACGTGCCACGAAGGAAGAGATCCACGATCTCCCGTGGAAGGCGCTGGACATCCTCGACGCTGCGCCAGTGCAACGTTGGCGGTACAAGGAAGAGCACGCGGGCGACCGCAACTTCCACATCAGTCCGATGGCGGACGACCTGCCCGAAGAGTTGGTCATCCGCGGCGATGATGGCGAACACGACATCTCGGTCGACCAGCGCGACCTCGTCGGCGTGCTGTGGGAGGCTGTTCGCGAGCTTCGTGCAGAGGTAGCTGAACTCCGCGCCCAGCTCGAGAAGAGAGCGTGATTGCTACGATGACCACTGACGGGGGTCTAGCGGAGAGGAGTCCTGAGATGCATGATGCAGATCTTGACTTCGGCATTCTCCGGACCAAGACCGTGAGCCGTGCCGCGTGAAGACGCGGGCGCGGCGACGGCGCTTGAGACTCCCGGATGGATTCGTAACACGGGATCGCCTCCTGTTCGTTGTCGGACTGGCGGGGATCGTCTACGAAACGGTGAGTGGCGGCGCGGAGAAGCCGACACTGATCATCGCATTCGTGGGCATGTTGGGTTTGCCGTTGTTCATCAAGACAGACGAACAGCACCAAGACGGTGATCCGCCACCGGACGATGACCGCCCCCCGCAACTGTCGTCTCCGCCGGAGCAAGACCGGCCGCGGCCACGCCCGAACGGCGTCCGCAAGAAGGATCGACGGTGAGATGCACAACACGATCATTCCTAGCGTCTCCGGCGCTGTACCCGGTGACAGCGTGCTACGTATGCGCGGTCATCACGATTATGCTCATCACGTCGGGCGTAGTTTCGCCGCTCGAAGGATGCGCAGGGCTGGCAGTTGCAGCCGTGGGAATTGTGGTCGCGCACATGTGCATCACGCATAAGATCTACATCGCACGTCGAGGAGGTAGACCGCATGGCCATCGGTAGTCACCATCTGCCCAAGCCACCTCAGTCGAGTCGCGCCCGCCTCGCAGCGTTCATCGTACTGGCATTGGTCGCTGGGTACCTGACGAACACGCTTGCTCACAGCTTGGAACATCAGAAGGGCCAGACGAGCAAGGCCAGCAAGGCTGCAGTCGTGAACGGCCAGCAAGCGCTGAACGGCCAGGCGCTGGCGAAGCGGGTGCACCAGATCTGTCTCGCGGGCGGTGCGCCGGCGAAGCACCTCGGTCCGATCTGCCCGCAAGCGTCCGCAGTCGCTACCCAGTCGCCGACACCAGTTCCGGGCGTATCCATCGTCGCCGGGCCGCCCGGACCCGCTGGTCCCGCAGGTCCGCCCGGGATCCCAGGCGCCGATGGCGCCACCATCGTTGGTCCTCGAGGACTGGCCGGGCCGTCGGGTCAGGTCGGACCCGCTGGAATGCCCGGTCTCGTCGGCGCCCCAGGATCCCCTGGACCACAAGGACCGCAAGGTTCGGCTGGTCCTGCCGGACCGCAGGGCTCAGCCGGCCCTGCTGGGCCAGCGGGCGCACCGGGAAGTCCTGGTCCGTCCGGTCCCAGCGGCGCAGACGGCCAGCCGCCACAATCGTGGACGTTCACCTACTTAGGGGTTTCGTACACGTGCACACGTAGCACGCCGTTCGACCCCAGTGCACCCACGTATGACTGTGCGCCGACGACAGGAGCAGCACCGTGAAGCGGATTTGGCGATGGATCGTGCACGCCTGGCGCGGAATCGCGAACATGCGGCTCTCAGCGCGGCAGCGCCTTGTGATCTTCGTAATCGTCATGCTTGCTCTCGCAGCGCAGAGCTGGCGCACTGAGACCATCCAGACTCGCGGCGACATGAACACCCAGAAGGCTATCGCTGCGCAGAAGCAGGCGGACACCAGCACGAAACTTATCCTGAAGAACGCGCACGACCAAGCGCTGCACAACTACAAGCAGTGCCTGCGCCAGGTCACCAACACACGAAAGATCAACTCAACGACACACGCATTCATCGATTTCCTGTCTGGGTTTGTGCGCACGTCGCCGAACCCGAAGCAGCTCGAGCAGTTCATCGCGATCTATCGACGCGCACTCCTAACGGTACCTAACTGCGGCGCAAGACCGTAGCGGACGAAAGGATACAGCATGACAGCGAAGACACGGGCCTTGTGGCTCGACCTCCTCGAACGCGCCGCGACCAGCGCGGGTCAGCAGTTCCTGACTATCGCACTCGCCTCGGGTACGTTCCTCAATCTCGCTGGGCTGCCGTGGAAGCTCGCGCTTTCTACCGGCGTCGGCGCGTTCGTCCTGTCCCTCCTGACCAGCGCGGTCACTAAGCTGACCGGTCTGGACAACCTGTCGTACTGGAAGGAACTCGCACGACGAGTCGTCGTCACGTTCATTCAGTCCTTCCTCAGCATGTTGGGAGCGGGCGTCATCGACGTGACGCATGTGCACTGGCTGTCCGACTTGAACATCGCGACCGTCGCGGCGTTCATGGCGCTCGCGAAGGGTCTGCTCTCGCCAAACGCGAAGGACCACGTGTCGCCGTCACTGCTGCACCCGCAGCACCTCATCGCACTGGAAGGACGAAACGAATGACGACCGATCTCAAGTTCGGGCGCAGAGCACCGAAGAACGCACCCGCACTGAAGCTCGCTGACATCCTCTCGGGCACCGTGCCCGCGCACCCGCCGACGGCCGACCATCTGGACATCTCCGGGTGGGACATGCTGGGCAACGACCAGTACGGCGACTGCGTCGCGGTCACGTGGGCGAACTACCGTCGTCTGATGAGCCGCCTCGCCGGAGCGGAGAAGTATCCCGACCTCAACGCGGTGATCGAGTTCTACAAGACGCAGAACCCGAACTTCCCGACCGACGACAACGGCATGGACATCCAGACCGCGCTCGAGCACCTCGTCAAGAACGGCGGTCCGGACGGTACGAAGGCCGTCGCTTTCGCGAAGGTCGACCACACGAACCCGGAGGAAGTGAAGGCGGCCATCGCCATCTTCGGCGCCGTCTGGACGGGCGTGTACGTGCAGGCCGCGCAGATGGACCAGTTCCGCAACGGCCAGCCGTGGGACTACGTCGCCGGCTCGCAGGACGACGGCGGTCACTCGATCATCACGGGCGGGTACGACTCAGACGGCCAGGGCGGCGATGAGAGGTTCGTCACGTGGGCGCAGGAGACCTCCTTCACCGACGCGTTCTGGTCGCACCAGGTCGAAGAGGCCTGGGTGGTCATCTGGCCGGAGAACTGGGGCACGTCGCAGTTCACCGAGGGGATCAGTCCTGAAGCGCTGGTCACGGCGTTCCACGAGCTTACCGGCGGAACCGTGCAGCCGCCCGTGCAGCCGACGCCCACGCCGCCGCAGCCCCAGCCCAGCCCGACGCCCAATCCTGCCAGCCCGGACACGGCGCTGGCGGCAGCGGCGCACACGTGGCTCGAGCATCACCACATCGGAATCAACGGCGTGTTCGCCCGTCATGTGACCATGTGGCTCGAGGACAAGGGCCTGTAAGACGATCTGAGCTTCACCAAAAGGAGAGCCGCCGGTCTATTCAGGCCGGCGGCTCTACTTCTGCGAGATGACGACTGGTGCAGGCTACTCGGCGTCCTGGTCCGACTTCGGCGGCAGCATCTCGCGTACTCGGGCGCCTGAGTCCCCGAGGTCGCCGCCGAGCGCGTACAACGCGGTGATGACTTGGTCCCATTCCTCGCGGCTGGCGAACGACACGCGCAGCTCGCCGCCGCGCAACTGCTCGCGGACCGGCTCGACGGATCCGTTGTACACCTCGTTGAGCGCAACGCTGGTAGTGACACCCGGGATGGCGGACCTGAGCGCCGCGTGGAACTCCTGCGTGAGTTCACGTTGCAGCGCCGACCACGTGCGCCGGTCTGCGGCGCGACGGACGATCTCGCCGTGTAGCACCATGTATTCGGGCCACAGCCCCTTGATGTCCCGCGGGTTGATCACGACCTCCTCGCCGCGTTCCTCGATCGGATCGCCGTCACGGTCCGGCGTGAACTTCTCGCACTTGATCCCGATGTCGTTCGGCGTGATGCCCTTCGGCAAGCGCCGGCCGGCCGCGGTGCAGCCGCCCCACGGATCGACCTTGACGCTGCCCACGTTCACGATCTTGTACTTGTTCTCGGTGTACACACGTGCCCAGACACGGTCGAGACTGACCGGCACGACGAGCGCGCCGTCGCACGTCGCGTACCGCATGCCCAGCTCGAGGTCACGGGCTCTCACGACGACGCCCCCTTCACGATCTTGTAGCCGGCCGCGGACAACGCGGACATGATGTCGTCCGCCTTGTCGAGGTCGGACAAGTACTCGCCGGGCGACACCTCGCCGGCGCCGACGCGGTAGCCGAAGTTGCGTTCCGCGGTGGTGATGGCGCCCGCGATCAGCTCGCGGAGGTCGGGCTCACGGGGCAGTCCGATCAGGTCGGCGCCGTCGTGCCAGCCGGCGTCGTTGCCCTCCTCGTCCGTGACGTGGTACTTGTCGTCTGCGATCTTGACCTTGTCGATGAGCACAGCGCGGCCGTTCACGACCACGCGCTCGCCGATCTGCATCTGTGTCATGCGTGTTCCTCCTGGTGTCGTGTGCGCGGGTGCGCACAAGGCACCGCCTCCGGCCCAGGCGCTCGATGGGTCGGAGGCGATGCCAGCTTGTGGGGTCATTCAGATCTTGCCGCGGCAGACCGGGCCCATGGCGGCCTCGATGCTGACCTCGTTGGTGAGGGTGGCGGCGCAGCGGACGCAGACGCCGTAGACGGCGCCCAGCTCCTTGGCCTGCTCGAGGCTCATGCGGTGGGTGGCGGTCAGACCGGCGAGGCCGCGCTTGCCGAGGTACTCCCACTTGTCGTCGGCGGCGAGCTGGTCGAGCGTGCCCGCCTCCTTCGCCGCGGCGATGACGTCGGTGCAGAGGCGCTTGGCAACCTGCTGGTTGGCGCCGTGCACCGTGTGGTACACCTTGAGGATGACGCCGTCCTTGAAGTACATGCCGTCCTCAAGGTCGACGGGCTGGCCGGCGGGCGCCTTGCGGCTGAGGCTCATCAGCCAGTCGATCGTGCTCGACGCCTGGCGGCGGTCGACGGGCTCGCCCGCCTGCACCGAGCGGATCAGCGCGGCGTCGTTCCCGCCGGCCAGGTCCTCCCAGTTCTTCTCGCCGATGAGCTTGGTCAGGAACGCGACCTGCTTCTCCGACGCTGCGTTCAGCGTGGCGGCCGGACGGACGGTGACCTCGGGCCGGCTGAGCAGCGTGTCGATCCAGTCGGAGAGGGCGCGCTTGTTGACGGCCGCGAAATCGGCCGGGATGGTCAGACCGGTGGTGTCCCGCTCGGTGCTGAGACGGCGGGCGAACTTGATCTGAGCGGCCGAACCGTACTTGACCTCGAAGGTGCCGTACTGGTTGCCTGCGGCCGAGCCCGGGGTCCGGCGGTTGTCGAGTGCGTTCGTCATGATCTTCTCCTGTGAGTCGGTGTCCGTCGAGCTGGTAGGGACTACACTAGCCGCTTTTAGAGAATCCGTCAACAACGAATCTCAAGATCTTTAGCTGGCGGCTGATGCGGGGGCCGGGCCGTACAGCCGTGCCTGGAAGGTCAGGACCCGGCGTCGGACGCTGGACGTCCGCATCTCGAGCGCGGATCCGATGTCGCGGTTCGACACGCCACGCGAGTGTGCAGCCCAGATCAGCGCATCGAGCTCGGTGTCCGCGTGCGCGTACGCCGCCAGGATCCGCGACACCCGCATGCGATGCTCGAGGCCGGCTGTCGTCAGCGTCTCGATCAACTCGACGGGCGTGCCGTCCTCGTCCTCGAGTTCGGGCTCCTCGGCAAGCGTGTGGAGTTCGTCGCCATCCGGCTGCAGCTCGCGGATCAGTCGACCCATCTCCTGGCAGGCGCGTGAACAGAAGATGGACGCCGGCGCTACTTCCTCAGTGCAAACTGCGCAGCGCTTGGTCACAATCCCCATGCCGTTCCTCCTGATGTCTGGTGCCTCTGGGCATCTGCCTTCAACCGTAGACCGCGAATCCACTGCTGTCCATCAAGTCTGACCACGGTGATGCCGGTGCGACCGTCGAGTCGACTGGCGAAACTCGACATCGCCCACGGTCGCTCGCCCGTCACCGCACACCACGTCGTGTATCGCATGTAGAGATCAGTCATGTGCAGCCGGTCGGCGTTGTCATCTGCGATCGTGTACTCGTCGAGGAACTGACCGATCTTGTCCTGTCGCATGTGATAGGCCTGCGTCTCGCGGATCACGCGCACCGGTTCCTGCATCCGATCGTGCTGGTACATCTGGTACCCGCGCACGGCCCACGCGAGTACGGCACGCCCGCCGATCTCGGGATTGCTGATCAGCGCCTTGACCCGCGGGTCCCGCTGGTCGGCTGGCAATCCACGCGGGAACGGGATCCGCTTGATGCGGCGCCAGATGGCATCGTCGCTGATCCGCGGCTCGTGGTTGGTTGCGATCCACAACTTGAACTGCGGCTGGAAGGTGAACGGGTTCTTGTACAGGAACCGTGCCGTGACGGCGTCACCACCGGTCAGCTGCTTGACGACGGACTCATCGAGTCGCTCGCCCTCCGGCATCTCGACGACGGAGATGAATCGCTTGCCCGTCGTAGCAGCGAGGTCGCCTTCACGACGGTTCTGCTGCCCGCGAATCAGAATGGTGTCACTGGCGAACGAACCGGCATACTCGCCCATCGCAGCCTTCATCCCGTCCACGAACGTCGACTTGCCAGACGCCGCCGGGCCGACGATCACGAAGAAGCACTCCTCCGCGACCAGACCGGACAGCGAGTACCCTGCGGCGCGCTGAACGTACTCGACCAGATCGTCATCGTCATCGCACGCGTGCCGGATGAAGCCCTCCCACTCGGGCAGCGTGGCGTTCGGGTCGTAGTCCACGTTCGTACAGCGTGTGACGTAGTCGTCCGGCTGGTGGTCGCGCAGTTCGCCTGTGGCTAGGTCGAGCACGCCGTTCCGGCAGGAGATGACGGTCTTGCTGACGTCGAATGCGGTGTGCGACCGTGCCACGCGGCTGTCTGACTTCGCCAGCGTGGCGATCGCCTTGATGCGCGTGACGCTCTCGCTCATCGTCGCCCACTTGTTCAGCCGGTCGCGCAGGTCGGGATCGGATGCCGCGGTGGCTTCCCGTCGAATGTCCATGTGGATGAGCCGTGCTCGATCCTGCACAGACAGGTCATCGCCGTCGCCCTGCCACGCGTGGCCGTTCCAGCGCATCCATCCCCACGTAGGCACGTACCGCAGGTCAGCGCCGTGGTAGTCGATCAGGCGGTGCGCGTTGCCGTCGTCTGTGAGGTGCCGAATGTCAGCCGCGTCGGCCAGCATGTCTGCGATCTCTTGATCCGTGTGATCTTGCTTCCACGCCGAGTCGATGATCTTCACGATCTCAGACTCGGGCAACGGCGGCTCGCAACGGAAGGTGTTGTATGCGCGGACTGACGCCTCGACGGCGAGGCGGTCGTCGCGGAGTTGGCGGCGCAATCGGCACGTCAGCCGAAACAGCGTGTCGTTGCGGGAACCGGAGTCGATCTTCTCGAGATTGGTGGTGTCGAACTTGCGTGTGTCAGCCGTGCTTGATCGGACAACGATGAGGAGGTGGTCGGGCATCGACACGGTCTCGGCGCGGGAATCGCGCCAGGCGTATTGCCGTCCCGACTCGTGCCGTGCGTTCGGCAGGATGACATAGCCGCCGTCTGACTTGAAGTCGACGCCTGGCATGAATCCAGGTCGATTCGTCAGCGGCTGTCCGTCGTGCGGATACCGGAAGAAGTAGTGGTACCCGCCGCCGCCGGTCAGCGTCGTCAGCGTGTCGGGCAGGTCACCGTTCTCAGCAGTCCACTTGTCGAGTGACTCATCGCCGTTGTGCCGTGGGTCGACGTCAACGACAACGACATCAGAAACGGCGCCGGTCGCGACCGCCCAGTTGATCTCGTGACCGAAGATCTCCTGCCACCGCTGCACGGTGGCCGGATCCTTCGACGCGTCCTTCACACCGTGCAACGTACGCGGGTGCTTGCCTACGTTCTTGCAGTCGAGCTTCCCGCACGTGCACTTGCCGTCCTTGATGCTATGACACGGGAAGATCGCCCAGCCTTGTGCAACGTATTCGAGTGGGTTCATGCCTCGACCTTCCCGCACGTCGTGCACACGACGCCGAGGATGGTTTGCACAACGCCTGCTTTCTCATCGCATGAGCACTCGGGCGCGGCCGGTGCGGGGGTGTCTTGGGCCATGGTGATGTCGACTTCGTCCTCGCCGCCCCAGACGCCGAGGAGCTCGGGGTGTTCTCGACGGTACGCCCTGCAACTCGAACTCACACGACAGTGGAAGCAGACTTGCTTGGCGGGCTCAGACGACTCGCCCAGGAACGGGTCGGGTACGAAGTTGATGTCCGGGAAACGCTTGCATAGAGCGTTCTCTCTCCAGTCCATGGGAATCCTGTCCAGATGAGCGACCTACGCCCGCGCCGCGTCCTGGTCGGCGCGGGCGTAGGCCCGTGCGGGGGTGTGCGAGTCAGCCAGTGGCCGCGAGCTGCC
>Ga0070658_10002036_pt1 | contig 16950 bp, 10 predicted proteins | sample KBSC13metaG_FD_64664 | JGI IMG/M metagenome (GOLD analysis project Ga0070658, IMG submission 64664) | Corn rhizosphere microbial communities from Kellogg Biological Station, Michigan, USA - KBS C1-3 metaG | ecosystem: Host-associated > Plants > Roots > Rhizosphere > Soil ...
CTCAGGACGGACTTCGCCCTCCAGCGCGCTCCCCTTTCCGACGTCACCGATCTGATGAAAAGAGGGTGTCACCCATGTGCTGACAACAAACTGTTACCCATGTTCGGAAACGAACCGCGGCGTCCAACCCCTGCAGGGTTGAGCGCTGCTCGCTGAAGACCCAGGGTAGCCTCGCAAGCTCGGCAACCCTGGGCTGACTTATCAAACGCCTTCGGCGTATCCCCCACGTTCGCCGCAATGTTTCAGAGCACCCTCTATTACAGCCTTTTGGGGATGGAAGGCAGAGCGCGTCTCAGATTCGAACGGCGCTATGGCTTCTCAGCGTGGATGCGTGGTGTGACCAGGACCACCAAACTGCGCCTCAAGACCTGCGTCTGCCTGGAGGAAAACAGGCGCCCGAGCAGCGGCACATCCCCGAGCACGGGGACCCTGTCCTCAATGACCTGTCGATCTTCCCGGGTCGCCCCTCCCAGGATGACGGTCTGACCTGATCGCAGTGTAACGTTTGCCTGCACTTTCCGCTCGGAAAAAACCGGCTTCTTACGTCCGTGGCCCATGTCCTCGAAGCCCTCGAATTCCACGACCTGAGGTGTGACCTCCAGGCCAATTTTCCCATCGGCCTTGAGCGTGGGCACGACGGCGAGAGTCACGCCCGTATTTCTTGCTGTCCAGTGCGTCGGCACCCACGGATCATTCTTCTTCGCGCCCGGTTTCCAGGCCGTCGCATAGCGAAACTCCCGGACGATTTCGATTTTCGCGCGTTGCTGCGAATGCGTCGTCATTTTCGGAGCGGAGAGCAAATCGACGCCCTTCTTTTCATTCAAGGCACGCGAAAAACGGGGAAAGAAAAGCTCGCCCTTGCCCGATCCGATCCCGCCAAACCACGCATCCACCAGCGCGGCCTGATCCGCGCGGTCCGTCGTTACGATCAGGCGCGACCATGGTTGCTGACCACGGACGGTCTTCCACGATCCGGCGCCAGTCATCTGTTTCCAAATTGGTTCGGGCAATTCGACCAAGATGGATTCCATCTCGATTTTTGGTGCGCTGTGCGCGACGAGCGCGGCGCTCATGATGAGGAAGAAAGCGAGAAATGTTCGGAGGGGCATGGTATGGGAGGGTGGATACGAAAGCAGAATGTCATCTCGTCTGCTTAATGCCGATCCTATTTTGCGCCGTAGCCCCAGGTTGGCGGCCCGTCGGTTCGACGACGATCCATTTGGCGAGTCAATCCTGCGGATATTTCAGGGCTTGCCTCAACAAACCTTGAAGATAGAAAGGCAGGCCTTCCGCGGCGACCCGCCTGACGCTAATCGCCCAAACCGCCCGCCGTGCACGCGACGCGGCATAGTTAGGATCCCTCTTCGGTGCTTCCTCGGAAATGCGGTTCACCCACTGGCTTTCGATCCCGAGGAGGAGGCCAGGATATATCGTCTCACACTGGAATAAATTCCGGCAGTCGCCTCCAACTTAGTTAAGCAACGAAGCATTCGCTGGATACCGAATCATTTGATCGAATGCGGTGTTATCAGCAATATCCCTCCGGACAGCGCGTACTGCCGGAATTCGCGTCCCAGACCGAAAGCCGCCTGCTGCTGGTCGTGCGAAGCGCTCCTCCGCACCAAAGGTGCTCAACAAGTCAGCCGGGGGCAAGCGAGTGTAACGAGCGCCGCCCTGGGTCAAATCCCCAAATGGGCGTTCGCCCCAACGGGGCACGACAACAGGCTATATTTCCACGTTGGGGCGAAGGCGCTTTTTAACGCGCGACCCAAGGGCGGCGCTCGTCCCTCGCTTGCTCCTCCCCCACCCACCGAACACTTCTATTCCCCTCCGCCTGCTCGCTGGCCGTCTTGCGGAGAGCCTTTGCCCAGTGGTGAGTAATCGAGGAGAGTCCAGAACAACGCTCCTACTAAGCACGACCCACGACGTGGGGTTCGTGGAAGTTTTTCGCTATTTAGGTGGTCCCGATACCGATGATTTTTCGGCGAGCGGGTTTAGCTTGCCTTGCTCGCAAGACGTCACAAATCCTTCGACGAGCGACTTCAATTCTTCCCATTCAGCTCGGATCGCTTTCGCCTCGGCTTTTGACACATAGTTATCTTCCACGGAAGTCGCCACGATCGAGAGCATGTCAGCAAACTGGTGAAATACCCTGCTGGATGCGGGCGCGAGTTGCCGCCCAACCGAGGAATCCTTTGGATTAACGACAAAGTATCCGCCGGCCTTTTCGCAAACCCACGAGGCGATTCTCGCGTCTCCTGTGGCTTTGAGAAGGTCCGCCACCCGATCCAGTGGGTTGGTCGCTCCGCTGCGGTCTTTTCCCCTCGGTTCCGACCACTTGTAGAGCAACGATTCCGAGACATCCAGCGCAGCGGCCGCCTTCTTGGTTCCAAATTCCTCTAAGATGGCCCGCAGCAGTTCGTGGGAGAGCATCCCGCATCGATACCACCCTCGTGCCCGTGAAGGCAACAAGGAGGAAAATGCATCGTGCATGGGCCATTCCAAACATCGCCCCATTTTGTAAAAGACGATCAGAACGCGTTCGGTCAATCTCCGCACCATCATGAAAACGAACGCTTCGCGCAGTCTTCTGGCTGCCGTGCTTTGCTCAAGTGCGCTCCTGCTGCCAATGCGGGATGCCGGGGCAGAACTGCCGGCCACGCCAGCATTTCCACCGGTCCCATCGGAGCAGGCATCGGCAAGCCTCATGACTCCGCCCGTTGGATCTGCGAAACAACAGGCTTGGAACGCAGCCTCCGAATACGAGCGGATCCGATTGGCCGAAGATATCGGGGAAGCGGGCGCTGAAAGCTATGCAAGATCCAGAGGCCTGATGCCTTTGCTTCTTAGGATGCAAAAGGGGGTCATCCAAGGCCCGGATCAAATCTGGGTGGACGCCCGCGATCGGATTTACGTGCTCGAGTCAAAAGGCGGCGGCTCCGCGCTAGGCACCGGCTATGGTTTCATTCAAGGAACACCCGAGCACGCCATCGCGGGTGCGAAAGAGCTCCTGAGTCGCACGGGGACCTCTACGGAACTCAGGTCCTCCGCGGCAAAGGTATTGAACTCGGCTTCCCGTGGCGAAATGACCGTTTGGGTTGTCCGCACGCGCCACGTTCTCGGTGAACCGTTGGCACCGGTTCTTGAAAAGGAGGCGGCGTGTTCGCCATCGGCGTGTGAATTCGCCTTGGCGACCGCGACCGATCTGGGCGTGGCAGAAACCTCAGTCGCCAGGTTTATTGCGGCGGGAAGCAAAGTGATTGTGAAAGTGGGTGGTGCGGCCGGAGTCGCAGGAGGTGCAGTGCAACTCGCGAACGGAATCAAAGAGATCAAGGATGGGAAGGCGGTCGAGGGTGGATTTGACACGACGAAGGCAGCCGGGACTGCCATCGCTTCGACAATGATTGTTCTCGGCCGAGTCGTCGAAGGTAGCACGATCGGATCGGGAATGGCTGTCCTGGATGGAGGCAAAGACGTCTGCCTCGGCATCATGCATGGGAACAACGAACAGACCGTCATTGGAACGATCAAAATGGCGTCTGGTGGTGCGATGTGCACCGGGCAGCCCGTGCTGGTTGTGATCGGGGGCGTGACGTATGCAGGAGTTCTAATCTACGAAAACCGGGTAGAGATTCAGGCTGGCGGCAAGGTGGCCGTAAGCTGGGCGCATGCTCAATTCGACCGGGCTTGGAACGGGGCGGGAAATATTGCGCAAAAGACCGGCGGAGTCGTTGGGAACGCAAAGGACGCGGTGTGGAACTCAGGGGCGGCGATGACACAGAACGTAGGATCGAGTCTGGCGACGGCGAAGGTCGCCACGTGGAACGCAGGAGTTTCCGCGGCCGACAAAGTGGGTGAATTGGCTCACTGCGCGAAGGACGGTGCGTGGAATTCGGGAGTGTATCTCATTCACAAAGTGCGTTCTCGCTGAAAGCGGAACGTTATCCATCCAAGTTCAAGAAAAGTGATCGGGTTAAATCCTGATCTCTTCTCTTTTGGAGACAGGGTCCTGGCCGGCAAGCGAATCAGCGACCGATGCACCAGAGTTTGTCACCGTCGCGGAGGATCGTCCGTCCCACCTATCTCATTGACAACCACTGACGCAGGAGGCGTTCTAAATCCCCCTTCCGCAGGGCTTGTCCGCAGTGTAACCGAACACTGAAGATTGAAAATCAGCCGCACCGCTCAAGAATACATCGCGCGTCTTGGGGACCTTTTTCAACATGTTTTGAGAAGCCACACATGTTCGCGAAAAAGCTCCAACGATTTGTTCCGATGAAGGTCTTGGATTCGCTGGAGCCGCAGGAACATCGGCCGGTCGTGAAGGATGTCAACGGGACAGTTCCCGCTCGCGATCGACTGCAAATGAGTCCCTCCCACCGATGAGCGCATAATGATTTTTCAACTCGGGAAGAGTTCCTCGCAACAATAGGGCTGCTGGCTGACAGTCAGACGATGTTCAACGAAGAAAAGATCCTGGTTGCCCGGCAATCAGGGTTTCAAACCATCCTCCTCACGGAAAATCAAGCGGGTCTGCGCACCCTGCGATTCGGAGAGGAGGGAGCGTCACAGAGCGTCGTGAACGTGGGAGATCCCTCGCACCTTGCGTTGCCGTATGCCCGGCTTCTCCCGGCGTCCCTCGGGTTCTGCACGAAACTGGAACGTATGCTCATCGTCGGATTGGGTGGAGGTTCGCTCGCGCGCTTCTTCCGAAGTCACTTTCGGGAAATGATGATCGATGTCGTTGAACTCGATCCCGCCGTCGTGGATGTCGCCCGGGATCATTGCGGATTCGAAGAGGATTCCCAGCTGCGCGTTCATGTCGATGACGGAAGAGACTTCATCAAATCGAAGACGGCGCCATACGACGTGATCATCCTGGACACCTTCGACGCCGAATCCATTCCGGCCCATTTGACCACTTTGGAATTTCTGAACGAGGTCAAGAACGCAGTCACACCCGCCGGAATTGTTGTGGCCAACGTCTGGGGTCCGGCGTCCAACCCTGCCTACGCGGATATGCTGCTCACTTATCGGGCCGCATTCGATGCCGTTTACATTTTCGACGTGCCTGCGCCTGGGACCAAGCTGTTCGCAGCCCTGAAGCAAACGCAGACAATTTCACGAGACGAGTTGATCCAGAAATGCCATGCGATTTCCGAAAAATACGGTTTCAAATATGACTTGAGCGCGGAAGTCGCGGGCTTCCGCGATTCACGGGATGAAACCGTGCGTGCTGGATCGGTGCTGACAGACTGATCCAAACAATCGACGCGTCTTCAAGACCAGTCGCCAGGCTCGGGCACGTGCTCCCTACCGCGAGGCGATCAGCGCGGACACCACATCGCCGCTCACATCGGTGAGGCGGTAGTCGCGGCCGCTGTGGCGATAGGTGAGTTCTTCGTGGTCGAGGCCGAGCTGGTTCAGGATCGTGGCGTGCAGGTCCGGCACCGAGACTTTCTTCTCCACAGCCGCGTATCCGAATTCGTCGGTGGCGCCATGCACCATCCCGCCTTTGATGCCACCGCCCGCCAACCACATGCTGAACCCCTTGGGGTGATGATCGCGCCCCTTGCCGTTCTCCGCGACCGGTGACCGGCCAAACTCGCCACCCCACACGACAAGGGTGGTGTCGAGCAGTCCGCTCGATTTCAGGTCGTCGAGCAAGGCGGCGATGGGGCCGTCCGTTTCCGCGCAGTGGAGGTCATGGTTTTTCTTCAGGTCGTCGTGGGCATCCCAGGCTTTCGGCCCTTCGTTCCCCCCGCTGTACAATTGCACAAAGCGCACGCCGCGCTCCACAAGCCGGCGGGCGAGCAGGCAATTCTTGCCGAAGTGCGCGGTCACCTCGTTGTCCAGCCCGTAGAGTTTCCGGATCGACTCGGGTTCGCGGCTGAGGTCGGTGCACTCCGTGGCGCTCATCTGCATGCGGAAGGCGAGTTCGTAAGCGTTGATCCGCGCCGCGAGGCTGCTCTCCGCGGGATGCGCCTCGGCGTATTCCGTGTTCCATCGCTTTAGTAGTTCGAGGCGCGCGCCCTGACGGCTGGCGGACACGTCCTTCGGCGGGGTGAGATACGCGATGGGTTCGCCGCTGCTGCGAAAAGGCACGCCTTGATACGCCGCCGGCATGAAGCCATTCGACCAGTTCAGCGCGCCGTTCACAGGCGCGCCCTGGTGATCCAGCAGGACGACGAAGGCCGGCAAATTTTCGTTCTCCGAGCCGAGCCCGTAGGTAACCCACGAGCCCATGCTCGGCCGCCCGGGTTGGACGAAGCCGGTATTCATCTGGAAGAGCGCGGGCGCGTGATTGTTGCTCTCCGCGTGCATCGAGCGGATCACGCACAGGCTGTCCGCGTGGCGCGCCAGGTTCGGGAACGTCTCCGCAATCTCGATGCCCGACTGCCCGTGCGGGTCGAATCGGTAAGGGCTGGCCATCGCCACATTCTTCGTCTTTCCGCCCATGAAAGCGTCCTCTTTTTTCCACACGGGGATGGGCTGGCCATGCCACTTCGCCAGCTCCGGCTTGGGATCGAACAAATCCACGTGGCTCGGCCCGCCGTACATGAAGAGGAAGATGACCGCCTTCGCTCGCGGCGCGAAATGCGGCGCCCGCGGGGCGAGCGGATTGCGCGCCGCCGTTTCCGCCGCCAGGAGCCCGTCCCGCGAAAGCAGCGCCTGGAACGCAAGGGCGCCAAAGCCGGCGCCGCTGCGCTGGAGGAATTGCCGGCGGGTGAAGGGCATGTTCATGGAATGTAAATGAATTCGCTGCTATTGAGCAGCACATACGCGAGGTCGGAAAACGCGCGCGCGCGGTCGCCTTCCGCCTGGCGCTCGCGCACGAATTTTATCGTCTGCTGCATTCTCTCCGCGCCGGGCGGGCGGGAGAGAGTGAGCAGGAACATGCGCTCGATCGCCGGGGCCGGATCATCGCCGGTTCCCTCCAGCGCCCGGCTGGCCAGATACCCCGCCTGCTCCTCAACGAACTCATCGTTCATCAGCACCAGCGCCTGCGTGGGCACCACGCTCTCCAGGCGCGCGGCACAACTCTCTGTGGCCGACGGCGCGTCGAACAACTCCATGATGGGCATGAGCAGCTGGCGCTTCGTGTAAATGTAAACACTCCGGCGCCATTGCCGCGCATCTTCCTTTTCCAGGGCCGGCCATTTATTGCGCTGGCTGGCTGGCAACAGTTCCGGGCGCAGGCGCGGCTTGATGCCCGGGCCGCCGGGCTGCAAGTTGAGCTTCCCGCTCACGGCCAGTATGCTGTCGCGCACGACCTCGGCTTCCATGCGCCGCAGATTCATGCGCCAGAGCAGATTGTTCGATGGATCGTGCTCCATTCCGGCCGCACTCTGCTGCGAGGTCTGCCGGTAGGTGGCCGACATCAACAGCAGTTTATGCATCGGCTTCAGGTGGCCGCCGTTGACCACGAGCTGCCGCGCGAGAAAATCGAGCAGTTCCGGGTGCGTGGGGGCCGCGCCGGCGAAACCGAAATTGCTCGGCGTGGCCACGATGCCTTTCCCGAAATGATGCTGCCACACACGGTTCGCGAGGACGCGCCACGCGAGGGCATTGTTCGGCGAGGTGATCCATTCCGCCAGGGTCCGGCGCCGGAGCGAAGACTTTGCGCCATCCGCCGGCTCCGCAAACGGCGGGCTCTGTTCCGCGAGCACCGCGGGCACCGCCGGTGGGACTTCATCGCCCCGGTTCGCGGCGAGGCCACGCCGCATCACGTAGGTGGGCGGCACCTCCCCGTGCGTTTCCACCAAGGCGTGGATCTGAATCGTGGGATCCATCTTCACCTTCTTCGCCGCGGCGTCCTCCGTCCCGGGAACGAGCCCGTACTTTTCAGTCCCGTTGAAGATGGCGACCAGGCTGTAGTAATCCCGGGCCGAAAAGGGATCCACCTTGTGATCGTGGCAGCGCGCACATCCCACGGTGACGCCGAGGAAGACCGCGCTCGTCGTCGAGACCACGTCGTCGAGTTGATCCGCGCGGTACTGGGCCAGCGCCTCGGGCGTCTTGCCCATGTTGTCGTCGTTGCTCGGTCCGTTGCGGCAGAAGCCCGTGGCGATCAGGGAATCCTCGTTCGCGCCCTCGACTTCATCTCCTGCTAATTGCTCCGCCACGAATCGCGCGTACGGCTTGTCCTCATTGATGCTGCGAATGACGTAGTCGCGGTACTTCCACGCGTAGGGACGATCGAGGTCGTTGTGAAAGCCGCTGCTGTCGGCGTAACGCGCCAGATCCAGCCAGTGCCTCCCCCATCGTTCGCCATACTGCGGGCTCGCCAGCAGGCGATCGATGACCCGCTCGTATGCCTGGGCAGAGGCATCGTTCGTGAACGCGGCGACCTCCTCCGGAGTCGGTGGAAGCCCCGTGAGATCAAACGTGACGCGGCGCAGGAGCGTGGCGCGGTCTGCTTCCGGCGACGGCCGCAGCCCGGCCGACTCCAGCTTCGCGAGAATGAAGCGATCTACCTCGTTGCGCGCCCACGACGCGTCCGTCACCGCCGGCGGCGCCCCGGTGCCCAGCGGTCGAAACGCCCAATGCTTCCGGCCCTCCTCGAGCGAAGGCGCCCCGCACAGACCGCCATTGACCGCCGCCAGCAGAGACGCGATCGCAAGTGAGGCGATGGAGAGGCGGATATTCATCGGAAAGGGGGTGATCGATCTTCGCTGTCCACCAGCCCTTGGCAAGTCCTGGCAAGCTCGGCGCCCGGAGCGTTCAGGGCGACGATCGCAAACGTTGGGCGGGATAGCCCATCCCTTTCCCCTTTGACCGGCGACGTAGGTGCCTTGTAGTGTTTGCCCATTCCTCCCCTTGGTCGCATGCGCGTCCGTCTGTCACCTCCCGTCTGTAGATCCATCTCGTTGCTGATGCTTGCCGGCCTCGCGGCGAAGGCGGAGCCGTCGCCGAATACGCCCGCGATCGCGCCCCAGGCAACCGCCCAATTTCGCGAAGTAGCCCAGCCGTTCATCGAAAAGAATTGCCTCGAATGCCACGGGGAAAAGAAAGCCAAGGCCGGCTTTCGCCTCGATCTGTTGGGCTCAGACTTTGCCGGGGCCAAAGTGGCGGACCAATGGAAGGAAGTCATCGACCGGATCAACGCCGGTGAGATGCCACCCGAAGACAAAGCGCGGCCTGACTCGAAGCAGACGGCGGCCTTCGTCGGCTGGGTGAACGGGCAGCTCCACGAGGTGGAACTGGCCGCGAAAAATGCCGGCGGGCGCATCCCGATGCGCCGGCTCAATCGCGACGAGTACACGAACACCGTCCGCGACCTGCTGAAGATGGATGAGAATGTCGTCCGTCCGCTCACGGAGGACTTGCCGGGGGACGGGAAGGCGGAGGGATTTGACCGGCTCGGAGTCGCTCTCTTTTTCGATCAGACGCAAATCGAGCGCAGCCTGGATGTGGCCGCAAAGATCGCCGCGAAAGCGATCGTGGCCGAGCCGCCCGCGATGAATCACCAGGTCAACATCTTCGACGAGCTGCGGCGGCGTCCGCCCAAGGACATGGTGGAGGTCTTCCCCGCCTTCGAGCACCAGATCCCACGCGGGGCGGAAGATCTCTTCGTCCGCCCCGGCTACATCGAATACCTCCAGGGCTACCCCACGTATCGCCGGGAACTGGCCGGCTGGGGCGTGATCAGTCACTACGCGATCAACAAGGTGGTGACGCAGGATGGCTACTACCGGTTCCGCATCAAGGCGAAGGTGGACAACCGTGCGCGTACGGAGCCAAACAAATTCCGCCTGCAATACGGCATGGATTCGCCAATCCAGGCGGAGACCGAGGTGACGCTCGATCCCTCGGGGACGACGGAGGCGATGATGTTCCTGCGCGGCCCGGTGAATGGCGAAGTGAAGGGCCCCCAGGTGTTCAACCTCCTGTGGAATCACACCGAGAAAGCGGTAATCAACGAGCCGGAGTATCAGAAGCTCGTCTCGAATTGGACGCGGATTCGCGGCGTAATGGAACAGGCGGCGGTGAAGCGGGTGCCGGAGGCGCAGATGGATGCGCTCAAGCAGGAACGCGCTGTGGCCGAGAAGGCGCTGAACGACTGGACGGGGCCGGCCCACATCTACAATCCGGCGATGAAGGTCGAGGATCTGCCGCGCCTGCAAATCGAGTCCATCGAGATCGAAGGGCCGGTGCAGAAGGAGTGGCCGCCCGCGAGCCACCAGGCGCTTTTTTTGACCGGCGACGAGCAGAAGGATGCCGCCGGTGTGCGGGAGATTTTCGCGCGCTTTCTGCCGCGCGCCTATCGCCGCCCGATTACGCCTCCGGAAGTGGATGAAATCGTCGCCGTGGTGAACGACGCGCGGACAAAAGGAAACCAGCCGTTCCCCGCGGCCATGCGTATCGGATTGCAGCGCGTGCTCTGCGCGCCGGGGTTTCTATTTTTACAGGAACCTGCGGGAGCCAATCCGCAGCGGCGCCGGCTCACCGATTACGAACTGGCCTCGCGTCTGTCCTACTTCCTGTGGAGCACGATGCCGGACGACGAACTGCTCGCACTCGCAGCCGCGGGTAAACTGCACGAATCCGCGAACGTCGCCGCGCAGTTAAAGCGCATGATCGCCGATCCGAAGTCGGGTCAACTCGTGCAAAATTTCGGAGGGCAGTGGCTGTCCGTGCGGGACTATGGGTCGATCCAACCCGCGGCAGACTACACCGAGTACGACAAGCCCCTGGAGCGCGCCGCGAAGCAGGAGCCACTCGCCTTCTTCACCGAAGTGCTCTCGAAAAATCTGCCGATCACATCGTTCCTCGACAGCGACTTCCTCGTGATCAACGAGCGCCTGGCGAAACACTACGGAATCGATGGCGTCCGCGGGCCGGAGTTTCGGCGCGTGTCCATCCAGCCCGAGCAGCATCGCGGCGGTGTGCTCGGCATGGCGGGGCTCATGACCTTTCTCGCGGACGGCACCCGCACGCTGCCGATGCGTCGGGGATCGTGGGTCCTGCGCGAATTGTTCGACGATCCGCCCAACAACCCGCCGCCGAACGCCGGCGAGATCCAGCCGAACACCGCCGGCAAGAGCCTGACTGTGCGCGAACGCCTCGAGATGCATCGCCGCGACGAGATCTGCGCGTCGTGCCACTTCAAGCTCGATCCTTTCGGACTCGCGCTGGAGAATTACGATGCCATCGGGCAATGGCGCGAGCGCTTCAACGGCGAGGGTTTCCGCGGCTCCAAGGCACCGCCGCTGGATGTCAGCGGAAAGTTTCCCGACGGGATAACCTTCAGCACGCTGGAGGAATACAAGGCGGGCTTGATGGCCCGGAAGGACAAGTTCGCCCGCGCCTTCTGCACAAAGCTGCTCACCTATGCCCTCGGCCGCCCCGTCGGCTACACCGACCACGAACAACTCGACGCGCTCACCATCGTGCTGAAGAATGACGGCTATCGGATTCAGCCCCTCCTCCAGGCCATCGTTGCCAGCGAATCGTTCCAAACGAAATAAGCCATGAACATCCTCCATCATCGCGCCCCACTGCCGCGCCGCACCTTTCTCAAAGGCGCCGGAATCATGCTCGCCCTGCCGTGGCTCGATGCGATGAGCGTTCGCGCGGGATCAGTGACGAGCGCCGGCTCCATCACGGCCTCGGAGACACCGCGGCGCGCGGTCTTCAGCTTCTTTGGCCTGGGCATCAATGGGCGCGACTTCACGCCAGCGGACACCGGACTGGACTACACCGTCTCGCCGATCCTCAAGCCGCTGGAGGCGCTCCGGCGCGATTTCACGGTGGTCTCCGGATTGAAGCTCACGTATTCCGGCGGGCACGTCGGCGATCGCACTTTCCTCACCGGGACCAATACGCGCAGCGCGGGCGCAAAGCTCCGGGTCTCGTGCGATCAGGAACTCGCACAAGCCATCGGCGGCCAGACGCGTTACCCATCCCTCTCCCTCGGCATCAAGCGCGGCACGGGCTTCGGCGGCAACCAGGACCAGACCCTTTCCTGGGCCGCGAGCGGCACGCCCATTCCCTCGGAAAACCGTCCGCACGTGCTGTTCGATCAGTTGTTCCGGCCCGATACCGTCGAGACGCTCAACCAGCGCGAAGCCGAGTTCGCCAGCCGCACCAGCGTGCTCGATTCGCTGCGCGGCGAAGCCCGCCGGCTCAATGATTCCCTCGGCGCCGACGACCGGGCCAAGCTCGACGAATATCTCACCGGCATCCGCGATCTCGAACGCCGGATGCAATCGGAAAAGGAATGGCTCCGCCGTCCCAAACCGAATGTGGAATCCCTGGTCTTCGGCAAGGAGCAGGGACTCGATCCGGACAAGGCCGGGCTCGAGTACCGCCGCTATCAGCGCCTCATGTTCGATGTCATCACGCTCGCACTCCAGACGGACAGCACGCGCGTCATCGCCTACATGGCCCGCATGGATGGCCAGGACGGCACGGGCTCCTGGCGCGAACTCGGCAATCCCTACAACTACCACGAGATGACCCACCACGGCGAAGACCCCGACAAGCTCAAGTGGTTCACCAAGGCCGACATCTGGTACATGGAAGAGTGGGCCTACTTCCTGAACAAGCTGAAGGCGGTGAAGGAAGGCGACGGCACGCTGCTCGATCACACGCTGGTCGCCTACGGCAGCAGCGGCGGCGCGATCAATGCCCACAACAATCATCACCTCCCCACCATGCTCGCGGGCGGCGCCCGCCTCGGCGTCAAGCACCAGGGCCACATCATCAAGGAAGACGTGCGGCTCGGAAACCTGTGGCGCACCGTGTTCGACCGGATGGGCGTCCCGGTGCCCGCAAATTTCCAAGGCGGGGAATCGGACGGGATGATCAAGGAACTGGTCGCTTGATGGAAGCTGTGGGCCGCATTCCCGCGATGAAACCCATCGCGTGCTGCATCTGGGATTTTGGAATCGAGAATGGGGGACAATTCTCGGCTGTCCATAGCCGCCGAATTTAGGCGGGAGTTCCGCCGCGGATCGGCCATGGCGCAAGAACTAATCGGCGGCATCTAACAAAACGCCTTTCCGCCAGTTTTCCCTGCGCATGAGTTTCCCCACTTTGAAAGGTCGCTATCTCCTTTCGCTGGCGCTGGCCTCCGCCGGCGTTTTCGCGGCCACGGCACCCGCCGCCGAGAAACTGCTGCCGATCCCGTCACCCGCGAAGTTCGCGCCTCCGGCCGGCAAAATCGCCTTCCAGGACGGCGACACGCTCGTCTTCCTTGGCGATTCCATCACCTCCCAGTGCCTCTCCACGCAATACATCGAGGACTTCTTCTACACGCGGTTTCCGAAGACCCGGCTGCATTTTCACAATGCGGGAACCGTCGGCGACCGGGCGGCGGATGTGCTCGATCGGTTCGAGGCCGACGTGGCGGCCTTCAAGCCGAAGTATGTGTCCGTCCTGTTCGGCATGAACGATGGCGGCTTCACCGATTGGCAGGAGCCGGTCTTCGAAGAGTTCCAGAAAAACACGACGGCGCTGCTGGATCGCATCGGGCAAGCGGGCGCCACGCCGATTCCCATGACGCCCACGCTGTTCGACGCGCTGCCCAACAAGCTGAGCAACCGAACACAAGAGCCGCGCGACGGCGCTTACAACACCGTGCTCAAAACCTACAGCGCGTGGGTGAAGGAGGAGAGCAAACGGCGTGGCATCGCCGTTGCCGATCTCTACGCGCCGATGGTCGCCGCAACGGAAGAGAAGCGGCGCAGCGAAGCGGACTGGACGATGATTCCCGACACAATGCATCCCACACCCGCGGGCCACGTGGTGATGGCCGCCGCATTCCTGAACGACGTGGCATTCTGCCCGCCGGTATCCGAAATCCTGATCTCGAAGAAGAACAATGCCTGGCAGGCGACCGTCGGCAACGGCGACCTCGCGGATTTGCAAGGCGAGGATAGGGTCGCATTCACCTACACCGCAAAATCGCTGCCCTGGGTGCTGCCGCCCGAGGCGGACGACGGCCGGAAGCTGCTGCCCGTGGCTTTCAAGAAACCGCCGGCTTTGAGCAGTGAATTGCTCGCGGTGCGCGGGTTGGCGCCCGGGAAATACGAGTTGAAGATCGACGGCGAATCGGTGGGCCAGTGGACCGACACCGAACTCGCGGTGGGGATCGATCTCGGTGAAAATCCCAAGACGCCGCAGTATCAACAGGCGCTCAAGGTGGCCCTGCTGAACAAGACGCGCACGGCCCGGACCGAACACCCGATGCGCATCGATTGGGCCGCGCTCAAAGCGCAGCGCAACGCCCTGAAAGCGGTGGAGCAGGCCAACGACAACCCGAATCGCATCGCCCAAATGCAGAAATCCTTCGCAACGTTCCTGGAGACGAACCAGAAATCGATATCCGATTACGTGGCAAAGTCGCAGGAAATCGAGGAAGCGATTTATGCGATAAACGAGCCGGTGGCGCGGAAGTACGAGGTGGCGCCCGTCGCGGGCACCCAGCCATGATTTCGGGCGTGTAGCGGGTACCGCTACACGAGATCGGTAAAACTACCTGCGTGGCAGGCACCTTCACTGCTCCTTTCCCATGTCATGAAGAAGGCGCCGGAAGAATTTAAGAACGCTCGTATTCTGATTGTGGATGATGAACAGCCGAGCGCCGAATTATTGGCGCGAATGCTCGAGCGGGCTGGATACGCCATTTGTATCACAATCAGCGACCCCTCCGTAGCGGCAAGCCGGTTTTGCCAGATCAATCCGGACATCGTCCTTCTCGACCTCCACATGGAGCCGATCGATGGCGTCGATGTCCTGAAGCACATTGGCGCGGCCATGCTCCCTCACGAACGCCCCCCGGTCCTGATGCTGACCGCGGACGTGACTCCGGAAGCCAAACACGAAGCGCTGGAGGCGGGAGCCACCGACTTTCTTTCCAAACCGCTGGATCTCCTGGAAGTGCTCCTGCGGATCGAGCACATGCTCGTCGCCCGCAGGCTGTACCTTCAGTCCCAAAACCACAACGCGAGCCTGGAACGCCTGGTTGAAGAACGCACGGCGGCCTTGCAACGCCAGACGCACGACTTGGAACACGCGCTCACCGAGTTGCGTGATACCCAGCAGCAGGTCATCCAGCAGGAGCGGCTTCGGGCGCTGGGGACGATGGCCAGCGGCATCGCGCACGACCTCAATAACGGCCTCTCGCTCATTCTGGGCTACGGCGACATGTTGCAGGCACAGGCGGACCAGCTTGCGCTGGATTCACCCGCTCGACTTTGTCTGGATGCCATGATGCGGGCGGCCAGGGACAATGTGCAGATGGTCAAGCGCTTGCGGGACTTTTACCGCCCACGGTCCGCGCAAGAAGGCCGTGAGCCCGTCCATCTCGGCGAGATCGTGGAGCAGGCAATTGCGCTGACCGCACCGCGGTGGCAATCGGAGGCGGAGGCGCGAGGCGCATCCATCGCCGTCACGACCGATCTAGGAAAAACCCCGGTCATCGCAGGATCTCCCTCGGAACTGCGCGAGGTTCTCACAAACCTGATCTTCAATGCCGTCGATGCGATGCCGGAAGGTGGGCGCCTCCAGTTTCGGACGCGTGCGCTCCCGGACATGGTGGAGCTGTGCGTGACGGACACCGGGACGGGGATGACCGAGGAGACCCGCCGCGCCTGCATCGACCCATTCTACACGACGAAGGGCGACGGTGGTTCCGGTCTGGGTCTTTCCATCAGCTACGGCATCATTCGCCGCCACGGCGGCACGATCGCGATCGAAAGCCGCCTGAACGAAGGAACCACCTTTAAGATTTGCCTGCCAATCTCCGATACGCCCATCCTCCCGGCCCTGCGCGAATTCGACGAACCGGTGAAGCCGTTGCGGGTGTTGGTCGTGGACGATCACCCGGGAATATTGGAGATCGTGAGCGCCTACCTCGCCGAAGACAGGCACACGGTGGAGACGGCACTGGACGCAAGAACCGCGATCGAAAAATATCGCGCGGCGCACTTCGACGTGATCTTCACGGACCGCGCCATGCCCGAGATCAACGGCGACGAGCTGGCGGCCACCATCAAACACCTGAACCCCAACAAACCGGTGATCATGCTCACGGGATTCGCGGATCTGATCAATGAGACCAATCAGCCGCCCAAGGATGTGGATCTGGTCGTGGGGAAACCGGCGCGCCTCGACGATCTGCGCCAGGCCATCCGCCAGGTGATGTCGTGAAGTCTAAGTAGCCGGCTGGTCGAGCGACTCGCTGGCCAGCATCCGGTCGAGCAGCCCGAGGAACTGGCGAACATCGATCGGCTTCGTGAGGCAGGCTTGTGCTCCCTCATTGAGGACCCGCTCCATGCGGCGGGGCGTGACGTCGGCCGTCAGGATGATCACGGGCGTATCCCGGGTGGCGGGCTCGATGCGCAGCCTCCGCAGGACCTCGCGCCCGCCAATATCGGGGAGGTGCAGATCGAGCAGGATGAGGTCGGGATTTTTGCTGAAGGCCAGTTCGAGCCCCAAGCTGCCTTGCATGGAGGAGAGGAGCGTCATCCCCGGCCGATCGCGCAGGATGTGCTCGATGAGCTTGAGATTGGCCAGATTGTCTTCGATGTAGAGGACGGTCTTGCCGTGCAGGCCATGATCGACTTTACGCCCCGGAGCGGGCGGTGCCGCGGGAGTGCCAACCGGAGCCTCCGCGCGCTGCAATACGATCCAAAAGGTGCTGCCTTCGCCCACCTTGCTGTCGACTCCCAACTCTCCGCCCATGGCCGTCATCAGACGCCTGGCCAGAATCAATCCCAGGCCCAGCCCCTCCGCGTAGCCGGATGCTTCGAGCCGCTCAAACGGCGCGAACAGCCGCTCCAAGCCAGCCGGGGAGATGCCCGGGCCGGTATCCCTGATGCTCAGGCGAAGCCGTCCTTCGCCCGCGATCTCGCAGGAAATATCCACGCTCCCATCGCGCCGGTTGAACTTCACCGCATTGGAGAAAAGATTGAGGAGCACCTGCATCAGCCGCTGGCGGTC
>Ga0070658_10002038_pt1 | contig 16943 bp, 16 predicted proteins | sample KBSC13metaG_FD_64664 | JGI IMG/M metagenome (GOLD analysis project Ga0070658, IMG submission 64664) | Corn rhizosphere microbial communities from Kellogg Biological Station, Michigan, USA - KBS C1-3 metaG | ecosystem: Host-associated > Plants > Roots > Rhizosphere > Soil ...
CAGGATCAGGACAACGGCGACAATGGCGCCCAGCCCGATGACGGCGTGAAGGAAGAAGCCACCGGCAGCGGCGTGATCATGAACGTCGAGAACGGCGAAGGCTATATCGTCACCAACAACCACGTGATCAGCGACGCGACCAAGGTCACCGTCCTTCTGAACGACGGCCGGCGTATCACCGACGCGTCAGTCGTTGCCGCCGACCCGAAGAGCGATATCGCCGTCGTGAAGATCAAGGCCGACCGCCTCATCGCCGCCAAGTGGGGCGACAGCGAAGCCATCGAGAAAGGCGACATCGTCGTCGCGTTCGGTTCGCCGATGGGGTACGTCGGCTCGATGAGCCACGGCATCATCAGCGCCACCAACCGCCAGGCCGGCGTGATCAGCGGCGATTTTGCCTACGAAAACTTCATCCAGACCGACGCCGCCATCAACCCCGGCAATAGCGGCGGCCCGCTCGTTGACCTCAAGGGCGAAGTGATTGGCATCAACACCGCCATCGCTTCCCGCAGCGGCATGTTCAGCGGCATCGGCTTTGCGATCCCGTCGAACCAGGCGAAGACCGTGTATGACGCCCTTCGCGCCAGTGGCCACGTTACCCGCGGCTACCTCGGCGTGAAGATCGCCGACGTCAACTCGCCCGATCCGCAGATCAAGGCCAGCGTCACCTCGCTCGGCTACACCGGCGATACCGGCGTGTACGTCAGCGAAGTTCTCACCGACGGGCCGGCCAACAACGTGCTGCAGCCGGGCGACGTCATCACCGAGATCGACGGCAAGCCGGTCAAGACAATGATGTCGCTGCGCAACCGCATCGCGATGATGGGCCCGAACACCACCGTGAAGCTGACTGTCTTCCGCGATAAGAAGACGCAGCAGGTGGACGTGAAGCTCGGCGAACAGCCGGAAAGTTCGAACGAGCTCGCCGCCGCCCCGGCCAAGGCCCAGAGCAGCGCCAAACTCGGCGTGGCCATCATTACCCCGAGCGCCACGGACTTGCAGAACGCCGGTTTACCTGACGGCAGCAAGGGCGCCCTTGTGCAGAACGTGCAGCCGGGCTCGATCGCAGCCCGCCTGGGCATCAAACCGGGCGACCTGATCACCCGCATCGGCGAGACCGAGATCACCTCAGCCGAAGTGGCCCGCGACGCACTCGGCAAGCTCGATTGGAAGCAAAACACCCGGATCGATGTAACGAATCGCGCCGGCCGAAAGATGCTGACGATCATCAAGCCGGAACAGTAAACGCCTTATCCCCTCTCCCGGGTCGCCGGGAGAGGGACAGGGTGGGGTATACCGTTCAAGTCGAACGAATAGTGAAACGTGAAAACGTGAAGAGACGAATCTTCACGTTTTCACGTTTTGCTCGTCGAGGGAACTCACTTCGGCCAGGAGGGATTGATACTGCTTCCGCAACGGCAGCGTCCCGTCTGCCAATCGTACATCCACCAGTTGGTGCCCGGACCGCCCCGCCGGCTCACCGCCGCGCACGACAAGTCGACGGCGGCGCAGGCCATTGATGCTGCCCAGGGCGAATTCCGCGGTGAAGACGTAGACGTAACCGCCGGCCTCAATGCGGTACATCAGATCCCGCACCCGCAAGTCGGCCGCTCCGAGGCCGAGGCACGGGCCGGCGCGTGTCGCGAGGTTAAAGCGGTCGACCGCGCTGAAGCGCATCTGCTGTTGCGTCGCCAGCGTTCGCAGAAGGCGCGAGCGAAAGTGCGTGACCAGCCGCGTGATCAGGATCGTCAGCAGCAGCAGCCCGAGCGAGAAGGCCAGCAGATTCCAGTTGCTTCCCGCCATGGCCGGCTCGGCTTACTGCCCGGCCCCGCCGCCCGGCTGCGTCGCCGGCATCGACGCCGGCGGCACGGCGGTGCTGGAACGCTCGAGCTTGAAATTGATGCCGTAATCCGGCGCGATCGGGCTAAGTGACTGCACCCAGCTGACGATCGCCTGGTACTTCGGATCCGACTTGCCGCGGGCGAAAATTCCGTTGTACCCGGCCACGTGCGGGTGCTTCGAATCGGCCATCTGGTCGGACAAGCCGTATTGCAGCACGAGGGAGTCGTTCGGATGGGTTCGGTCGATCAGGTATCGGTAGTCGGGCCCGCCGTTGGTGACATTGGCGACCACGCCCTTGTTAACGTTCACCTTCGCCGAGGTAAGCACGTAAAAATCGGTATAGACCGCGGCGGCATCTGGTGCGGGCGAAATCAGGGCGAATTTCGACACCGCCGCCTGATCGTTCCCGCCGTGGCACAGGCTCGTCGCGCAGCCCTGCAGCACGAGCGGCAGGACGTTTTTCCGGAAGGTGACGATCACGTCCGGATCGTTGACCACGCGAACGTCTTTCGCCAAATCGCCGCCGTCCTTGATAATCATCGAGGCCTGGGTGTTTTGATTTTCCCGCATGAACTCGTTGTATGTGCGATACTGCGTGGCCAACTGCGGGTTGTTGTCGTAGTACTTTTTGCGGACGTTGTTGTCGAAGCCGAAGCGTACCTTCGGATCATCGCTACGGACTTCGAGTTGCTTGATGTGGTTGATTTCCGCGGGCGACAGCGTGTTCCACTGGCCCGCGGGCTTCACCGGCGGGTTGGCCGGCGAGGTCGGCGTGGCGGCGGGCCGCTCGGCGTTGCTGCCGGCGTTACGCTCCATGCGGCGCTGGTTGATCGTCAGCTTCAGCATTTCCGCGGCTTCGGCATTGTTCGGATTGATCTCCAACGTGTCGCGCAGCGCCTTCTCGGCCAAGTCGTACCGGCGCTCATCGAACGCCTTATGAGCCGCAGTGAGCCGGCCGGCTTCGTCGGTCTTGCCGAGCTTGCTGTAGGCGTCATTCCAGCGCGATTCGAAATCGCCGTACGAAATGCTGGCGACGTTATCTCGTGCGATGGTGGTGTCGATGCCGTGGACGTTCACCACCACGGTCTCTTCTTTTTCATCGACCACGCCGTCGAAGGTGCCGCCGTCTTTGGTATGCACGACGCCGGGCCGCCCGGCCGCCCATACGAGCCCCGCCATCGCAAGCACTGTCGCCGCCGCAAAGAGTGATTTTCGCATGGGTTGCGCCTCCGGTTGTCACTGTATGCCGGGGCGCGGGCCGGGGCAATTAAACCGCACCGCCGCGCCAAAGCGTCTGGATCGGTTGGACTCAGCCCGCCGCCTGCGTGGTCGGCTGCGTGGCGGCAGTAACCACTGTCACCTGGGAGGTGTCCTTGATGATCAATTGCATCGCGTCCTTAAACTTCTTGTCGTATCCCTTGTATTCACCGAGCTTACCGGAGAGCTTGACGGTGGCCCCGGCCAGCTGCTTCGCGGCATCGCCGCCGAAGGCCTCGTCGAGCTTCTTGCGGCTCTTCACAAAGGCCACCGCCATGAAACCCGGTGCATTTTCGAAGGTGATATTGCAGACCTTGCCCGACTTGCTCCACTCGGCCGAGTTGATTTTGCCCTGGACGATTACCTCAGTGTCCTTGGCCGCCGCAATGGCCGCAGTGTCGGAGGCGTCGAGGTTTTTGGGCGCGTCGTCATCGGCACTCACCGCGATTGACAAAGCCAACAGCGCGCACAATCCAAGCCGGGAACCGAATTTCATGAAGACTCCTACAGGTGCCGTTCAAGGAGCGAGATTTTTTCAACACGCCGCGCATGCCGGCCTTCGGAATAAGGCGTGGCAAGGAACGCTTCGGCGATCTTGATCAGTTGGTCGGTCGGCAGCAGATCGACGGCCAGGCAGAGTACGTTGCAGTGGTTCGCATCCCGTGCGACGCGGGCCATGACCTCGTCGAGCACGACGGCGGCTCGAACGCCCTTGACCTTGTTGGCGCACACGCTCATCCCGATACCACTGCTGTCCATGAGAACGGCCGCATCAACGTCGCCGCCGGCGACGGCACGGGCGGCGGGGATGGCGATGTCCGGGTAATCGCACGGGGCCGGCGTGGCACAACCTACGTCGACAACGGTGTGACCGGCACCCTTGAGCACTGACATCAACGCCTTTTTCACATCGTAGCCGCGATGGTCGCAGCCGACTGCTACTTTCATTGGACATCCTTCGCTTTGCCCTGCTCGGGCAAAATGCCATCCTCGTGCAGCCGCGCACGAATCAGGCCCTCCATCCGTTCCGCCAAAACTCGATAAGTGCCGACGTCCGAACCGATCGGGTCCTCAATGTCTCCCGCCGGATCGAGCAGCCGCACCTTGCCGCGTGAGAGTGCCGAGATCTGATCGACCGACTGCGCATGCGAGCGGCCCATCACGTACACAACGTCGGCTTGGTGAATTAATTCCGGGGCCAGCAGCTGCGAGCGATGCTTGCTCAGATCGCTGCCGAGCGTGCGGACGGCCTCCACCGCCTGGGGCGTCGCCCGGGTGCCGTTCATCGCAAACACGCCAGCCGACGCGACTTGATACCCTTTCGATTCCAGCGACGCCTCGTCCGTGCCGAGCGATTTCGCCAGAATCGTCCGCGCGATCGATTCGGCCATCGGCGAGCGGCAGGTGTTACCGCTGCAGACAAACAGCACCGTCGTCCGCAGCAACTTCTGAATCGTCCGCTCGTCGAACACGCCCTCCCGGACGATATCGTAGCGGTCGTCGTGTACGTGCAGGAGCGTCGACGGCTTGCTGAACCGTGTCGGCCCGGCGTCGATCGCCAGGTCGATTCCCTGCGGCAGTTGCTCCTTCGTCTGCGGCAGCATCGATGACACTTCGCCCAGCTTCGTCAGCACCACCGGCGCGTCCACCCGGCTGACGATTTCTGAAAAGATCAGGTGATCGGGACAGCGGAACGTGATCCGACCGTCGTTGAAGAGTTCGTTTTCGCTGATGCCCAGCTTCGCCACCAGAGAAGCCCGCTCGGCAGGTACGACGTCGAAGATCAGGCCGACCGGCCCGGGCCAGAGTTTTTTGACGAGGCGTGCCGCCAGTTCGCCGCGCGGTTGAAGGAATTCCCACACCTGCTGCGGATACGAAAGATGGATGGTCCAAGGCCCGCTTTCGTTCGAGGCCCGGAACTGCTGCAGCCGCTGCCGCGTCTCGGGCCGATCGATCCGGCCGGCGATGCCGTAGACGGTTTCGGTCGGCAATGCGACCAGGCCGCCTTCTTCCAGGACGTCGGTGGCGCGCGTGACGTCGCGTTCGATGTCGTCGCTCTGGAAAATGGAGATTAACTCAACGGCCATGAAATGCTTGCCCGGATTATTCCAGCCCCCCGCACCGTTAGCAAGCCGGGTTTTAAGTCCGCAGGTCAGCATCAAGCTGCGATTTCAGCGGCGGCAGCAGGCCATCGATAATCGCGGCCACTTCCTCGGCCGTCAGCGTCCGGTGCGGGTCGCGGAAGGTCAGCCGCATCGCCAGCGACCGGCGGCCCTGCGGCACGGGCGGGCCGCGGTAATCGTCCACCAGATCGAGCTGCTCCAGCACCGGCCCGGCGGTCTTGCGGATCAGCGCTTCGACCGCCGCGTATGACGTGGAAATCGGCAGCACCAAGGCCAGATCCCGCACGGCTGGCGGCAATTTCGCGGTGGCCGAATAGGTTGCCGGCTGATCGAATGCTGCCTCAAGCGGGGTCAAATCGATCTCGAACGCGGCGAGCTTATATTGCAACCGATCGATCTTAATTGTCTTCGGGTCCAGTTCACCGACGTAACCGACGACCGTGTCACCCACCTTGATCTCGGCCGCGTGGCCGTCGCGCAGCGGCGGGTGGCGGGCGGGCGAGAACGTCGGCGTCCCCAGCCGCAGCACGGCGAACAGGTCTTCGAGCTCGCCCTTCACGTCAAAGAAATCGACCGTCGCCGGCGACCGCCAGGTCGTCTGCCGGGCCGCCCCGCCGACGATGCCGCCGAGGGTCCACTTACCGGGGAGTTCTTTGAACGTCCGATCAATCTCGAATAGGCGAATGCGCGATGCACCGCGGAACACGTTCCGCTGCGCGCTGGCGGCCAAGCCGGTCAGCAGCGACCGCCGCAGCGTGTTCATCTCCGCGGTGGCCGCGTTAGACAATGTGATCGCCGGGTCGGGCGCACCCAGCCATTTGCTCGTGCGCGTTTCGGCCTCGAGCGGATCGTTCTTCGTTTCGTAATACCCGAACGACGCAAGGGTGCGAGCCACCGCCTGGCGCAGCCGATCCGGCAGACATGCCTGCCCGCGCGTAGCGTGCGACGGCCGATCGGCAGCGGCAATGTTGTCGTAACCGATCATGCGGGCAACGTCTTCGGCTAGCACGACCGGGTCGTTCACGTCGACGCGGAACGTTGGAACTGTCACCGTCAGGTCGTTCGACACATTGTATCCGAGCGCGCCAAGCGACGACTTTATCTTCCCCGCATCTACGGCAGTGCCCAGCAGCCGCGACACCCGCTCGGCCGAAAGCTTGAAGGTCCTCGGCTCGATCTTCTGCGGGTATACGTCGGTCGGCGCTGCGATGAGTTTACCGCCCGCAAGGTCGACAATTAGTGAGTACGCCCGGCCGCGCGCCCAATCGAGCATCGCATTCGGATCCAGGCCGCGTTCAAAGCGGTACGACGCATCCGTCCCGCCGCTGCCGTCGATCCGGCGAAGGGTTTTGACATTTCCGCGCACGTGGACCGCGTCGAAGTTGGCGACTTCGAGCGCAATCCGCTTCGTACCTTCGGCCGTCTCGGCCGCTTTGCCGCCCATGATGCCGGCCAGCGCCCGCGGCTTCTCCGCATCGGCGATCACCAGCGGGCTGCCATATTTGGTGTCAATCGCCTTCCCGCTGAGCAGTTCGACCGATTCGCCGGCCTTCAGCTTGCGGGCCACGATCTTGCGGCCGGCGAGTTGATCCAGGTCGAACGCGTGCATCGGCTGGCCCGATTCGTACATTACGAAGTTGGTGATGTCGACGACGTTGTTGATCGGCCGCATGCCGGCGGTGAGCAGCACGCTCTTCAGCCACGCCGGGCTCTGGCCGACGTTAATGTTCTCAAAGCCGGCAACGGTCAGCCGGCGGCACAGCGTCGGTTCTTCAATTGCCGCCGAGATCGGTTGGCCATTTCCGGAAACCGGCGCCTGGAACTGCGGCCACGTCGTCTTCACACCGAAGATCGCGGCGATTTCACGCGAGATGCCCAGCAGGCCAAGACAGTCCGGCCGATTCGGCAGAACTTTCAATTCGATGAGGAACTCGTCGACCAGGCAGAAGTCGATGAAACGCTTGCCCAGCAGCGACTCATCCGTCCACCACTGCATCCCGCTGCCGCGCGCGATCAGGCCGAGCTCGCCGTCGAGGCAGATCATGCCGCTGCTGTCGACGCCGTGGAATTTCCCGGCCGTCACCTTTTTGCCCGTCGGCAGCACCGTGCCGGCGAGTGCAACGGGAACGCCCCAGCCGACCTGCACCTCGTGGTCGCTGCCGACCAGCACCGTCAGCTGGCTGTTGTGCTCGACCTCGATGCGTGTGGCGAACATGCCGGGCGCGCCCTCGATCGGCGTCTTCTCGCGAACGAAGCCGATGCGAATCGGCTCCAGCGCCGTCTTCAGTTCGGCCTCGGCTTCCACTTCGAGCGCGGCGCGCGGCATCGCATCGACCATGTCGCGGTGCGGGATCGGCGTCGCGAGATATTTCTGCAGCCAGGCGGTGTTGAGCTTCATCAGAATTGGGAGAGGAACTGTTCTTCGTTCGCGTACAGGTTGCGAATGTCGTCGATTGCGAATCGCCGCATTGCCAGGCGATCAAGGCCCATGCCAAAGGCGAAGCCCTGGTAGACGTCAGGGTCGATGCCGCCGTTGCGGAGCACTTCGGGCCGCATCATGCCGGCACCGAGCAGTTCCATCCATCGGCCGCGCCACAGGACGTCGACTTCGGCGCTGGGCGTGGTGAAGGGGAAGTAGCTCGGGCGGAAACGGAGCTGGATGTCATCGCCAAGCAGCGCCGTCAGCAGCATGTAGAGCGTGGCCTTGAGGTCGGCGAAGCTGATATCGCGGTCAATGCAGATCGCGTCGATCTGGTTGAAGATCGGATAGTGCGTGGCGTCGATCTCATCGCGTCGATAGCACCGCCCGGCCGTCATCGCGCGGATGGGTGGTTTGCTGCCGAGCATCTTCATGCAGCGGATCTGAAACGCCGTCGTGTGCGTGCGGAGAACGTGGGCCTCGCCCTTCGCATCCTTATTCGTATAGAAGCTGTCGTGGCTGTCGCGGCTGGGGTGCCAGTCGGGCGTGTTCAGGCTATCGAAGTTGTAATACTCGGATTCGTATTCCGGGTAATCGTCGTAGCGGAAGCCCATGCCGATGAGAATCGATTTCACGCCCTCGGCCGCCTGGTGGATCGGATGGCGGGCGCCGGCGCCGCGGCGGATGCCGGGCATCGTGACATCGATCCCGCCAACGACCGCCTTACCGTCACCCAGCTCGGCCTTGCGGCCGTCGATCGCCGCCTGTGCGGCATTTTTCGCGGCGTTGACAACCTGGCCGATCTTCGGCTTCTCGGCCGGCGGCACGCTGCCGAGCTGGCGGAGGAACCTGGTCAGCACGCCATCTTTGCCAAGATATTGCACGCGCAGCTGCTCGAGCTGCTCGGCCGTGGCGGCGGCGGCGATGTCGCGGACGGCGGCTTCGCCGGCGAGGCTAATTTTGGAGGCAAGGTCGCTGCTCATGCGGATCAGGTGTGATAACAGGGGAATCGCCGCCACGCAATCCGCGTCGCACCGGCGGGCGGGCGGTCGAAATGGCGATAGGCTTTGTGATTACGATTATACTGGGGGAATGAACGAAGCGGACGTCTACGCGGCCATCGGTGACGATGGCTTCACTCGCCTCATTGCGGCCTTCTATCGCCGCATTCCCGCCGATCCAATCCTCGGTCCCATGTACGAGGGCACCGATCTGGCGGCGGCCGAACGTCGGCTGCGGCTGTTTTTGATCGGCCGGTTTAACGGCCCCCAATCGTACCTGATGGAGCGAGGTCATCCGCGGCTTCGCATGCGCCACGTTCCGTTCAAGGTCGATCCCGCTGCCAGCGAACGCTGGCTGAAACTCATGGGCGAGGCGATGGCCGAGACGAAGTTGCCGGCCGAGGTCGAGGCCGTGCTGTGGCCCTATTTCCAGAGTACCGCGGCGGCGATGGTGAATCACCCCGGCTGAGTCACTTCTCGCTTCGGCAGATTGCCAGATACCGCTTCACCGTCTCGGCCATGCCGAATTCGAGTGCGTCGGCAATCAGGGCATGGCCGATCGACACTTCTGCAACGCCATGGACGGCCGACAGAAACGCGTCGAGATTGTGCAGGTTCAGGTCGTGTCCGCCGTTCACGCCCAGCTCCAGTTCCTGTGCGGCTACTGCGGCGGCGGCGTAGTGCGGCGTCTGGCTCTCCCCTTCGCCGGCGGCAAAAGCCGTGGCGAAGGGCTCGGTATACAGCTCGACCCGATCGGCCCCCAGCTCCTTCGCCAGCGGCATCAGGTCGGGCAGCGGATCCATGAACAGACTTACACGGCAACCGACTTCGTGCAGTTCGGCGACCGCGTAACGCAGCGTTTCACACTGATCGTTGCTCATCTTGCCGAGTTGCCAGCCGCTGTTGCTGGTGAACGCATCGGTGGCATCGGGGACGAGCGTCGCCTGCGTAGGGCGGACGCGCCGGCAGTGCTCGATTAAGCCATGGTACGGATTGCCCTCGATATTGAATTCGGCCCGCGGGAATTCGCCCAGAAGCCGCGCCAGCGCATCCACGTCATATGACCTGATATGCCGCTCGTCCGGTCGCGGGTGGACAGTAAGCCCGTCGGCCCCCGCTTGCAGCGCGATGCGGGATAGGTGCGCGATGTTCGGGATCTCCAACTCGCGCGTGTTCCGCAACGTCGCAATCTTGTTGACGTTCACACTCAGTTTCGTCATGACTTTTCCGGCTTCACGCCGGTCCCGTTGCAATCCTTGCAATCGATTTTGCCGCTGCCCTTGCAGTCGTTGCACGCCGGGCCGACTTTGCCGCTACCGTGGCAGGTCGGGCAGGCCTTGTCGCCCGTGCCGTGGCACGTGGGGCAGGTGATGACGCTCTTGCCCTGGCACACGGGGCAAATCGAGATATCCGGCTGGCCGTTCTTCAGCGAAACGACTTGGCCGATGTGGGCATCGCTCACGTCAATGGTGAAGGTGCCCTTCTTCAGATGCAGCCACCGCTTTCCGTCCGGCCCTTTCGGCCCGGTAAAGCTCGATTCCTTCAGGCAGTTGTTCGGGCAGGGAACCGCTTTGGCGCCCCTGCACTGAGTGCACTTGCCCAGCGTGCCGGTGCCGTTGCACTTGTCGCAAGGCTTGGCCTGAGCAGGATCGACACCGCTGCCGCCACAAGTGGTGCAAGCCACTTGGCCTTCGCCCCTGCAGGTGTCGCACAGCAAGTCGGCGTGGTTCGTTCGCCAGTCATCGAGCACTTTCTGGCGCGTCGTGCCGTCGCTAAGGCGCTTGATGTCTTTCCACAGCACCGATACCGGCTCGGCCTTGGGGCTGGGTTTGACGGTTACCCGGCTTGGTGTCAGTTCCGTCTCGTCACCCGAGAGCGATCTGCCGTCGTTTTTGAAGATGATGACGCGGTGCGGTTTCACTGCGTCGGCGCCGAGTGCGATTACGAGCGGAGCCATCAACAGCGCGATCAGCAGCCGGTAAGTGGTTCTTCCCATCGCGGCATGTTACCCACGTGGCCGCCAGATGGCAGCATCAATGATGGACCAGAGATGGACGATCCAGCCAAGCCAGATCACCCACAGCGCCGCTGCCAGGACAAACTGAATCAGCGCCATCACGATTCGCCCCTGCACCAGTTGCCCAAGGCCGGGAATGAAAAAGCTGCACACGGCTGCGATGACATTGGCGGTTGATCCGGGCCCGGCCATGCAAGTTCCTCCGCCCAAGCTTACGGCGATAGCCGCTCCAACTTCCATGCCTTTTCGACCCGCGTGTAAAGCAGCCGATCGTGCAGGCGCGACGGTCGGCCTTGCCAGAATTCGATCTTCTGCGGCGTCACGCGGTAGCCGCCCCAGAAATCCGGCAACGGCACGTCTTCGCCCACCTTCGCCGAAAGATCGGCGACAAAATCTTCCAGCACCTTCCGATTCGGCACCGGCTCGCTCTGCCGCGAGATCGACGCCGCTATCCGCGACCCGCGCGGCCGGCTATCGAAGTAGACCTTAGCTTCTTCGCGCGACGTCTTCGACACACTACCGACGATCCGAACCTGCCGTTCCAGCGGCAGCCAGTGAAAGACCAGGCAGGCCCGCGGATTCTCCGCCAGTTCGCGGCCCTTTTGGCTGTCGTAATTGGTGAAGAAAGTGAAGCCGCCTTTGTCGAACGCCTTCAGCAGCACGATCCGCGCGTCCGGCGTTCCGTCGGCCGACGCGGTGGCGAGCGTCATGGCATTGGCGTCGTGATCAATCGCCTCTCGCGCATCGGCAAACCAGCGGGCGAACTGCTCGATCGGATCGGCCGCCGCTTCGGATTCGTTCAGCGCGCCTTTCCGGTAATCGACCCGCATATCGTGCAGGTTGTCGTGTGCGGGAATGTTGGCCATGGCGAACGATTGTACGCGTATCAACGCCTCAGACGGTCGTCTTGGACCATTCAAATCCAAGTGCATCAAGAAAATGCTTGGCCAGGATCATGTGGCCCGTCTGGTTCGGATGCACACGATCCCACGCCAACGCGGCAGCGTATTGATGGCGCAGCGCAAAATCGAAGCCGGTCTGGGTATCCACGAACACCGCATCGTGTTTCGCCGCCAGCCGCTTCACGATCGCGCCGTACTCGTCCATCCGCGCCCGCATCGCATCCTGCCGGTTCGGTTCAACGTAGAACGGCGTCGCCAGAACAAGGCCCTTCAACTGCGGCCGGGTCTTCGTGAGCAGTTCGTCGTAAACGCGCTCGTACTCGTCCGGCAGCACGTGGCCTTGCGTCATTTTCGGCAAATCGAACTGCCGCCAGACGTCGTTGGTGCCGATCATGATGCTCAGCCAATCTGGCTTCAGATCCAGCACGTCCGTCTGCCACCGCGCGGCCAGGTCTTTGACGGTATTGCCGCTCGTGCCGACGTTGATCAGCCGGATTTTGCGCTCGGGATAAAACGTGTTGATGAGCGAATCGACAAACGTCACGTACCCGCGGCCAAGCGGATCGAACAGCCCTTCGGCGATCGGCTTGCTCCGGCCGGCGTCGGTGATCGAATCGCCGATCATGACGAGCTTCTGATTGGCTTGAATCTTCATGGTGTTGACGCTTTTTCCTCTCCTGGCATTGTCGTTGGCAGCAGCGCGAACCAGGAATGCGGGGCTCCATCCAAGATCACTATCTTGTTCGCGTTCGGTCCGCTCAGCACCTTGGCCAGGGCGACCTCCCGCCACTCACCGTCACCCGGGTAATAGTTCCACGGGAAACGGTGACGCGTTAGGATGCCGACACTATCCACCCGCAGCTGCGTGCCGGCAGGTAGCGGAGCCCACGGTGCTTCCGGATCCGAATTCAACCGAACCGCATCCGTCCCCCATGGCAGGCCGAACACCGGCTGCGGGTACGGCTCGGTCGTCATGGGTTGGCTGAGCGTCAGCGTCTGCCCCGGCGCTGCCAAAACGCCCGGCGGCGCGGCGTTGGAGTACGAGTAATACTCGCACCCAGCGCTCGCGCCGCCGGTGAGGATCAGCAACAGCAGACGGATGACGCCTGCGCTTCGCATTACTTCTTGTAGAAGCTCGGGAGCGGCTTCCCTTCTTTTTCCCAGTGCTTGATGATGTCGCCGGCCTTGCCCGCGCTGTTCAGCACGGTGTTGCCGACCTTGCGCTTCACCATGCTCACGATCGCTTCGCGTCCGGGCCCGAGGTAATTGCGCGGGTCGAACTCGGCCGGCTTGGTGGCGAACACTTCGCGGATCTTGGCCGTCAGCGCCAGGCGAAGGTCGGTGTCGATGTTCACCTTGCAGACGCCGTACTTGGTGACGGCCATGTTGATCTGGTCTTCCGGCACGCCCTTGGCGTTGGGCATCTTGCCGCCGTACTTGTTGACCAGGTCGATGAATTCCTGCGGCACGCTGCTGCTGCCGTGCATGACCAGCGGCAGACCCGGGCACGTCTTCATGATCTGCTCGACGCGGTCGAAGGCGAGCTTGGCTTCGTGCTTGAATTTGTACGCGCCGTGGCTGGTGCCGATGGCGACGGCGAGCGAATCTACGCCCGTCTTCTTCCAGAATTCCGCGGCCTCATCGGCGTTGGTGAGGAACTTGTCGATGTTCTTCGCGTATTCTTCGGCGTCGAGACCGACAACTTCTTCTTCGATGCCGCCGAGCATGCCCAGCTCGGCTTCAACCGTCACACCCTTTGCATGAGCGTGCTTCACGGCCTCGGCGCTGAGGTGGATGTTTTCTTCCATCGGGTGATGGCTGCCGTCGATCATGACGCTGGTGAATCCGTCCTTGATGCACTGGTCGACGAGGTCAATCGTGTCGCCGTGGTCGAGGTGGATGGCGATCGGCAGGTTCGGGTATTCCGCGACGGCCGCGTCGATGATCGCCTTCAGGTAGTTCATCTTGGCGTACTTGCGGGCGCCTTTGCTGATCTGCAGGATCAGCGGGCTCTCGCTGGCGGCGCAGGCTTCGATGATGCCCTGCGTGATTTCCATGTTGTTGACGTTGAAGGCACCGACGGCGAACCCTCCCTTGTAGGCGAGGTCGAACATCGGCTTGGTGGTCATGAGCGGCATAAGAATTTCCTTTCGAAGGGGCGAATGTAAGGCAAAGGGGGGACGATGCAAAGCGGAGAATCGAGGGCCGACGACTGCCGGCGTTGCGAAGCTGCCCTGTCGGAGGCGCAACGGCCGTTCCTGCCACTTTTCTTTTCGTCTTTGTGCGATTTCGCGCCGAAATCACTTGGCGGCCACGACTTCGGCCGAATGCGTTGCGCGCCGGGGCGCGCTATAAATGGCCCAGCTTCACAGGGCGATCTTCCCCCGGGCCTTGAGGATCCCCCGCCCTCTCCGCATGTCAAAGAACCCGCGGCCCAAAGCCGCGCCACTCATTTTCTACAGTCGCCGAGGGAAAGAGTCGGCCAAAAAATTGGGCGAATCTCACCGGGGCATGGCGGGATCCTGATCGATCGAGACGGCCGCGATGCAGCACCCCTGCTGACTCCTCGCGTTTCGGTCGCCGCCGGTTAAAATCCCCCACCCACCGGGCGTGGCGAAATGGCAGACGCAACGGACTTAAAATCCGTTGACCCAAAAGGTCGTGCGGGTTCGAGTCCCGCCGCCCGGAATCTTACTTCCTCTTCCCTGGCGACTACGGCAGATTCGGCAGATCCGGCTCTGTCGTCGGCGCGCTGGTCGGCGCGGCACCGCTGTTCATCTGAGCGAGCATCTGCTGCGCCGGGGCGTAGCCGGGGGCGACGGTCAGGGCCTGGTGCAGAATGTTGGCTGCGTCGTCGCGGCGGTTCAGGGTGAGATAGACCTCCGCCAGCTTCGTGTAAGCCGGCAAGTATTTCGGATCGGTTTGCAGCAGGTCGATCAACTGCGCGCCGGCCGTTTCGTAGCTGGCGAGCTTCTGGGCGGCGATCGCGACGAGGTATTTCGCGTCGACGTTTTTCTTGTCGATCAAGACCGCGTCGCGCAGTTGCTCGAGCGCATCGGCCGGTCGGTGGGCCTGGATCAGCAACTTCGCGAGCTTCAGCTTCGGCAGGACGAAATCCGGCGCGATGTCGATGGCCCGCAGGTATTCGCCCATCGTGCTCTCAGCAATCTGCCGATCGGCATCGGGCATCTTCGGGCCGAGCGAAGACTTCAGTCCGCGCAGCAGCAGGTCGCCGTACGCCACGCGCATCGCGGCGAACAACTGCGGCTGACGCGCGGCATACGTCGGCTCCAGATCCTGCATTTCCTGGTACGCCTGCTTTGCCTTGGCGATGTCGCCACGGCGGGCAAGCAACTCGGCGATGTGGCGCTTCGGTTCGAAGTAGGCCCGGGCGCTCATCCGTTCGGCGGCGTTGTCCGCGCTGAGGAAGTCTGCCAGAGCGTCTTGCGGCTTGCCTTCGACCTGATCGAGTACGCCGCGGTAGTTGTAGGCTTCGTAGCAATCGGGGTTGAGCTTCAGGGCGCGGTCGAGCCAGATGCGGGCGCGCTGGAACGCCAAAGCGCGTTCCTTCGTCGCACGCTCGGGATCACCGGCTTGGTTGTTCAGTTGAAAGTCGCTGATGCCTTTGAGTGTCGCCCAGTTGCCGTACTCCGACGCCGCCAGCCACGAGTGGCCGTTCTGGCGGAGCGTTTTTTCCCACAAGAAGCGTTCCTCGGCGAACGTCGGCGGCTCCCGCGGCGGCGTGACGTCCTGCTGCTGGCGCTGCGCCTCTTCCGCGCCGCCCCGCGTTTCGGTGGCGGTGAGGAAGGCAAGGACGGCGATCACCACGAGCGCCAGGGCATTGGGCAAAACCGGCGCGGCGCGACGGAAGGCCGTGGCCAGCGCGGCGACGATCAGGGCGATCGGCGCGATGATCGCCGCATAGGCGACGTGATCCCACACCCAGGCGAAGCGCATCAGGTAGAACGAGACGATGCCGCTCATCGGCAGGATCGCCAGCACGAAGATCAGCAACGCGGCGGCAGTGCCGCGGCCGATCTGCTTCACCAGGGCGAACGCCACGACGAGCGCCGCGACGACACCGACCAGCGGCAGCCATTGCCGGAAGTCCGCCGAATCGAGCGTCCAGCGCGGGTAGTTAAAGATCAGTGGGAACGGCGCGACCAGCTTCATCGCGTAGAACCCGATGGTCTGCCCCACGAGCTGCAGGCGCTCGGCAGGGTTGATCTGGAATTCCTTGCCGACCGCGCCGTGGGCGGCCGGGTCGTGCTCGACGTAAACGGCGATCGCGGCGACGGCGATGCCGATCACCAGCGGGGCAATCAGGCCCAGCATTGCCCGGCGATCGAGACGCCCCTGCTTCCACCAGCTGATCGTCGCCAGCACCAATGGCAGCACGGCCATCGTCGGGCGGGCGAGAACCGCGAGCACGAACATCGCGAGGAACAGGCCGTACAACCGCCCCGCCTGTTCGGGCAGGCCGAGCTTTACGCCTTCGGAGGTGATGGTTTCTTCGGTGGGCGTGGAGACGACCGTCGCGGTCGTCATTCGCAGGTAGAAGTACGTCGCCGCGAGTGCGAAGGTCAGCGAGAGCACTGAGCTGCGTTGGCTCACCCACGCGACCGTCTCCACGTTCAGGGGATGCACGGCGAAGATCGCCGCCGCCACCCACGCACCGGGGACGGCCAGGCGCTTCAGCACCGTTAGTAACAGCAGCGCGTTGATCAGGTGCAGCAGCACGTTGAACGCGTGCGAGGCGATCGACGAGACGCCGAACAGCCGAACTTCGGCCCAGTACGACGTGAAGGTCGCCGGCATGAACTGCGGCGAGGCCGACAGTTCTGTCCAGATCCTGCTCAACCCGCCGAACGTGCGCAGCGTGGCGTTGGCCGTGAGGTTCACGTCGTCGCGCCACAGGTAGGCGAACTGCGGCATCGAGCCGAAGCAGACGGCGACGAGCAGGCCGAGCACCACGTACGCCGGCGTGCCGGTCGTGAGGTACTCGATCAGGCCAGGCGCTTTCGGCTCCGTGGATTCGCCCGACGGAGTGCTCGGGTCGGCGTATGGAACAGGTTCGGACATGCAGACCCTCGCGTCAGATGTAGTCGCCGTAGTTTAATCGAGAATGTCGAGCGTGCTGAAGTGGCCGTTCTCGAGGAACTCGAGGCTGGCCCCGCCGCCGGTGCTGACGTGGCTGACTTTGTCGGCCAGGTCGAACACTTCGATCGCCGCCGCCGAGTCGCCGCCGCCGATGATCGTGGTGGCGCCTTTGCCCGTCGCATCCGCACAGGCAATCGCGACGGCCTTCGTGCCGGCCTGGAACGGCTTCTTCTCGAACACGCCCATCGGGCCGTTCCAGATGACCGTCTTGGCGCCGGCGAT